>Ga0209777_10000074_pt1 | contig 167364 bp, 171 predicted proteins | sample FrelakmetHBP12HB_FD_187147 | JGI IMG/M metagenome (GOLD analysis project Ga0209777, IMG submission 187147) | Freshwater lake sediment microbial communities from the University of Notre Dame, USA, for methane emissions studies -HBP12 HB (SPAdes)... | ecosystem: Environmental > Aquatic >...
TAGATTATTGCGTAACTTCGTCCGCAGTAGCATACTGCGGCGAAGCCGCACAAAAAACTTTCTATAGAAAACGCGACCTAAAGGTCGGGGAATTAAACCCCAGCGCTCGCTACGCTCGCATTAAATATTTTTCTATTTCTTAAGCTTCTTATCGATAAGAACCCTCTGCCACTTCCTCAGGCAGTCCTTATTGTTGTGAAGCACAATCTCCTGCATCTGGTCTTTATTGAATACTATATGCTTAGGAAGAGAAAGCTCTTCAGACAAAGAATCCCTGATGTCTGCAAGATGCCTCAACTGGTCCTGCTGTTCAGGAGTGTATCTCCTTTTCTTGGGAGTTTCCATTATGACTTTCTCTTTTTTCCCTTTTTCGACAGCCTCAACAAATTTTTCAGCCTTAAGCCTCACTACAGGATGCACTCCTTTCATGTTTCTCCATTCGCTTATGCTTTTTGGAGGGTTCTGCACGATTTCAAACATCTTCTTGTTGCCCATGATGAAGAATGTAGGCCTGTTCACTTTCATTGCCATCTCATCACGGAGCATGAAAAGCCTCCTTAGTATGCCTCGTTCAGAGCTTGATAATTGACGGACGCCTTTCATGCTGAGATAATCTCCTTCAGTATATTCGAACTTATGCGCCTCGATTATCTTGAACTCCTCTTCAACCCATGAAAGCCTTCCTTTCTTGACGAGCTCTTCTTTAAGTATGTCTTTTAATTTAAGAAGATAGACGGTATCTTTTATTGCATACTCAAGCATATCAGGTCTTATAGGCCTCTTTGTCCAGTCAGCCATCTGGAATTTTGACTCCTTCTTCATGCCAAAATAATGAGAGAGCAATGGTCCAAGCCCTAACTCTTTTTTTCCTAAGAACAATGCAGCAACTTGAGTGTCAAATATGTTTTTTGGCCTGCACTTGAACTGATGATGCAGTATCCTCAAGTCAAAACTGATGTCATGCAGGACTTTTTGGATATTCGGATTTTCAAGAATATTAAGAAAAGGATGTATCTCTTTTAATTCAAGAATATCAAGGATATAATTCTTGCTTCTTGTAGAGATTTGTATAAGAGAGATGTAAGACCCATAATGATGAAGATTGTTCTCGCATTCGATATCAAAAGCAACTTCACTGCTCTTTTTTATCTCTTCGCATGCTGCATGCAATGCTTTTTGGTCAGTTATGTAACTGTAATACGTCATCAGGCATAGTTATAAGGCGATATTTTATAAATATTATGGATTTGGGCAGGCGGCAGAGATATGGGGCATGAATACTAAATCAAGAACTGATCAAAATCAGCGTATTATAATCAATATTTATGTTACAACTATCCTCTGAACCAAGCAATAATCCTCTCCCATATGTTTGGCTTCTTCTCTTTAAAAACAACATCATTATCTAGGTCCTCAAGCATTCCATTCCATGTAAACTGAGTGACATATTCTGCATTTTCCGTGGTGATAGACTGGCTGAGCTTTCTTTTCATCTCTGTATTGATGATTTCTGCCCTTTCTTTTGTCATTATATTGTTGATGTCAATCATAGGTTCCTTTGATAGGACATACAGATTGACGTACGCATGTCCCTGCCCTAGTCCTGATATCTCCAGCGGATAATATGGCTGCGGAGGCGTGAAAGTAATCTTAAGGGGAGTCGTCATCCCTAATCGAAGATCCTCTTTGACATAACATAGCCTGACTAATGGCTGCAGTTTTGGTTCCTCTTTTAACTTTTTAAACTGGAAAGGTTCGATTTGGTGTTCCGAGAAAGGACACTTTAAATTATCAAGAGTATTATAAGCTTGTGACATCATAGATGGGATTATCGCAATTTTAAATCCGATATAGGATACCCTATCAAAATCATTCCTGTTTTCTTCTATAGCTTGTTGTATCAGGTTGATTGATTTATTAATTATTGGGTCCCCCGGATGATATTGAAGATGATGATAATCCATCCTACTATTGTTATAGACATCTATCGAATAAGATAAATGTTCGATAAGACCGCCACCTTGACTAATTTGTATTCTTATATGCCATTTATCCTGAACGACTACGATGGATTCTGTATAACCTCCTCTGCCTGTCTCATTCTTAATTTCAGCTTGTATATGCTCAGATTCAAGCTTATCTTTGACCTTTAAAGACAAACATCCATATAAGGCACTATACGAAGGCCCTTTATTCTTTCCTAAGACTAGGCTACATCCTAATCGGGCACTAGTCTCATTTAACTCTCTCTCCCCTTCTTCAACAATCTCTCTCGATATGTTGGCAGTATTCTTTAAAGACTCTAAGTCATCCTTATACTTGTTCTTAAGGTTAATCTTATTTGCGATAAAATACATATTTCCTTTGCCCACATACTTGTCAAGCAAGGGTTTTGCCGTGGGAAGAACATTATACCCATTGCTGTTTAGCCATTCTATAAGGGCAGACGAATCACTTGCTTTCAGGATTGTAATATCATATATGTCTATCTTCTTTGACTCTAGGACTTCTACTGGTCCTCCCATTATTACTGCACCTTTGTATTTGGGTTTCTCCATTTTAGAGAAATAGTCAGCCAAATCCTCAAATATAGTGATATTTGACGCAACAATCTCTGGTTTTGTTGATGACGCGATTGGAATTATCCATGCAGCATTAACCAATGACTGTGACTTAGCAGAAGATGCAAGAATAATCTCTTCTGAACTTCCATTCCAGGAGATTACTGCTTTCTGGTCAGGCGAATAAAGAATACCATACCCATCAGAGAAGAATACTCCATCAGCATAAGCTGTCATAGCAATCAAAATATAACAAGCTAAAAGGGCGATTCCAAACTTAATCGTCCAGCCAATTGCCTTGCTTCTAGTCATATCAAAGACATCTCCTTTCTCATGATATAAAGTTTTCGTTTTTGCTGCATTTTCAGGACAAGCGATTCGCATATTATATTGAGGATTGGTTCACAAGAGTGTTCCTAGTACCAAGAGAGGTGCCGTCAAATTAAGTGCCCAACACTTTGTAAGCCAGCCATGGCGCTGGTCGGCTGGGGCCGTCCCAATGTGGCCGACGAGGAGCGAAGCGACGACAGCCGCCATGATTGGTTGGCTTAACAAAGAATACTGCAAAGGACGCTCAACTTGACTTCACCACCAATAGCAAAGATTTATAAATCAGGCAATAAATAGATTATCTAGAAACAATAAACAATTTAATAAAATTAGACGAGGTAAGAGAGAAAGAGTATAAAAAATGCTTCTTTTTCTCATAAGACTATGGAAAGGTTTAGGAGACTCGGCATAAATGAGTCTATAATGAAAATAATAGGCAGGGAGAATTTTGAAAAGCCTAGCGAGATACAGGAAAAATCAATCCCTATAATCCTAAGCGGCAAAGATGTAATAGCAGGATCAGCGACAGGGTCAGGAAAGACTCTTGCGTTCGCAGTCGGGATAATCCACAAAGTTGAGCGCGGGAAAGGCATCCAAGCCTTGGTAATGACCCCTACAAGGGAGCTTGCAGAGCAGGTCTCAGGTGAGATAAAGAAATTCTCATCCCATAATCCAATCAGCATTGTTCCGATATACGGCGGAGTCTCGATAAATCCGCAGATAGATTACCTGAAGACTGCAGATGTTGTTGTTGGAACACCAGGAAGGATCCTTGACCATCTTGAAAGAAAGACTATTGACTTAAGGAAAATCAAGATCTTGGTCTTAGACGAAGCAGACAGGATGGCAGACATGGGATTCATAAATGATGTTGAGAAGATAATACATCACTGCGGAAAGGAGAGGCAGACAATGCTTTTCTCAGCGACGATAACAGAAGTAATTAGAAGCATATCAGACAGGTATATGAAAAGCCCAGTAAGGGTTGCTGTAACTCAATATGTTGATCCAAAGAAGATGACGCAGGTGTATTACAATATTCCAGCGAACCAGAAGATATCTCTTCTTGTCCATCTGCTGAAGAAAGAGGAATCACATCTTGTGATGATATTCAGCAATACTAGGCAGAATGCAGACTTCATCGAGAGGAACTTGAGGATAAATGGCATTGAGGCGATCGTCATTCATGGGGGATTTTCGCAGAAACAAAGGACTGACACGATAAATAAGTTCCATAAGATCAAATCAGGAATCTTGATATGCACAGACGTTGCGGCAAGAGGCCTTGACATCAAAGACGTCTCCCATATATATAATTATGACATACCAAGGGACAGCAAAGAATATATCCACAGGATAGGAAGGACTGCAAGGGCAGGAAAAGAGGGAAAAGTGATAAACATCCTATGCCCTATGGATCATGACAATTTCTCCCGTGTCCTTAGAGACAATGATGTGAAGATTACACAGCATCCGATTCCTCAGCTTGAAAGGATCAAGATATACACAAGGGAAAGAGAAAGCGGCGGATTCCAGAGGAGAGGATTCGGTCATGGCCCTGGAAGAAGGGAAGGAGAAGAAAGTAGATACGGCGGAGAGAGAAGATTTGGTGGAGAAAGAAGGTACGGCGGAGGAAGAAGGGACAGCGACAGCGCAGAAAGCAAGTTTGGTGTGAGAAGAGACAGCAATCCGAAGCCGAAGAAGCCTAAGTTTGGGATTTAGTTCTTTCTTTTTTATATTTTTAATCTTATTTTATCTTATTCCCATACACCGTAAACAGATTCCCATTAACAGTGAAAGACTTGACTTTCTTAAGATTTGTCGGATGGAAATGATAGCCTGCAAACAGAAGATATCCTTTCATCTCCTTGGCAAGCTTCTCCTCAACCTCATTAAGCCTTTTGTCAGGATATATGAACAAAAGATCATACTTTGAAATGTCATGTTTCATGAAATCCTTCTGCAAAAAAGATGCATTTGAAAGTTTATGTTTCTTCTTGATGTCATTCGATACTCCAACAAGTTCAGCATCTATCTCTATGCCTTCAGCCTTTGTAAAAAGGGATGCGATGTTCACAACAACACCGTCTCCAGAACCGAGGTCAAGGAAGCTCTTTTTCCTGTCAAGCCCAATCTTATTGAAAAGCTCAAAAACCTCTTCGCCAAGAGAGTACCCCCATATCCCTAGCTCAGTGTTCTTCATAGGAAGCATGCCTTTGCGAAGGAAAGACTCTTTGTAATAATCCTTATAGTCCTGATTGATCTTCTCAAACCTATCTTTGATATCCATAGGAAACTGGCAGATTATCCTATATATAATCTTTATTATTGCAGGCAAGAGCAATAACATTTATATAGTTGGATATAATATCCAACACAATGCTCGCTTTGTTGGTGGCTCAGGAGTTTGATGGATCAGGAGATATAGCTAAAGCAATAAAGCCAAACAGAAGAAAAGCAAAAACAAAAGCAAAAAAGCAGGAGATTGACCTTAAAAGAAATAGGATAGAGCAGATAAAAGCAGAGATCCGGGATAGCCTAAAAAGAGAAAAGGATAAGGACAGCAAGAAAGAAAATCCAAAAGGTCAGAAGAAATCAGCCACAGAAAGAAAAGAGGAAGAATACATCGACGATAAACTTAAGGGAAAGTCAAGGATCAAAGCAAAAGGAGTATATAGCACATCAACTCCAGAAAACACAGCCAGCATCTACGGAGCAGGCTACCAGAATCCTGAAGATCTATATTTATACAAGACAGACGGAAAGAATTCTGCATACACTATGTTGAATTTTGGAGACAATCCGATGGACATAAACTATAAAGACGTTGAAGACATGCAGATTGAAAAGAGAAGGAATACAGAAGGATTCACATTCGGCACAGGAAAATACATATCAATAGAGAAGAAAGAGAGATACAAGCTTCATCAATTGATAGGATATAATGTTGCAATGTCTTGGGTCGCCTACGATATGGCACTAAAATGAACTCCTCCCCAATCTGAATATTGGGGTATCCATATGGGAGGAGTTCGACCAAAAATGGCTACATCTATGACCTAAAGGTCTTAGTATTGCCATTTTTGAGTATAAGAATTCTAAAAAATATATCTATTCAAACGGAGTCTGGCTCCACAATGTCCACTCATTCGAAGGTGCGTAGCCTCCAAACACAAAGTAAGGTGGATATGTCCTTCCAAAATAAGCATCTTGGACACGATTCCATCTTCCAGGCGCAGGTCCTCCGCCACCGCTCCTATAAGTTCCAGCTCCAAATGCTTTCCAAGTCTCAAGCAAGATCCTGTTCTGTCCGAACTGCTCTTCCTCATGGCCTTCTGAAACGACAGGTCCTTTAAAACCGCTCTTCTTGAATTCTTTTACAGCCTCAACAACAGGGAATATTCCCTGTCCGGCAGGAAGATGCCCGTGTGCCCCAGTCGCAGAATCAACTGCCTGGATCTGGCCTATGACATCTGCCTTCGCAATCTCTTTTACTTTGTCCATATACCAATTATTGAACTCCTTGAGCCTTTTCTCGTCTGATTCTCCAGGAAGCCTCCTAAAATTGTTCAGCCACATTCCCATGTGAGAAGTATCAAACAATCCTTTGATATGTGTCTTTGCAGCCTGCTCAGCTTCCCTCTCTTTGTATCCTCTCTCATTGATCAGTCTCTCTTTCATTATGTCCCTTGAAGTCTTGATAAGCTCTACAAACTCATCTGGATGGGCACCATATCCCTGAGGCCATCCGATTTCAGGTCCCACATAGATCGGTCTTTTTACATTCTTGTTGAATTGTGTCTCATCAAGAGCAGATATCCCTGCTTCAGCATAGCTCTCATAAGATTTCTGCTTTGCATATTTCTCTGCGCTTACAATATGCTCCCTCTGGAACTTATAGTCTTCAGCAGTCTGCCTTTGACCTAACATGGATGCCTGAGACTGCTCTATCTGAAGCATTGTCTCTTTCATCTGGTCTTCCAATATATCTGGAATCTTCTTGAATTGAGGCCCTGCAAGACCCATCTGATTGAGGAAATCATGCGCTCTCGGATCTTCCCTCATTATCTTATACTTCTCTTCTTCAGGAAGATTTTCATCAAGATTCTTATAGAATTTTATTGCCTCTTTCAGCCTGGTCCTTTTTGTCTCAATATTTTCTATCATCCTTCCGTAATAGATCTCCCATCCTCTTGCAATCCTTTCCTGGGATTCATTTGATGCTCTAAGGAAAGCTTCCTGAGGGGTTATTATGTCCTGCTCTTTGAGCCTGTGGACAGGAACTCCTGACTCTTTCGCCTTCTCTTCATTGAGCTCAGCAGCTTCTTTCTCAAAATATTTCCATGTCTTCCTTTCAACCTTGAATTCATTCTTATCAGCATCATACTCAGGGATCCTCTGTTCCCTCTCTAATTTCTCATTGTCCCATCCGATATAATCTCCAGGATTTACAGTGTTTCCATTCTCATCAGTATACTTCTTGTCTCCCTTGTATCTCTTCCATATAGGATAATTTATGACTTGGTTCATCCTTATCTCCTGCAATACTCTTCCAGTCCTGTCATCGACAAGATGCTTCACAGCTTTTTCAGGCTCTTCAGGATATGCCTGGAACTGATAGACAGGCCTTCCAAACCTATCCTCTCCTATTTTCCTGTTCCATTTGGAATCAAACATAGTCCTTGGATACTCTACTGAAAAGATATCTACGCCTCCTCCGCCTGCAACGTCTGCAACAAACTTGATTGCATCCCTGACTTCAGTCATTGCTGTATGCCTTGTCTCATCAGTTATGTATCCAGTCTGCTGATTGTATCCTGAAAGGTTGCTGATTGCAGTAGGAAGTTCTACACCAGTTATATGCACTTCGTTCGCTTCTGCGAGTTCTCTTACAGCTTCTCTAACTTCTCTTCCATAAGCTTTTGCCCTTCCCCCTATCGCCTGTTCTGGAGGTACGCTCATGACGATCTGTATGCTTCCTGCTCCTGCGCGGACAGCAGCAGTCACAGTCTGGATTATATTCGCGCCAGTCCTTGGGTCTTTCTCTACAACAGTCTCGCCTAATTCATTCAGAGGTACTAAAGGCCCTTCTATGTCAGGATTTCCCCCTTCAACGCCTGCATAAGGAGAAGCAGGGGCATAGTATCCCCTATCCATTGCAGATTGATATGCTGTCTGGAATTGTACCATTTTTTCCCTCTTTATCCAAGATAATTCTTTTTGAGCGCCTTGAAAAGATCAAGGGCATCTGTTATCCTTTCAGCAGATGTCCGATTGGCGTTGTATTCTCCTTCTTGCAACGCCCTATTTTTTTCAAAAGCTGCATTATACAATGCATATAATCTTCCTTGTTCCTCTTGATTAAGATATCCTTTGTCATGCGCTTCCCTTGCAAGAGAAGTCAGTCCCTGATAGATGTCAGTTGCAGGCCTTTCTGTCGCAAGCTGCTGTATATACTGCTTCTGCATCTCTATCTGTTCGCCGGAAATTCTTGGGATATCTCCCCCTATTGCATCTTCAAGGGCAGTGATCTCTTTTTTCTTAGGTTTCTTCTCATCATCATCTTTTCTCCTGGTCGCTTCAGAAGGCCTTTTCTCCCTGAACATCTGTTTTTCTTCAGGGCTGAAAAGCGAATCGATGTCAATTGCCCTCATCTGAGGTATAGGCATCTCCCTTATGCTCTTCTGGTCTTCATCAGCCTCGAATTCTGATTCAGCGATAAGCTTCTTTGCTTCCTCAAGCTCTTTCTTGTCTTCCTCTTCAATCTCCTTTAATCTTCTTATCCTCTCTTCAGGAGGCAATTTTTTAAGTTCATCAAGTTTTGCCATGTTAAGTTCCTAAATCACCATGAGATCATCTTATGCGCTTTTTTGTAATTCTTATATATGAGCCACATGCCAGCTTTTGCATACTTATAGGCATCTTTCTTCTCATTATCTTCCTTCATTATTACAGCCTTGCTCTTCCTCTTTGGCTTTCCTTTCACATCTCCGCCTGAAGGGACAAGGCTTCCGAAAAGCTCTTTGAATCCTCCGAATATGGATCCGATCTCTCCCTTTTTCTTTCCAGTTTGAGGCTTCTTTTCCTGAGGCTTTTCAAATATACTGGGCTCTCCTGCTTCCCTTAAGTATTTCTTGAGCTCTTCGCCCAGATAGTTCATCGAGTCTTCTATGTTCTTGTCTACCATCTTAAGGAGGTCAAAAGACTCGTCTTTTCTGTATTTTATATAGTTCTCGATCTGTTTTTCATCCCATGCATAAGTCCTCATCGTGATCTCTGCTCTTCCAACATGGATAGGTCCTCTCTGGTAATGTTCCTGGGTATAGCTTAAAGTCGGCTTTACCCTGAATTCTATATGGACATCTATGATTCCAAAATATTTGCCTGCGCCTTCAGGCTTGTAATGCGCAAGGAATTCAGTCTCGATCACTGCTCCTTCAAAAGCTCCTACCAGATCAGGCATGTCGCTCTTTCTCTGGTCAGCCTGCATCCTTTTTATGGTCTTCAAGTAAGGCTTTGTCCACTGCATGTACATGAGGATTGTATCAAAATGCTGCCTTAGATATTGCAATGTAAAATTTCTTCTTGATGTCTGCTCCTTGCCAGTGTATTCCTTCCATCTCATGAAAGCATATAATTTTCTTTTAAGGACTTCCTTGACTTTCCTGTTGAATGCAAGCGCCTCAACAGCTTCAGGGATATCTTCTGTCTTCTCCACATTAGTCATGAAAAATAAGTCAGGTAAAGTAGTGAACTGGACTTCCCTCGACATGCCATAGACAGACGAAGGGCTTTTGGCTCCTCCTTCTACCTGGTCCACATATATTCCTTTAAGGGTTATCTGCGCATCTACAAAGTTCCTGATTGATTTTGATTCAGCATCCTTATAATATGCAAGCCTCTCGTCAAGTATCCTTAATTCCCTGACAAGCTGGAAAAGTTCTCTTACAAGTTTTGCTATCGTATGCATGAACTGGCTTACTTTCTCTTGCTGCATGGATATCCTCTGCTGCGCAACTCCTCCAAGGGCAGAGTATTCAGAAGCGCTGAATGTATCAGTTATCTTATCCACTTGTGAGAATCCTATTCCTTCCCTTAAATAATTCAATATCCAGAAATATGTCTCTTCCATAGAGATCTGAAAAGATTCATATACTAATCTTCTGCATCTTCCATCCTTTCCGATATCAGGAAAGTCTGTCATATAGAGTTGGTCTTTTCCGACCTCAACCCAATGCGGTTTGAATCCTGCAGATTCCAGTTTCTCTTCTACTTCTTCCGCCATTTTACCCCTTTTTGGTATGTTTTAGTCATTGTAATATATAAAATTGTTGGAGCATGCATTGTCATGGTCTATATAGCACCACTACGAAGCCAACTTGGTCTATTAGTATAGAGTTAGTCTTTTCAGCAACCTCTCGAGCGATCGCTTTCTTGTCCTTGTCTTCAGCATATGAAGGCAGGACTTTCACTTTTATGAGCTTTCTTCTCTGAAGAGTGGCCTTTATCTCTTTTAACTGCTCATCATTTATGCCGTTCTTTCCTACTCTAAGTATTGGTTCAAGGCTCTTTGCCTTCTCCCTAAGCTCTAATCTTTTTTCTTTGCTTATCTCCATGATCATCACACCTTCACTTTTTTTGTTTTTTGACTTCAAGGACAAAGCCGTTGCTGCCTTTCTTGAAATCTATTTCCATGCCTTTTTTTAGTCCTTCGTATTCAGCAAGAATCTTAGGTATCGTTATTACAAGCTGTCCCGACGGTAGTTCCTGGATCTTTACCATTTTAATAGTATTTTTAATAGTATTTGGTATATTATTTAGTATATTACTAGTAATATTATATATACTAGTATTTAAAGGTTTCGTGTTTGTATAATGATATGTAAAAAGTAGAATAAACCAAAACAATAACCCTTATATATGGCCAATATTTCTTAGACGAAATACGGAGGTAATATCTATGCCAGCAAAGAAAGAAATACCAACAAAAAAAGAGGAAAAAAGCAGCAATGCCCAATCAAAATCAACAGATAGCGGAATAAAAGATGGAGATACAGTAGTCCTTGATTATGTGGGAAAGCTTGATGATGGCACAGTGTTTGATGCATCTGAAAAGCATGGAAAGCCTCTTGAGTTCAAAGTTGGAGGGGGCATGCTCATAAAAGGATTTGAGAATGGCGTCCTTGGGATGAAGAAAGGTGAAGAGAAGACAATAAGGCTTACACCTTCCGAAGGGTATGGAGAATCAGACCCTAAATTGGTCAGGAAATTCTCAAGAGAGCAGCTTCCGAAAGAACCTGAACCTCAAGTAGGCATGGTCCTTACATTAGGAACACCAGATGGAAGGACAATCTTTGCGTCAATTAAGGAAGTGTTTGAGAAAGAAGTCATGATCGACTTGAATCATCCACTTGCAGGGCAGAATATCAGTTTCGAAGTCAAGATTGTTGATGTGAATCCTTGATTTTCTTGTTTTTTTGTTCTATTATTATATGAATGTCAATAGCAAAATTATTAAATGAATCTGATATAAATTAACAGATGAGTTATCTCAAAGAGTTATCTCTAGATGTTGAACTGCTCAAAGAGATAAGAAAGGACTGGACTGACTTCTCTAATATAATCTTTGCAATAAACAAGATGGCCAATTGCCGTGAGACAAACTTCACCAATATCAAACCTGGGAAAGATCCTCCGGATAATCCTATATTCCTGAGTGTAAAGATTGTAGATATGGCGACATGGGAGAAAATGATAAAGCCTTTGGATTTTTTCAGAGGCAGCAACATAAAGAGAAGGTTCACTGTTTGCCTGATAAATATCAGGAAAATACTCCATCATGAAAGATTTGACCCGTTCAGGAGGAAGATCATCGGAGATAACCTTAGATTCTTTGAGCAGCTGGTGACGTGGTTTTCCAAGAATGAGAGGGGACTTTTGGAACTGCTGATTAACACAGATGCTATTAATAAGGCATTTAAGAAAAATCCGGAAATGCCTTTTGATAAAAAATACGGAATATTGAAGAAGCAGGAGAAATCATTCAAAGCGATCGATTTTGATTCATACGCTAGAATGCTAAAATCACTATATCCTTTGGACCAAGAGGCATTTTCATATGAAAAAGGGGATTACGGAATTTCAAGCACCCTGCCCCCAAACACAGATATGTATTTTATCTACGAGATTGATGCAATTATAAAATCATACCTTATGGATATCAAGCAGTACGAACTGGCAAAAGACGTATGCATTAGAAAGAGGATTGATATATACTCTCCTGGTCTGCTCATACATAAAGAGAATCTATGGTGGTCGCCAAGCAAGATCGTAAGGTTTATCAGGGAAGGGATGAAGTCTGAAAGGGGCATAGAATTCAACCCTGATTACATCTTTGCAGGGCAAGTGTGCTTCTTTATATTGGGCAATTATTCACAAGCAAAAGCAGCTTACATGGCCGGCGCACAGGGGAACAGGGACATCACCAACTACCCTTTGGCTTTCATAATTGATCCTAAGTTTGTAAGAGAGAACAGTAATTTTTTTGTCTACAATGATTCAAATCCCGAAGGTAGCTCAACAACATATTCAGATAATTATTTTGAACTTGTAAAAAGGGCCGGATTCATTGAGACTAAGATGAAACATAAGATCGCCAATGAAGTAAGGTCAAGAGGGCCTATCCCCTTCTCAGCTATATGCGGAATGGTGCTAGTTAATGGCAACTATAAGGATAGGGTGACTTATTTTATGCTTAGATTGATAAAAAAAGATCCTGCTCTTGTTTTTCCGGTGTATGATATCAAAGGAAAAGTGATCTGGCCTAATTAGCGTTTTTGAATATTCTTTATTTTCGGATAATTTTTATATCATATAAGATTCTGAATGAATATGCTGATAAAAGACCTAAACAACATAAAATCCATGACTTCAGGCGACAACATTCTCCTAAAAGAAGTCCTGAAGAAGTCAAACGACAAAGTAGACATCAATTACAGCATCGCACATGCAGTTGTCAAGCCAGGCCATTCTTCGCTCAAGCATAAGATGAAGAGTTCTGAAGTGTATATCATAACAAAAGGAAAAGGGATCATGCATATCGACAAAGAGCAGAAGGAAGTCAAGGAAGGAAATATTGTATTCATCCCCCCAAATGCAGTGCAGTTCATAGAGAACAAGTCTAAAGAAGACCTCGTATTTATTTGTATAGTTGAACCAGAGTGGAAGAAGGAGGATGAGGAGATACTTAGTTAAATTAATAAATAACTTATTTTATTGTGAGATTATGGCAAAACCAATGATAATTAGGTCAAAGGAATTAACTGAAAATGATTACGGAGCAACCAAGACAACAGACATTCTAAAGACAAAGATATTTAACATCGCAAAAGTAAGAAAGGTTGGCAATGACATAAGGTTAGGATATGATAAAGAGAGCGATGTAGCTTATTATGTATTGGACGGAAAAGGAGAATGTGTAATTGATGGGAAAAAATATCAGCTAAAGAAAGGAGATTGCGTTTATTATCCAAAAGGGACCAAGTATAAGCATCTGAAAGGCCTTACTCTATTGGCGATAGCTTTTCCACCGTTTGATCGAAAGAAAAGAGTATACGTAGAATAAATAATTCTAGAGTAAACTTCGATTTACAACTCGAATCTTAACTATTCAAAAACTCTCTCAACCTTATTCAAGTCATCAACAATATCAGAAGCGACAAAACTATAGCAACCCTTCCTTTCCTTAAGCAATTTATCTCCAATAAACCCATTGATGAACGTTGCGTTGATAGCAGATTGAAGAGGCGACAACCCCTGAGCAAGATAGCCAGCGCATATTCCAGCCAAGACATCTCCTGTCCCAGCCTTAGTCATTCCTGCATTACCCGTATTATTATATAGTATCTTGTCCTTTGTGATTATCTGGTCGACATGGCCTTTCAGGATTATGATATTATTCCCAAGAAATTTCCTATAATTGCTCTCATTCAATCTGGAATTCTTGAGAAGCATAGCAAACTCTCCCTTATGCGGAGTCAATATTGTATTAGAAACATCCTGTAACCTTATCGACTTGATGGCATCTGCATCAATAACTAAAGGATTGACAGACTCAGAGACAAACTTCTTGCAGAAGGTCTTCGCATGCATGCCAATCCCATTCCCAATCAATACAGCATCAAAACCTTTCTCAAACTTAAGTATATCTTTGGCACGAGAGGCACAGAAATCATCTCCATTATATTTCTTGACGACAAGGTCAGGATAGATAGAACTGACAGCCACTCCCACTTTCTCAGGAACAGCTATAGTCACCCAATCACATCCTGTCCTATAGGCTGCCATCCCAGCAAGAGCAACAGCGCCAGTATAATCAGATGATCCGCCAATGACAAGCAGTCTTCCATTCTGTCCTTTATGGCTTTTTGCTGATCTTCTGGGAAAAACAAGGTCTTTTTTCGAAATATATTTCATGCCAATACAAATAAAATAATAAGTATAAAAATGTTAGGTCTTTTCAGAAGATTCTATTTGATTCAATTCTCTAAGTTACTATCTCAAACTTCTCTTGTTCGCCTTTCTTATAAGATATATGGGACCCTATCGTGCGGAAATTGACAAATATGCTGATTATGTTATTCGCAGGGATCTCTTCAATAGGCACATGTTCAATATCAACAGCATAGCTTAATGCTTGGACTCCTTCAAGACGCCTCAGATCAGGCTTCAGGTATCTGGCCATATTGATCCTATTGCTATCCAGAGCTGCTTTCAGAGAATCTGATACGCTATGGGTCATTACCATATACTGCAGGGCAGAATCGTCATTTATTTGATTAAGGAGAAACCTATTGATAGTGTGCCCAAACAAGTTGATTCCTCCCAAATATGAGTTAAAGGGATCTTCAAGATTAATGTCAGACTGCATGAGTATAGATCCTCCTCTCCTTACTCTATAAGAGACAGTTGTAGCTTCATCTCCATGATACACAGTCGAGTCGACAGAGTTATATGCTCTTCTTAAGACTGCAATTGTGCCATCGCCGAAGTCTATCTGGGAATGGATGATCCCATCAAAGAAAGGGACAAAACAAGGTGTACTTCCAGCATAAGAAAAAGGTGATACTGAAAAGGTCTGCATCTGGTTGAACTTCTCTATATATTCATCTGGAGGATTGATATGACGATGCCTCTCATCGCTCAATCTGTCAAAGAATTCCCTGTCCAGGTAAGGCAATTGCAGTTTTTCCATATGTATTGAAAATGGTTTATGGTTTAAAAACGTTGTCTAAAGAAATAACCTAAAATCACTTAAGAACTCTCAAATTCCCTGCAGGCAGCGCCCTTATTATATCATCAAGCTCTCCGCCAATCTTATGCTGGACGTCTTTCGCAACTTTTCCAGGCTTGTCGTCGCCTTGGCCGATCTTCACAAATTTATTGCAGTGCTTCTCAACAGCTTCGAGAGGACCTGCCATAAGCGCGCCATCTTCTGTAACGCCAATCGCGACATTTATCTTATTATCAACATAATTTGTCTTCCCTCTAATTACAAAAGCTCCTTTCGTAAGATACTCTCCAGAATTTGGAGTCTTTGTGACTTGATCTGGAGTCACATAAAATACAGCTTGAGTCGACATACCAAGCTTAAACGCTTTTGAAAAGCTGACAGTAGCATCTGCAATCTCCTTAATAGCTATCTCACTAGGTTCTTTCCCTTCTGTCTTCAGGATAAAGAATGGGCTGCCTGCCATGTCTGTGTGGAATACTAGATCAGTAGGATCAGTATGCTTCTTGATGACAATCTCGTTTGAAGTCGCATCCCTTCCTCCAATGACAAGAAATCCGTCGCTTGTAAGAAACCATCGAAACTTCTCATACCATTGTTTCTTGCGTTCAACCTTCTGCTCCTTATTAGCTTCTTTCTCAAGCTCACTGGCCTGCTTCTTCTTCAGCTGCTCAAGCTTCTGCTTAGAAATTGCTAAGGAGTCTAAAGCTCCCTGTATCTTCTTCTTGTATTTCTTGGACTTCTCAAAATACACTTCAGCGTTCTTCTCTACGCTCTTCTTGATATCCAATTCAATGAGTGTCATAATGAATCAGAAGAGAAAAGAGTATAAAAAAGTATTGATGATAGGTCATTAGATAATACACTACTGTCAAGTAAGATAAAGTTTTTAAACATCACGATAATGTCATATGTATGGCTGAATATGGCACAAATTTAGAACCGATAACTCAATATAAACACATATCCGAAAAGCAAGGCTGGCTTCACAAGGCCGAGATGAGAGTTGAAGGATATACCACAAGAAGTTGGGTTAACCTGAATGCTTCTGCAATAGATCCGGATAAAGTCACATTTGCAGGAGAGATGTATTTCCAAGGTAGGCTTGCAAACGACAAATATGTAAAGACTATAGGCCATACTTTATTCGTTCCGATCGCAACAAAAGGTGTCCCGGAAGAGAGGTGGACTCAATTAGTAATGGATAATATCAATGCCCCTAGAAATGGCGACGTGCTCGCAGTGATATGGTTCTCAAGAAAAGTTTTTCCGCAGGCAGTCAGGGGAGAATTATATGTTGAGCCTTTATGTTTATACGATAATGGCCATCATCCCGAATTGGTCTACAGGAGAAAAGGAGAATTCAGCCTCAAGTACATAAGAGATTATACTAAGATAATACCTGATCCGATAGACGGAAAAGATATATGGGATAGCCAGGCCAAAGATGAAGAGGCAGAGGTAAGGAGAGACTTGTCAAGAAAGATCCACTCTGTTGATGATCTTTTGCAATTAGACCCGTCACAGATAATGGAGATAGCAAGAGAATTCACGATATGTGATGATAAAGTCCTAAGATTCTTTCAGGATAATTGGTTCAGGATGCAGGATTATAAGACATGCCTTGCATATATTGCATCTTTCGATGTGAGGAGATATGCAGCAAAAGCAGTATTAAAAAGTGAGAGATTGCCCAGTCCATATGCATGTGGAGACAGGGACAAAATAGTTAGGCATTTTCATGAGGATCTTATAGACAGGATAAATACCGCCTTTGCAAACAGATCCAATGCAGACAGGATCACTCCTGAAGAGGTCGCTTATCACATTGAAGAAGCGATGTATCACGCTGTGAGTTATGTTATTCCTGATTGTGTATCTCTTAATATCAAAAGATGTTTTAAGACCAAGATAAAAATAGAAAAATAAAGTCTTCTGAATTATTCTTGTTTAACATGCCCGTTTTCTCAAAACTTATACCCTTGCGCTCCCAATTCCTGAGTCAGGTCATTCTCATATCCCCTGAGTCCCATGACTCCTTCCTGATTCATGTACTCCAAAGAATTGGCCATATCCCCAAACATCCTAAGATGAGTCTGTCTATGGAACAAATTCGTGACATCTTTAGTTCCTTGCTGATATCTGTCAAATATCCTCCTTGTCAATGATCCAAGCATTCCAAGAGTCATGCCCATGTCTTTTGCAGCCTTCGAGACATACATGCCGTTGATATACATAGGGAGCGATACCTCAAGATGTTCCCTTACACTCCTAAGATCGATGCATATGCCTTGACAGTATGTTGTCACATTGTTCAAATTGACAAGCACTTGCCTTACAACTCCAAGATTTCCATTTGTTCCCTTAAAATCTTTCTTTGCAAGCATCCTTTGATTTGCCCTGTCCAAAGAGTCAAGGTCTGCAAAGAATTTTCCATGCTCATAATTTATCATGTCAATCGCTTTCACATCCCCTTGTCTTAATGCTGTATCCAATCCCTCACGCAAAGAATCGCATCCTGTCGAACCAGCTATGTGAGCAACGCACGATTCTGTGTTTCCCTTAAGCCTTGTAAATAGATTCCCATAATAATCCATTAGTTCAGTGCTGTAAGACTCGCATTTCCTCACTATATGCCCAAACTCAAGATATAAATCGCGAGTCAATTCAAGATGAGACCTTATCGCATCTGGAAGTGTTGTGTAAGGCCGTTCGACATCAGCTATCTTCATCATCCTCCTATATGCCCTGAAGACTAATGAAGGTATTGTCACATTTCCAAATTCATACCTAAAAAGCCTGTCAACCCTATTATTGCTCCTGACAAATTGTGCTACTTGTCTTCCGCTCCTTTCGTAAGGATCAACTATTGCATTGAAATTGAACCTGTAAGGACGAAGGTCATTTGCCTGCATTTGATCTCTTCCGCTGTATCTTGCCATGAAAGTGGACTCAGCCTGTCTTGCGAGATCCTCAAGCCCATTCCCTAAAACAATCACTTTATGATCATCTTTTTTTTGCCTTGCCATAATAATCACCTCATCTCATATTTCTTCGCAAACTTCTCCAGCGCAGAAGAGACTGCTTCCGGATTGTGCGCATTGTCATATATCAAAGATTCAACCTTATAATCAATAGACTCAAGGTACTGCACCTTTGAATTCGTCTCCTTCATCTCTCTGGTATCTTGCGCTTTCTGGTAGAACATGCCTCCGTATAGCAATGAAGCACCGATGCCTGCATAAAATAAATTCTTGAATAATCCCATATCAATCACCTCTTTAGAAACCTTTTTATCTGATCATAGCTCACCTGCAGAGTCTGATGGTCAACGGTTGTTATCTCTTTGACATTTAATGTAAATGGAGGTGCAGTGCTGTCTCCAACATCATCAAGAAGCTGGCCATACGCCTTTGAAATGCCTGATCTGATGCTGCCATAGACTCCTGAAGCCTTGTCTCCCAAGCATTTTTTCACAACATCAGCTTTCTCATCAACAGTGAGCTGGTTGAAATAAGATTCTATAATTGTTCTTCTCTTGTCTTCTGGAATATTTTTCCAAAGTTCATCAGAATATTCTCCATTTAATGAAGCAGCGCATCTCATCCTATAATCTGGAGACAATTTTTGCTCAGACAAAGGTGTAGATTCAACAGTCTTCACGCATTCATCGATCGAATGCAGTATCTTCACATCACTTCCGCATCCAGTGGCATATATGCACAATGCGACAGCACTTCCGATCAGATATTTTTTGGCGCTCATCATATCACCCATGATATCTTATGATAGTGCTCCTTAAATACACTTTCGACGACAAATCCGCAAGATTTTTACGGTTTCCGGACCACATCCGTAAGTCTCGGAAGAAATCAATTTAAAACAAAGATTTTTGCAGAATATCCGGAATGTCTGTAAGATTTTTGTCGCATTCTTACGGATTTGTTAAGAAAATGCCAGCTGCCAGCCTGATTTTGGCCAGCAGCTGGTTTTTGCGCGGTGTAGGCGGGACTCTCAGGTATGAGGGGTTATACATTTTGAACCCGCAACAGACCTGGGATGGTCTGACCGACTTTTCAGATCGGCGCGAAACCAGGCTACGCTTCTACACCTCTGCGCTATCGTAAGTTTTATATATTTCAGACATTCTCTTTTATTTACCTGGGATGGTCTGACTGATTTTTCAGTTCGGTGCACAACCATGTTGTGCAACTTTCTTTTTTCTATACTAACTTGTTATTATGCATTTCTCACCCATTTTCGTAAGAATTTTAGAGAAGACGGCGGTCATACGAAAGTCTTGGAATCATTTCGAAGAAATCAGTTTATAGAAAGCTATTTTCGGATTTGTTGTAAGATTTTTGTCGCATTCTTCCGCAATCATTGATCAATCAAGGCAGATTAGGTTTTTTATTTTCCCTCATCCCATCTTCAAGAGAAATCTCACCCATATTGACTCTAGGTATTTTTGGATCAGAATCATATATCAAAGAAGCAGCTCTAAAATCATTGTAAGCGCCTGCGTTAAGCTTTAAACAATGTCTTGCAAGACCCCTCCTATAATGCAAAGCAGCTTCGATTGCTTTTTCAGGCTCAAGCTGGAATGCTCGGTCATAGCAGACGATTGGAGCACGATTGTCCAAAACATTGAAAAAAGAATATCCTATGTCCAAAAGCAGGTTTGGATTGAATGGAGAAAGGTGCATGGCAACAGTAAGGTCTTTCTTTGCCTGAGCCATCAGAGAATCTATCAACACTCTAGAGCCAGCAAGCCTTTTGTCATGCGCTAAAGCATGTCTGGATTTTTCATAATGTCCTTTCTTGATTATATTTACTTCAACTTCGCCAAGCTTTGCCCATACTTCACCATCATAAGGATTCCTATATAAAGATTCAACAAGCTCATCCATAGCATCGACTAGATTTTCTTTGCCCAGGAATGATGATGATCTAATTGAATGATAAACAGCAGCATGGCTGTTCTTGGACATGGCATTCCACCATCTCCATGAGAAATTCCAGCTGTCTGCGCTATATGATTTAAGCAAATCCCTGATATGCTCATCTCTTTGTGTCCTCAATTCTCTTCTTAATATCTTATGCCCTTGATAGGTTTCAGTTCGGAATATTGCAGTCAAAGCATCAGGAAGGACTGCATAGCCAAAACTGGCAGGATATAAGTTATGAAGAGTGTCTTCAAGAATGGGCAATGCTTCTTCTGACTTAAGCTCTCCTAAGATCATTACTGCCTCTGTTATCATATAAGGATCTCTTTGAGTCTGCAATATGTCTATAGACTCAGGTATAAGCCATTCTCTCAATCTACGTAATTCTGTAAGTGCAATTCCACCTTTTGAAGATTCAGCATATTTCTCAGCAACTTGTTTTCCTGCGTTCCTTATGTCTTGTGGAGTGTCAAGATCAACCATATCCTCTTAAGAATAATCTGGATTTTAAAAGGATTTCTTTACTCTAAAAGCGAATAGAAAAGTCAGGCTAATCTCTAATTTCCTATCTCTTCAACTCTTTCGAAAAAACAAGGCCGCTGCACGCTTCTTCATGTTTTGGGCAGCACATGCACCTGCCTAATGCATCGTATCCATTCTTTAAATATGTAGGCTGCCTCTCCCTTGTTTCAGTAGTGTCATATATTATGGATTTTCCCTGCTCGGCAGCATACCTCTCAATGATCATATTTATCCGTCCAAAAACTCCGCTCTTCCTGAATTCTGGGATTACATAGCCGTCTATCATGCATGGGCCGACAATATTTACAGTAGAAAAATCATGAGATTGATATTGTATTGGATGAGACTCTGAATATGCATGCACTCCAATAATCCTGCCATCGACTGTCTGTGCAACAAAATACCTGTCTATATTCTGCAGAACCGCCCCTGCTTTCCAAGGGGGCATACCAAAGCCATGCTCTTCTCTGCATCCAGCATCTAGGATAGTAAGCAGCTTTCCTGCATCAGCCATATCCCCTGTACTATATAATATGATTGTCAGATTAGGGGTATGTTTCCTGTAAAGCCTTCTGCAATCGTTCTCTGCAGTCAAGACAATATCCTTATCACCAGATATCAGGACTAAGGTATCAGGATTAGATGATGGATGTTTTGAGACAACTCTTAGAAACTCTTGATCGACGGAGAACTCTAAAGGTGCTCCGACTGATGTCAGGCTGTGCTCATCAGCAATGCTCAATACATTTGATGGAAAATCATCTTGGCTTGCCTTAATTTGTTTTTTTGCCCTTGACTTTCTTGAGCCAGCCAATTCTGTCAATGGATTGTTCCAAAATTTTACTATTGCGCTGACATTAAGATCAGCTATGTCTCCTTTATATAATTCTAAAATCATTTTTCAATTCCTAATAAAATTATAAATGATCTGCTGATATCAGATGCGCATATCTTTTGGCTGATCTTGCTATGATGTCTCTCCTACGCTGGACGCCTCTTAAGATATAATCTGTTGTTATAGGCTTAAATCTTCGGCTGTGCATGTACACTATCTCCTTTCCTTTTATGGCATCTTCGATCAATCCAACTAAGTGCGCGCTCGGAAACCCTTGAGTCTCAGCCACAATGCTTTCATAGTCCAATCCTCCCTCTTCAAAAAGATAGGGGTTATTTCCTCCTATTGCACGCCTTCTCATTTTTCTTGTAGTCGCTTTTAGTACCTCTCTTGATTCATCAGGATCAGGTATAGTGACTTCGATTATCGAGCCAAACCTTCCAGGCCTGATCATCTGCGGATCAAAAGTGCCAAGAGGCTGTGCGCTTCCAGCTAAAAATAAGGCGTTTGTAGTGTCAAGCCTGTCTAATTCCAATAAAAACTGCTCAAGCCCCTCTTCTGGATTTGTTGAAGTGTAATGCCTTTGAGAAAAGGATTGGAATTCATCCAAAAATACCATCACTTTATTGCCATCGCCAATTTCCTCTTTGACAGCCTTAAACAATGCTTGGACCTCCTTGCCTTCTTGTCCCCTCCACATGCTTGTGAGATGGGCATAACTTGGAAAATATATCTTCAACTTGTCACCTAATTCCTGCCTAAGCTGTGTTGCCACTGCTTTTGCAAGCAGGCCTTTTCCGCACCCTGTTGGCCCCACTAACAAGTACCCTCCTTGTTCGGCAGGAGATTTGCCGAAAAATGCAAGCTGTTCAGGATGAAGGAACCTGTCAATGACCAGCAATAATTCTTCTTTCTGCCTATATAATCCGCCTATGTCTCTCCAATTGACATCAGGGTTTCCTATCTCATATTGGCTAGGAGGAGTTGGCTGCTCGCGTTTTTCCTTTTCGCTCTTTTCTTGCCCTTGCTTCTGTCTATTTGTGGCAATGTCTGATAATTCCCTGAATAAAGGATTATTTGAAGGCGTTGATTCTAATCTTAAGTGAACTCGCGGCATCCTTCCGCTTCCGTAAAGCATGCTGAAAATAGAATATGCAATAGTGCGGTAGTCAGAAAAGTTTGCTGTAAATTCAGAATAATTTTTGCTCTTGAAAGTCGCTCCAAATTCTATGCAATATCTTCCAGTCTTATTATGGAAACAATCGTTATCGCAAAAATCAATTTCGGGCTGCTTGACATGAAAAAATACGTCTAACTCATGGTATCTTCCTTTTAATTCACGGCAGGCTACGCCATAAGAATCACGCGAAAGGGTAAGCGCTAATTGGTCGGCATTGAAAGAGCTGAAATCAACTTCCCTCATAAAAAAATGAGTTGATGCAGATGCCCTGATTCCAAGTGGAGACACAGCTATTCCAATAGAATCTATATTGCCTTTATTGGCAGGCAGGCTGCTGGTCTGTATTAGACCCTGGCCCTTACTGGATGCCTTATACACCTCTGCGCTTACAACAAGTTCAAGCATTATAATTCCCCCACTCTGCAAGAAATTAGAGCAATATAAATACTTTTCTTATCCTGCAGTAGATACTTGACTAGGTGTATCAGACAATAAGAGGCGTTATCGAGAAATAAGCCACAGCAGCTATCAGCGCAGTCACCGGAATCGTAAGTATCCAAGCCCACAATATCCTTCTCGCTGTAACCCATCGAACACTTCTTGAATGTTCCACTGTACCGACGCCCATGATGGATCCTGCTATGACATGTGTTGTGCTGACCGGAATGCCGAAATGCGAAGTTCCCAGCAAGACAGCAGCAGAGGATGATTCTGCGCAGAAACCTTCCATCGGCCTTATCTTCGTGATGCTGGTCCCCATCGTCTTGACTATCCTCCACCCTCCGCACATTGTTCCAAGAGTTATTGCTGCATAGCAGGCAAATATTACCCATCCGTCTATATGGAAGGTTGAAGAGATTCCTGCAGATAGTAGGACAAGAGCTATCACTCCCATGGTCTTTTGCGCATCATTTGTTCCATGCCCTATGCTGTACATTGTCGCAGAGATGAGTTGTAATCTCTTGAATGCCTTATTTGTCTTGGAAGGCTTGAACCTATGCGAGATCCATATCACTAGGATTGTAAACAGCATTGCGCCTATCATGCCTAAAAAAGGGGCTATGAATATGAAAAGAAATACCTTGACAACGCCCGGGATAAGGATTATGGAAGGACCAAACGCAGCTAATGCGCTCCCTATCAGTCCTCCTATCAAGGCATGGCTGCTTGATGTCGGAAGCCCTAAGATCCATGTCATTATGTTCCATATTATTGCGCCGACTAAAGCTGCAAGTATCAAAGGCAATGTGATGAAATCAATGTTCACTATCCCTTTTCCTATCATTTCAGCGACTGCAACTCCAAAGACGAAATATCCAACAAAATTAGCAAATCCTGCCAAAAGCACAGCCTGAAAAGGAGACAAAGTCTTTGTCACGACAATTGTTGCGATCGCATTCGCAGCATCATGGAAACCATTGAGAAAGTCAAATACCAAAGCAAGAACGATTATAAATATTGCAAGAAATATGACCTCCATTTTCAGCCCTGCTTGACTAATATTCCCCTGATGACCTTCGCAACATACTCTACTGAGTTGATTATCTGCTCAAGATTCTCATAGATGTCCTTGAACTTGATTATGTTCACGACATCATTTTTCTGGTCGAGAAGATTGGCCATAGTGGTATGGAAGAGGTGATCTGCCTCATTCTCAAGTATATGTATCTTCTTTAGGACTAGGCTAGTGTCTTTTTTGTTTTTCAATGCATTTATCAGCATCTTAAGCTCCAAAGATATATCGACGATGATGTTTGCAAATGCCACAAAGTTGTCAGGGACTTTCCTTATCTTGTATATCTCTATCTTCTGTGTTACATCATTCAGGATGTCAAGAGATTTGTCTATGTTTGATGCGATCGAATGGATGTCTTCCCTGTCCAAAGGCGTTATGAAAGTCTCATTCAGCTGGAATATTATGAATCTCTCAACACTATCCCCTTTAAGCTCTAGTTCCTTTATCTTATATACGCTGGCATGAATCTCATCTCTGCCCATACTGTTGATATTGCTGACTAGGAATCGAAACTCCTTGCATGCCTCACAGAAGATGTCAGCCTGCTGATTTAAGTATTTGAAGAATTTCACTTCCCTTGGCAACAGTAGGTCAAATATGTTAAGTCCGATGTTATCATCCCCTTTACTCTAATAAAACCATTGAAAGATGATTTATAAGCTTTATGCTAATCAAAAATAAGGTTTTGACAACAATTAGATATTCGTGTTTTTAGTTGCAGACAAAAATAAGGCATATAGATAACTGCAACTAAATATAGAAAAACAAGGAATAATATAGATATGCTTGTTTTTCTCTAATTACGTAATATACCATAGAAAACATTTTAAAGTGATAGGGCATTATGACCTGTATGGTAGACAAGATAGTGGCCTTTGATTTCTCAGGCACGATCATAAGGAAAGATATGGCTAAAGAAGCTTCTAATAGAAGGTTCAAGATGCTTGGGAAGGAAGTAGACCAAGAGTGGCTAGAGAAAGCCATGGCGACTGAAGAGCATTACAAGGTCAATAATGAGATTATTTCTAAGTATACTGGAGTCAAGTCAAAAGAGAAATTGAATGACCTCAGCACAAGTTTCTTCAAGTACCATATGCTAGGCCTTGCATCTGAAAAGAAAGACGATGTGTTCTACGCAGAGATCCTTGATGTCATAAATGAGCTCAAGGCAAAAGGAAACAAGATAGCTATATTTAGCGGCATAAGGAAAGACACCATCGAATGGATGCTAGAAGTCCTTGAGAAAAGGACGTTGTTTGATTACGTAATCGGCCAGCCTCCTCAGTTAGGCATATCCAACGAAGACCAGCTTAAGGAACTGATGGAGAAAGGAGAGATCTCCCATGTCATTGGCGACAAGATAACTGATATAAATGCAGGCAAAGCGATCAAGTCGAAGACGATCTTTGTCACCTGGGGCCATGCGATGGGTGATGAAGAGAATAAAGCTGATTTTGTAGCGAAGAATCCTAGTGAGATTTTGAAGATAGTTTTAGCAGAAGAGAAGAAGGAGTAGATCAACTCCTAAGATATTCTACCAATTCCTGTCTTTTCTGGTCTGACAAAAAACCTGCACTATCTTCTGGTAGATTGTCAAAAGGTATTCCGTCTCTCGTGACATACATGCTTATATCCGAAGTGAAATGAAACACTAAGAATTCAATATTTGTCCTTTCTCCTGGAAGGTCCAATGATGCATCTACCTTAATTTTCTTGCCAACTGCATCAGGAATCTCATATAATGCTATCCCATTCTGCAATAAGCCCAAGTATAATATCTCTTGAATAGAAAATGCTCCAACTAAGGGTCTTGCTTCTTTATCACTAAATCTTCCTAATGTATAATAACCGCAAGATCCCTGCACAGCATTATCTGCAGGAAATCCATTATCCCTGCCGACATAATGGATCCTATTTAATCTGTCAGGCTGAAGAGCAAAAGTCTCGCTAGTGCTGTTCCGCCCTATCAAAAACCCATCTATTCCAAAATATCTGTCATCGATTTCAAAAGCGCCATCTTTCAACGTATCCCTCCATCTCTTATGATATGGCAAAGGCACAGAAAATAGATGAAATGAATGTATATAGTCAGGATCTTGTCCGCTTAAAAGAGAGCACTGAAATTCCCTATTGCTTCTTCCTGCAACTTTTATTGTATTTCCTTCAACTCTCATTAGCCCATCAGGCATTTCGACTTCATCAACTAAAACTTTGAAAGGCATGTTTGACATTCTTATTACCCCCCGTGTAATGGTAATCATAATAAAATATATAAAAATATCCACTAAATAATTTATCAAAATAACAATATTTATATAATAAATGTATTAATGATAACAATATGGATAAATTAATTTACGAATTAGACAAGAAAGATAAGAGGATATTATACCAGCTTGACCAGGATGCGCGCCAGAGCAATTCTCAGATCGGAAAGAAAGTGAGGGTGAGCAAGGAAGTCATCAACTACCGCATAAAGAAGATGGAAGATAAGGGATTGATACTGAGATACTCTGCAATCATCGACCCATTCAAGATCGGATTAAAGAGGTTTAAGCTCTATTTAAGGCTAAGAAATGCAAGCAAAGAAAAGATAGAAGAGATAGGCCAATATTTCAACAGTCATAAGAAGACAGAATGGGTCGTTACCTGTTCAGGAAGATGGGATATGGTCATAAACTTCATAGTCAATGATGTCAATGAGTTTGATGCAGAGGTCCAGAATGTATTGAATAAGTATTCTGCATATATCCAGGAGAAAGCGACCATAACGACGTTATATCTCTCCCATGCGACAAGGGAATTCTTAGATGAAAAGGAAAAGGCACAGAAGAAATACATATACTACCAAGTAAACAGCGAGGTCGAAAAGATTGACGAGATTGACAAAGAGATCCTTAAGATATTGGCAAATAATGCCAGATACCCTATTGTCAAGATCGGAGAAAGGCTTAAAGTGACGACAAGAATAGTCCAGTACAGGATAAAAGATCTGGAGAGAAGAGGGATAATACAGGCATACAAGGTAACCTTAGATCCCCATAAGATGGGCAATATCTTTTGCAAAGGTATATTCTATCTGGGAAACATGACAAAAAAGAGGCTTAATGAATTCATGAGCTATCTTCATAATCTGAAACCGACATTGTGGCCGCAGCGCGTGCTTGGGTCTTGGGATGTTGAATTGGATGTTGAGGTCAATGGATATGAAGAATTCAATGACCTATTGTTGGACATCAAAGAGAAATTCTCTGATATTATCATAAACAATGAATTCTTGATAGTCACGAAAGAGTATAAGCTGGATTTCTATCCAGGCTGTCTGCCAACATTGGATAAGTCATATAAAAAACAAGAAAACTAACGAAAAATCCTCCGCCAACTCCGTCATTCTTCCACAAAAACTCAGTTTAAATCGAATTCTTCCGGCACTTACGGAACACATCCGGATTCTCTAAAATTATCACGGAAAAACGAGAGAAAGTGATAATAAGAAGTTTATAGATAAAAAAGAAAGTTGCACAACAAAGTTGTGCACCTAAAAAACATGGACGCGTAGCCCACGCACCAGATTAATCCTGGTGAGACTCCCAGTCTATGAAATAATAACGTTAACAAGTATTTAAACTTGTTGTTGTGCAATGGTCCGGACGCGTAGTCTGGTTTCGCGCCTGTCTCAAGAACAGGTGAGACTCCCAGTCTCTTGCGGGTTCAAAAATCTTGCCCCTCGAGATTGACACTCCCGCCCGGACCGCACAATTACATTTCAATTCGGAAAAATGAACCAAAAATCTTCCGCCAATTCCGAATATCAAACAAAAACTCTCACTTTAAATCAATTATTTCCGAGACTTCCGAATCACATCCGGATTCCCTAAAAATCCTCCGGATTTCCGTCAGAAAATGCTTTTAACCACCTCATCCTAAATTATTTGCATGAATCACAAAGTCGTTGAAAAAGAGGGAATATTATACATCGGTGCAACAAGCACAAACCAAGTACTATACAGGATAGGAAACAATATCATAATAAGCGACATCGCAGCAAAACAATTCACAGAATTCATAGAAAAAACAAAGAGTTCAACTCCAAAAACATTAGCAGACAAGATCGAAGAATGCTTCAGGAAAAAAGGATTGAATGGAGAAGCAACCATCTGTGGAAGAGATAATAAAAGATACGAAGCGATAACAATAAACCTAAAAACGTTCCAAACTTCATCAAAAGGGTTTGGCTTAAGCCTGGAAGACATGGCTGGATGCAACCAATACGCATTCATAAGCAAAGATGGAGCAAAGACAGCATTTGAACCTCACATAAATCTCTCAGTACCTCCACCAGAATACGATGCATTCTTCGAAAGAGGAAGAGAAACTAAAAGAGAGATCAACAGAAAAGTATACGGATTATTCTACAATATAGTAAAATCAAGAAAAGCATCTGACTTAGTAAAAAGATTAGCTGAAGCATACATCAACCATGAGTACGGCCCAATAAACAATCTTGATTTTGGAAGAGAACTATCAAAAATAGAACATAGATACAAAAAAGTCACAAAAGTAAAATCTCCGGGAATAATTAGAAGGACTTATGAAAAAGCAAAAGAAGAGTTATTTGATGCATTAAGCACATCAAGATCAAAAGACATGACAGAGCTGATGCTTGAAGTCCCAACAACAGGAGAAATAGACCAAAGGGAAGAATACTTAGAAAAGATAAAGAAAGCCTACAGCGTCAAAGGATACTCATTCAGGCACGTAAACGGAATATCGATACTATGTCCTACAAGCGAAAGTTCAAGAATCATCCAATCGATGCAGTCAGAATTATACAAATTAGCTAAAGTCACTGAGTTCCTAATCAGGCCAGCTATACTTTACTTTATTCCAGAAATCTTAAGGGGACAAAGAAACCCAAAAGAGATAATCATAACTCCGATAGAAGTGAAGAACGTAAGATTAGCATCTGGAGAATTATGGAATCTAGAGAACATCGGAGCATACGAAGCCCAAAGAAAGACAAAAGGTAAGGGTGTAAATGTTGCAGTTATTGACACAGGAGTAGATTACAGGCATCCTGATCTAGCACAAAGATACCAAGGTGGGTTTAATTTTGTAGACAACAGCAATAATCCATTAGATGGAAACGGACATGGAACCCATGTATCTGGAACAATTGCAGGAAAAAAGACAGGAGTTGCGCCTGAAGCACAATTATACGCAGTAAAAGTCCTGAGCGACCAAGGATATGGATCAGAACATAATGTGAACAAAGGGATTGAATGGTGCATGGACAATAATATAAACGTAATCAACATGAGTCTAGGAAGCTCATCTTCAACATACTTAGGAGCAGAACTATGCAAGAAAGCTGCAAAGATGGGAATCCTCGTATGCGCAGCAGCAGGAAATGAAGGATATGGAAGAAGCTATCCAGCATCATACGAGGGAGTCATCTCAATAGCAGCAGTAAATAGAGCAAACGAGCATGCAGACTTCAGCAACGTCTGCGACACATTAGACCTTTCAGCCCCAGGAGTCAACATCCAATCGACATGGCCTGGAGGATCGTACAACGAGATATCAGGCACATCTATGGCAAGTCCCCATGCGGCAGGAGTCTGCGCATTAGGAGCATCATTCTACAGATCAACGGATTCTATGGAAGATAAGATAAAACTGACAGCAGAAAATTTAGGAGACGACCAGATGTACGGATCTGGACTAGTGAGAGCAGATACTTTAATAAGATCAAATGACAGAGGGGAGAATAATGGATGGATACATGCAAGGAGAATTTTACATAATCTTCGAAAGGCCTGAGGATTACTCAGATATCATCAGAGGGATTGCAGACATAGCTGGAAATACAGAATATCAGCCAGAAGCGATTGACAGGTCTAGGCATGCCAACTGCATACATGTGAGATTCCAGAATGATGACCAAGCATTAGAGGATAGGTTAAGGCAGATAGAAAAAGCAGTCCAAGTAGAAAGAGTTCCAATGTCAGGAATTCCTGAACAGGATACGAAAACCGAAAGAAGTGTATAATGCAGGCAATAATATTTTATAAATCAGTTTCTGCTGGAAATTATTATGTTAAATGCAGTGATATTTGACTTCAGGAGGACTTTATACGATCCAGACACCAATAGCCTTATGCCAAATGCAAATGATCTCTTATACGAATTAGTAGAAAGAGGATATAGCATGGCCCTTGTAGCTAAAGGAGATCCTGATGCGACAGGAGCATTGCTCGAGAGCCTTGACATCAGAGGATTCTTCAGGAGGGTCAGATGTCTCGAAGGAGAAAAGACAGAATATGTCTTTGACCAATGTGCAAAAGAGATGAGATACCAGAACTATGAGATTGCTGTTGTAGGAAACAGCATAAGACAAGAGATAAGATTAGCAAACAGATTAGGGATGTATACTATCTTGTTTCGGAACGGATTTCATACAGGTCATGCTCCAGAAAATGAGGCAGAAAAGCCAAGAGTCACTATCGCGAGCCTTGACGAAGTTCTCAACTATCTTCCTCCGATAGAATTTACAGACTGAGATTACGGAATTGGTACGCACAATTACATAATAATTACATAAAAAATATTTCTAAATCATCCATAAATAAAATCGTCCAATATAAAGTTCATAGAAAATACGGTTTCTTCAGTAGATTAACCTAGTGAAATAAGGACGAGATATATTCTCACTATTGTCACAGTAGGAGTTATTTTCCTTATTGGAAACTAATAAATGTTACTTAAGATATCATTATTATCGCAGGATAAAAAAGAAACAATAAGAGATTGTCCGTAAAGAAGATGAAGTGAAGACAAATGAAAACGACAAAAGGTGATATGTTGCTCAAGAAGACAGACAAGGTTTTGATCTCGCATCTCAGGAGAGATGGAAGAAAGAATGTTACAGACATTGCAAGGGAAGAGAATATCCCAGCAACAACAATATATGACAGGGTAAAGATTGTAGACAACAGGTATGTGAAAAAGCATTCCTTGATCATGGACTTCAACAAGGTCGGATATCCGATAGTAAGCTACATCACAATTGACCTAAAAGACAAAAAATCAAATCTGAAAAATCATCTCATGGAAAGTCCAAACATAAATTCATTGTTCAGCATGAATTACGGCACAAAGCTTCTTGCAGAGGCAGTGTTCAGGAATATCGATGAATTGGATAAGTTCATCGAAAACCTGCAGGGAAATTTCAGCATCGAGAGGCTGCACGCTGATTATGTTACTGAAGAACTGAAGAGAGAGACTTTTCTTACAGACCTCTCTCATTTTGATTAAGTTGGATTGGATATAGAGCGATCAAGAAGAGATAAAAGAGACATATAGCGGTAGCTATGAAGCGAAGGTGAATGACATGGCAAGGCTGAAAGGGATCGAGAAGCTGATTACAGAACTGAAGAAGACAGAGGCAGGATTGAAACAAGGGCATGCTGCAGACAAGAACAGCTATGACCAGAGATTTCTAGTTGAAGGATATGACGGGATTGACTTGACAGCTATTGCTGGATCAGTAGCTGCAAGGAATGCAATAGAAAGAGGATACAGGTCAATCGCTGTAGGGAGGGATGTCAGGAATAAGGCATATTTGATTGCAGATGCATTCATCAAAGGAGCACTTTCTGAAGACATGGAAGTCATAGATGTAGGCATCACTACAACGCCTAACTGCGAATATGTTGCAGGACATTTTGGCATTCCAAACGCTATGGTCACAGCATCCCATATGAACTCAGCAGAGATTGGATTGAAGATAAATTATCCAAGAATGGTGGAAAGAAAGGATATGATGATCATTGAACAGCTGGCTTATGAGAAGAGATCAACAGGAGGCACATTAAGGCATGGAGGAGAGATGGCGACACAGATGTTGTATGATAGGCTGGCAAAGATTCCAAATTCAGACGGAAAAGTGAAAGTATGCATCGATAGCACAAACGGAGTCAGCTCTATTTTCCTGAAAAAAGTGCTTGTAGAAAGAGGTGTAGAAGTTGCAAGGGCATTAAGGGATGTTCCTGACGGGAATTTTCCAACGCTACATAATCATTCTCCAGATCCGACAAAATACCAGAATCTTGAGGGATTGAGCGATGCAGTGAAGTGCAGTGGATCAGAAGTCGGATTTTTTTTGGATGGGGATGGAGACAGGACAGTAGTGGTAACAAGTGACGGAAAGGCATTGGATGCAGCGTATCTGGCTGTCTTGTTTTCAACCCATTTTTCTGCACAAGGAAACGGAGCATACGTCCTTGACCCTATGCTTGAGTTCATCGGACCTGTGCTGAAAAGGATGGATATAATGCCAGAAGTCACAAAGAAGCGGGGAAGGCCATACATCAAAGCTGCAATATTTGATTATAAGAATGCATCAGATGAAATGGTCAGGCAAGTCTTGGGAGGAGCAGAGAACAGCTTCCATTTCTACGACAACCAGGGGCTTGACTGCGGAATCGCAAATGTCCTCTATATGATTGAGATATGCAAGAAAGGGAATTTTGATGACAGGCTGAAGAGGATTGGAAAAGAGATGCCTTTCTACACGCCTGAATTGAGAGTGGAGTTCAAAGATATGGGAGATTCTGAGTTCAGCAGGCAGGTGGAGGAGATAGTCAAGTTTTCGCAGGATCATTATCAGGTCACAAAAGATGATGGATATAAGATAAGCGATGGAAGCTCTTATGCAAGGATAAGGACCTCAGCACACGAACCAGGTGTCGCAACAATAGTCTTCTGGAATGTAGGGAATGACAGGATAGGCGCAGAGCAGTTCTTCCAGAGCGTGACATGCAACACCAGCAAGGCATTCTATGAGACGATCATGAAAGCGTATGACAAAGAGATGGATGTAAGAAATAATATGTTTGTACATTGAATAGTATGAAACACACGAGGGTGATAATATGAAACTAAGATTATTGGAACTGATAGACCAAGCAGAGGTAGTAGACCTGACATACGAGCTCAGAAAAGGTATGTTGAAGTATGTTTCAGATAAGGCTCCAGAAATGGCAGTGACGCCTGCAAGATTTGAAAACGGAAAATATTTTTCAGGATTCGTCGAGCTTCAGATCAGGAACCATCATGGCACTCATGTAGACGCTCCAAGTCATAAGCTTCCTGACGGAAAGAATATTGGAGATTATCCAGTCAGGCATTTCATAAGGAAAGGTGCAGTGCTGGATCTCACAGGAGCAGATATAACTGGAAGAGAAAACAAAGAGATCACTATGGATGATGTCTATAATCATCCACAAAAAGTAGATTCTGACATAGGAGCATTGCTGTTGTATACAGGATTCTGCAACAAGATGGAAGCAACTGTAAATCCTTCTGAAGAAGAAAGAAAGCAGGTTGAAGGTTCTTTCCCTTATATAGGGATGGAAGTAGCGATCAATATTATCGAAAGGTTCCCAAATCTTGGCATCATCGGGATAGATTCATTCGCAATAGATAAGAGAGGAAGCAACAGTGAAGTGCATAGGGCATTCATGGACAGGGACATCCTTCCATTAGAGACACTTACGCATCTTGGAAAACTGTATTCTGCTGCAGGAACGAGGCCTTTTGCGCTTTTCTGCGCCCCTATTGCGCCAAGTGATTACGATGCAGGACAGGCAAGAGCTTTTGCAGTGGTAGAAAAAGAATGAGACGAATGAATATTCAAAGGTGAAACAATGAAAGGATTGCTATTGGCTTCAGGAAACGCTCAAAGGATGGGCATCGACAAGAACAAAGGCATGATCCCTATCGGAGATGAGCATGGCGTAGAGAGGCCTGTATTTGAGTGGATAGTTGACAGGATGGTTGATGTCGGCATCGATGAAGTTGTTCTCGCACTTGGCGTCAAGAAAGAGGAAGTCATGCATCATTTCGGCGTTCCTTTTCCTGATGATTACAAGGCATCGCATGAAGAGCAATGCAGGAAGACAGAAGAGGAATGGAGATCTTTGCCTCCTTCAGCAGCTGCAGAGAAATACAGGCGTCTTGGAGTGAAGTTTCAGGCATCCATCTCAGACACCCTGCCAAACACTGCAGGAGAGATGGCGAATGCAAGAAGATATCTCGAGAAAGAGGATAACTTTCTTTTCCAGTATGGCGACACGATGACAAATGTTGATCTCAAGAAATTATATGCTATCCACAAAGCATGCGGAGCAGTTGAAACATTTCCTTGTATGAAAGGCATGAAGATAGAGGCAGGCGTTGTCAGGTTTTCAGATAATGGAAACTACCAAGGCACTGAAGAGAAGCCGTTCATGGAAGACATCTTGGACATACCAAGAGTCAAAGTGCATGTAAAGAATGTCGGAGATTTCATGTGGCCTAAAGCCATGACAAATATCCCTGTGTACTGGATAGGCAAAGGCATATGGGATTGCCAGGCACTTGCTATCGGGAACGATTTCAATGTAGAAGTCAAAGAAGAGTTAGAAGGAAAAAATGCAGTGCAGCCGTTCTACTTCGAAGGCCCTCAACTTTATCATCATGACATCGGCGACCTGAAGAAGTACAAGACAAGCGACGCATTGCACAGGAAAGGCACTCCTTGGGAAATTCCTAAGCTGCCATGAGGTTGATATTATGGAAAAAGAAAAAGTTTTGGTTACAGGCGGAGCAGGATTCATAGGAAGCCACGTAGTTGACAGGCTCATTTTAGAAGGATTTGATGTAGCAGTGATTGATGATCTCTCGACAGGGGAGAGAGGCAATGTCAATGGGCAAGTGAGAGAGCAGGGCAGGTTCTATGAAGGAAGCATAAACGACAGGGTAACTGAAGTCTTGGAAAAAGAAAATCCTGAATACGTCGTCCACAATGCTGCACAGATAAGCATAAGCAGGTCAATGAAGAATCCATCTGAGACTACATTCCAAAATGCATATTTATCTGACTTATTGTTTGAGCAATGCAAGTCGTCTGGAGTGAGGAAAGTGATTTTCCCATCAAGCAGCTCTGTCTACGGAAATGCAGCATCGATGCCTACAATAGAGAGCGCATCCCTAAGCCCAAGAAATCCTTATGCTATATCAAAAGCATATTCAGAAAAGATGCTTAGACTCATATGGGGAAACAGGACTTCAGAATATCAGCATGATTTCATGGATTTTGTAGTCTTAAGGTATGGAAATGTATATGGCCCAAGGCAGAATCCAAAAGGAGAGGCAGGAGTCATTGGAGTATTCATAGATTCATTATTGAAGGGAAAGCCGCCCATGATATGGGGCAGCGGAAACCAGAGCAGGGATTATGTCTTTGTTGAAGACGTTGCAGAAGCGAATGTTGCTGCTATAAGATATTCAGGAGACCATCACGTGTTTAATATTGCTACAGGGAAGGATACATCAGTGAATGATGTCTATCAGATGATTAGGCAGCACTTGATAGGCCCTAAGCTTGAAGAAGTGAAGCACGACGAGAAATATAGGGAACAGGTGTATAGGATCTGCCTGGATTCGAGATTAGCAGGGCAGATGCTGGATTGGAGACCTAAGACTTCTCTCGAAGAAGGCATAAAGAAGACAATCGAATGGTACGAGATGACGATGAAAGGGTAAAGTGTTTAATATTATTCAGGAGGATAAAAATGACAAATGCAGCTGCACAAACAACAGACGACATGATAAGGCAATATGTTACAGAAAGAAGACAGGCGCGCATATCATGGGAATTATCTGCACTGAATATAATTGGGAACAATCCAACTATAGACAATATCTTGGAGTCAGTGCATGACAGCAATGCAGATGCAAGGATAATGGCTATACAGATCCTTGGATATTGTGCAGAGACTTATGATCCAAGACAAAAGGCATACATCGCAGGAGAGGTTGCAAAGAGGATAAATGACATGCATGCGAATTCTGTAGGGAGCTTCCAGTGCGATGAAGAAGATTTTGAGACAGTCGCAGGAGCAGCTAAAGAGACATTGAAGAGATTAGGTTACATGCAAAGGCAGGGATGATCATTGCATGGCAAAAGAGACCACAAGCGCATACTTGAGGAAAATAACGCCTGAAGATAAGCCAGAGCTCGAAAGGCTTATAGGATTGACCTTGACCATAGAATATCATGTTCCTGCATACATCGATGAAGAAATAGCAAAGATGACTCAAGCAGAGAAAGACAGTCTATACATCAATGACGGAAGCCCTTATCATATGAATCCAGAATATTTTCCTAAATTTGACGAATCGATATGGGCAGATATCAGGCAGGTGAGAGGATATAATATCAATGGGTTTGATTATATGCTTGAGCTGATCGTAGAAGAGGATACTAATGTATTAAGGACAAGGGCTGATGGGGAGAAAGGCATCTTCATGGCATATTTTACGCCAAGGCCTCGCGGATATTTCAGATTCACATTATCCTCAAAAGGAGTCTTAGTTCCAGACTCTCCTCTGCTCACTGGAATTGAATATTACTATGGGCCTATAGATAAGAAGATAGTGCTTGCAGGAAATGATATAAAAGGAGTTATATCCCGATGATAATCAGAATTGGTTGTTCTTCGCGATCAAGGAGGGCGTGAAATCAGTTATCTTCAGCACGCATCCTAGAAGGAATCCTGCAAGGACGCTGGAATGTTGGTTGGATTTTCCTAAGGCCTCCAGCAGATTTTTCACTATCTTGTTCTTGTTCTTGACAAGATCATTCAGTGCCTGGTAGTCAAAGCCGTTGTAGACCTTCACAAAATCCCTCAATAATTTTATAGTGTCAGCAAATGCTTCCATGACCTTGTCATTCAAGGATATCTTCTCCTTCTTCGACCATCTGTCATAGAAATAATCGCAGATATATTTGAAATCATCACATACTTTCTCAAGGTTCCAGACGATCACATAAGTGAAAGTCGCATTGCTGTGGTCCTTATATCCTCCTTTATTTATGACTCTCTCGCAGAAATTGGTCAGCTGGTTGTTTGTATGCTCAAGAGTTATAAGTCCGTTCAATTGGTGGTATTTTCCCTCTTTAAGATACTGGTAGCAGCTCTCAGCCATCGATATCGTGACAAAAAGCGCTCTCCTGAAAGTGTTTTCGAACTCATCCTCATTATCCTTTGATATCGCCTTCAATAAGCAGTATGTCTGGGTCTGCTCAAGCACTGCAAATCCCATATAAAGTTCTTTTACGATCTCATGTATGACAGAGACATCAAAATCCTTGTCGTGCTTGACAAATATCTCATCATATCCTTTCTTATTGAGGATCGAAAGCACCCATCTGACAACCCTCTCAGACTTGCCTGTTACATCAATATCCACTCTTTTTATGTCAGAAGTGCTTTTAGAGCAGGATATTATCATGTCTTTTCCTTTGTCTATAAGGTCTACTTCTACGCCAGAATGGATATTGTTCACATCACACCACTTTCGCGGCAAAGTTATCGTCAAAGTGTTGTGCCCCTGTTTTATGATCTTTCGCTTCATCAATAGTAGATAATACGTAATTATATATAAATATTATGATATATATTGTAATATTAAAAAGAATATACATAATAAGAATAGATATATATGTAATAATCATTAACCACTGAATAGGCACAAAGTTTAAAAGAGCATAAACAATCTCATATATAGGGGGAGGCAGCATGGATATTGGGAATAAGCTAGTCGCAATACCAACTGAGGCTCTGGATGAGTACACAGGATATTTTCTTAGGAATGTAGGCACGCCCTCCAAAAGATATGGAGTTCTAGACCAACCAAAAAGATACAATGAAGATGCCAAAGCTCTCGAAGCATTGTTGTTGGCCATCCCAAAAGATCATTTTCTTAAGCCTCCATTGAATGACTCGACTTATATGGAATTCGAGCTCAATGGGCATGGACAGACATTCTCAAATGCGCTGATGGAGCTCACAGGAATAACTGGATCTATGCTCACAATAGAAGGTGAAGACTGCGGAGAAGATACTGCAGTCAACCAAAATGAAGATGTAGATTATCATGCTCTCGTATTATGCAGCCATCTTCCAAGGGCTATGCAGCATGCCATTCTCAAGTATTATCCAAATATGAAAGGAGCAGATATATTCTCAAGAGCCCAGGCAAGCATAACTGAAGGAAAAGGAGATATCAGAGAAGATATCTATAGGGAGCTTATCAAAGAAACATTGGATCATGGGATAATCCCAACACCACTTCTTGGCGCCCAGTATTTCGGCAGGCTTGAAGGATACATAGAAAGGTTAGAAGGGCCCGACGACGGATCAGATGCATGGAAAAATCTCCATGATGCAAACGAAAGGATAAGGGCAGAGAAGAGGAAAGAGCTTTTTAGGAACGGATTCAGCCAAGAGGATGTTGAGAAAGTCATAAATGAGATGGACGAATTGTCAAAGTTAAGAAAGTATCCTTCATTCCAGATCCATACTGAAGAAGGAGACAGGGAACACGTCCCTTATGTCACATTCTATATGGATACTGTCAATGAATTGATGCCGTTGTTCGTGCCTGGAGGGAAACTTTATGGCATGTTCAGCAAGATAAATTGCATAACTCACAGCGGTGATTTCGACCTTTTCAAGAGTTGGATGAGGAATTACGGCAAGAATGATTTCCATATCACTAGGACAAAGACTCCTGCAGAAAGAGGCCAGGTGGCTGTTCTTAAGGTAAGTCACGGATTCAGGCAGCCAGTTTACCTGAATGATCCTGCACCTCTCGTGGAATTGATGAAAAAGACAGAAGCAAACATAAGGGATTTCAGGGCATTATCGCATGATGAGAAGATAAGGCAGGGAGATGGGGTAGTCGAAGCAGGATTATGTGAATTTACAAAAGAAGGCGGAATGAGAGAAGAAGGAAGGACAAGGAAGGAAGAGGTCTCATTCGACGAGCTATTGGCAGCAGAAGAGCCATCGCTGATATTAGGTAACTGCGGAATGGGAAAGACTACATTATGCCTGTACCTTGCAGAGACGCTCAAGGCTAGATATGAAAAAGAAAGATATGTCCCTCTGCTCATAAGGCTGAGAAGGGCCAGCGAGGACATAAGCCGCGTACCTCAGGGATTGAAGGAATCGAGTTCAATGAGAAGGGAATTGAGCTTAGGGCTTCTTGACATGCCTGTACAGGCGCTCATGTCATACAAGAAAGACGGATATAAATTTGTATTCATTCTGGATGGATATGATGAGTTCTGCCATAACTATGATAAGAATCTGAAGAGTGCAGTCGAAGCGATGAGTGAATATGGAAAAGTCATAATGACCTCAAGAGTTGAGGGATTTGGGACAAATAAAGATGACAATAAAGGATATCTGACATTAAATATTGATCCAGAAGCGATTGTGGGAAATCTAGAGAAGTATGTGACAGCAAGGATAGGAAGAGGCACAGATAAGCTAGTCAAATTCTTTGAGGACCAAAGCGATGACATCAGGAAGAATTGGCTGGTCGTATCATTATTGACTCAGATGTATAAAGACGGATCATACGATATTGATTTCACAGGAAAAGTCGATTTCTACGACGTTGTACACGAAGGGAAGAATATGTTCGTTTGGGAGCATCTGCTTGAGAGGAAGCCTGAGATGCTAAGGATCCCGACTATGGAAGGTTTTGCATCAAGGACAGAATATGAGGCAGAAGTGGTCAGGATAAAGCGGGAGGCAAGGGAGTCTGTCTTGAAGCAGTGCATGCCTTTGATAGATCTCATCAACACATATATGGTTGTCAATGGCGAGCCTATGGTGGATTATGATACCGTAATGAAGATAGAGGAAGGAAGATGGAACCTGATAACAGAAAATGAGTTTAGAAGCGGCAGAAGGGCGAGCAGATTTTTAGAGGACCACGAGATGCATCCATGCAGGCGCTAGAAGAGATTGCGGATTTGGGTATTTTCAGAGTAGGTCAAGATAGGAGTTTTTCTCGTGATTTTGAGCCTTTTGCAGAGGAATCGGCAATACAGTCTTTTGCAGACGCAATCAATTCTGGATATATAAGTCCAGAACAAGTTTGCAGGAACTTCTTCGGATACAGGGAGGATGCAAGGCTTTGGGGGATGCCAAGGAGTATCGAATGGCATTCTATTCTTCCAGAGTGCATACCAAGGATTGTGAAGATATCAAAAAGATTAAGGCCAGATATGGCAGAGCAGGTAGTAGAAGCGATGATCAAGGACTACATGCTGGCAAAAAGGTATTTGGGATTTGATGGTTATGATCCTTTTATCGTAGGATTCGCAGGAGCGCTGATGGTGATTGAAGAATGCAGTATAGACAATCCAAGATTGATGTCTATGATAAACCATGAAAAATCAGTGCTTGAAAATTATATACTTCGGCTTGAAAAATATCATCCCGTAATGCAGGTCGTAAAGTTTGCATATGAAGTCCAAGCGATGAGAAAAGATAAAGGCAATGATGCTGACAATACCAATAAATATGTCCATGAGCTAAGTCCGGAAGTGATTGCCCTGTCAAGCTCTGTGATCATATTATATAATATGATTAATGGGGTTGAAGAAGATAGCAGGATGAGCCCTGACCAGGTTGGAAAAGTGATATATTTGACAGAGGATATAGTCGATTCTGTTGCACAAATCAAAGAGAAGGATTATGCTGGATTTAAGAGTTTAGTGATTCAGATGATGGGGTCAAGAGAGGAGGAATCAATATATTCTGGGCTTTTTCTTGCGAGGTATATGTTCGATGACAAGGATATTAAAAAAGCGTTTCATGCGTCAACAAAACAAATTGGTATGGTAGATAAGTTCATGGAAGAAGTGATAAGCATTCTTGTCGAGAACAATGACGCAGAAGGTTTAGAGATAATGATGGGCAGGTGCAGGATAGCCCCCTATAATGATCGAACAAAATCCCTCCTTGCCAGAAGCATAAGCGTAGTAAAAGGATTGTCTCAGAAAGAGCTGTTCAGATTATATGAATCATATGATGTCTCTTATGGAAGCACCAAGCATATCGTTGGGAGCCTTGCCGAAAACGTCGATGATAGGGGTTTGTATCGGGCATTTAAACTATTAAAGAAAGCTAATAGGGCAGTGATAAAAGAAGAGGGGACAAATCCATTTAGTGATAATCAGAGGCTTAATTTCTACAAGAATAGGGTATTGGAGATGATGATGGTGATTCTTCCAAATGTATCGAGGGATTGGCTGATAAATAACAGGTTTGACCTTAGTAAATATGGTGCCTATGCCTGCCATGTTTTTCAGATGTATATTACACCTCATGGTACAGTGCCTCCTGAATACAGGCCAAAAGGTGTCTGATAGATGCCAATTCTAGAGCAGATTGCAGAAATAGGAATGTTCTCAGTAGGTCCAGATAGAAGCTTCTCTCGTGAGTTTGATATCTTCAATGAGAATTCCGCAGCAGAAGCATTTGCACATGCAATAAATACAGGACAGTTAGGGATAAGGCAGGCTTATGGATGCTTCTGGACAAGAGAGAATTGTTATGATTCAAGTGATAAATACCTCAAAGGAACATATGAAAGGATAGTCCCGTTGATCGCACTGCATCTTGATGCTAAAGGATTGCAGGAGATGGTGGAAATATTATCTGAAGTATACTTTGAGAGGAGAGGCTCACTTTTTGAATATGATGAACTGCCGTATTGGACTAGAAGGCTGAGTGGACCTAGAGGGATAGTCAATGATCTATGTACTGCTGGAAAGATCATAGGATATAATTCTGATAAGGTAGACTGCGAAAGTGGCATTTGTAATAAGATAATCAAAGAATTAGTGAAGATATTGTCCAATTACAGGTTTACAGAGAATATTTATTATCCTGAAGATGCAGAAAAGGTTGCTGAAGCACTTTCTCAAATAAGGACAATTGCTGCATTTGGAGAGTTGGTGAAAGCCGCCCAAGAGAGGACAGATCGGATTGAATATTGTGGGGAAAATTCAGTGGCTAGAAGTATATTTTACCAGAGAGTAAAAGAGATATTGGATGATATGTCAAAAGGCTTGGATAACGAAGATATGGATAAAAAAGTCAAAGAAAGCTTGAATCCAAGGGAGATTTGCCCAGATATTGTAAACAGGTTTGGGGGCAGAATGACGTTCTATTATCTTCTAGAGAACGCAGAAAGATTTGTACCCTACAAAGGCGAAAGGAACAAGGAGAATATGAATATGTCATATTATATGTCATTATTGTGCACTTTGTGCAATGAGGGATTTAGCGAGAGGGCAGTCATGGCATTTAATTCTCAAGTCACAGGGATTGTGGACAAAGAACTGATGGAAGGATATATGGGAGCGATTGAAGATTTTAGTATTGGTGCAGTCGGAATGCATAAGCCGATAAGATACCAGTCTAAAGAAAGAGTTCACGAGGAACTCCGAGAAAAAGGAGTCTGGATAGTAGGATTAAAAGAGATAAGATAGTATGATGGATAGTAAATATGCCTAATTCATAGACTATTTTCCCATAAGAACACCAATATATATCCCCTCACTATTCCGCACTGTCCCTTCTATATTTCCTATTGGCAACCAATAAATGTTACTGAGTTTCTCAATATAATTACATCCAATCAAGTAAGAAACACGAGAAATGCTATGCATTTCTGAGGTACATAAAGTATTTCATACTTTATATACCACAAAAAAGCCGTAAAGGTGAAGCTAATGCTGAAAAACTCGGACAAGGTCATCATCACCCACCTCAGGAGGGATGGAAGGAAGAATGTCACAGACATCTCGAAGGAAGTCAAGATACCCGCAACAACCATCTATGACAGGTTGAGGCTGCTGCAGAGAAAATATGTGAAAAAGAATGCGATGCTGATGGAATTCGACAAGATGGGATATCCTGTCACTTGCTTCATAACGATCAATGTAAAGAGCGACAAGAAGGACAATCTTAATTCATACCTTATGGGCCATGGAAATGTGAATTCGCTGTTCAAGTTGAATTATGGATCAAAGATCCTGATTGAGGGCGTTTTCAAGAGCATCAACCAATTGGACAAGTTCATCGAGGAAGTCCAGTCTAGATTTGAAGTCGAGAACATCCATGCTGATTATGTTACAGAAGAGCTGAAGAGGGAATCATTCCTGACAGATCTAAGCCATTTTGAGTGAGATCAAGAATTGCGAAAGATAGCGATAGCTCTGTCATCTTCAGGAAAATGAAGCAGATGTAGCGTGAGCTATGTCAATACGGAGGGAAGAACATGGAAAACAACGAAGAAATTTCGATAATGGGTATAGAGAATACAGTGGCTGGATTATGCAGGGAAGACAGGGATTTATTTGAAGGCATCTTTGAGCTGAGCACATATACAGGTAAGATAGTAGTGACTGATTCATTCAAGCCTAGGGCAGTAGAATTATTTAAGGCAACTACTGATACGATCCAGGATCTCATAGAAGAACAGACTATAATTAGGACGTACAACAAGTGGACAAACGAAGCAGCGATATTCAATTCATTAAGGTCAAAAAGGCCAGGACTGAGCGACGAGCAGAAAGCAAAGATGAGGTCAAGCATCGATGAAGAGGTTAAGAAAGCAATGCAAGGCTGTGATTTTTGCGATGCAGAAAATCTTACACCTGAAGATATTATAAGAGGTGGAAGAGTAAAAACCGATCACTGTGTCACAGCCTCAAATGTAGCAAAGATGGACGCATGGAGCAGCCTGATAATCTTCAAAGAGCACCATCCTTTGAAGATAACAGAAGAGGAGTTCGTAGATTATGTCAAGACAGCAAATGCATGGTTTGAACGCGTGCATGAAGTTGATCCAAAAGCAGAATATCCTTTGATAGGATGGAACTGCCTAAAGCAGGCAGGAGCATCACAATGCCACGGCCATATGCAACTGCTCATGGCAAGAGATAGACCATATGCAGAACTTTTAGTGGAGCTTAAGGCTGCAGAAGCATATAAAGGAAATGATGAAAGAAAAGATTATTTCAGGGATCTGTTTGTAGCGCATGATCTGGTAGGATTAGGGATGAGGGACAAAAGATCGAGGATATTTCCATCATTGACTCCCTATAAGGAAAGGGAGACTGTTGTTATGGCCCCTTCAGAGCATGTTGAAGATGGAAAAGAGATGGAAGATTTCAGCAGATCATTGTTTAAGGTTGTTGACAGCATGATCAATGAACAGGGAGTGTACTGCTTTAATGTAGGGATATGGCTTCCAAAGATGAATGACAATTCTGGAAGGCAGCCATACATCGCAAAGATAGTTGATCGTGGTCCAATGATTGCAGTGATGGAGATGTATGGTGAAAGTGTTGTAGGGATAGATCCGTACAGGGCAGCTGAATCATTAAGGAAAAACATTTGATGAATCTACGTAACCGAACAATGATATTACGAACTGGAAAAATTAATAAATAAGAAAATTATAGAGGAGAGAGTATGGAGAATCCACAAGATTTAAATAAGTCAGGCACTGGTCTTGATGATATGGTAAAAAAAGCTGACGCAATAGATGCCCACAATATGAGGGGCGTATTGGAAGAATTTTACAAGCAGATCACAGACGGCTATAGGCTTGGCGCAGAGTTGAAGTACGCAAAGATGCCTGAATTAGGGGGAATCTTAATTACTGGAATGGGAGGTTCAGCCCTTCCAGGAGAAATTCTCGCAACATATATGCATGATTCTAAAACACCTATTATGGTCAGCAAAGATTATACTGTTCCTGCTTCAGTCAACAGCAAGACTCTTGTCTTTGCTATCAGCTATTCAGGAAACACTGAAGAGACTATTGAATCATACAAAGATGCATTGTCACATAACGCTAATGTGATTGCAATAACATCAGGCGGAAAGCTTGAAGACCTGGCAAGAAAAGGTGGAAGGCCATTGATAAAAGTCCCTTCAGGATATCAGCCAAGGGCTGCTTATGGATTCATGACAATGGCGATGATAGCTGTCCTAGAAAAACAAGGATTGCTGAAAGGCCAAGAGGAAGCAGCAGCAAGGGCTGCAGAGACTCTAAGGAAATTCCAGAAGTTTGAAGAGATCGGTGACGGAATAGCAGAACATCTCGTCAATAAGGTTCCTTTAGTGTATTCATCGACCAAGATGAAGGCTGTCGCATATAAATGGAAGATAAGCTTCAACGAGAATACAAAGATACATGCATTCTACAATGTGATTTCAGAGCTGAACCATAATGAGATGGTGGGGTTCACAAATCTTGTTGCTCCTTATCACTTGATAATGATTGAGGATGAGAAAGACCATCCAAGGGTAAAGAAGAGGATGGATATCTTGAAAAAGCAGGTCAAAGAAAAAGGTGTAGATGTAAGCGTGATCAAACTTGAAGGAAGGGACGAGCTTTCAAAGATAATGTCAGGAATATATATAGGCGACTGGACATCATATCTTCTTGCTATCAAGTATGGAGTCGATCCTACTCCTGTAGACATGATAGAAGAGTTCAAGAGACAGATGAAGTAAGGTCTCCTTTGTTTTTTCATTTGTTTCTTTATTCTAATATACAACTCATAAGTAGTAAACATAGAAAGGTTTTTATTTGATTATGCAAATGCATATAGACATATGGACAATGAAAGATTGGAATTTGCTACAAAGAGGTTAGACCACATACTAGTCAATATAGACTGGAGGCTATTGCATTCTTTCCATCCTGAAGCAAAGGGCCTAGAGATACCTGACATCCTGCCAAAGGATCCTGAATTCACGCCAGAGTTTTATAAGGATAAGGGCATGAGCGATGAAGAGGCAGAGAATGAGATATTCAGGATTGAGGCCAGGCAGATAAAGGAACTTATAAGGTTCATGAGGAGAGGCATCGAATACAGGCACCTTTCTGATGAAGAGAGACCAAACCATGATCCTGATCATAAGGTGATGGGATTTGACGAATTCTGCAATCTCGTGAAAAGCACATATACTATGAAAGATATGATCGAGATCGGATCCAACCTATGTGGGGACAAGAACTCAGGCTTGTCAAGAAAGTATATCGAAAGGACAAGAAAGATCAACCGTCGGACAAATATTGCCAATGCACTTGCCTCAAATCTCGCCCAGGTCATATTTGATGGGAAGTTGTTTTACAGGGACATAACACAATATGTGAATCCATCTATGAGGGGTATGAAAGAAGACAGAGAGAGGGAGTTCATAGAGAACAATATGCAAGTGCCGCTCATCCATTGCTTATTGGGATCATATGGAAGGTCCATGGAAGTTGCAAGGACGCTGACACCTCAGCTCATTGAAGCGCAGGAGTTTATGATAGAACCTGATAATTTCTTTGTTCTCGAGCAGAAACCAAGAACAAGGAAAGCCAACATATTCAGCATCCTCAAATTCGCTCTCCTTGCGTGCCACATCGGGCATTTCAGCAGGCCGCAGTACAATAAGTGGGAACAGGTGTATTCAAGGAGTTGTGGAAGGACATTGGAGGAGATAAGAGATATGGGGGTAGAGTTTGTGCATTATGCACCTGGGGAGGCCATAGCAGAATTCGAGAGGCAGGGCAGGGCAGAAGCGATACTTTTCAAGAGGCTCATGTATATGTATGACAGGACATTGGATGATAGGAATCGTATCGATGATTCTTACTCCCATAGCAGAGGCAGGGTCCAGATGCTGAGTTGCGACAACAAGAGGTATGAGAAAGAGGTAGCAAGGATTCAGGGAGAGCTGGATCGCATAAAAAAGGAAGGCTTGGATCTAGAAGGATATAAGTCACAGGCAAGGGTTGAAGCGCAAAGAGAGTTTACAGGCAGGATAAGAGAGTTGGAGGAAAGGCTAGAGAAAGGAGTAACAAATGAGAGAAGCATCATTAGGAGGGCAGAAAGGGCTGAAGAGCAAGTATCAGATCTGCTACGAAGGACAGATGAATATGAGGTAAAGGTGCAGGGCCTGAATAGTAAGCTGTCAGGACAGGGAAAAGGCAGCATTGATCCTTCCGTTTATCACGTCGAAGTACACGAATCAGCTTCTCATTATTGCACTGAGAACTTGTATTCTAATTTAATGAAAGAGGCCGCACATAAGCTTTCGACAGGCGGAAGAAAATGCAGGCCATTCAGGAAAGGAGAGGGACATAATATTGGCCATGATAACCTTAAGGGAAGATATCCTGAATATGATGATTTTGTCAATGTAAAAGTCAGAGGAAATGAATACAGGGGCATAGCAGCAGCAAAAGGGAAAGAGATGCATGTGCTTTTGATGCTTACACATGAAGAGTACGTAAGGCTTTGCACATTAAGGGACAAAAATACTAATGGTAACGGAAGTAAGTGAGAGATATTTAATCCTATGACTCAACCACATAAATCCTTTTAAACTCTTTTTCTTAATTTTTATCAATGCTCATAAAATCAATAAAGCTCGAGAACATCAGAAGCTACATAAGTGAAAGGATAGAATTTCCAGAAGGCACTATCCTTCTTAGCGGAGATATTGGCAGCGGGAAATCAACAATACTCCTTGCGATAGAATTTGCATTGTTCGGGATAAAAAGAGGAGAGCTGTCTCCAGATTCATTATTAAGAAACGGAAAGAACCAGGGATCAGTCGAACTCACGATAGAGATAGATGGAAAGGACATAACAATAAAAAGAGTCCTGAAAAGATCGAAAGAGGATATCAAGCAGGTCGCAGGCTATATAATAAAAGATGGAATAAAGAAAGAGGCGACTGCAGTCGAGCTGAAATCAGACATAATCGACCTGTTAGGCTATCCAAAAGACACGCTCACAAAAAAGGATCTCATCTACAGGTACACAGTCTACACTCCTCAGGAAGACATGAAGCAGATAGTGATGGGAAGCAAAGAGGAAAGGCTTGAGACATTGAGAAAAGTCTTTGGAGTGGACAAGTACAAGAGGATAAGGGAGAACGCGCAGTTGACATTAAGATACCTGAAAGAGAAATCAAGGGAATTCAAGATCATCTGTTCAGATCTCGAAGAGAAAAAAGAGCAGAGAAAATTGAGGATAGACAGCATCAAGGAGATCGAAATAAAGATAAAGATGATTGATCCGGAGATAAATAATCTTAATGAAAAGATGGTCCAAGAGAGATTATCGATAGAAAATATCGAAAAAGATATCGTTGTCCTTAACAGGTTGAAAAGGGAGAGCGAAGTCGCTGACAATGAATTGAAAAACAAAGTCAGGGAGAAGACTTTGCTTTCAAGAGACATCGAAGAGATTGAGAACCAGATAATACTTATCGAACAGCAGTTGAAAGGCCCGATGATTGACTTTAATCAAGAGGAATTAGAGCAGGAGATAAGGAACAAGAAATCATTGGGGGATCAGATCGAGAAAAGGATAGCTGAGATGAGGTCTGCATTGTCTGCACTGAACACAAAGATGAAGATATCAAAGGAGACTATCCAGAAGATATCGTCTCTTGACAGCTGCCCACTGTGCGAGCAGATGGTCGGAGAAGACCACAAGTCTTCGATAAAGTCAAGAGAAGACAAGAAAGTAGATTTCTTTGAAGAGAGCATAAGGGACATGATCTCAGAGGAGAAAGAAGAGCTGCAAAAGCTCACAAGGATCAAGGAAGATATAGACAAGCTCAGAAAAGTTGAGAAAGAGAATGCAGTGAACAGGGTGAAGATAGAGTCATTGAAAGAGAAGAAATTAGGCATAATCAAAAGAAGGGAAAGAGCTGATCTGATAAAGGCTGAGATAGGAAAGATAAATTCGATGAAGATTCGGCTTAATGAAGACATGTCCAAGCTGAAAGATGTAGAGCAGGAATATATCCGTGCAAAAAAGAGGGTCGAAGAGACTATTGACATGTTAAGGAAGAAAGAGATAAGGAAGGCAGAGTTCACAAAAGAGATAGAAGGGATAATGAATATAATAGAAAGCATGAACAAGGAATTGGAATTAAAAGTGAAAGCAAAGGAAAAGCTTGGAAGGACAAATGAGATGATCAGATGGATAGAGGATTATTTCATAAGCCTGATGGCAGTCATAGAGAAGAACATAATGGTGAGCATCCATCATGATTTCAACAATGTGTTCCAGAACTGGTTCTCTACTCTGATTGAAGATGACATAATCTCAGCAAGGCTTGATGATGAGTTCACTCCAATTATTGAACAAAACGGCTACGAGACGACGATAGACAATCTCAGCGGAGGAGAGAAGACAAGCATTGCCTTGTCATACCGAATCAGCCTGAATAGGATAATAAACACGATGATAGGCACGATAAAGACAAAAGACATCCTGATATTGGACGAGCCTACAGACGGGTTCTCGACAGACCAGTTGGATAAGGTCAGGGATGTCATAGACGAACTGAATAACAGGCAGATAATAATCGTAAGTCATGAGACAAAGATAGAATCATTTGTAGACAACATAATCAGGATAGCGAAAGAAGAGCATGTGAGTAAGGTCATTTCCTAGAGACAGATTATTCCTTGGGATATTTCTTCTCAGTATTCTGCTGAATCGATCTTCCAGACCTTGTGAAAAAGAATGAGTTCACTCCAACAAAACCAAGGGCCAGGAAAATAAGATAGTATAGCAGTATCGCACCGACTCCAGGGGAAAATATGTTCCAGATTATCATGACTATCAATAACAGGCCGAATATCGCGCTATAAGAGCCTGCCAGCATCTTGATCTTCAGCTCTTCTTTATCAGACTTCATCAGGTTTATTCCAAACACGATAAGGCTGCATGACAGCAATACCATGAATATCAAAGACATCATCAGGAAGAAAAAAGATATTGAAAGGAAGAACAATGAGCATACCTGTATGATGGCAAGTATTATCGCAATGATGAATATAGCATAGCCGGTTATCAAAGCAGCCTTTTTATCTAGGATCTTTCCTGTCTCAGTGAATCCAAAAGAAAATATCAAAGCAAGCAGGATCATAACGCCAAAATAAATGTCAAGAGAATATGCATGGGTCACAAACAAGTTCTGGTTATTATTGAAGAAATAGGACACGAATGTGAACTGTATCAAGGTATACATCAGGGCTATCCATCCTGCCCACCCGCATATCTTGAGCTTGTTCATCCTACTCTAAACCCTTGAAAACACTTTATTGGATTTAGCGACCCTTGTTCTTCCGAACTGCCTGAACTTTGCTTTGGCGACTGGAAGCTTGAATCCTCCAAGTATGCTGAGCCTTGACTTGATATTGTAGGTTATTATCCTCTCTTCAAATCCGTCAAGGGAATCTAGGTTCCACTTCACGACAGTCCCTTTCTTCTCATGCCTGAATATCGAAGTCGGATGAAGGCTTCCGACAGGGAAATCTTTCTCGACTTCAGCTATATGGGGGACCAGATCTATTATCACTACATTGTCTCTTGCTTTTATGCTCCTGTTCTTCAGGTGTATCATGACCTTAAGCTCAGATATGCCGCCTTCCTTCAAAGTGACATTCGAATATGATTTTGTGATCACTATCGGAGATCTCAATGCAAAATACAGGACGATGCATAATACAATGATGATGAATATCCACAGCAGTATCCTATAATTTGTAGTTACTGTGATGGTCGCTGATTGGGAAGGCTCAAGCCCTATCTCAAATGCATAGTATCTTTTTCCTTCCTCTTTAAGTTCAGTCGCTTCAGGAGAGGTCTTCTGGAAAAGTCTTTTTATCAGGCCTGTCTCGACCTTAAGGATCTCGTCTTTCCTTAAATTTCCGTCATTCTTGACAATAATTGTATCTATACTTTTCAAGAAGCCTTTTGATAAGGATTCGTTCTTGGCCAGAGACCCATATTCGACAACATCAAACACTTTAGGCTTGTCTATCTTTGCGACGAGGATAGTCTTGTTGTTAGGCTGTTCCATAAGGATATAAGCGTCAACAAAATGCCTTTCCGGCTTCTCAAGAGGGCCTATGCTCTGCTTGAATATTATCCTCTTCTTTTCCATAGGCGCAAGCGAAGTGTATTTCTGGTCACGGAACATGTCGCTTTCAATCACGACTACAAGCCCTGTATTGTTTTTTGGATTGAGGTTTGTCAGGTCGACATTTATCAGTATCTCTTTCCTCGGATCAATCTTGTCATCCATCGACAGGTCCATATTAATGGCAGTGTTGTAATATGTGTCAGTGAGCTGGTCAGGAGACCTGATGCTTATGAATGCGCTGACAGATTGAAGGACATTGTCTTTCTGCCCCCTGACATTGATTGGGACGGCATATGTGCCTAAAGCAAGATTGTTTGGCTTGAATACCAAAGTGATTTTCTTGGTCTCATAAGCTCCAATAGTCACAGAAGAGTCTGTCCTGGGTTCAGTATGGAAATCCCACATCACGTCTGAATAATAGATCCTGAACTTGTCATCGACAGGGTTCATGTTGGTTATCTTCATCTCATACACTGCCTGCCCGTATACAGATATCGAGCTTGTTACAGGATTTAGGGATACTTTAAACGAAGAAGCATCTTCAGCAGAGACAATATTGCAGGTTATAAGAACTAAAATGCACAGCATTATATAAAAAAAACTTTTTTTGTCCATGATTTCGTCGCCCTATTGTTATTTAATAATTATTGTATAATAGTAATATTCCTTATCATGCACATATTTAAAGGTTTCTAATTTAATTTTTGTGCGATGTGCTTTGAGGATTGCCCGACAGATTCAAAATATTTATAAACCAATGAGAACTCGTTACATCCAACCCCGCCTAGCTCAACGGTTAGAGCGTTCGGCTGTAGATAAATTCGTTGGCTGACATAGCATATGGCTAAGGATGAAAGCCAAACAGCTGGTACCGAAAGGTTCCTGGTTCGAATCCGGGGGCGGGGATCCATCTTTTATATGGCGCTTATTTTGTCATTTTTAACAGCCGTTTATAAACAAGAAGCCCAAATAAGCCTTCTCTAACCTCTATTTTACTGATTAACTGGTAGAAAAACAAAACATATTCACTTCGTCCATAGCTTTGTCTTTTTCGGGTTAATAATCCAATTAGAGACTCAAAAAACAAAACATTTATAAACAGGTTTGAAACCACAATTCACATGCAAGATAAATCTTTCTAGGTTCATTTAAAAAAGACCTTAGAAAGAGCTATGCATATTATTATATTATAGGCATCCAAGGTTCACAATTATGCCCTGGTGGTGTAGCCTGGTCTATCATGAAGCCCTGTCGAGGCAGCGATGAACCAGTTCATCTGGTCTTTTTGCTGCCGCAAAAAGGCTTCGACTCGGGTTCAAATGCCCTTAATCCGCAACGGATTATACTGAGAGTCCCGACCAGGGCGTTTACTATCATGGGCCGGTAGCTCAGCCTGGAAGGCATGGCTCTGTGAAAGCAGGGTTGTGGGCAATAGAGCACTGCACTTTTAATGCAGTGGTCGCGAGTTCAAAGCCGATACGAAGATATCATTGAAAATCTCGTCCGGCCCGTCATAATCACGCCAAAAGAAAATAAGAAGGTAGAAAAGATGACTACAAAAGCTGACATCAAAAAACATATTCTAGTCCCAAAGCATGAGAAAGTTACAGCAGACGAGAAACAGGCTGTCTTTCAGAAGTACAATGTCACAGTCAAAGAGATGCCGAAGATAAGCAGGAAGGATCCTGCAGTCAGGGACCTTGGAGCAAAGCAGGGGGATCTCATAAGGATAACAAGGGAAAGCCCGACAGCAGGGACAATAACATTCTATAGAGTGATATCAGATGAATGATTCAAACAAGTACCAGGAAGCCATAATCAGGAAGTATTTTGAAGAGAATAATTTCATCAGTTCTGACATAAACAATTTCAACAATTTCATAGAGAAGGAACTGCAGCTCATAATTGAAGAGAACAAGGAGATTGAGCCTACAATCATCCCTCATAACATCGACGAGTTCAAGATAAGGCTTGACAAGATCTGGGTCACAAAGCCTGAGATCACTGAAGCAGACGGAAGCAAGAGGGCAATCTATCCGATTGAAGCAAGGCTGAGAAGGATAACTTATTCTGCCCCATGCTTCATCGAGGTCTCTGCCCATATCAATGGGATACAGAGGGAATCTTTCACAACTCAGATCGGAAACATCCCAATCATGCTGAAAAGCAAGTTCTGCCATCTTAGCGGATTGAATTCAGAAGAGCTTATCGAAAAAGGAGAGGATCCTGGAGACCCAGGCGGATACTTCATAGTCAATGGGACTGAAAAAGTCCTGATCAATGTGGAAGATCTTGCCCCAAACAAGATGCTTATTGATACTGATCCAACGGGGCCAAGCAAGACTATCGGAAGACTGTTCAGCGAGATGGGATCGTTCAAGATCCCTCACACAATAGAGAAGATGAAAGATGGAATATTCTACATCAGCTTCACAAGAGTGAAGAGGATCCCGATCATCATAATTATAAAGGCTCTTGGTCTATTGAAGGATGAAGAGATAATGAAATGCATCTCAAGCGACAAGCAGTATGACGAAGTCCTTATCAACCTTTACGAGTATGTCGACATAAAGAATGAAGAAGAGGCGATAGACAATATTGCAAAGAGGATAGGGATAACACAGTCAAAAGATATCAGGATAGAGAGGATGAGGGAGATCCTTGACAAATACCTGATGCCTCACTTGGGGACAAAGAAAGAGGACAGGATATTCAAGGCATACAACTTATGCAAATTATTGAAGCAGTTCATAGTCAAGAGCCAGGCAGGGATAACTGACGACAAGGACCATTACATGAACAAGAGGCTGAAGATGAGCGGAGACCTTCTTGCTGATCTTTTCAGGGTAAACTTGAAGATCTTGATCGGAGACCTGCTATACAACTTCCAAAGGATAGTCAAGAGGGGAAAATTCCCATCTATCAAAGTCATAATCAGGGATAAGCTGTTGACATCAAGGATATATTCATCGATGGCGACAGGAAACTGGGTCGGCGGAAGAAAGGGAGTCAGCCAAAGGATACAGAGATTGAATTTCCTAGAAACGATGTCACACTTGCAGAGGGTCGTATCTCCATTGAGCACAACTCAGGAGAATTTTGAGGCGAGGAAGCTTCATTGCACCCATTTAGGAAGATTGTGTCCTATCGAGACTCCAGAAGGAACAAACATTGGGCTGAGGAAGAACTTGGCCCTGATGGCAAACATCTCTGTAGAGTCAGACGAAGACGAGATAATAAAGTCATTGAAAAATATTGGGTTAAAGACTATAAATTAAGGCAAAAATGGCAGAAGTATACCTTAACGGAAAATATGTTGGAACTGTTGAATATCCTGAAGACACTGTGAAGCAGATAATCACAGAGAGGAGAAAAGGAGTAATAAACAGGAATCTTAACGTTTATTTTGAAGAAAAAGAGAAGCAGATATTCGTCGAGACTTCAAAAGGAAGAGTAAGGAGGCCTTTGATTGTTGTCAAAGACGGCCAGCCCCTAGTGACTGAGAAGCACATCAATCAGCTTGAGAGGAAAGAGATGTCATGGAATGACCTTATCGACCAGGGATTGATTGAATATCTTGACGCAGCAGAAGAAGAGAACTGCCTTGTCGCATTCACAAAAGAGGATCTTACAAAAGAGCACACTCACCTTGAGATAAGCCCATTGGTCATGATGGGCCTTACAAGCTCGCTTGTTCCATTCTCAAACCATTGCCCTGGGGCAAGGATTGGGATGGGGTCAAAGAACCAGAAGCAGGCGATTGGTTTCTACATCTCAAGTTTCCCGGTCAGGATGGACATGGATGTAAGCATCCTTCACTACCCTCAAGTTCCGGTTGTCAAGTCGATAGTAAATGACGTTTCTCATTATGAAGATCATCCAGCAGGACAGAACATCGTTGTGGCAGTCATGAGCTATAAAGGATATAACATGGATGATTCGATTGTCGTCAACAAAGGATCGATTGATAGGGGCTATGCAAGAAGCACATATTACAGGCCAAGCACAGCAGAAGAGCTTCGGTATTCAGGCGGACTGATCGATGAGATCGGGATCCCGGACAAGGATGTCCGTGGTTATAAGAGCGAGAAAGATTATAGGCTGCTTGAAGATGATGGGATAATATTCGCAGAAGCAAAGGTAAGAGAAGGAGATGTAGTCATCGGAAAGACTTCTCCTCCAAGATTCTTGAGCAGCATGGATGAGTACAGCCTCACTTCAAATGTAAGAAGGGAGAGCTCAGTCAACATGAAGCATGGAGAAGAGGGAGTTATCGACTTTGTCATGCTTACTGAAAACGAGGAAGGAAACAAGCTTGTACAAGTAAGGGTAAGGGATGAGAAGATCCCAGAGATTGGAGATAAGTTCACAAGCAGGCACGGGCAAAAAGGAGTAATCGGACTGATTGTGCCTGAAGCAGACATGCCATTCACAGCATCTGGAATAAAGCCAGACTTGATTTTTAGTCCACATGGAATCCCAAGCAGGATGACAATCTCGCATTTGATTGAATTGATCTCAGGCAAGACAGGAGCACTGTCAGGAAGGCATGTTGATGGAACAACTTTCAAGTCAGAGCATGAGCAGGACATCAGGAAAGAGCTTCACAGCCTAGGATTCAGGGAGAACGGTACAGAGACAGTATATGATGGAATAACCGGAAGGCAGCTTCAGGCAAAGATATTCATCGGAAACATGTATTATCTGAAGTTAAAGCACATGGTCACAAATAAATTGCATTCAAGAGGAAGAGGTCCAATCCAATTGTTGACAAGACAGCCGACAGAAGGAAGGGCAAAAGAAGGCGGACTAAGGTTAGGAGAGATGGAAAAAGATACATTCATCGCTCACGGAGCAAGCCTTCTCCTGAAAGAAAGGTTTGACTCAGACAAGACGTTAGTTCCAGTCTGCGAAAACTGCGGACTGATCGCAATCTATGATGAATACAAGGACAAGAGCTATTGTCCTGTATGCGGAGACAATGTAGAGATAAACAATATCGAGATCGCTTATGCATTCAAGCTTATATTAGACGAATTCAAGTCTCTTGGAGTATACCCAAGACTGGTATTGGAAGACAAATATTGAAATATGGTGCAAAAATAAAATGGCTGAAGACGAAGAAGTAAGGGCAAGCAGCAGCAATGAGGAAGAAGAGCTTAAGACAGAAGAGGATTCTGAAGATGCTGAGGCAGAGCAGGAAGTAACAGAAAAGGAAGAGTCTCAGATAGAGCAGGAACCTGAAAAAGTCGAAGGCTATGAGCAGTATGCTTACAAAAAGGTAGCTGCGATCTCATTCGGAATCCTGGGCCCTAAGATGATAAAGAAGATGGCTTCAGCAAAGATAGTCACGCCAGAGCTTTATGACAAGGAAGGTTATCCTGTTGATGGCGGCCTGATGGACATAAGGTTAGGAGTAATTGATCCTGGTCTTAAATGCAAGACATGCGGATCAAAATTAAAAGAGTGCTCAGGACACTTTGGATATATAGAATTGGCAAGGCCAATAATTCACGTCAAGTTTATCGATGTCATTCTAAACATGCTGAGATGCACATGCAAAGAATGCGGAAGGATATTGATCCCAAAGAACAAGATCGATGCATTCAAAGAGATTCTGGATAAGACAGAAGCAGAAGCAGGGATCGAAGCAAGAAGGGACAAAGTGAAAGAGATGATTGATTCAATAAAGACTACAAACAAATGCCCTTACTGCAAGGCAAAGCAGCTGAAAGTCACAATCGAAAAGCCTACAACATATCTTGAAAATGAGAAGAGGCTATCGCCTATTGAGATAAGGACAAGGCTTGAGAAGCTTACGAATGAAGATATCGAGATAATGGGGCTGAACCCAAAGACAATCAGGCCTGAATGGATGGTCTTGACAGTGATGCCTATCCCTCCAGTAACGATGAGGCCTTCAATAACGCTTGAGTCAGGAGAGAGAAGCGAAGATGACCTTACTCACAAATTAGGGGATATAGTAAGGATCAACCAGAGATTGTTTGAAAACATCAACGCAGGAGCGCCAGAGATAATCATCGAGGATCTTTGGGATTTGCTCCAGTACCACATAACAACTTATTTTGACAATAATATTGCACAGCTTCCGCCTGCAAGGCACAGGTCAGGACAGCCATTGAAGACTTTAACAGAAAGGATAACGAGCAAAGAAGGAAGGATCAGGCATAACCTGACAGGAAAGAGGACAAACTTCTCTGCAAGGACAGTAATCTCGCCAGATCCAAGGATAAAGATCAACGAAGTCGGAGTTCCAAAAGTAGTTGCAATGAACATGACTGTTCCAGAAAGAGTAAATGATTGGAACTTCCAGTATCTTAAGAAGTTCGTCGAAAAAGGTCCTAATCAATATCCTGGCGCAAATTACATAATCAGGCCAGACGGAAAGAAGAAAAAGCTTACTGAAGAGACAAAAGAGGCATCGCTTGAAGAGCTTCAGCCTGGATACACAGTAGAAAGGCACCTGATGGACGGAGATACAGCAATCTTCAACAGGCAGCCATCACTGCACAAGATGTCGATGATGTGCCACATGGTAAAAGTTTTGCCAGGAAGGACGTTTAGATTAAATCCAGCAGTATGCCATCCTTATAACGCTGATTTCGATGGAGACGAGATGAACTTGCACATCCCTCAGACAGAGGAAGCAAGGGCAGAGGCAGAAGTCCTTATGAAAGTCCTGACACAGATCATCTCTCCAAGATATGGATTGAGCGTAATTGGATGCAAGCAGGATGCGATATCAGGAAATTATCTTCTTACAAAGAATAAGGAATATGGAAGGGAAGAGGCAATCGACATCCTCTCTGCAGTTGGGATAAATGATTTCTCAAGGCTTCCAAAGAGAGATAAGATAACAGGAAAGGAGCTTATAAGCGTAATACTTCCAGAAGATTTCAATTTCATAGGAAAGACAAAGAAGAAAGACAAGGTAGTGATAAAGAAAGGTGTTCTTGAAGAAGGATATCTTGATTCTGCAAACATCGGAGAAGGATCAGGATTGATGCTTAGGCAGATCCATAAGAGATACGGGGCAGAAAAGACATCAGAGATCCTTGAGAAGCTTTTCAGGGTAGGCACAGAAGTCCTGCTGAGGAATGGATTCTCAGTATCGATTGCAGACACAGATCTTCCTGAGAATGCAAAGAACAAAATCCAGGAAGTCTTGGAAAAAGCATATGAAAATATCACAAAGCTTATTGATGAATATCATCAGGGATCATTGGAGACATTCCCTGGAAGGACACTCGAAGAGACGCTTGAGCTGAAGATCCTGGAACTGCTGAACAAGGCAAGGAACGAGACAGGATCAGTCGTAAGCGAGTTTGCAAACAAGAAGACACACACGATCATGATGGCTGACAGCGGAGCAAGGGGAAATATCATCAACCTGGCCCAGATGGCAGCATGCGTAGGCCAGCAGGCTTTGCGTGGAAAAAGAATAGAGAATGGATACAAGAAGAGGACATTGTCATGCTTCAAGCAGGGAGACCTCGGAGCTGAAGCCCATGGATTCATAAAATCCAGCTTCAAATCAGGATTGAAGCCTTATGAGTTCTTCTTCGCGGCGATGACAGGAAGGGATTCGCTCATGGATACTGCGCTGAGAACACCAAAGTCAGGATACTTATATAGGAGATTGACAAACGCGATGCAGGATCTTAAGGTAGAATATGACAATACTGTCAGGGACGCATCAAGAAAGATCATTCAGTTCCAGTATGGAGAGGATGGAGTTGATGTCTCAAAGTCTGAGGGCGGAGTGATAAACGTCCAGAAGATAATTGACGAAGTCAAATAAATGATTATAAGAATAGAATAATATGGGGCAAAAATGAAGATATTTGAAAAATTCGAGGGCAAGCTTCCAAACAAGATATTGGACGAGATAAAAGTAAAGACAGAAGGCATGAAAGTGGAAAAGATAGAGAAGATACTGAACAAAGTTCTCGAAGAGTATGCAAAGTGCATGGTTGAGCCTGGAGAGGCTATAGGGATCATCAGCGCCGAGTCAATTGGAGAGCCAGGAACACAGATGACATTGAACACATTCCATTATGCTGGAGTAGCAGAGATGAACGTAACATTAGGACTTCCAAGGATCATTGAGATCCTTGACGGAAGAAAGAACATCGCAACTCCGATGATGGAGATATATCTGAAAGCCCCGCATAACAAAGGAAAAGACATTAGGGAGATTGCTCTTTCAATAAAAGAGACGAACCTGCATGAGATTGTCTCAGAATTCATAATCAATATAGCAGAAGCTGAAGTAGAGATAAAGATTGATGAGAAAAAGATGGAAGCGCACAGGATAAAGAATATGGACCACATCGTAAAAGCGCTTTCCAAAGGAATGTCAAAAGTGACTATAAAAGAAAGAAAGGATAGCATTGTCATAAAGCCAAAGGGAAAAGAAGAAGGCCTGAATGAAGTCTACAAGATAAAGGAAAAGGCAAAGGATGTCTATATCAGCGGAATAAAAGGGATAAAGCAGGTCCTTCCTATAAAGAGGGATGAAGAGTTCATAATAATCACAGCAGGAACAAACCTTTCAGACATACTTGCACTGCCATTTGTAGATGAGACAAGGACTATAACAAATGATATATTTGAAGTTGAGAAAGTCCTGGGGATAGAGGCAGCAAGGCAGACGATCATAAATGAAGTGTTCAAGGTCATCGAATCACAAGGATTGAACGTTGATATCAGGCACATCATGCTTGTAGCAGACACAATGACAGTAGAGGGAAAAGTTAACGGAATAACAAGGTATGGTGTAGTCAACCAGAAGACCAGCGTCCTTGCAAGGGCAAGCTTCGAGACGCCTATAACTCACATAATCAATGCAGCGATGATAGGTGAAGTGGATTACCTGAATTCAGTTGTTGAGAATGTAATGCTTAACCAGCCTACCCCGAGCGGAACAGGGCTGCCACAATTGATCACGAAGGTGAAGAGATAAAATGGCAAAGAAGAAGAAAGAAAGCAATGTTGACGAGATAAAGAAGAACCTGGAGAAAGGGAACCTGATATTTGGGACACAGATGACAATGAAGAGCCTAAAGCTTGGAAATATAGAGAAGGTCTTTGTCACAAAGAACTGCCCTGCAGAAGTGAAGAAAGACGTGATGAGCTACAGCAACATCGGGAAATTTGAGGTCGTCGAGCTTGAAAGCACAAATGAAGAGCTTGGCGTCATCTGCAAGAAGCCGTTCTCTATTTCTGTTATCGGACTTTTAAGAGGATAAAATTGTTAAGGATAAAATTTGACCAGAAGCTGATAAAATTTATCTCGATGTTTGAGAGCATGACTCAGGCAGAAGTGAAGGACTGCATCGAATTAGAGAACATGTTGATTTTCATTGTCGCCGAAAACCAGATTGGGAAGGCTATAGGAAAGGAGGGGAGCAATGTAAGAAGGCTCGAAAACCTCCTTAAGAAGAAAGTAAGGATCATAGAATACAATAAGGACATAATCAAGTTTGTGGAGAACATAATATATCCGAACAAGGCCAAAGAGATAAGGCAGGAAGAAAAGAGGATAATGATCGTCCCTTCAGACTCAAAAAGCAGGGGATTTTTGATCGGGAGGAATGCTACCATATTGAGGAGCAACGAAAACATTGTCAAAAGATACTTTGAAATTGATGAGATAAAGATTGTTCAGGGGTAAAGAAACCAAAACCTTTTTAAACCTCTAAAGAACTCTTAAACACTATACAATGGGCAAGAAAAGCAACGGATTGAATAATGGGAAAAGGCTGCTTAAGAGAAGGAAGCAGTTCAAATGGTCACACAGGCAATTCATCAAGAGAGCTTTGAACCTTAAGAAGAAATCAGACCCTCTAGAGGGAAGCTCACAGGCAAAAGCCATAGTTCTTGAGAAGATACAGCTTGAGGCAAAGCAGCCGAACTCAGCGATGAGGAAGTGCGCTAGATGCCAGCTTATCAAGAATGGAAAGCAGGTCACTGCATTCCTGCCAGGAGACGGAGCGACAAAGCTTGTCGACGAGCACGATGAAGTCATCATCGAGTGCATCGGCGGAAGGATGGGGAGGTCAAAAGGAGACATCCCAGGAGTCAGGTGGCAGGTTATCAAGATCAACGATCAGAGCCTAGACGCATTATTGAAAGGAAAGATCGAAAAAGCTAGAAGATAAGGATTGGATTGACATGATTGAAGTAAAAGCATTCAACAGGTGGGGAACTTCAGGGATAAAAGTAGAGGATGAAGGCCTTGCTGAGTACATAAATGTCGAGCCAAGGATAGTCCCAAAGACAGGCTCAAGGAATATCGGAGTGAAATTCCACAAGTCAAGGACATTCATAGTTGAAAGATTGATCAATAAGATCATGAATTCAGGGCACAAGGGAAAGAAGCATTTCAAGTCATCTGGTCATAACACTGGAAAAGGCAATACTGCCTATAATATTGTAGAGAAGGTCTTTGAGAAGATCGAGATGAGGACAAAGAAGAACCCTGTCGAAGTCTTTGTAAGGGCAGTCGAGAATGCATCTCCAAGGGAAGAGATCGTAGCGATCGAATATGGCGGAGCAAGATACCCAAAGGCAGTTGAGTGCGCTCCTCAGAGAAGGATCGACCTTGCATTGAGGCAGATGACTCAGGGCGCGTTCCATAAGTCATTCAACAGCAAGAAATCGATCGTTGACACGCTCACTGAAGAGATAATCAATGCGTATAATATGAGTGCGAATAGCGCAGCCATCTCAAAGAAGCAGGAGCTTGAGAGGCAGTCTGATTCTGCGAGATAAGGGTAAACATTATTAATATTATTATTCTTTAAGTCTCAAGTTTATCTTTAGAATCTATTTAGCATACTCCAAGCATTTTGGCTCAACCTTGTTCCTTCCTGTACATCCCACGGACAGACAAGTGATCGTCGTATGGGGTATCTAAGCGGGCGCTGAAACCGGAGAGGCAGTTAGTGCACATGAGCTTAGAGAGCCTGCAAAGAGGTTTGCCCTTTCCGACAAGCTTAGCAAGAATAAAATCTTTAAGGCTAACCTCATATTTGGCATATTCCGGGTTCAAGACCCATATTCGTAATCCGATTTCTTCTGGATGCTCATGCCATGGTGTTGGTGTGTCTCTTTGAGTCAGCATCATTTCCATATACTTCCTGAAATCATCACCTGCTCCATAAACCCTCTCTGCAAATGCCCTTTGGGGGGGATTAAGCTCGTCGTAATGCGCTGCCATGACATCAAAATAGCTGCCATAAATGTTATGATGAGTCAATCCTAGATCAGAAAGGTTGATCCTTAATGTTGTATCTGATTCCATTATTGCCTGCGCCTCCTCAGCAGAGGGCATATAGCTTCCATTCTTATGTACCTCTCTTAATGCCTCTTCAAAATTCCTGAAGATATGGTTGTCCTTTCTGCGGGCAAGATAAAGGATGACATCACTGCCCTCGACCCTGTACATCGGACAGTCTGCCGTAGAGAAGGACATGTTCCTTATTCCACGTATTGTTATCCTATCCCTGCATATCTCATCGCTATGCTGTATTGAACCAGGATCGAACCTCCTAAGATGGCAGACCAAATAGTCACCTCTTGATGTTACAATATTCTCCAAAGCCGGATCCCTGACTGTCTCCAATACTTTCTTCTGTGCTCCTGTCTGCTGCGTTCCCATAATCTCAACCCCTACTTTCTACTAAAGTTTGATTATTATTAAGTGGTAACCAAGAAGTATATGGTTTTTTAACCGCTCATGAGCGGTTTTAGAAATAGCTGAATGCCTATAAAAACGATAAAACGAAGGATTCAGAGAAACAGCCTAAGAAGAATAATCTTCTAGCTCCGTGACCATCGCCTTAGGCATCGACTTGGGAGTGTAGTGGCCATTGGTCCCGTTCCTTATGTATCTCCTTGAATAATGTTCAGGCCCTTTCTTGATTATTGTCTTGATGGCATTTGCAAGCCTGTCAACATCCTCGACATTGTTGTACAATGCAAAGCTTGCCCTGATCACTCCAGGCATATTCAGCGTAACCCCTTTTCCGACCTCGGCAGCAATCCTCTTGTCATCTTTTTCAGAGATGGCCTTCAGCTTCCTTATCAGCTGGTATACGCAGAAAGAGCCTGCCCTTGTCCCTATCCCAAACTCTTTTGCCAGTATCTCTGATGTCAGCCTGTAGTCAAACCCCTCGATGTCAAAAAGTATCATGCTCGGGTTATTGTTCGGATCTGAATAGATCTTAAGCCCGTTTATCTCGCCTAATCTTGAAAATGCGTATCTGATCAATTCGTGCTCATACTTGGATATCTTGTCCATGCCTATATCTTCAAGCTCCTTGAACGCTTCTGCCATCGATATGATGCCGACTGCATTGGGTGTGCCAGGATCATGTGTCTGCACTGTCTCAAACTTCTTTATCTTGAAATCCTGTGTTATGTATGCAAGGTTTCCCCCGCCGATCTGGTATGGTATGACCTCGTCAAAGAACTTTTTTAGGCCCACCAAGCATCCTCCGCCATAAGGCGCATACATCTTATGCCCTGAGAAGGCTATGAAATCCAGATGCCTTGGATCGTCTTTCCCCATTATCTTTATCTTCTCATGCTGCAGGAGCTGGCAGGAATCAACAAGGACATAAGCCCCATATTTATGGGCAATCTTCGCCAGCCTGTGCACATCCGGCTTGTATCCTGTTACATTTGATGCCCCTACGACGGCAAGGAGCTTTATCCTCTTGTCGCCTTTTGCTTTCTTGAACTTCTCAAATATCTCGACTATCCTGCCATAATCAATCTTGTTGTCTTTTGTCGTCCTATAGACGATCGACTTGTTATACTTAAGCCATGGCAAAAGGTTGGATGAATGCTCAATGTCTGAGACAAGCACCCTCCCTGGGATAAAGTGCATGAGTTCAGCAGCATGATTTATGGCTTCTGTCGTGTTTTTTGTGAGGATGACGTAATAGTCCTTGCTTGCGCCTACAGACCTGCTTACGTCTTCCCTGGCCTTGTCATAGGCTTTTGTCGCGATCTCTGACTTCTGTCCTGCTCCCCTGTGGACGCTTCCATAAGCATCCAAGAACTGGTCTATGTTCTGCTTCACTCTCTTAAAAGGAGATGTTGTTGCAGCATTATCGAGATTGATGTACCTTATCTTCTTGCCATTGAGAAGGGTGACCTTGAAGTTCAGGCATTTTTCAGTAAACCTTGGCTTAACTTGCCTTTTCCAGAATTGGTTCATCTCTTTTTTTGAAACCATGAGCATACTCCCGGGGAATTCCTATATAAACTTTCTTATTCTGCCTGCCTGAATCTTAATCCCTTGCATAATCTCTGGCTTGTCCTGTTCAAATCTATTGTTACCCATTGGTCCAATAATATTAATTCCTCTTCCTGCGCCATTATTTTTGTCTCCATCTCTTCCACGATTTTATCAATTGGCTCCAATATCACTTTTTACCCGCTTATGAACGGTTAATAAAAAACAATAAAAAACAAGGCCCGCCCTTGCCTGTGCCTCCTTCAGCGATGGGCGCAGCCTTTTGAGACTTTCAATACAAGTTGAGCCTGTATCCCTCAGCTTCCAGTGTCTGCATCTTGACCTTCTACATGATCTCTGGCGTCATCCCGTTCAGGGTTATTGTTACCCACTGGTCCAGTATTGTGTATCCCTCATTTTGGCTGATTATTTTTGTTTCCATCTCATCCACCCCCTTTCTTACTTAGTAGTAATAACTAGTTAAGATATCCTTTTTTACCCGCTTATGAGCGGTATAAGAATAAGGGTTATAGACGATAATGAAATATTAAGATAATGCCGGATAAAGGTTGTGAGGTATTGAAGAAAGCTGATCTGCGCTTGATGCCAACCTTGACAAATGAGTAAAAGCCCTTAGAAATATTTATATAGGAATAGATCAAAATCAGAATAATGTACAGCTACAGGAAGCTAGTGGCAATGGTCGAAAGGCTTGAAAAAGCCAAGACAGAAGAAGAGATAAAGAAGATAGCCAGTGAAGAGCTGGAGGTATGGACAATAATCAATGATGAGATCAGGAAAATAGCAAGGAAGCTTAGAGATGCAGGCATCCTGACCAAAGAAGAAGCTATAAGGATTATTGATTTCCAGAATAGCTGTGAAATCATAAAGTCTAATCTGGAATGGATTGTAATCCCTAATCGTTACGTCAAAAAGTCTATCCCTGAGCTGGTAGCAGGACTTAGGGACTATATCCTGCCTGAATACAAGAAAAGGCTGGGATGGGTCATTGACAAGCTAGGTGACAAGTTAGAGCATGTGAAAAGGGAGTTCAAGGAGCTAAAAGTTGATGTCGGAGAGCTCAGGACATTAGAATGATTCTTTTGAAATGTTAGAGAATTGAGATGGCTGAGTCTTATATCCTGCTTTACTTCCCTAATTCTCCCAATACTTTCATCTCAGCCCTCTTCAAATGTTCCCTGAAAGTGGACTTTGAGAGCCTTGATATTGCAGAAAGCCTGTTGAGGTCTGTCTTTTTCGGGAACTGGTAATATCCCTGCTCTATCGCCAGCTCTAAGGCATCCCTCTGGTGCTGCGTGAAATCGGGGCTTAATCTTGGGAAATATATGTCTTTGAGCTTTGTCTTCCCAATGCTCAGTATCTTTGCATCCTTAAAATGCTTTATGAAAGCCATCAAAGTCTCCTTCCTTATCGCTGCAAGCTCCCAGGTCTCATAGCCTTGCTCATCCACAAAGACCGGCTTGAAATAGATGAGCTCAGGAGTCATGTACATGCCTGGAACAACCTTGCCTGCCCTTTTTTCTACGACAAAGAAAGTCCTTGCATCTGTCTCGACATATTCTGTCCTCTTGTCTTTCTTCAAAAGATCAAGGAAAGCGCTGTAATTGTCTCCAAAGACAGTGCCAAAATGATAGACATAATGGGAATTGCCTTTCCTGAATGCATTGAACGAGATGTTTATGCAAGTGACTTTTGCCCTCTCGCAATTGTCTCCGAAAAGGCACTTATGCTTTAATCTAATCTTGGTTTTCCACATAACTGCCTCTTTAAGAATTAAAGTATAAAAAGGTAACTGAATAAAAAGATTGAGGTACAGAAAAATATTAGGCATTTAGGATTATGTCCTGACAGTGACTCAAGTTTATCTTTAGAATCTATTTAGCATACTCCAAGCATTTTGGCTCGACCGGATTCTCGCAATACATCATCGTGCACATCGTCAGTTTCCCGTCTTTTGCTCCGCAGTTGTTGCACCCGTCAAACCAAGATACGCAGTCTTTCGGAACTTGATACTCCAGGCATTTAGGCTCTTCCATGACATTGCAAGCTTTCTTAGTGCAACCCGTTATCTTGCCTTCGCTGACAGAGCATGTGTTGCAGCCATCAAACCATGAGACGCAGAATTCTGATATGTTCTGTTGCGCGTTTCTTTCGCATCGGGGAGGGCCATAGCATCCGCAAGCATCCTTTTCTCCAGCGATTATAGTTCCATTAGTGCAGAAACCAGGGCCTGGAGGAGTCAATTGAGGGCATTCTCTGCATCCTATAGGCTTGCACTGGACCGAAGGCATCAGGCATCTAGGCTTACTATAGTAGCACAAAGGGTTGCACGCCTCCCCTTCTTTGCGGTATCCCTCAGGACATGCGCAGTCTGGATCTGCGCCGCATTCACCTTCATAGGCGATTATTGCATTTTTTGCATTGCATCTATTGGAGTAAGTCTTTCCGTCAGCTCCACAGACAGGATTCCAGTCAGTAAGGCATATCGTCTGAGGGGTATATTGTTTGTTATCGTTATTCTGACATGAACAAGCGGCTAAAGTAAAAAGACCGAACAAAATGAGAAATGAAATAATATTTCTTTTATCCATCAAAACCTCTTAATCATTTCAAGTCCTGACAGTGACTCCCTGAGCCCCAACCTTAGGATTCGTCAACGAATCCCCTATCCCTCTTCCCATGGAATACGACTGCTGTGAACTGACTTCAGAGAACAGGTCCATGAATGTCTTCTCCGGCTTCATCTCACTTATCTCAAGGGTCGTATTGAACTTGGCCTCAAGGTATTTCTTTGCTTCCTCTTTCCCTCCAAAGTCATCGATAAGGCCAAGCTCTTTTGCTCTTGCTCCAAAGAACACTTCACCTGTGGCAAGCTCTTCGACCTTGCTCCTGCTCAGGTTCCTGTTTGCAGCGATCGTATCTATAAAATAAGAATGCACATAATCAAGCTGTGTCTGCACCAGATCCTGCTCTTCAGGAGTCATCTCCTTTAAGGGTGATCCCATGTCTTTATATTTTCCTGAGACCAGCCTTCTGTAAGTGAGATTATATCTGTCCATTAGTCCTGCAAATTCGACATATGATCCGATTACACCTATTGATCCAACCTCAGACATCCTGCTTGCGAATATCCTGTCAGCCGATGAAGCGATCCAATACGCGCCGGATGCTCCTACATCCCTGATGTAGCAGATTTTAGGCTTTTTCATGCCCTTTATTGCATTAGCTATCTCTTCTGTCGCAACAGGGCTTCCTCCTGGGCTGTTTATCTCAAATATTACTGCACGGACTTCAGTATCATCTTCTGCTTTTTTGATGAGGCTGATTATAGAATCTGGATTTACCCCGCTGGAAAATATTGAGCTTGATCCTCCAATCTCTCCCTCAATCCTTATCAAAGCGACTTTTCCGCCTAGATTGAAGCTAGACCCATTTAGTCCAGTGCCTGAAAGGATTGCTGCAAAGAAAAGGCTTAGCAGCCCAAGCGCCAGCAATAATCCTAATACAAGGAACAATTTCTTGTTTCCGTTCATCTTCTTATCAGTCTCAGGTAGGTCGGACTTTAGTTTTTTCTCCATCTTGCATCTCCTTTTATTTTCTTAGTTTATAAATCTAATCAAAAATCTAATCAATTAAGAGGCACATATTCAACGACTTTTGTCTTTGAGAACATGTCGCTAAATCTCTTGCGGTCTTTTCTGAATATCATGAATACAGGATCGATGACTGCAAGCAGATTGAAAGGTATGAGCGGAACAAAGAACAGGTTCCTCAAGAACATCTGCCATAGGGTGAGTTCTTTATGGTTCTTGTCTTCAGACTCTATCTTAAGTCCCATTATAGTCTTTCCTATGCTCTGTCCGAGCTTGTATTCGATTATTATGAAATAAAGCATCGCAATTATCGCAGAGAATAATTCTATCATGAAAAGCTTTCCCTGCATCTCAGGCGACCCAAACATAGTCTTGATGATATCTGTAAAAGACATATTTTGAGGAACAGGGATCGCGCTCTGCAGAGGCAGTGTCAGGAATGATATTATCATGATGTCTATAAGAAAAGCAAGTATCCTTTTTGCCCAATGCGCATCTGTCTTCATATATCTTCTTTTAGGAAGATTAAGGTCAGTGATTGCCATAAGATAAAGGACATCCCAATAGTATATAAATTTAATTGTGGAGAATCCTGTTAATCATGCAGGTATTCAAGCACAACATTTATATAAAGGGGGCAATTTGATTATACTATGTATCAGCACAAGAAACCGAATAAAAAACCAAATAAGTTAGATAAAGATGTTGTCAGGGAGGAAGATCTTACTCCGGAACAGAGGGCAGCGCTTCCTGAAGGACAATATGTTTCAAGGGTGAGGCTTCCAAACCCGCCTGAAGTTCTGGGGATTCTTGAGCAAAGGTTAGGCGCATCAAGATTGAGGATAAAATGCCTTGATGCCAAGACAAGGGTCTGCAGGATCCCTGGAAGGCTAAAAAGAAAATTATGGGTAAGAGAAGGAGATATAGTCATTGTTGAGCCATGGGAGTTTGGCGGAGATGAAAAAGGGGATGTCCTCTATAAGTACACTAAGACCCAGGCCCAATTCCTGAGAAACAAGGGATACCTTAAGCAGATAGAAGACTTAGAAGAGTTCTGATAAAATATATTCTGCAAAATATTATTCGCATCCCTAATGATTTACTACATAAATGTTTAAATAATATGAAGTTGCTCAACAAGGTATGTTAGGACAAAAATATATGCAGGTTTTGCTGCTGTTGCTGATTCATTGCATCACACTTATCTTGATTTTCTTCCAGACATCTGGCATGTTGTTTAGGATTGAGTTAGGACTTTTCCTGTTCATGCTCTTAGTGAGCTTCATCTACCTGTTCGGACTGTTCTTCGAAGAAGGATGGGCCTGGGTGCTGATAATGGTATTCTTCGGAATCAATATATTGAACCTGATATTCCTTAAGACAAAGATTCCAGCAAACTGGATATTGTTTGGGATACTGCTTGTTGTTGACTTGATCGGATTCTTCAAGGCGATCTCCAATATAGGAGAAGAGGAAGAGGACCTTGAGATCGAGCCGTATGAGTCAGAACAGAAGAAAGAGAAGCTGGAAGCTCCTGAAGTGATTGTCTATCATCATGATGATGCGCCTGCAAAAGTTGAAAGGCCAGCTCCAAGGAGATCGAGGCCAAAGGCAAGAAGGGCTGTAAAGAAGACAGCAATGCCAGATGTTAAAGTAAAGCAACTTAAGGACAAGAAAGTGGATATGAAAAGGAAAGAGTATATTATTTAGTAATTCTATTCAGATAATTATTTAAATTAATTATATAATAAGTACACTTATGAAAGAAAAGACTGCGCTCAAATCAATACTTGGAATATCGATAGCAGGCCTTTTGTTCTCAGGATATCTCTCCTTCAGCGAGTTTATCATGGGGATCTGTCCTTTAGGCGGCGGATGCGGAAATTTATTAGGGCTGCCTGTCTGTATATATGGCTTTGTCATGTTTCTTGCCATATTTGTAGTATCGATACTTGGATTGATGAAAAGCAAGAAGTAAGGATTTAAACATAATAATCCTTAATAAAGAAAAGGAAGTGATATAGTCTATGAAAGTATTAGTCGGCTCTCAGAATCCAGTGAAGGTAGAGGCAGTGAAGGAAGCTTTCTCAAAGTATTTTGAAGATGTTGAAGTCATAGGCATGAAAGTATCCTCAAATGTCCCTGACCAGCCGTTTGATGAAGATACTTACAAAGGCGCGAAGAATAGGGCTCTCGCATTGAGGAAGATTAGCGAAGAACAGAGTATAGACGCAGATTTCTTTGTTGGTGTAGAAGGCGGAGTGATCAAGTTGTATGGCAACTGGCTCCAATTTGGAGGCATGTGTATAATAGATAAGAAAGGAAGGACAAGCTTTGGTGCATCTCCCCATTATCCGCTTCCAGACAGCGTTGTTGAACAGCTCCTGAAAGGGGCAGAATTAGGTGTAGTGATGGACCAGATATCAAAGATCCATAACACGAAGCAGAAAGGCGGTGCTATAGGATATTTCACAAAAGATGTCATGGGCAGGAAAGAGTTCTATGTACATGGGCTGGTTGTTGCGCTGGTGCCTTTCATAAATGAGGAATTGTATTTTGAAGGAAATAGTATATCCTACAAAAAAGAAAAAAGATATTAGATGTTAATGATCAGCTTAACATCCTATCAAGGTTTCTCACAAAGCTTACGTAATGGCTGATTGCTTCTTCATATCTCAAATTTGCTATCATCTCACAGCAAGGCCTGACTAGCTCATCAAAATTTCTTCTGTGGAGCTCAAGAGCATCTGCCCTAGTATTTATCCTGCTTACAAGATCAGGGCCAATGACTGCATATTCCCTAAGAAGAGATACTCCATTCTCAGTCTGCTTTAGATAGGTGTCACGAAACAATTTAAGTGTTGATAGCTCTGTGCAGCTTTTAGATCTGCCAAGTGCAGATATGCATGCTGTAGCTATGAAACAATCATCATCAGGTTCATCCTCTTCATTTACGCAGCCCCTATATACTTCCATGGCCTTCTCTTCTGCCTCTTCTTCAGACAAGCCGACCCCAGAGTACTCTTCTCCGCTAGGTGCAGTAACATAAGCTATATACTGGTCCTCATCATCGTTTCCGACTGCAGATCTTATTAAACCCTCCAAAATCCCGGGATAATACTTTTCTATCCTTACTTCAGGTTTGCTCATTTTGATTACCTCCAAAAGTTATTGTATATTAATAGGAAGAAATCATTATATGTGTTTACAAGAGAATATCGTAATGATGACGGGCACACACGGAATTCTCTCAGTAAATGATAAGATCACCCGAAATATTTCTATAATGAATATGATATTATTATAGGGTCATGAAGGATTGTTATGATAAATTAATAAATGGAATTATGTTTTGATAATAAATGAAGAAAATATTATTAGTATATCTCCCATTCTGCACTCCAGCCTCTCCGCCGTATTCCATTACATACCTAAATTCATTCCTAAAGAACAACTGCAATGATAAGATAGAATACCTTGACTTGAACCTTGAATTCCACAAGCTCAAGTTCCCGGAATACCAGGAATACTATCAAGATGAAAATAACTGGAGAGATTACCATGAAAAGACTGAAGAATATAAAAAGATAACAAAAAAAGTCTATTCAGAAAACAACAAGAAAGTCATAAAAGGAGAGAAGCCAGAGCTCTTTGATGAATTGTTGAATATAATAAAGGAAAGGAAGCCAGACATGGTCGCTTTCAGCATAGTCTACTCAAGCCAGGCATTCTATGCGTACGCATTATTGAAAGAACTGAAAGATGTCACAAAGATAATAGGCGGACCTGCAATAAATGAGAAACTGAAGGCGCTTGCAGACAAGACGTGTGATAACGAAGTAGAGCTATTAGAGTTCATAAGAGGAGAAGGGACAGAAAAGTTTAACTGCGACTTTCCTATTGATTTCTCAATCTACAACCTGAAAGAGTATTTCACTCCAGAAGCAGTCATCCCGATAAAGACATCTTCGACGTGTTACTACAAAAGATGCACTTTCTGCGCGCATTTCAATAAGACGGATTACAAAGAATATCCTATTAAGACGATAAAGAAGACAATAATCAAATCAAAGCAAAAGCATTTTTTCCTGATAGATGATATGATCCATGCTAAAAGGCTGCTCGAGTTTGCTGAAGCTGTGAAGCCTCTAAAGATAAACTGGACATGCCAGTTAAGGCCTACAAAAGAGTTTGATTATGAGACACTGAAAAAATTAAGGGAATCTGGATTGTCAATGATAATGTGGGGAGTAGAATCAGGAAATGATCGCATACTCAATCTGATAAAGAAGGGGACAAATGAAAAAGACATAGAAAAAGTCCTTGAAGCCTCAAATAAGGCAGGAATAAAGAATATTGTATACATGATGTTTGGTTTTCCTACCGAAACAAAAGACGAGTTCATGCAGACAGTTGAGTTCCTGAAAAACAACGAAAAGAACATCGATTTAGTCTCTGTATCAGTCTTTGGCCTTCAGAAAGGAACAGAGATCTACAATAACCCCCAAGATTTTGGAATAAAAAAGATCACAGAAGAAGAAAGAACAGTGCTTGAACCAAAGATAAGCTACGAAGTCAGTCAAGGTCTCTCGCAGAAAGAGGCTGCAAAACTAAGGGACAAGCACAACAGGTCAATAGAAAAAATCAACAAGTATCCAGATACTATGAATTTTTTTAGAGAGCATATGTTATGTATACTTGGAAATGATAAATAATATAAACGGACTCATTGCTATTTCTCTGATGGTCGAATTCAACCCAGACGGATCACTGAAACTTCCAGGCCAGATGGCAAAGGCAAGGGAAGAGAATGCAGAGAAGATGCAGAAGCAGAGATGCATCAGGATAAAAAAAGAGATATTAAGCTTTTATTCTCCAAAGAAATGCCTCTTGAAGATAGAACTGTCAAATGCAATGAATGACGGCAGGTTCATTGACACAATCTACAGCTACTTCAAAGAAAAATCCACCTCTCCTACAAAGATGAAAAAGATAGACGACAGGCATTTCGAAATTGAGATAGGAACAGATTTCAAGAGATGCTCTGACTGCAGCAGCCTGATAAACAGGTATAGGGAATTTTTGGACGGAAACATAATTGAGGAAAAAGGCAGCTGCTCTTATGAAAGCCAAAGAAGGAATTTCTGCGAAGAGGATTATTTTGACTAGTTCTGATTGATTACTCTATTTATCTCTTCTTTAGCTTCCTGCAATTGGACAAGAGATAATTTCATTCCGCTTGTCTCTATTTCTGGAGCGCTTGATATATGATAGACTCTTTCCTCTGCACCTTCCTGCTCCTTCATCTTTTGAGGGACTTTTGGATATCTTCCAATCGCCTTTTTGACATCTTCAGGAAACTTGCCTGGATCAGCAGTCTCATATATGACTGCTAACTGATCATTCTTTTTTCCCAGGAAATCTTCAAGAGCCTTCCAGCCGACTGCTCCATGAGGATCAAGAATTATTGCATGCTTAGCATAGACTTCTCTCATGGTCTTATAATGGGCTGCATTATTGACGCTGAATGAAGCAATGTCTTTTCTCATCGCATCTAGGTCAGGCATCACATCGATGACTCCTTCTCTTATCACTTTTCCAGAAAAAGGGTCTCTTTCATCAAAGATATGCCCGCCATAAAAGTCTACCAGTCTCGCCAGATTGCTTGGATGTGAAACCATCATGGCAGATGAAGGCGATTTCTTTGTAGCATGCACAGCATATTTGCCGGTCTTCAGAAACTCAGGAAACTCGGTGTTCTCATTAACTCCGCAGATGATAGTTGAGATTGGTAAGCCCATCTCTTTTGCGATCACTGTCCCCATCATGTCTCCAAAATTTCCTGAAGGGATGCTGACAATCATAGGTTCTCCATCCTTTGAAACTCTTGAATATGCAAAAAAAGGATATACTGCCTGAGGAAGCAGCCTTCCAAGGCTTATCGAATTGGCTGACGTAAATCTTTCTTCATCTCCAAAAACATTTTTTGCATACAACTTATTTGCAAGGATATTCTTTGCCAAAGCCTGGCAGACATCAAAGTCACCATTCACTTCAAAAGCATAGACATTTCCTCCCAAAGTTGTCATCTGTCTCCTTTGCCCGTCACTTACAGATCCTTTAGGATAGAACACGATTACATCAACATTATCCAGTCCATGAAGAGCGTCAGCAACAGCCCCTCCAGTGTCTCCGCTTGTTGCGACAACCACTGTTCTCTTGAGGCCCCTCTCACCAAGAAAGTAATTCAGGCTTCTTCCAAAGAACCTTGCAGCATAATCCTTAAAAGAATATGTCGGCCCATTTGTAAGCCACATGATATGAGTGTTTCCGATAACATTCTGGACTTTTGTAGGGATTACATCCTCACGATAAGCATCGTTCAGCAGCTCTTCAAGCTTTGTTGAAGGTATCTCAGAAGAAAGGAAAGGGCTTAGCACTTTGAAAGCTATCTGGGCATATGACATATGCTTCATTTCCTTTATCTCATCGATGCTGAGCTTTGGGATATCCTTCCTAGTAACCATAAACAATCCGTAATCAGAGCCCATCCCTCTGAGCAGAGCAGTCTCAAAATTGACCACTTCTGTTTTCTTGTTGAGATTGTAATAGGTGATGCTTTTCATATAGTCAAGAAGTTTTAGTGATTTATAAATATTCCTGGTTAATAGTTGCGGACATAAATGAATTATAATAAACCGCAACTATTTATAGGAATAGTAAACGACACAAATGTCGTTTGCTAGTTAGAATGCGACACAATTTATGATTTATTAATGTTGCATTCTATAAGACAAACAAATATTATGACTTAGTTTTGTCTTCCTCTATAAGGACGAGGATACTCTATTACATCAATATTTTTATACCTCAAATAAATCCATTTTAAGATGAAAGTAATATTCTACGAGATGGAGACTGATGAAGTTGATAGATTGATGCGTCAACATTATCTAAGTGAATGGGTTTATGATGAGGATCACTTAGACGATTCTGTTGCGGAATTAAGGGTCGCTTCCCCATTCCATGAAGGCTGGACATTGGACAGATGCTTAAGCGAATTGCAGCCAAGCCTAAGATTTGGGGATGTGGGGCAGATAAAGGCATTAGAAGCATTAGAATTCTACGCGTTGTTGTATAATTGGGGATATCCAAATAAAGATGGATTAGCAGAGAAAGGGATCAGTTTTGACTAGTTCTTCTTGGATTTTTTCTTATCTTGCTTAAGGATTTCTTCTTTCTTGGCTTCTTTGGTTTCTTTTTTCTGAGCTTCTTCTTTTTCTTCTTTATTGGTTTCTTCCTTATTGGCTTCCTTTTTCTTGTCTTCCTTCTTCTCAGACATAAATATAGTATAAATAAGTATTATCACTGCACCGACAGTTATGCAGCTGTCTGCTAGATTGAAAGAGGGGAAATAGTCAAATATGATATAAAAAGAGATATAATCAGTGACATGCCCTAAAAGTATCCTGTCGATGACATTTCCGACAGCTCCACCTATTATCAAAGCGAATGCGACTGTATAATACCAGTTCTCTGTTATCTTATCATAAAAGTAGATTATGACTCCAATTATGATGATAGCTGTCCATATCAGGATTGAATTCATCCCCCATAACAGCGAAAATCCAGCTCCAGTATTGTAAGTAAAGTATGCAGATAAGAAATTAGGAATTAGTATTAGCCTCTGTCCAAGATGCATGTTTGATACAACAAGATGCTTGACAGCCTGATCGATAGCAATAGCTACAGCAATGATTATCCAAAAGACAGTATGCACTGTAAAATACTTCTTGAATGATCCCATAGCGATAAAGAAAAACTTTCTATTAATATATCTTTCTACCAGGCTTTCTCTCTCTTGCGGTCTTCAGAGATGGCTATCCTTTCTATATTCTGCAGCCTCTGATTGATGCTCTCAAGCTGCGCGCTTACTGCATCAAGCTTGCTCATCATGACTTCATAGTTCTTTGAATTGATTATGTCAGTTGAGCTCTGCTGGCTGGTAGGAGTAAAAAGATGCTGAGACGAACTTTGTCCACCATAAGAAGGATTATATGCTTCCTGCTGGACCTGCTGGAACCTGCTCATTGCGTGGTCTGACTGAAAATCTGACTGTCCCATTCCTTGCTGTCCAAATGATTGTCCTTGATGTCCAAATCCTGACTGATTCTGTTGTCCAAACCCGGATGATCTTTGTTGTCCATATCCTCCTGATTGCCCATAACTGCCCTGTCCAAACCCACCTGCAGAGTTAAACTCAGCCTCATTCTTTGTGAATTCGCCCTCTGTCAGACCTAGATCACTTTTTCCTCCTTGTCCCGGCAGGCTGAAATCTCCAAAATCTGCAGATAATTCAGGCTCGCTTTTCTTCCAGAATGCAAGTTTTCCAAAAAATGACATATTCTACCTCATTTATAGTCTCAGAAACAATATTCGGATTATGCATATTTAAATCTTTTGCTCTGGTCTTGGAATCCATGAGCTAGGCATCATCCTTATAGATAGGAACAGTAAGGAATCAGGGTATATCTTAAGATTGTCTTTCTTCAATTGGGCGATTGTATATGACTGTCCTTGTGAAGAGAAGAAATGCTTGGACAATATATCAGAGAGTATCATTGCCCTAAGGTCATATATGCTGTTGAAATTATAGATGCTAAATGTGCCGTCACCTTTCATCAAGGATTCAGCATAAGAATCATCTGTGAGTATCTTCAGGGATTCCTGTTTTGACAGGTTCAAAGGGCCATTCTTTATCTCAAAATCAGGAAGTTCCTCAATTGAGCCTGTCTTCATTAATATCAATTTATAAGCATCTCCTTTTATCTGGGCCAAGTCACCCTTTGCTAAGTGCTGGGAATAAAGATCGATGTCAGCTTGATAAAGTATTTGTGGAGTGTTGTTCTGAATGATTATCGCTGATTTGACGACAGAGCCGTCTTCAAGGACGAATACTTTCTTTCCAGATTCGAAGTTGCTTATGAAATCTCTTGCATCAAGAAAAAGGAATGCAAGAAAGACTCCGGCAGCTACAATAAAGATCACAGAAAGGACCTGCATAGCGATAGCAAACCTTGGAAACTTCTTTTTTATGATGAGCATAAGAAGGTTCCATGCTATGAATATGGCAATCGTCACTAATATTGAAAGCAATATATTCATAGATACTAGTTTTAGGACTTTTATTATATAAAGCTATCTCTGCAAAGGGTCATTCTTTCCCTTTTCTTTCCCAGAATGATTTCTCTTGGCATGCTCCACAATCAGCGCATGGTATTCCTGGTATATCCTGAAATCTTTCTCAAGCGCTTTCTCAAACATCTCTCTTATCTCATCATAATCAGCATCTTTCTCAAAGAAGCCGAGCAAAGAAAATATCCTCCTAGTGTAAGCATCCACAACAAATACAGGCTCATGATAGGCATAAAGCAGAATTGAGTCAGCTGTCTCTTTCCCTACACCCCAGACTGAAAGCAATTCTTCTCTTGTCGGAGTCTTTCCCTTCAATCCAAGATAGAACTCAGCAAATATCTTCAGCTTCTTTGCCTTCTGGTTGAAGTACCCTGCAGGTCTTATCGCTTCTTTCAGCTTATCTTCATCGATCTTAATGATTGCCTTTGCATCCAGAGCTTTCGCCCTATCGAGATTCATAAGCGCCTTCTCGACATTTGGCCATGCTGTGTTCTGCGTCAGGATAGCTCCGACACAAATCTCAAACCTCTCAAAATCATCTCTAGGTATAGAGTAGTCTCCAGGATGATATCCTTTGATGCTTCCCGTCTTTGTCGGATTCGAGCCTTTGTGGTTTATGAGAGGCCACCAACCTTGAGGACCATAGGCTTTCAGAAATAAATTATAGATTTTATTGAGATTTTTCATTTTGCTAGGATATATGAAATAAAATAGAAAACAGTTATATAAACCTTTTCAAGCAATGTTTACACAAAATTACAAAACGCTTAAATACCAGAAAAACAAAATATTGGCAATAAACCGATAGAAATCAATAATAAACATATAATTCATTAGCATTGATTATATTAAAAAAGAGGAATAACAGAGTGAAAAACATCATAGAGATGAAAGACCTTGTGAAGAAATTTGGGCCATTCACAGCAGTCGACAAGATAAACATCAGCGTGAAAGAAGGTGAAATATTTGGTTTTCTCGGCCCTAATGGGGCTGGAAAGACGACAACGATAAGCATGCTTACCACTCTTATCAAGCCGACTTCAGGAAAAGCTTTGGTCGCCGGACATGATATAGTGACTGAAGGCGTAGATGTCCGAAGTGTCATTGGAGTCGTTCCACAGCAATTCTCCCTTTTTCAAGAGCTCACTGCTGAAGAGAACCTAGTTTATATAGGAAGGCTTTACGGCATGAGCAGACCCGCAATAAAGGAAAGGAGTGATTATCTTCTGAAGATAATGAGCTTATATGATGCAAGGAACAGGATCGCAGGCGTTTTCTCAGGCGGCATGAAGCAGAGGTTATCGCTTGCAGCAGGCATCATGTCAAAGCCCAAAATCCTGTTCATGGATGAGCCTACCACTGGCCTTGATCCGCAGAGCAGGATTGCCATAAGAGAGCTCACAAAGAAGCTGAACAGCGAGGGCATGACTATAGTATACACTACTCATGATATGGATGAGGCAGAGAAGATATGCGACCGGATAACAATAATGGATAAAGGAAAGGTAGTCGCTGACGGGACAAGCGAAGAGCTTAAGCATAAGATAGCATCCCACCATGAGATTGAGATTGAATTTGAGGAGCTTTCAGCAGATATATTGGCTGCATTGAAAAAGCTTCCATTTGTAGTGTCTTTGAGCCATCAGGGAGACATAATCAATCTCACAGTGAAGGAGCGCAAGAACGTTTTCTTTATGTTGAGCAGTTTCCTGAACAAAAGGAACCAAAAGGTCGTAGAGATCAAGTTCAAGGAACCATCGCTTGAGGATGTTTTCATACAGTTGACAAAAAAAGACCTGAGGGACGGATGAAAAGATCAACAGCAAGAGCGGAAGAAAAAGAGGTGCTCCTTGATTTTCGAAAGATGGGGGCAATTGTCAGAAAGAATTTCATAGTCATGACGAGAGATCCTATCCGGCTCATCCCTCTGCTTGTATTCCCAATAATCATGATACTGGTGTTTGGATACATTTCGGGAAATACCCCGAAGCATATCTCTACTGCGATAGTGCCATATGACAATTCTGAGCTATCTCAGGATATCCAGCAAGAGATATCAAACAGCGAAACGTTTACAGTCAATCATGTGGTCAGCACAGAAGACGAGGCAAGAAGGCTTCTCGATGAAGGCAAAGTCCGTGTTATTGTTGTGATACCTGCAAACTTTGAGGATAATGTCAAAAGAGGAGTCCAGCAGGGCATCACAGTCATTGTGGATGAATCTGACTCATCAGTCGCAGCAACTTCAAAGCAGGGCCTGATGGGGATAATCAGCAAAGTGTCGTCCAAGATCAGCATCCAGAAGATAACATCATTCCAGCATTCTGTTGGAACTGCAACAATGAAACTGCAGCAAGATGATAGAAGTCATGTAAATCTTTATGGGCCTATTGCAGAGAAGCTGGCGCCTGCAGAAGTATACATGAATTCTGAAAAGAAGATGTCTGACCAGGAAGTCAAGGCTCTTTTGGCATCATCAACTTCTCTTCACCTTTATGCGCCGTATCATGATACCACTCTGCTTGACGAGAACAATACATGGCAGGCGACGCCTATTGGATATGACGCGCAAGAGGCACAAAAAGGTGCTGCGATGCAGTCATCATATCTGATGGGATCAGCGATATCAGAAGTGCATGCTGCAACTATGGTCGCAAGGCAGGCAGACAGCCAGGCAATATCAGCGGCAAGCTACAATAACTATAAAAAGAATGTTGCAGCGCCTCTCCAGACCATAAATGTCTTCACCCAATATGATGCAAATAGTATGCTGACTCCAGTTGTCTATGAGGAGAAGGCTGCTTATGGTACAGGAAAAAGGGCCATCGATTTCGTTATACCGAGCATCATCGCGCTCACGATATTTCAGGGTGCGGTCATGGGCATGGGAAGGTCCATCGCAGGAGAGAAGAAAGATGGGTCGCTGACACGAGTCTTTTTGACGCCTACATCAAATGTCACTATCATCATAGGGACTCTGAGCTTTTATACCTTATTTGAGACGATCAGGGCGACATTCCTTATCATTATCTCCATTATTTTCTTCAACATAAAGATTGAAGGAAGCCTATTGTTGATTGGGCTGATAATCCTGATATATGCAAGCATCTCAGTAGCGCTAGGTATGGCTATTTCAAGCATGGTAAAGACAGAACAGCAGTTCATGGCGATGGCGATGCTCATCAGCATGCCTAGCATGTTTTTGGCAGGAGCCTTGTTCCCGCTGCAGGCGATGCCGAAGTTCATGCAGGTCCTTGCACAGTTCCTGCCAGTCACATACGCAGGAGACGCTTTAAGAGGAGTAATGATAAAAGGATTCTCAATCGGTTACATAATATATCCGCTGGCAGTATTATTGTTATTCCTCGCGATTGTGCTAGGGATTGTATTCATGGTATTCAAGAGGGATATTGAATGAAGTTCAAGCTAAAAATGGAGGAGATCAGAATGAAAAAACAGATGATTGTTTTGGTGTTGATATTGTCGTTGGCATTGGTTCTAACAGTGCCTGCAGAAGCAGCATTGCGCCCTAATATATATGTGTCAGGCTTCGGTGCAAAAGATGGGGCTTTTGTCGGAAAGGATTTTGTTCTCTCCATAAACCTGACAAATCTTGAGGAAGGATATTGTGCCAAGCATATAACAACAAATGTCCAGGCTCAGTTTCCTTTCATCATGGATGGCCTTAGCACTGTACAGGCTGGAGACCTATGCGCAGGATCTGTAGCCACAGTGAATATTCCGATGAAGATAGACCCGACTGCAACAGGTGGGTTTTATCAGATAGCTATCACAAATACTTATGAGACTGCAGCTCTTGCGCAATACTCAAGCACAGATACCATCAATCTCTTTGTTTCAGGATCGCCAAAGATAGACGCGTATGTGATAGGATCAGAGCCTATAGATGTCTACGCTGGAGATACTGCATCAGTCACGATAGCTATACAGAACAATGGAGCGTTCCAGGCGCAGTCTGTGACAGGAAAGTTGAGCGCTGATTCTCCCCTGAAAGTCGTTTGGGCAGGATCATTTGCTTCAATAGGCACGCTGAATGCAAAAGAGCAAAAGACTTCTGACTTCTCGATCGAAGTTCCAAAAGATGCAGCAGCAAAAGATTACGATATGGATCTTGAAATGAAGTATCTTGACGAGAATCTTCAGCAGCAGACAAAGACCATACCTTTAGTGTTCCATGTGAAAGAGAAGGCATTATTTGTGACAAGCGATGCAGGTACAGGGACTCTTTATGCAAATGACAATGGCAAGAAAGTCAAGTTGACCCTGAAGAATATAGGCACAGATGATGCGCATAAGGTCAAAGTGAAGATATTGCCTCAATATCCATTCTCGACAGACGGCAGCGTGAGGTATATAGAGCTATTGCCTACCGGAGGAGAATCGCCTGTAGATTTCTCAATGACGATAGATAAGGACGGGACGCCGGGGACTTATGGGCTTGACATGCTTTTGGATTATGAGGATGTGCAGGGCAAAAAGATGTCAGACACTGCAAAAGTGTCGATTACGATATCAGAAAAGGATGTCATTCGTGCAGTTTTCATAGACTATTGGTTCGTCTGGCTTGCATTGCTGATATTAGTGCTGCTGATAGCCAGAAAGGTCATGGCAGGAAAGAAAAAGTCCTGAAAACAGGGCTTATTTTTTAGTTATCAGATTCATGCTTTTTCTTATTATTTTTATCTATTACAAACACTGCTATTATGATTGCCATAAGAAGTACAAGCATTGCTATTATCCCAATGTCGCTTATGAATGAAGTAAGGTCATTCCAGGTCTGCTTGAAGATGAACCCAAGTATAGGGTAGATTGATCCATAAAGGATCTCTCCGGATACTACTGCAGCCACAAATTTCTTGTAGTTGAGCTTCTCAAAACCGCTTATGTAATTCACAGGAGCGCATAGTCCTGTAACGAAGAATCTTGTCAGGAAGACAAGAAGAAACTCAGACTTCGTAAAGAAGTCTGTTATTCGAACCTCACCCTTGCGATAGAACTTAAATCTTAGAAGCCTCGGCTTAAGTGCGATAGAGAACCTTCGTGCCAGAAGATAGGCGCAGATGTCTCCAAGTATTGCTGCGATTATTGCAACAATTATGATGGGAAAAAGATCCTGGTAAGAGTTTGCCAGAGCTCCTATGGAGATCATCCAGAATAAAGCTCCAGGAACTCCAAAAGAGGAGATGAATGTCAAAATAAACAGGATAAGCAGATTCAAAAGGTTTGCATTAGAAAAGATCGTTTCAAGCATTGTGGGTCAGTTGATTTAGTTTGTCCACTTCTGCCATGCAATCCAGGTGGTTTTCTGTGCATATTTGCTGCAATGTCTTCATGGAGTTTAGTGCATTATTTTTTATCCCAAGCTCATTATATAAGGCATCTTCTGGAATATTGTACTCATGTGCAATTGTAGGGACAGTCATCCATGGCTGTATTGGATGTTCAGGCTCCCTGAAGTAATCACGATGATGTTTCAGCGCAGAATAATGAAGATAGGCATGATATGAGAAGAACAGCAGCAATGCAATTATGATCAGCAGAAGCACCCATATGATGGTAAGGTCTTTCGTTTTCTTCATTTTGAATATAAAAAATAGGGTAGTTTATTTAATTTGCTATTGTATGCTGAATAAATATTATATGATAGAAGAATCTGAAAAGCATTAAATCTTGCTGATATAAGAAAGAAAAGTCTGGAGACTTCCGATACAATTGAAATAATTTCCATCTCCTGATTTCCAGTCCCTTCTCATTTGCTGGTTAAGGTCTATCAACAGCCATCCAACGTACCCATTTTTCTGCACAAGCTCATCAATTGAGTCATATTGTTCAGCAGGTGCGTATAGGGTGCTGATTTTTCCATCTTTCTTAAAGACTGGGAGGACATGTGCTGAAGTCGCATTTTTCATGTTCAAGAAATATGCAGGATATCCGTTGTCGCTTAGCAGGGCTAATGTCCCCAAAGCGCGTTCTGAACAATCCCATACCTCTGTAGAATGAGTCTCATGAAATCTTCTAAAACTATTTGTGCGATAGCCATTGTTAGTATAATCTTCAGAAAAGAATGGATGTCCTTGGATTTGCCCTTGCTCAGCCCAATTCATATATTTCAAGGCATCTTCCGGTGTCTGGACTAATCTTATGGCATCTTCTGCACTCAAGCCGTCAAAATTGTCCGGGCATAACTCTGCAGAAGTGCAGACAGGGTTTGCTTCCTCCATCTCATCTTGAGGGAGAGGCCTATAGCACCCCTCACAAGCTGCTCCAAAAGCAATCATTGCCAATGAAGCCACTGCCCTCTTAAGCAAACCTTTTTTTGACATATTAGTAACCAACTAGTAGTAACTATCTAATATAACTTATATATAAAGCTTTCGGTTATTTAGGAGCAGAGCAATCTTGAAGAGCACAATATCACAAAAAGATCAAAAGAATACATTTATACCAAAATGTTTTTAAATAATCAAGATAAAGTATTAAGATAAAGTTAAAGAAGGTGGTAATATGAAGAAAGAAATTCTGATTATTCTTGGATTAATGGTAATAGCTATAGTGCTGTCATTTAGCGCATGTACTACTCCTGGAGATACGACAACTACGACTTCTACAACAACGACAACTTCGACTACTACGACTACAACTACGTCTACCACAACCACGACTACGTCTACCACGACTACAACTACTTTACCTCCTACAACAACGACTACAAGTACTACTACAACAACCACAACTACTTTGCCTCCTACAACTACGACTATAATTATTATACCTTCCTGTTCAACATATGGTAATAATTCAGCTGCTTGTTCAGGTGCAGGTTGCCTTTATTGTGGTGGCGGCTGTTATTCCGCTGATTATGCGTGCTGTGGTAATAAAGCAATTTTTGCTACCCCTACAGAAACATGCTGTAACAATAACTGGCAGTATAATTCATATTACTGCTGCACAAATAATATGCCAGGTTGCGGCGACCCATCATTAGTTTGTGTATCTGATCCTGCTCCAGGGGATCAGCCTGCACAATGCAAGCCGACTTGTGCAGGGGGAAAAGATTATTGCGGAAACGTATGTTGTCTTGCCTATCAATATTGTGATAACAACCAATGTAAGAACTGCTGTGGCGCTGGAACGCAACCTGCATGCGGACTAAAGAGTTGGTCGGAATGCACTCAGAATCAAAATTGTGGTTGGCCTATTAACCCAGCTTGCCCAACGGGTTATTAACTCATCTTTTATTTTTTTCCTTTAACTTATCTTAAATATGTTATAATTACAACATGCTTAGAACTCAAACCTTAATGTACTCGCTCGCAGCCTTCTTCGCCCTATTCATAAGAGCAAGCCCAAACCCTTCCTGCTTCACGCCTTCTACAATTATTATATCTACTTTATGATCATCAAAATCCCTGAACTTGTCAAAAAGGACTTTTCCAAGCTCATCAACATCCTTGCATACAAAATTTATGTCTGACGCATAATCATCAAATCCTATGATCCCTATCTTCTTTCCCTGGGATTTATACTTGACATACAGCTCATTGATCTTTGGGATGACTTTTTCCATTGGGCCATAAACAAGGACAACTTTTGCATTTGGAGAATAGTGCCTGTATTTCATTCCAGGGCTTCTCACTCTTTTCATCTTCTTTTTCTTCCCATAGACTATCCCTGCGACATGCATCTTTCCAAGAGTATCAATAAGCTGCTCAGCAGTGATCCTTCCTGGCCTAAGCAGTATAGGTATCTTTCCGCTCATATCTATCACAGTGGATTCTAAACCAATATCAGCCCTTCCTCCAGATATTATGGCTGGGATCTTTCCCTTAAGGTCTTTGATGACATGGGATGCGCAAGTGGGAGAAGGCTTTCCGGAAAGGTTGGCGCTGGGTGCAGCGATAGGGACACCAGATTTTTTGATGAGTTCCCTTGCTATCTTATTAGAAGGCAACCTTATTGCAACAGTGTCAAGATCACAGGATACAGCATCAGGGATGATATCTGATTTTTTTAATACGATCGTCAATGGTCCTGGCCAGAATTTGTCCATCAGCTTGACTGCCTTTCTTGGGACCTCTCTTGCAAGTTTGTAGACCTCTTTTTTGTCAGCAACATGGACAATCAAGGGATTGTCAGAAGGTCTTCCCTTGACAACAAAGATGTTCTTGACAGCTTTCTCATCAAGTGCATTTGCCCCTAGCCCATATACAGTCTCTGTAGGAAAGGCAACTAACCCCCCTTGTTTCAGTATCTCAGCAGCAAGGGCTATTTTCTTCTTGTCTGGCTTTTTTGGGTCTATTTTATAGACGCGAGTTTCCATCCGCCTTCTTAAGATACCCTATTATATATACTTTGTCCTCGAAGGACTTGTAAAAACATATATTTCCGGAAACATTACGGCCATAATATTTATATACTAGAAATGTTATTTATATGGGATGGCAAAAACAAAGGCTAAACGATCAAAAAAGAAGACCTCAAAAGGTGCAGATGAAACATTTTGCAGTAGTTGTGGCAAAATAATCAAAAAAGAAGCTGAAATTTGTCCTAATTGTGGAGTTAGACAAAGAGGCATTATACGGAAAGGGAAAAGCAAGACAGCTGCAGTATTGTTAGCAGTTTTTCTGTGTTTCTGGACCTGGTGCTATACATACCAGAAGGATGCATTAAAATTTTGGCTTGGATTGGTATTTGATCTACTGCTGTTCTGGACGATAATTGTGCCTATCGGAATTTGGATATGGGCTATTGTTGATGCAGCAACCAAAGACAAAGAATGGTATGAGAATTATTGAATTGGTTTTTCTTTGATTCTTATTCTTTCTCAGAAAATATCAGCTCTGTCTGGCTTCTGTTTCTTTCAGTTGTAGCTTACTTGTAATCAGCTGGAGGCAAGGATGCAGCAGCCATCGCCTGACCCAAAGTCTTGAACCTTTCTGCAGTCTCTGTACCTACATGCTGTATAAATGCTTCTGAATCAGGATTGAACAGCTGGAAATTATACATGGATTTAAACTCTGTCCTTAATACTTCATCAGCGCGGTCAAGGATGATGTCTCCGGATCTTCCCCTCATGCATCTTCCGACAACAAGCACATGGCTTGTAGGGCCGCAGTCATTTATGTATTGTGGAATTGCGTGGCCAAGTTCAACTCCGATCGTATGTGGAATAAGTAAAGCTCTTCCATCTCCATTATCTACCAGTTCCTGCAGTTTGACCAATTTATCTGGAATAGGCGCATCTGCTCCTCCAACTTCATCATCAAAGATGCCTGCAAGAGGATACAGCCTGTTCCACGCCCTCTGTCCGAAATACATCCCGCCAACGCCCTGTAATCCTGACCATTCCTCGACAGGCGCAGTTTCGCTTCTATCTATCCTTCTGAACGCCCACTCATAGAGCTTTGTGTCCATCCTTCCTTCAGGATAAGCGTAGCCTCCTGCTTCATCAGATCCCATAGCTATGCCAACGATTCCAGCAGCTCCGGGGATGAAGAAATGCCCTGCCAAAGCAGCCACATTTCCATCATTGATTATTATTGGTTTTACTCCAAAGTGTTCTGCTATCTTATCCACAAGGCAGCGATTAAAGTGATCCATTGCCTCACTTTTCTCAGCTCCTTTCTTTCCTTCAACAATGCCCTTAGCGATAGACCCTATCCGAAGCCAGTTATTGACCCAGACGCCTGCTGAACTTCCGCCGATTGCATCAACCTTTCCTCCTAATTTATCATAAGCCTCAAGAAGACCGACCATAAGCGCTTCGTAATGCTTCATCGGATCTTTATAGCCCTTAGGAGTCCAGGGAAATTCTTCACAAAAAACACATTCTTTTCCGACAAACGCAGCAACCTTATAATCGCTGGCTCCAAGATCAAATCCTATCCTTCTTCCTATTAATCCTCCGCCAAGAGATGCAGTTGCCTCATTCTTGGCAGGCATATCTTTTGAGCAGACTATCCTGACTTCAAAAGGCTGGCTATAAGATGTGCTTGAAAGATCATCCACCACCCATTTTCTGCTGCCACCGAGGCTGAACTCCTCCTGCAGCTTCTTTCCCAAATATTGAGGACCATTGAACCAGACAGTATGGGCTCCATTATGGACAACTCCAGAAGTCACCTTGTCAAGTATGAACTCCAGGTTTTCTGCAGATCTTGGATCAGCCAAAGGAAGGACTTTTACAGCTTCTCTTGTGACAAGGCTGTTTTCCCTCTCATAGGCGATATTTACAGGAACGCCATTTGATGCTGCACGTTGAAATGCCCTATCTCCTAAGGATACCGGACGAAATCCTGGCTCCAGTGGAGCTAATATGCTTGTATTCCTGACTAAAAGCCTTTGTCGAGCCATCATATCACCTTGAATTTATTATCCATCCTCAATCAAATCCATAATATTTAAGCTTTGTTGTATGTTACAATTTATGTGCTGCAAAGGTATTATTTAGAATATAAAAGTTTATAAATAAGAATTTGAGCGTATCTGTAATCATAACTTAAAGGAAGGTGCAAAGATGAAAACGTTCTATAACGAAGATGGAAGATTAGTCGAAACAGATGGCAATTCTTTGAAGAAGGTGGACATCATGGTTATCGGTGCCCACAATGATGATGAGATGTTTCCTGCAGGATATCTTTTGAACAGGATAGGGGAAGGGAAGAAAGTTGGCGTTGCAATAGTGACAGACGGCGCTGGTTCAAGCTATCATGGAGTACAGGGGCAAGATCTTATCGACTTAAGGACAGAAGAGTCTAGGGCTGCAATCGAGGCGTTAGGTGGAGATTTTTTCGTAGGATTTCAGCATCCAAGCTCGCTTCTTAAGTCGTCTTCAGGTATCAATGATTTTGCAGGCCAGCTTAAGCCGTATATCACTGGTCTTGAACCTTCAGTCCTGCTTGTGCAGGGACCGACAGAAAGGCATTATACTCATCTGATGACGACAGAAGCAGCAATAATTGCAGCAAGAGATAGTGGCACAAAACCAAAAGAAGTGCTGGGTTATGAAGTCTGGACTCCACTGATTGCATTGGCAGCAGACCAGATGCTGCAGGTAGGCATGCTTCGTGTTGAATCCTTGTCGCCAGATGTTGCACAGAGGAAATTAGAGATTCAGGGGATGTATAAGACGCAGAATGAGGCAAATCCCTATCACTTGGCGACCCAGGCAGGCAATCTAGTTAACAAAGTTATGCTGGATGCGCATAGCGCTGCAGGAGTAGGTTATTCAGAGCTGTTCCTAGATATGTCGCCTTTGGTGCATGATGGTGCATTTTCTGATGTTACCACAGTTGAGTTTGGCGGAGGGCTTGTTGGCTTTACGCAATACATGCTTGCACATCCAAAGGAAAAGTTTGACAAGGGAAAAGTCCTCGATGCCTTAGTTCAGGTTTGGATACCTTCGTATAGGGATGCTTCAGCCAAGATGGAAGATCATAAGCTAAAAGATTGAATTGGCTAGATTAGTAAGATTCCGACTTAAGAAAGTATCAGCTCTGTCTGGCTTCCTTTTCTTTCAGCTGAAAAAGGCTTTCCATCAGTGCCTAATTCTACTTTAGTAGGCAATGCAACCCTGAATCTTGACATGTTTATGCTGAATTTCTTCCTATACTGGTCATCAGGCTCAACATTGGCAAATCTCCTTACCTTTTTGATAGGCTCTTGACCTATTAAAGAGAAATAAGGCATATCTTCTCTCTTGAATCTATAAGATATGTTAGGATTATGTTCATTGGTTTCTCTTTCTTCAGTCACTTTCCTTGGATCGGATATTGTAAACAATGAAGTCTCAAGCTTGTCCGGATCAAAATAAAAGACTTTATTGTTGGTCAGATAAGCAACAAAGTTATGCACTGTCGGAGGAAGCTCTGCTCTTGTCCTTCCTATCTTCAGTGAAGCATCGTTCATGACAACAACAAAGTTCTGATGGACTCTCCTATGCACTTGCCTGTTTCCTATTGTAACTACATCTTCCAGAGTGATCTGATTATCTGGGGACCTCAAGACCTTTGCCTTATCACCAGAATATTCTGTAGCGATGTCCGCTACCCTATTATAAAGGTCATTTAATTTCATGTTTGCCATCGGAAGTTCGATGACATGAAGTATTACATCAATGCTTTCAGGGCTCTCTCTCCTGCAGAATACATCTACATCAAATTTTTGATGGGTATAGAAATGGCCGTCATGCTGCCTTCTTGCGCTTGTATAAGCAAGATCAGTTCCGACATAAGAGAAATCGCCTGACTCCCTCAATTTGAGGGCAATCACTTCCTTTACAAGTTGAGTAATATCCTCATAATGCCTTGAACCAGTATGACTGGTCCTTGGAGCCTTTCCAAATCCTTTAGGAGCATTGAAATGAGCATGTCTCATGACATTCATCGGTAGAATTGGAGTATCAGCCTCTGGATATACTTGTAAAGAGCATCTAGGGCACAAATATTCATGTTTTGGGCTTCTCACAGCCTCATAAACTCCGACAAGATGGCCCACATTATTGTCATAAGCTGTCCTAAGAAGATTGCCGTGCATCCTGCAAGTGTGCTGGTCTATTTGTTCGTCTGGCATATTGACCTACATAGTATATTGTATTCAATAAAGGGAAGATTTAGGGTATATAAACCTTTCTATTTTAATCACTATATAGTACTAACAATATTTAAGATTTCCCTGCAACGCCTGCCTATATACATCAGGGCCATGATTATGCTCAAGTATCGAGAAGAAAGCGTACCCTAATGAGAATATAGATGGTGTCCTGAAACTGCCTAATTTTCTGTCATCATTTTCCCGGATCCATTTAAGGGTGGATTCAAGGAAAGGAGAATAATCTGCCACTAGCTTGTGCAGGTATTCTGGAGTCTGATGGGCCCTGCTGAAATATTTGCATATGTTTCTCTCAAGTCCCATAGCATGCCCTTCCAATAAGGCTCCCTTGCCCAGCCTAAAACGTGAAATAGCAGGGCTTAGCCTGCACATGGCATGATGATCATACTCATGAGCCACATCTGTCACAAACCTCTTTTGGTCTCTCCTTGTGAAATTTATCTTTCCCGAAGAATAATTTGGACGGGATAATCTCTTCGCGCCATAGGCAGTGGCACCTAAAGTTGCTGCCGCTATGCCTCCGCTGACAGCAGAGAGGAAATAATTAGGCTCGCCTCCCAAGCAGAGCAAAGACATTGCTGCTTCGCTTGCAGAGATAGTAAGTGCTGAAGCTAATATTGCGTTCTTGCCCAAATTAGAGAAAGTGTATCTAGGGAATTCAAGGGAACTTATGCCCAAAAAGCTGTCAACAGCATCCTTCACCTCTGAGATCACTTCGCTTGCTTCGCCATTGCTCAATCTCCTGTCAAGGAAATCTTCCCTGCCGTAAGGAACTTCCTTTGACATCACTGCCAGGTCTAATTGGTCCTGGGCCAGCTTCTGCTCAAGGATGCCCATATTCTCCCTTCTTAAAAGGAATCTTTTGATATCCTTGTTTGATGCATTGAAATTAGGCGCTTTTCTCATATGAATAGCATATTCTAGCTTGTATATTAATTTTTCTGATTTTATTACTAATAAGTAATAAACAAATCAATGGCAAATCATAGATTTGATAAGAGATAAGTTAATAAATAATACGAATAAATATGAAGATAATCATATTTTCAATAAGAGGTGTTTAGATGAAAAACGAAAATAATATCTTTAGGTTTACATTAGTTTTCTTATTTGTTATTGTAATGGCGCTGTCGTTAAGTTATGGATGTGGCTCTTGCCCTTCAGGTTCAACTGATTGTACAAGTACTACTACTTCGACTTCTTCAACCACGTCAAGTACGACTACAAGTACGACAACTACAACTCAATGCGATCCTGTAAAGGAAACTAAATGCACAAAGGCGCCCACTACTGAGTGTTGTAAAATCGGTGAAACAAAATGTCGACATTTTGATGGTAAATGTGTTACTACATGTGACCCGGCTTTTGGTGTGGTAGCATGCGGACCTAATGACTGTGTAACTTCAGAAAAAGATGACGACGAGTGCTGTGTTTGGGGTGCTGCCCCTGATTATTCATATAAACCTTATGCTCCAAGCACACAATGCTGTGATGGGAATCGAGGAGCACCAAACTATGGCTCAGGAGTTTATCCGTCAGGCGACTCACATTGCCCAGGTGTTACTCCCACCACTGCCCCAACGCTAAAATGTTCAGGAGCTGCTCCATGCAAAGCTGATTGTTATGAATCAGGCGGTAATTGCTACTCATGTTGCGGTGCAGATTCAGGAAATCCGAATCCATCGGAATGTAATGATAAGGCTTATGCGGATTGTCCAACATCAACTTCGACTGAAAGTCATTGTGTATGGGATTTTGCCGGATTGCATTTTAGCCAGTGCCCAACATGAATAGGTACATCCATATTTTGATATAATGCCTGTCTAAGAGATTGTCCAGGGTAATAAGTTATTTTTAGTTTTTTATTTTCTTCTCTTTTCATTCTAGAACTTGTAATATCTATTTATTGAGATAAGCACAGTCACTGCAGTATTTACCTAGTGCCTCTTCAACCATCTTCTGGCATCCGGCAGATCCATTCTCGCCTTTCATAGGCAGCAGTTCGTCACCTTTCATAGTTATCATCAATCCGCCCCTATATGCAAGATCAATCCTAAGGCTACGAGTCACATTCCAATCTTCAATAAGAGGATGTTGTAGATCGCGAGTGACCTGGCATTTAGTAAATAACACATCATCTGCACTATACAATCCAGCAGATCTACGATAAGCTGAATCAACCTCACCGTATGATGGATTTTTATCAGAATAGAATTCCACAAATACTGGAGTTTCTGAAGCAAGGATATCCCTATAATTTTCTGGAGTGAGTTCAGTCAACTGTGTTGGCTGGACTTGTCTTTCTAGAGTCCTTTCAGGATGAGAACCATCTAGATTATAATGGCTTAGAAGGCTTCCTACAATCTTCTTGAATTCAACTGCTCCATTCTCTCCACGCATAGGCAATAATTCCTCACCTCTCATTGCCTTCATCATCCCGCCCTTATATACAAGAGCAACCTTTGGAACGCCTGCTAGATCCCAACCAGTAACCAAAGGATTCTCTGGTTCAATATGACATTTGCATCTTGTAAACAAAACATCATCTGAGTCATATGACTTAGCAACCTCATCGTATGCTGGAGCAATTGCCCTGCAAGGAGGACATGTATCAGAATAGAAGTCTATAAACACAGGTTTGCCTGAATCGATTATCTGCCTGTAATTGTCAGATGTCAGCTCAGTCAATTGTTTTGGACTTGGATCATGGCGTGAAAGAAGACCTGCAACAGCAGTGCCGCCTAAGGCAATGGCACCCAATCCTGCAATGAAATTCCTTCTGGTGATCTTAGTGTCCATTCATATTAGCTAGAAACTCCCACTATATAAACATTTCGGAATTATTGTCACTATTTAGTACTGACAAGCCTGTAAACCTCAAATTTAGGGTTTATAGCCGTTTGTTCGCTTTTCATAATGCTCATTTTTTGCGAATCCATTTTCTTGATTTTTGGCGCTGCAGGATTTTCAAAATCCGCAGATCCGATGAGTTTCGACGGTTTTATCGAGGATAAAGCGTTCCGGCTATTTAAGCTCTTCTGTGATTTTCTTGATTCTAGCGTCAATAAAACACTCTTTTTCTAAGTTTAACGGGCAAATTACGTAGTTTTTATTAAACCCCTTCAAATAGATGCGCGACTTTGTACCCCTTATGAAAAAATGCAAAACTTGTGGAAGAGTGCTGCGAAAAGGGGAATGGAACCAATGCAGATCATGCTTTGAATTTCACTTTTTCAGCTATTCACAGGACGATGTTGAAGAATTGATGAAAACATATGAGAGGTTGCAAGAATGAAGCCAAAAATGATTGATCTGTTTGCAGGTTGCGGAGGCCTTAGTCACGGGTTCATCCAGGCAGGATACGAAACGATAGGATTTGTTGAGTGGTGGGAGCCGGCAATAACAACATTTCTTCAAAACCACCCTTCTGCAACCCTAATTGGTAGAGATATTACCAAGATAGACAACAAGACCCTTATGAAATACAGAGGGAAAGTTGACATTATTGCCGGCGGCCCACCTTGTCAAGGATTCAGCCTTGCAGGAAACAGGAAAGTTTCAGACAAAAGGAATCAATTGTATAAGGAATATTTGAGGGTAGTTGATATCATTAGGCCAAATACAGTACTGATTGAGAATGTGCATGGCCTGTTGAGCATGAGAGACCATGATAATGAGAAGATAATCAATAAAATCATCGCAATGCTCATCTCAAAAGGATATTTCGTCTCATATAAGGTTCTGAATGCGTCAGATTATGGAGTGCCTCAGGATAGAAAGAGGCTTATCATAATAGCGAAGAAACTTGATTTATTCCCTCGACCTTTAGGAAAGCCAAAGATGGTGATAGAAGCAATATTTAACATGCCAAGAGTGGAGAATGCAACCATAGGTCATGTATTCTTTAAGCCAAAACCTGAAACATTAGAGAAGATCAAGAAACTTCAGCAGGGAGAAAAGATGTGCGACAAGTTCAACTTCTCAAGACAAAGGCTGTTTGCACATAAGCCATCAAAGACGATAGTCACAAAACCCTTATACATACACCCATACGAGGATAGGTTCCTTTCTCCGAGAGAATTGGCGAGATTGCAAAGCTTTCCCGATGATTTCTGCTTCTGCGGGTCAAAGACAGATATGGTCACTCAGATAGGGAATGCTGTCCCACCATTGATGGCAGAAGCTATCGCAAGAAAATTGATTGGAGGTAATCAAAATGAATCTCAATAAAGAACTGCTTGTTACAGCATTATTCTTCTTGGCATACCTGCCTGTTGCTGCGCTATTATGGCAGATGGATAAGGCAGCAGACCCGACGATAATAATCCTGATAGGATTGATTGTGATTGTATTCTATTGGGTCGTGTCATTATCATTTCAATTGGCTGGTATCAGAATGCCGAAAAGAATCCTGAAAGAGAAACAGATTGATGATCCTGAAGACTCACAAGAATTAATGGAAGATATCGAAGAAGTGCCAGTAGAAGATATCGGAGATGATAACCTTGCTGGCTTCAGGAGATTGTTTTCTGAAAACAAGAGTGGAGGTGTAGCAAAATGAAACAATTGGCGCCAATGTTGTTCTTGCTGCTCCTGCTGGCTGCAATGATTGCACCGAGCGTATTCGCAGCAATAGACTTTAATCAGACCGTAACGCCAGCAGAACAACAGCAATTCGACCAGATGTTAAGCCCATTGATGAAGATATACAACTTTGTCAAATACGCAGCAACAGTAATAGGAGTCTTGATGCTGGTATTTGCAGGAATAACGTATATAACATCAGGTGGAGACCAAGGTAAGAACCAGATGGCCAAGAATATGGCAATGGGCGTTGTTATCGGCCTGATACTGATATGGGTCGCCCCTCTGGTCGTGAGGTATATCTTTGCATGAAAGCAAAGATCTTTTTTTATCTGGCAGCATTATTGCTGCTGGCTTTTTCTGTATCTGCATTTGACTGCAGCAAGACTAAGGATGCTGATTACTGCAACCAGATTCAATCTTCAAACCTATCAGATAGCGATAAGGAATTGGCTTATTCTGCCCTGCTGTATCCAAATTCTGATTATCCAGACCACAACTTCATCCAGGATTATAATCTGGATATCAGAGTGACTGACCCTCCTGACAACACGCAAATCCATAATTCAACCCAGATAAAGAATGCATGGATAAGTTTCCTAGAGGTTTTTCCATCAGTCTATGAAAACAACACACTATATTTGCCTAGCAGCACAAATGCGCTTAGCGAATATAACTATGAGGTCCAAGTTCCTCAAGGCTACTCTACCCAATATCCCTACTCAACTGATGGAGACTGCAAAAGGACATTTTCTCTAGTCCAAAATAACTCCAAGTTATCATATTATCTAAATGATGAATACAAAGGCCAAGGGAAATACTCAAGCATAAACATAGACTCTGATGGAATATTGAAGGCAGAGCTTGAGATAAACACAAAGATAAAGGTTGAGCATTACAGGTGGTATTCTTATTGTTGCGGATATTGGAGATACGGCTGCTATTACTACTGCCACAGTTGCGACTATGACCGTACAGACTATGAAACAGATAACCTAAAGGTCAATGAACAAAAACAAATATCATTCTATTCAGAAAATCCTGCAGCAAACATCTACATTACAGACAATTATTTCAACCTCACAAAAGGAAAAATCATAGCAGGCAATTACAGCCAGGTTGATCTAGAGTTCCAAGACTCACATATCATCAGGCAGAACTATTATTATGATGTGGTTTTTGACAAAAAGCCATATTATTTTGCATATCTAAATGCCCATTACTTTCCGACAACAAAGCAAAAGAACATTTTCCTGTCAAATGATACATTTTTTGTGAAAAACACAGATGGATGCAGCATTTCAGCATATAATCACTTCTATGCCACTAGTTCAACATGCGACCTGACACCTCACGATGAGAACCTGACAGGATTAAGCATGACAGAGACTGATTCCAATATAGGATTATTGGTTTTGGTCCTGACGCTGTTATTTATCATTTTAGTAGTCTATAAACTTGCAAAAAATAAATTCAAGAAGCTTGTCATTCCAATCCTTATGCTAGTAGTGTTCATGCCCTTTGCTTTTGCTGCTGAGCAGCAACAGCAAGACTCTTGCGGACTAACAAATCTTGCTGAATGCATCCCTGAAAAGATATATGATTATATTCTTGGGATTATCAATGCTCCTTTGGTTCCGATGCTTGCTGCAGTCCAGAGCCTTCTCACGACAGAGGTCACAATTGATATCTTCTATCATGTCTGGGATGTCATCAGATATATCCTCAGTTTCTTCTATGTATTCCTATTTGTCTATGCAGGATTGGTCTTTCTTACTGCAAATGCCAATCCTATCAAAAGGGCGCATGCCAAAGAGACATTAAAGGATACTGTAATCATGATTGTCTTAATCCAAGCCTCGTTTTATCTTTATGGATTCATCCTTAGCATCAGCAGCATACTCAATAGTTCAATCCTGTCAATGGTTGATCCCCACTTTTTCCTGCTGACAGTGGACAATATCACAAATATCGGATTAGAACTGATGACAAGCTCAGTTTATGCAATAACATTATTTGTAACAATGCTCATGCTTGTCATGAGATACATCGTCGTGAGCATTGGAGTCATTTTATTCCCTGTCGGGCTATTTTGCTATTTTATACCACCTTTGAAAGGATATGGCAAATTCATGCTCAATATGCTTGGAATCTTCATCTTTATCACATTCATCGACTTACTCATTATTCTGGCGTGCTCCATGATAGTCAACATCCCAGTCTTTGAGAATTTCAAGATATTGGTCATGATAAGTTGTTTCTTGATTGTAAACTACACCTTGTGGCTAGCAATCAAGTTTGCCCTCAAGAAATCCTCTAATGTCTCAATAAAAGATGACATAAACCAGGCAGTAAAATACATTGCCTTGCTTGCATAATGGCATACGACATCCCCCCTCCACTCCAGCATAAGGAGAAGATAATGTTTGGACTAACATTCTCCCAGTTAGGCGTAGCTGCGCCTGCATTTCTCTTGATATTCTTTATTGTATTCAGGCTGCCATTGCCATTATCAGTTTCAGCATCTCTGTCTTTGATTATTGTTGGCATTGCAGCTTTCTTGATGTTTTTCGATGGATGGAATCAGATGAAACATCTGTGGAACTCAATTCAACATCATAAGATAAAGGTTTTAGACAACCAGATGAAGAGTATTGTAGACATAAAGAAGATTGAATCTGACCATGTGCAGAAATCTTTGTCAAAACTTGCCATAATTGAAGTGATACCAATGAATTTTATGCTGAAAACTGATATGGAGAAGGAGGCTGTCATTGTTGGATTCCAGAAATTTCTGAACAGTCTAGATTTTCCTATTCAAATCCATATCACAAGCAATCCAATAAGCCTTGAAGGTCACTTCCAGAGTGCTGAAAAGAAGGTACAGAAGAAAATATCTGAGATTACTGATAAGAAAGACAAGAATTCATCAAAAAAAGAGGTTGAATACCTTGAAAAGCTCATGATTTCTTATTGGAAATTCATCAATGACGTGATAAGCAACAACATCCATAACAGGAATTTCTACATCATAATACAAGAGAAAGACAATCTAGATACACAGGTCAAGGTCTGCACAGATAAGCTGAAAAGCATAGGCATGAAGGTAAAGAAACTCAATAACGATGCCATCTGTGATTTTTATTTCAATTATATCGCTCAAGGCATAGATAAGGAACCGCCTCCAGAGGTTAAGGATGTTGGACATTATCTGTATTCTCCGTCAGAGGTATTGTTTGAGTCAGACCATTTTGTAGTAGATGGGAATTTCTGCAAAGTCTTGGCTGTTGTAGGTTATCCGCAGAGTGTTGAGATGGGATTTCTTGATAGACTTATCAGTTCTCCAGAAAGATATGACATAAGCATCCACATAGAGCCCTTTCCCCTTGATGTGACAATGGTCAAACTGAATAGAGATCTCCAGAAACAGCAGGCAGACCTTTATGCAGACTCAAAGAAAGGCATACTTAACCCTTCTCTTGAGATAAAGTTTGCATCAACAAGAAAAGTCCTTGAGGATCTGCAGAAAGGAAGACAGAAATTGTTTGATGTATCGCTTTATATCATGTGCAAAGGCAAGTCAAAAGAAGAGGTTGACCTTATGTCTAGGAAAATCAAGGCTGATTTTGACAGCCTTATGATACAGAACCAGGTTCCAAACTATCAGATGATGGAATCTTATACAAGCATGCTGCCTTTAGCAAATAATAGGCTTAAGATTAAGAGAAATATCCATACTGAAGGCTTGGCTGCATTCTTTCCATTCTCAAGCCCTTTCTTAGATATCGAGGATGATGGCGTGCTTCTTGGCCTCAACAAGAACAAGATTCCTTATATCAAGAATGTGTTCAATCTGGCCAATGCAAATGGAATAATCCTTGCCACTTCTGGCTCTGGAAAAAGCTATTTCACAAAATTGCTTTTGTCAAGGCAGTTCATGAATGGTTGTGATGTGATAATAATTGATCCTCAGGGGGAATATTTGGCTATAACTGAGCATTATACTGGTGAATGTATCACATTATCAAAGAATTCTGAGACAATAATCAATCCTTTAGACCTTATGGGGCATGATTACATGGAAAAAAGACTCAGCCTTATGGATCTCTTTAGGATAATCATAGATGATCTTAATGAACTTCAAAAGTCAATCCTAGATAAGGCTATTGATATGACTTATGAGAACTGCGGAATCACCAAAGATGATTATAACAGCCATGAACCACCAATAATGTCAGATTTATTGGCTACACTTGCTGAGTTTGAGAAAAAGGCTGTTCATCAGGAAAAGGTCACATATAGGGCTTTAATCAACAGAATACAGATGTATACTCAGCGAGGAGTATTTGGATTCCTTGACAGGCAGACAAAGATTAACTTTGATAATAACTTTGTATGCTTCAATATAGGGAGTATGCCAAAGCAAGTCAAGCCAGTTGTGATGTATCTTGTTCTTGACTTCGTATTTATGAGGATGAAGAACAGCAATAGGAGAAAACTGCTTGTTGTTGATGAGGCCTGGTCATTATTGCAGACAGCCGAAGAATCATCTTATATTTTTGAAATCGTCAAGACCTGCAGGAAATATAATCTCGGACTCCTTATGATAACTCAGGATGTGGCTGATTTAGTGGTTTCTAAGGCAGGTCACGCTGTACTGGCTAATACATCATATACATTTTTACTTAGGCAAAAGCCTGCTGTAATAAATAGCGTAAGTTCTACATTTAATCTGAGCCAGGCTGAGAAAGAATTCCTGATATCTGCCAAATTAGGAAATGGGATACTTATTCTTGAGAATGAGCATCAGGAGATAGAAGTCATAGCTTCTCCTGAAGAGCATAAGCTCATTACAACTAACCCAGACGAGATTATAAGGCTTACAGAGCAGAAAAAGCCCAAAGAGTCAGGAATACTCAAAGAATCTGAAAAGGCTGACCTGGACGTCAATAGGCTCGTTTATTTGAAAAAAGGACTGACAACACTGCAGCAGAATGTGCTTAATAATCATGGATATAAGATAAAAGTAGCTCATGGACTAAAGTCTGGACCGCACCCATTCTATGTCAAAGAGACACATCCAGAATCATTAGACCATACATTGCTAGTAGGTTTAATTGTTGAAGAACTAAGCAAGTACACAGATAAGATTCAATTCCGTAGAACGAAGAAACCTGATATTGTATTCATAAATAAGGTTGGACAGGAGATAGCATTAGAAATCGAGACAGGTAAGGAGAATGATAAGCATAAGGATAGATTAGATGAGAAGTTTGAGGAATTCAAGAAGGCATATGGAAATAGAGGGTATATTGTCCTGACAACAATGAATCTATTTAACAGCTATCAGAAATGCAAGGTCAAAAGATTAGGACGAACACAAATACCTGCGTTTGTAGAGTTACAGTTCAGCGGCAAAAAGAACAATGATATAGGGGCGGTTTTAAACTCTGCAGAACAATGAGATTTAGCGTTATAGACGTTATACACGCAAAAGGATACTCTGCATGAAAGTCTGCATGTTTTATATTATTTGTATATATGTTATGAACAACATTTATATACTATATTGCTTAAAATGGATATCAAATGCTCAAAGCAATAATATTTGATTTGGATAATACCCTTATTGATTTTATGAGGATGAAGAGGGTATCTTGTGAGAAGGCAGTCAAGGCAATGAAACTTGATATTTCTGATGAAAAAGCCTTAAAAGATATCTATAAACTATACTCCAAGACAAATATGGAAGATCATGAGATATTTGACAAGTTCTTAATGAAACATTATGGACATATTGATTATGCTAAATTAGGAAGAGCTATTGTCGCATACAGGAAAGCAAGAGAAGAAAATCTTCATGCCTATCCTAATGTGAAAAAGACTCTTTTAAACTTAAAGAAAAAAGGAATGAAGCTTGTTTTGATAACAGATGCTCCAAGAATAAAAGCATGGGTCAGATTAGCTAGGATGGGATTGGAAGACATGTTTGACGTGGTCATTACTCTTGATGATTCTGGCAAGAAGAAGCCTTCTAAACATCCTTTTAGGATAGCTTTGGACAAGTTAAACGTCAAGCCTTATGAATGCTTAATGGTTGGAGACAGCCCTTCAAGAGACATTAATGGCGCTAAAGGATTAGGGATGAAGACTTGTTTTGCTAGGTATGGGTATATTGGGAAGAAGAAGGATGTTAAGGCAGATTATTATATTAATTCATTTAAGGACTTGGTGAGTATGACAAAGTTATCACAATAACTACATAATAAGAGGTGCATAAAATGAAAAGTAAACAAGATTATTCTCAAATCATAAGACAATTTAAGAGTAAGTGGGGAGTAGAAACCTCTGATGAGAATATTGCTGCAACAATGCATTTAATGAATACGCATTCCATCGATCTTAGTGCTGCTTTTGACCAAAGCTCTAAAGGGGGAGGGTATGATCAAGGAATAGATGGCTGGCATTTTGATGCAGAAGAAGGTGAATTATTTATTTATCAGAGTAAACTAACTGAGAGCAAGTCTATCGCTTTAGAAGGGCTTAATGACTTAAATGTGGCTAGGATATGGTTAGAAGAAGTATTATTAAAAGAATCTGTGGAAAGAATTCCATCTCCTCATCACCTATATAATTTATATAAATTTCTAGCAAAATCTGGTATGCATCTCAAAAAGATTAGTTTTATATTAGTTTCCTTATTTAACAAGAATGAATTAGAAGATAGTTCGGAATATAAATCATTAGAGAATGAACTAATAAAATCTGACTTAAATAAGTTTGTTTCCTCGAAAAAGGGAAAACTTATCTTAAATTTGGAAGAGTATAATTTTGAAACTTCACTGCCATCAAAAATTAAGAAATATTCAATTGTTAAGCTGGAGTCTTCCAGATTAGAAATTAGGAAGAATGCTTACTTAGATTTAGTATATATCCCATTATATAATTTAGTGGAACTCTATCGTCAAAGAGGGGATATATTATTTGATAAAAATGTGCGACTTTCCCTTATTGAAACAAAGAAAGCCAAAGATCTACTGGTTCATCCTATGAACTCAACTTTGCATAAGATCTGCAGCGGAGAAGCAAATTCAAATATATTTACTTTTTATCATATTGGAGTCACTATTGCAGCATCAAATAGTGATTTAACCGATAAAGACTTATTTCTTGAGAATCCAAGTATTATCAATGGATGTCAAACTATCACAATTGCTAATCAGTATCTTAAGAGTTTAGAACAAGAAAAGAATCAGGAATTTATTAACCGATTTAAAAAGATTAATGTTATTGCAAAAGTGGTTGTTGGAACGACAGATGATGAACTTAAAGAGATTACTAATGCAAATAACCGAGCGAACCCTATAGATCCTTGGCAATTATTCTCAAATGACCCAATCCACATTGAATTAGAAGCAACTCTTAGGGATTATGGAATTTTTTATGAAAGACAAAAAGGCAAGTTTAGTGCATATATGAAGATTCCCACACATTTTAAAGATTATCCCAATACTAATCAAACATTCATTAAAGTCGAAGATTTAGGTCAAATAATTTGTCTTGGTAGGGAAAATCTACAGTGGGCAGCAAAACCTTCAGAGATTTTCTTAAATAAAGAAAGACATAATGAAGTTTTTGACAAAAGTCTTCCTAAATACCCAAAAGATATTATCTTAATTTATAACCTGTTTAAGTCAATAAAATGTGCATTAACTAACTATTTAGACTTGCCAGTACACAGCGATAAGAAAACACAGAAAATATTTGATAAACCAATAATACGTACTCATATGTATTATGTTGCACTTATATATTTTTATCAATCTGATTCTAAACATAATCTTAGAAAAGAATATTCAACAACTCTTCTCAAGAAAGCAAGTTCAATTTTGGTAGACGAATTCGAAACCTTTTTCCAAAGGTCAGTCTCTAAGACAAAGAATTGGTATCTTAAAGAATCCAATGAACTTAAAAATGAAGTTTCAAGTAGAAGCAGAGAACATTTTTTCCAACAATTAGCTTCTGAGATAGGTATAGATCTTGAAAAAGGAAATAAACCGTTTACAAAGTATTCAATTACCTGGTCTGAATATGAAGACTGACAAAATGCCAAAAACCCTCTCCAAATCAACCTATCTTAAAGGATTGCAGTGTTCTAAATATTTATGGGTATACATAAATGATAACAAGAAGATTCCTGAGCCAGACAAGAACGCCCAGTTTAGGTTTGACCAAGGCCATCAGGTTGGAGAATTAGCAAAGAAACTCTTCCCTAAGGGAATTGATATACCTTTTGATGATATAGGCAAGAACATCAAACAGACTCAAGAACTTCTTAAGAAAAGAAAACCATTATTTGAACCTGCATTATCTGTTGATGACATCTATGCAAGGGCAGATATCTTAAACCCTGTTGGAAAGGATGAATGGGATATCGTTGAAGTCAAGAGTTCAGCAAGTGTAAAGGATGTTTATATACAGGACGTTGCTTTTCAGAAGTATTGCTTTGAAAAAGCAGGACTAAAGATAAGGAAATGCTTTATTCTTCATATAAACACTTCTTATGTCAAGAAAGGTAAGATTGATCCAAAGAAGATATTCACCAAGAAAGAGATAACTGAAGAGGTTAAAGAAGAGATTAAATGTGTAGATGAAAGAATCAAAGCTATGCAGAAGATATTATCTCTTAATAACTGCCCAAAGGTCACTATTGGAAAGCAATGCAGTGATCCTTATGACTGCCCTTTAATGGATTATTGCTGGAAATTCCTTCCTAAGAACAGTGTTTTTGACCTTTATTGGGGTGGAAAATCAGAAGAGCTTCTAGAAAGAGGTATTTTGGCTATAAAAGATATTCCTGATGACTTTAAGCTTAGTGATAAACAGCAGATTCAGAGGGAATGTGAAAGGAAGAATAAATGCCATATCCATAAGGAGTCTATAAAACATTTCCTTAACACTTTGCATTATCCTATGTATTTCCTTGATTTCGAAACAGTTGGGACTGCAATACCCTTATATGACGGCACAAAACCGTATCAGCAAGTGCCTTTCCAATTTTCATTGCATATTTTACAAGCAGATGGCACTTTAAGCCATCATGAATTTCTGGCTTCAGGTAAAGACGATCCTAGAAAAGAATTGCTTAAATCGCTTAAAGGTTCTATTGGAGATAAAGGCAGCGTAATAGCATATAATGCCTGTTTTGAAATATCCCGATTGAAAGAGATGTATAAATTATTTCCTAAAGAAAAATGGATACCTGGAGTCATTGATCGAGTAGTTGATTTATTAGTTCCTTTTAGGAATTTTTCGTATTATAACCCTAAACAACAAGGAAGCTGTTCAATGAAAGATGTCCTTCCTGCCTTGGTTGGAAAAGGATATGAAGACATTGATATCTCTCAAGGTGGAGATGCCACAATCACCTTCTTAGACATGACTTTTGGCAAGGTTTCAGATAAAGAACAAGAGAAGATGAGAAAAGACTTATTGGAGTATTGTGGAAGAGATACGGAAGGGATGGTGTGGATTGTGGAAAAATTGAGGAAAACAATTGAAGGTATATAATCATGGGAAAATCTCTAAAGAAAAAGATAGCCATGAAGAGAAATGAGGTTAAGAGGCATAATAAAGCCTTAATGTATTTCAAATTATGGAAATATAAACCAACAAAAGATTGCTTAGATAAGAAAAATAACAAAAATTCTCTTGATTTCACATCAAAATACCCTCAACAAGAGAATTTGTATGAAAATGATGAATATTTCAAGAAGATAGTATCAGAATGGCATGCTGCAATTCTAGTATCAAAAATGAAAAGAAGCAATGAACATACTATAAGAAAACTACATAGTGCGGAAGACAATCAAAAACAAGCCAATAGACTTCAGTCAATATTTGATTACGCAAATAATCAAGGACTAGATGAAGAAAAAACAAAAGAATGGTTATTTCTAAGATTCTGATTTAAGAAATAAAATCCAACGCTATAAGTCTGAGTTTTCTTTTGTCAAATTCTTCCAATCCTTCTTTCTCGTATACTAACTTGTCAGATACAAACTGAGTTATTTCCTTTATTAGTTTCTTCCAATTTGGTGATTTCTTATAATTTCTCCATATCCCCCTTAATACTTGTAATCTTTTTTTCGTAAGGTTTATCTTAACTAGTTTATCTTTTGTCTGATCCCACTCTTTTTCCAGTACGTTATCCTCTGGGAAATCAAGCAAATAATTCTCTAGATCATGGTCAATTTCTTTCACTAATTTTATTAGGAATTTAGTACTCGCTTCTTTTGTCCAATGAACTTGTTGAGTATCTGTTTTATCTTTACTTTCAATATCTTTGTATGTCTCTTCAATGTCTTTCACAATTTTTGCATTAATTTCATATATCTTCTCAAAAAAGTCAGGTATTACTCTCTTTTCACTTTCCTTGCACGAAATAAACTGCAAAATCTCAGTTTTATTCTTAATTGGTTTTTTTGAATCTAGATCCTGCAAATACCAGAAATGGAAGTCTTCTCCATATTGATAATAAAAGAATATCCCCCGAATTCCTTTTTTTAGTAAACCGCTATGTATTCCGTCAGGTAATCCCTCAAGCTCTTTTAATGAATTCTTTTTTAAATATGTCTTTAATGGCTGATAAAATATTTCACCACCGCCAAAAACATCAGCTTCAAGTTCATCCATTACTGAAGATTCTTCATTTTTAATCTTTCTAATAATGCCGAACACCTTAGGATGAATCTTCTCCCCCAAAATAGTTTGATCTAATCCCACAGAATTATCAATGTTTATTATCTTGTTTTGGAGAATATTTACAAGTTTGAGCAGTTCTTCAAGTTCATCCTCTGGGAAGAAATTATAGATATAAATTTTATCATATACCGAACCAATCCTATCAATCCTACCTGCACGTTGAATCATTCTAGTAGGATTCCAATGTAAATCGTAGTTTATTAGGATTTGAGCAGTTTGTAGATTTTGTCCTTCTGATAATACATCTGTACTAAGCAGAATATCAATTTCTTTATTTCTAAATCTTTCAATTATTTTCTGCCTTTCTTTTGGTGTAAAACTTCCAGAACCGGATATTTTTTGTAGATTTATATTTTTGAATTCCTTTTGTTCTGATAAATATTTATAAATATAATCTAAAGTATCTTTATAATAAGTAAAGACCACTATTTGACCCTTTTTGTGTAATTTAAGTAGTCTACTCTCAAATTCTAATAGTTTTGCATCTTTTTCAGGAGTAAGGTTCTTTATTTTTTCTAATATGCTCTTTAAAAGATTTATATCGGTCTTGATATCTTTGAACATTTCTTCTTTATTATAATTATTGATATTAAACTTCTCAAGCTGAGATAAAATCTCTTGTTCAATATCTTCTGAGTCTTCTTCGATATCTTCATCTTCAGCAAGGATATACTTAATGAATTTGGTATATGACTGTTTAGACAAAAATTTACCTTCCTCAAGACAGCTCATCATTGTTTTTAAGAATTTGATGTGGTGTGTAACGCTAATTCTAAAGGATTCTATACTGCTTTCGAGTCTTTTTAAAAGAATAGTTTTGAATATTCCACCAATGGCAATCATACGGTTTAAAGCCAATATCTCTTCTTGAGTCTGCAGATTTTCTTTTTTATATCGTAAGATATTATAATATGCCATAGTCAATTTTTCAGAGATTATGTCTGCTATTTCACGATACATTCCTTGGTATGTTTGATCAAGTTTATAGTTGATTGTCTCAAGTTTCCTATCTGGAAAAGTGATTTTTTTCCCATTAACCGTAGCTTCAGGATATTCCTTCTTAATGTAATCTCTTGTTCGTCTAATTGAGATTTCATTGAGTAAGTCATTCAGTAATGCGGGATTACCTTTCTTGTCTATCTCCTTAAAATGAACAAATAGGTCAGGTATATTCTCTTTAATAAACGTGGCTTTATCATTTCCGACTAAAAGAATTATTTGTGAATAGAGATCCCAAATTGAATTATTTATTGGAGTTGCAGTCATAAACATGATCTTTGGTTTTTCCCCATTCTCTTTAGCAATCAATTCAATAAGCGAGTTTAAGTTTTCCCACCTATTTGATAATTGATTCCTTAAGTTATGGCTTTCATCAACAATAATAAGTTCAACCTCTTCAAGATGTCCTCCTGTTGCCCGTTTTGCTTTATCAATGAAGTCTTTTGAAGCTAAATTCTCTTGAGTGAGCATATTTTCAGGTAATATCTTATCCTTAAGCTCTGGAAGCCACATAGTTTCTTTTAACTGTGCGGGACATACCACTAGATATCTTTTTCTCCTGAAGAATCCAAACTCTTCTAGAACTTTTAGCGCAATATAGGTTTTACCTAATCCTACTGAATCAGCAACAATAACTGATCCATACTTTTTTAATCGTGAGAATACTCTCTGAACTGCATCTTGCTGAAATTCAGTTAATTCAACATTTGTGACTGAACTTCGGTCTTTAGTTTTATCCTCATTCTCCATTTCAGAAGCGATTTCTTCTTTTTGGAGTTCATAAAGTGATTTTATATAAATTTGGAATGGTGTATACTCTTTAGTTCCAAATCTTGATTCTTTTAAGATAGTTATTAATTGATCTTTAAAGTCCAACGACTCTTTCCAGAATTTATTGAACCAATTTTCTCGATGAACGCCCACTACATCTTTACCTTGTATTATTGCGTTTAATTCACCTTCTCTTGTAAGTCCTGCATATGTAAAATTGGAAGAACCTATAACTGCAACACTATTAAAAAAATATCCCTTTCCATGAAGAAAGTTCTTATCAAAAATCCTGATTTCAACATTCGGTTTTTCTAGGAAGTTAATTAAATCAGAAACATGGTCTTTTTTCTCTTTGCTTAGATCTAATCCTTCTATATCTTTACTTATCTCTTTAAGTAAAACTTTTCCTAATGTCTGATTGTTATCTGTTAGTTCAGGAGTCTTTCCGAGCAATAAACGAAATTTTGTAACTCCGTCTAATCTTTCCTTAACCAATGAGAAACCTTCTACATTAAAGAATGCAGTCGCAATATCGAGATTAGTTTTGGGATCAAGTTGTAGTACTTTATTTAGAAAAGATGAGAGTTTGATATTATTGTTATCAACTATGTTTTCTTCTATTAACATTTTAATATTCACCTCTGGGTCCTAGAGATATCAATAAATAGCTACCTATTGATTCGCCATTTAAATGTATCTCTTTTATTATTCTCCTGATTACTCATTTTTTGAATATTTCTTTTTTGTTTTCTGACGTAATATACAATCCAGCCATTGTTATGGGTTTTGACAGTTTTATGGGTTTAACATATTTTTTTGGGTTATTAATCCTAAGAACCAATATTTTCTTATTTTCTCTTCCTGAGGAATAACTTATTAGGTCTTGTGGCGATATGACAATCCGATCTTCAAATTTTGGTAAAATCTCATTTATTGCTAAATACTCAGAACTAGAAACGGTTGCTTCACCAATAATTAACTTCTCTCCGCCAGTCTTATAAAAATATACTTTGATATCATTCTTTATTCTAATCTTAGTTTTCTTTGATGGTTCGTGTGTAGTAAATTTTAAAAACATATTTTTACCCTTTGAAAAGATGTTGTTTACTATTTCATTAGAAACGGGATATACTACACCTAATACTTCAGGTAATTCTGCCATGTTAAGATTTGAGACTCCGTGCTTTATTAAGACGATTATTTACAAGTTCACAAAGTGCCCAGTAAACTTCTTTTCTTTCATCTTTAGTTAGTCCTAATTCATCAAAGATAATATTGTCAAGCTCAGCTCTGTCTGGAAGAGGGTTCGGATTTTGTTCTCTGATTGGTTTTAAAGGATTAATGCCGCACTCTTCATAAATTGTTTTGCAATCTCGTTTTGCCATCTTTTTGAATGATTCAACCATTAATTTGTTATCAATGATAGGGAACTTGATTCGTAAAAAATCTGCCATGAAAATATCTAGAACACCTTGTCCTAATGCTCTATTACCAAAGTTTTCAATAAAGAAATATGACAGAGTTGAATTAAATAGTGCAACAAAATATATTGCTTTAGCTGGATTTCGTGAATGTAATCTGTAATATCTTAAAGATATAAATTTCTCAGGATTATAATAAATTGTAAATATATCATTAAAGCTTCTGGGAAGAAGAATCTCGCCCCCTTCTTTTATTTGATTTGTTGGTTTATACCAAGGGTCTTGAAGTTTTGTAACTGATCTTTTATTAAATCCTTTCTTTTCTCCCCACATAACATAATCTTTGATTCTATAATCATTTAACTCCTTCTTATTTAATGGAAGATTTAATACTAATGCATCTGATTTGGTAAGAATTAACTTCTTTTCTTTTTTAGTAATATCTTTTATAAGAGGTTTCCAAAACTTTGATTCGACTTTAAACTCAGGACATCCGTCTTCCTTTCCTTCATCTGAACTGTTTTTAACTTGAATATACCCTTTATCCATATTTTTAAAATCAGTTATAATATAAAAACCATCAGCACCTCCAGTATTTAGATATCTTTCTCCAATAAAGAACTGACTGAGCGGTTTTAATCTTGATTCTCCTTTTTGTAATATAGTGAATAATATTTCGGGAGCTCGGAGATATTTTCCACCCCATTTATTGCCTTCATATTTTCCTGCAGTAAACCTTTTTCCAGTATATTCTGCGGGGTACTCCCACCCATCATCAAGCAATTCCTCCTGATTGATTGGATATGCTCTAAAATCTTCAGTTGTAAGTATTTTATCCCCATTTTCAATATTCACTAAGTTGATAGTATTGATAACTTCTTCAAACGGTTTTTTAAACATGACAAAACGAGCAGTTTGATTGAACCCGAAATATGTTGCTTTGCCATTACCATTATAAGAAGCGCCATAATCAAATAAAGATTTTTCTTTCTTGAATTGAGGTGCCCCTAATAAAGCAATTATTGTATTAACATCAGCATGTTCAAAGCTTCTTTTTGCCTGATTATCATAAATTCCGATAATATGCGAGTATCTTAAAAGAAATTCTTGTAATCCTTTTCCATAACCCACATCAAGCCAAGAATTTGAGGTAATAAAACAAAACACTCCTGATGGATTCAGTAAACTCAATCCATGATAGTAAAAATATATGTATAAGTCACTTTTTTTATCACAAGTTGTAACTACCGGGAATCTGTTTGAGACTGAGTTAGTTAGTTTATCTCTATACTCCTTACGATCCTGTGCACTAATTTCCTCTTTCAGTTTGTTGGGTGCAGCAATTTTCTCTTGTCTTACATACGGAGGATTACCAATTACAATGTCAAACCCCCCTTTATCTGCAAATACCTCTGCAAAATCAATATCCCATACAAATGGTTTTTTATCAGGTAAATGTAACATTTTTTTAATATTACTTAATTTATGAATTTCTTTTTCAGATTCCTGAATTCTAACTTCAATCTTTTGTAATTCATTTATCTCCTTTTTCATATTTTTAGCATCGATATTGAGCTCAGTACCAAATAATCCCGTTTGTTTTTCATTTCTATCTTTAGAATTAGAGAGTAACTCAATATCCCCTTCTAAGGACTCTATTCTTTCATTAATAATCTCTTCAAATAGAAGAATTTCTTGTTTCTTAAATTCTTCAGGTGTTTTGTATTTTGCTGATGGCGAGTTCTCAAAATATTTCCTTTTCTCATTCTTTAATTCGCTTAGCTTGTTCTTTAGATATGACTTAAGATTATTCCCCCTGACATTAAAACTAATCCCTCCAATCTCTTGGACCAAAGAATCACCTATACGAAGATTCATATTCAAGTTAGGTAATAAAGGGTGTTTTCTCAATTCTTCTTCTTTAAATGGAGTTTCAACAATTAACTGTAGCCATAATCTTAATTCAGATGCATGAATTGCCCAAGGCATTACATCAACACCGTATAATGCCCTTTGAACAATCCTATATTTTAAGTTAAAATCATTTATACTGTTATCAATATGTTTATAGACAATCTTATAAAGTTCAACCAATACGTTAAGCATGCCAACTAAGAATGCCCCTGATCCACAAGCTGGATCAACTATCGATAAGTTTTCTAATATCTCTTCTATCTTTCTCCAACATTTTCTTTGATTAAATTTTTTCTCAATTCTTTCTTTATCTTCATCAAACACAAATTCATATAATTCTGCCTTAGGAATCTCAAGATTCTTCGAGAGATATTCTACTAAGGATCTTCTACACATAAAGTCTACTTCAACTCGTGCGGTATAAAATATGCCCCAATCTCCACGCAAATCTTCTTCTTTTTCATATACATCTTCGCTAATATTTGCCAAGGATTCGTATACATAACCTATCATTTGAGGATCCACAGATACCTCAATGTCTAGTATTGAATCTTCTTTTATTGTAAAATTATAACTTTCGAAAAAGTCAAATATCTCTTTAAACAGATTATCCGAGAGTATAATCTTTAAATCATCCAAATCTTCTTTTTTAGCGAATAATCCCCCATTCAGGTAAGGAGTCTGAGTTAGGACTTTATTTACTTCTTCAGGTAATTCGGGGTGATATTGTGATTTGTTATTGAATGCTTCAAAGAAAAGGGGTTTTAACCACTTTGAATAAAATTCATCATTACCATACTTATTTACTTTTTTATATAAATCCCAGTAACTCTTCATAAACTTTTTATCCTTATTAAGCCATTCTTTCTTTGCAATGAAATAAATAAACATTATCCTATTTAGAAACTGCAGTGTAAATTCGTGAGCATTTTTTGTGTCTACTTTTTGTTTCTTAAGCGATTTTCTTATTGAAAAGAATATCTTTTTATAATCATCAAAGAATTTTTCTGTCACTTTCTGGACATTAAATGCGTCTTTCCATATACGCCATATTTCACGCCATGTTCTTTTCTGATCTTCCAGATAAATATTGCTTATTGTTTCAATATCGGTATAGTAGATATCATCTTTTTTGATACTTAATGTTGTCGTTTTAAGTTTATGTTTTCCAATCTCTTTTTTTTCAAAATCAGGAAAAATAAATTGAATCTCTGAATAATCCATTGTAATAATTAATAGACAACGAGTGTACATTTCAGCAAATTTATTTGTGATATATCTCACAAAACTCTTTGATAAGGAATCGGCCTCAATTAAGAATACATTTAATTTATCATAACTCATGACGGTGTAAATACATCTTATTTTCTCATTCTCTTCCTTGGCAAATGAAAAATCTCTTTTCTTTTTAATATATGAAGGGTCAAATATAGTCTCTTTAGGATAGTTTAAACTCTTAAATAGTTCATAAATATCAGAATTCTTTTCCAAAGATTCTACTTGTTTTTTTATTTTGATTCTTAATTCAGATCCGCTATTCATTATTGCCACACTTCTTTTTTAGTTCTTGTTCCATAAATTTCTCAACTTTTCTTGACAATATTGTTGAATGTTCTTCACAGTACTCTTTATACCTATTATAGATTTCTTCATTAAGACTTAAAGCTACTGTTTTTCTTCCCATATGAATTCATATGAATACATATATATAAATATTTTGTATTTTGATCAACCAGGATATATTAAGCAGCAGATAACAACTAATCCTAGTTTCATATTCATTCATAATATACATCCAAACATTTATATACAAGTACCACTTTAGAATAGTTAAGCAACTAACAAATCAACTCATGACAACATTGACTTGAAAATTTAGGAAGCGATAACATTGATTCTTTTACGACGAGAAACTTTCATTTTAAAAGAAATAGTTCTTCAAAAAGTGGTGGCATCTGTAAGCTCTTTTGCATAAATTGTGAAAGTAGGGGGTAGCCAAAATGGAAGAAAACTTTTCAGTGCCAGAGCCTAGCTTCATGGCCACATTAGACAGCTCAGCAACGCCAAAGACCGTGAAAAGATACAAAATAACCGTAGCTGCAAGCATGGGAGACTATGGAAAATTTGTTTCCGCCAACAATTGATGGCACTGCATACATAGAAATCACTCATAACTGCAATTTCAACTGCAGGCATTGCTATGCAGAGTGCCCGAAGAATGAAGAGATGTCTTTCAACCAAATAAAACAAGTAGCAAAAGCTCTAAAGAAATATCGGTTCAAGAAGATAATACTTACAGGAGGAGAACCGCTGCTTGTAAAACATATAGGCAAGACGATTGACTATCTCAAGAAAGACTTCAAAGTGATATTGATCACAAATGGATCACTGATAAGAAAGACAAACATCGATTACAAGAAGCTTGACGGGATATTCATCTCATATGATGGGCCAACAGAGAAGGAATACAAGCAGTTAAGGGGAAAACCTGGACTCAAAGAAGTAGATGCTAATATCAGATGGCTAAATAAACAGGGAATAAGGATATCATTAGGGATAATAATCTCAAAATACAACATAAACAAGGTTAATCAGCTAATCAAGAAGGCAAAAAGCCTGAAGGTTGAAACCATCAACGTAACAATACCGCAGCCTTTCGGAAGAGCCTTGAAGACTAAAGATTTGCTATTAAGTCCGGAAGAATTCCATAAGATAATCCCAAAGATAACAAAACATAAGGGAGTGCATTATGAGAGCATGCTCTGTTATCCAAAAGAACTGGCAAATGACAGCAAGGAAGTCAAAAGCCTTACATTATTTGACAAATACCTTTCAGGATGCGCAGCAGGAAAGAAATTCATATATATAACACCTAAAGGATTTGTGATGCCTTGTGGATACATAACCTCTGACAAAAACCTATTGAACATGTCAGGCAACATATTCAAGCAAGACCTAAAAGAAATTTACAAGACACAATTATTCAAGTTTTTCATGAACCGAAGCTGGGAATCAGTCAAAGGCAAATGCAAGAAATGCAGTTACTCAATAATATGCAAAGGAGGATGTCCATTCAGAGCTTATTATCTGAAAGGAGACCCACAATTGCCTGATCCCTGGTGCATGAACAATCCATATAAGAATAAATATTTAAGCTACAAAGTAGATATAAAGAACTTTGAAAGGACAGAAACAATATGTTAAGGTTAGAGCAAATGGCACAAAAAATCGTAATAGTAGCATCTGAATTGGACCTCGCCAGCAAGAATATAGGAAAAAAGGTGCAAGAGCTAGGCCACTTCGAGAAAGCTCAAGGAATGAGCCCATATGAGACATATCGAAGCGATAACAGTTACCTAGTATGGCATCCAAAAGGCTTAGTTGAGGACGATATAACAGACCTGGACCAATATTTTGACCCAGAATTATATGTTTTCGTATTCAGGCACTTAGGAAAAGCCAATATTGGAAGACTGACAGTCCATCCAACAGGCAATTTCACACTACCTAAACAAAACAGCCCTGCACCATATAGGGGAAAGCCTCACAGGATTGCATATTCACATCCTGCATATATGAGGGAAGCATTAAGGTTCATGGAAAAGAGAGCAAAAGAACAAGGCCTTAATTATTCAGTAAGCTATGAAGCCACACATCACACTCCAACAGACCTAAAAAAGCCTGTAATGTTCCTAGAGATAGGAGATACAGCAGAACAGCATAATGATGAAAAAGCAATAATCATTGCAGCAGAGACAGCATTGCATTTATTGGAGTATCAACCAGAACCATGCAAGAACTGCATAGGGATTGGTGGAGGACATTATGCAGACAGGTTCACAAGAAGAGCATTGAATGAAGATTATGCTTTCGGGCATTTCATAGCGTCTTATGCAATGCCTGATGTGACTGCTGATGTGGTTGAGCAGGCAATAGACAAGACATTTGGTGGAGTCAAATACGCAATCATTGATTCAAAAGATCAAGGCAAGAGCGAAGATCGGCAAAGAATCCTTGATGTGCTACAGAAAAGGGGAATAGAGATTGTCAAACTATCCAAATAATGTTATCCTTACTGTTAGAGAAAAACCTGAAATCGCAGATTGCTAGTATTCTTATTAGGGGGCAGAGTCGAACAGCGAAACAGATATTCTATGAATTGAAGAAGCAGGGAATAAATGCTGCAAGATCAGGCGTATACAAAGCGCTGACTGAACTTCTGAACAAGAAGATAATCATCAAATACCAGTCTGACTATCAGATAAACCCTCAATGGATTTCTCAAGTGGGAAAGGACTCAAATCAAGCACTAAAGAAGATGTTAGATGTAAGTCTATTGGGATCTGAAATATCCGACATGAAAGAAGTCTGTGACTGCGATAATGGATATATCGAAGGATTCTGCGAAGTATGTCATGAACCGGTATGTAACCATTGCGGATTCAAGGATATAAGGCATGCAAACTGTGGAGTGCATTGCTTAAACTGCGATTGTGGAAATCAGGATAGTATATGTGGAAAGTGCGGACAGCCATCCTGTCCAAGATGCGGAAAGGATATTTGGGTTCATGAGAATCAGTTTTGTCAGGATAAAGAAAGAAGAGCAACAATCGGAATAATTGAAGTCGACCATGATTGCTGGTTCTCAAATATCAGCGAGAAACATCATGAACAGATCATATTAAACAGCTTTTCAGATAAGATTGATCAAAAGAATGCAACACATAGTGGAGTATTAAAGATTGAAGTAGATGATAAGCATAAGACAATCAGTAACCTGAATAATCAACAGATAATGAGAGGAGCAAAGCTTATCCATAAGTCAGGGAAAACTCATTATATTCGCACAAGGGCAGCTATAAATAGGTCTGTTGATGAGTTCACCAAACAAAATCAATCAATACTATTAAATCCAGTCATAGCTGTAGATAGCAAGGAGCAGAACCTAATAATATCTCCATCAAAGAAGGAAATGAGAAACCTATCTAAGGGATTACAGGAATTTGGAGGAAAGGTAAGGATAATAACTACAGAAGAATTCAATATGCATGATATTAGCGGAATGGAGAATAGCAGAATAAAGGAATTTCTTGATAAAGTGCCTAAGAAAGAGCTATTGGATAATATGCAAAGATTAAGATTAATGAAGTAGTCCACTAAAAGTGGACAATTTGTTCACCTTAGATATTTATGTCCTCGCAGTATTCTATTTCTTTATGTTTCATAGCAAATGGTTGACTCCAAGTGGAAGAAAAGACTGGAAAACACCTAAGGAACTATATAAAGAGCTGAATAAAAGGTTTAGGTTTGACTTTGATCCTTGCCCTGCCAATCCTAAGTTTGATGGCTTAAGCATTGAATGGATGTGTTCTAATTATGTTAATCCGCCTTATGGAAGGGAACTAAGCAAATGGCTTAAGAAATGCTATGATGAGTGCCTGAAAGGAAAAACTGTTGTTGTGTTGATTCCTTCAAGAACTGATACAATTTGGTGGCATAAATATGTAATGAAAGCAAGCGAGATATGGTTTGTAAAAGGAAGGCTTAAGTTTGATGATAAGGAAAATGGAGCACCATTTCCAAGCGCAATAATCATATTCGAAGGAGGAAGCAAGGGATTTCCGCTCATTAAAAGCGTAAACATTCTTGCTGAATCAATATGAAAAAGCGATATGAGCTGCTTTTGACAGAAGAGCAGGAAATAAAGATTGCTGAAAGAGCAGAGGCGATGGGCTTTTCAAAGAAAAGCGATTACATCAGATTCATGGTCTTTATGGAATTGTCATTTATCGACAAGATTAATCAGATTCATAAGAAGGTGTGCCAAGATGTTGGAAAGAATCAGGAAAAGAACAAGGTCTAAAAGCATAAGCATATCTCAGGATCTCTGGGATAAGATAGAGAAAGTGTGTGATGATAATATTTCTATATCTTCGTTCATTCGTATGGCAATCAAGAATGAGTTAAATAGAAGGAATATGGGTGATTAACAATCAACCTAATGATAAACTGCAACTAAATTCTTGTCTTTTCTCATATTATCATTTATTTTATCAATTATCTCATCGACCACATATATTATCCCTTCCTTCTCAATAATTATCCCTGCTCTTGCAAGTTGATCCATAAATCCCTCAACTTGTGAATATCGAGAGTTAAGATTATACTGATTAATATATTTTTGATATAATATCTTTTTAGGAATATTAACCTTACTTTCGATTTGGATTGAAGGAGTATAGAATGAAGTGGATAGTCGAATAAAAGGTTTCAGAATATTCAATTTTAGGTTATCAATTAGGTAATACTTTCCAGTATTAATAGTATATCCAAAGACTTTATTCAATACAAATTCTTCATCTTCTTTTGCTAAATAATCTTTAATCTGCACATAATTGTTTCCTTCAACATATCCATTCTTTGAGCTTCTCAGCATATTAACACTTAATAAAAATTGGAAATATTTATCATACTTTTTTGGATAGTTTTTCATATCAACATGAAGGATTTCCTTATTATGGACATCTTTAAGAATAACGTAAATCGGATTAAGTAAAGTCCTTATCATCGCAATCTTAACCAGTTTGTCGTATATTGATGATAAAACAATATTCTCAGTACGACTCCTAATATCAATTATTTCTGCGCTTATTCTTTCATTGACTTTCTCAGGATCAGTAGCATACTTTATTTTCCCCTCCTTTGAGATAGTTATTGTCCCGACTTCCTGAAACCTAATAAATTTAATGTGGGTAAATGCATGACCGTCAATTATTTCTACAGGAGAAACGGCCCCCAGCTTACAAATAGTATCATGCTCTATATTTCTAGACTGTTCACTACAAAAAACACCTTGATTATACTTCTTCTGAATTATTTCTTGTATCATTTGCGCCATTTTGTCTCGTTAATTAATATTCTGTTAATTGCTTGTCCTTTTCTTTTTGAGTAGCAGCCTTTATTGATGCAATCCAAAATAATCTGTTGTTAGTCGCTTTCCAGTATTTGGTGAGCAAAGCATATGGTATCTTGATGTGGCAACTTGACTCATTAAGCGGTCCATCATAATTTAAGTAAGGGTCATATATAAATACATTCTCATTTTTCTCGTCAAAACCACAAATCACAACACAGTGCCACCAATCTTCGCCCCCATCATATACTTTAATCTTCTTAACTCCCGTCTCATTTAGATATTCCAATTTCAGAAACAAAAATGGAAATTGCTTTTTATTCAACAAATCGATAAAGTCAGTATTATTTGCTCCGGTTAGAGTATGTGGAATAAGTTTCAGTTTTGCCAAAGGTTCTTCAAGCCTTACAGGAGTATTATATGGTGAACATGATCCACAACCAGGTTCATATCCTACCCATTTCTTAATAAAAGAAAGTCTCCTGGAGACGCCAAATTGTTGATCCAATATCACTTTGATACAGGTAGGAGTACATGAATCTGGAGCATCCTGATGTTGTGGACTCTTGATAATAACAAAGACCATTATTTATATGAATGTGCCTCGAATATAAATATTTAATCATAATCCTGAATGCAACATGTACTATGCCCGTAGTTTTTATTAAACCCATTTATAAACCTCCTTCCCTTAGTACCCTTCATGGAATACAAACGTGAGCCTCTGGAAGAGGATGAGATTGAGTCCATGAAGAAGTCCTGTGCCAACTTTGAAGAATCCTTAATCCTTAACGTGCTTCTTGAGACTGGGATGCGTGTCTCAGAGTTTGCTAGTCTTAAGATGGAGAATATATCCTGGCAAAGAGACTGCATCACCACAATAGGCAAGGGAAATAAGAGGAGAGTCATCCCAATGAGCAAGCTGACTAGGTTCTATCTTTCTGAGCATTTCAAGAACAATCAGGAAATAAAATATGGCACAAGATGGATTCAGATTATTATAGGCAGGATTGCAGATCGGGCAGGTGTCATGAAGAAAGTTAGCCCTCATGTATTAAGGCACACCTTTGCAGTAAGATATCTGCATAAAGGGGGCAATATCAGGGCATTGCAGGGGATTTTAGGGCATTCTCATATCCAGACTACAGACCATTATCTCAATTATTCTGGGGTTAGGGTGCTGGATGATTTTAAGAGGGTCTGGGATTAGACAACAATTTCTCTTGTCTTTTGCAAGACTTCCAGCTTTTCCTTGAATTCGTCTATGGATATCTCATTATTTGCATATTTTAGCTGCAATAATTGTATCGGGTCCATAACTGATTCAAACTTGTTTTTTTCAGGCTTTTTCCCAAAGGCATAGTTTATCTTATCTTTTAGGTCTTTGCTGCTTATATAAGCGTATATTTGCGTCGTATGGATGTCTGAGTGGCCTAATGCACGCTGAACATAGTAAAGATCAACACCTTTTTCCAAGAGGAATGTTGCATAAGTATGTCGTAGAGTATGGAAACTGTAGGCATACCTATTCTGTCCAACGCTTGTTTTGTTGAGAAATATTGACAGGTCTGCTTTTATCAGATATTTCCTGAATTTTATGGACATTTGAGATCCTGTCATTTTCTCTTTATACATTGCAGGGATTACCATCTCTGAATCATGTGCTCTGAACCATTTTTCTAGTATTGGCTTGAGTTTACTTGGGAGCATGACGTATCTGTCTTTGCTTCCTTTTCCTTGCACAACTTTTATCCTTTCATTCTCAAAGTCAACGTCTTGCTTCTTTAATGCACATACTTCACTGACACGAAATCCGCAGCACAAAGCTAGAAGTGAGGCCATAAACACATCGATATCATCGATACAGCTGAATAATTGCAGGAGCTGTTTCTTATTTAAGACATTTGGAAGCTTTCTTTCCTTTTCCTTGACTCTTCTTATGTTTACCATTTTATCACATCTCCTTTATGAGCCTTAGTCCAAGCTCTCTTACTTCACGCTGCAGGCTATCATTAGTTTCACATCTTCTTGCAAAGAAAATCTTGGTTGCCTGTTTTTGGCTCAGGTAATAATTGCGGATCTGAAATCGTATATCTTCAGGAACTTTTGCAAGCAGAGACCATCGATAGACTGTGTAGGGGTTATAGGAATTCTCTATCAGAAAATCATATACTGCCCTATCTTTGCCTAGAATCAGGTTTTTCTTGTTGTAATGATATACTCCAAGCTTTCCAAACAATTGATGCGAATTGTGAACATCAAAATCAGAAAAATGCTCTTTAAGCTTGTTATGGAGCTTTTCAAGCTCTCCCAAATAATCTTTGCGGACTCCTTTCATCTTTTGTGAACCTCCTGTTTTTCACATTTCTAAAACCGTCGAAAACAGAGGTTATACGCCCTCTGGCGCTAGGATTCGCAAACTATAAACCTTTCTGTTTTTGTCACTCATAAGTAATAAACAAATCAAGCTTCTTCCTTCCCTGCCTTCTTCCTCGGCAAAATAAACAACGAAGCAAGCACATAGAACACCAACACATCAACGATTATCATCAATGATGCGACTATTGAGATATCCACAAAAGGTGCAATCAGCATCTTCAGTCCTATGAATATCAGGATCACAGCAAGGGCCATGTCAAGATACTTGAACTTATTGTTTGCCCGAAGAAGCACAAAATAAAGAGACCGAAGTCCAAGGATGGCAAATACATTCGAGGTGAATATGATGAAAGGATTCAGCGTGACGCCAAAGATGGCAGGGATCGAGTCAAAAGCGAATATCACATCAGAGAACTCAACAACAAGCAGAGCAACAAACAAGGTCGTTACTGCAAATCTCCCATTCTCCTTTGTGAAGAACTTTCCGCTGCCATCATCATTTGATATAGGGACAACTTTATGAACCCATTTGAAAGCAAAGTTGCTCTTTGGGTCAAACTCCTCATCCTTCTTCTTGAAATACATCATTATTCCGGTATAGAGCAGGAACAGCCCAAACAATAAAAGTATCCACTCAAATCTCGTAACTAAGGCAGCCCCTAATACAATAAACAAGAATCTCATGACCAATGCCCCTAATATGCCCCAGAACAGTACCCTGTGCTGATGTTCAGGATCAATGCTGAAGCTAGTGAATATAAGTAATATCACAAAAAGATTGTCTACACTAAGAGACTTCTCAAGAACATATCCTGTGAAGAATTCAAGCGAAGATTGTCCTCCGAACTTGAACCAGATGAACACATTAAAAGCCATTGCAAGCGAGAACCATACAGCTGTCCATATCAGCGCCTCTTTCACAGATGGCGTATGCTTCTTTCGGTTAAAGATGCCAAGATCAAGAAATAGCAAGACTAGCACTAAAGCGATGAATCCTATCCAAAGGTAGATTGAAACTCCCCCAATTAACATAGAGCATTAGAATACTCGTCCGTTTAAAAATGTTGTATACGATTATCCTTAATCAAACAAATTTATAAATAATGGCATCTTTCAGCGCATTGTGGGATGATGAAGGTCAAGAAAGATACGATAAATGCAGCAATCCTATTAGTATTCTTCACTCTGATGCTTTGGATAGGCATCGGCAGCTATTATGATTTTAGGATAAGCCATGAGAGCCCTTTTGGTTATGGTGCATCAGACAGCTATCAGTATCAAGTCAGGATTGAAGGCATAAAAGAAGTAGGAAATTACAGGTATGAACAGCCTTATGTGGTAAGGGGATATGAGGATGTCAACGGTTTTTATCCTCCAGGGATGTATCATCTGGCATTAGGACTATCTTATGCAGGAGGGCTTGAAGCATATGACATGATCTTGTTCCTTCCTTTCTTTATGACAGCTCTGGCATCTTTATTGATATTTCTCATAATAAACAGGCACAGCAGGAAGATAGCTATACTTTCATTGCCCATTACAATACTGCTGTTTTCAGAGAAGGCTTTTGTAGCCTACACATTTGCAAGCTGGGCTTCAGTCATTGCTCAATTGTTCATTCTTGCAGCGATATTTGCCCTTGACAATATAGACAAGAGAAACATGTACATATTATTTGGCATCTTTGTCTCAGCAGTAATGATGTTTCACACGTCTGAAGGTATATTCTTTGCATTGTTTATGGTATTATATTTGATCGTGATGCTCCTGCAAAAGAGGCTTGATAAGGATCTTATTATAAAAATCGTAAAAGCCGCTATCATCTCTATTATACTATGCGCGTATTTCCTTGTAATATTCCAATTGACGTGGTCAAAAGCCACTCCTCCTCATTTTGGGACATCAACTACAAATTGGGGAAATACACCCATATTTTATCTGACTGATTTCAAGATTGCGCTCGCATTCATCATCGCAGGAATGGCTATCTCTTTATTCTTTATATATAAAGGTAAGTTTACAGTCCCAATAATCCTTGGCTTCTCCATGATTATTCTTGCATACGGAAACTATATAGGTTTCACTTTCAGGAGCTTCCAATTAAGGTTCTTTTGGCCTGCATACCTTGCTATATTTGCAGGGATAGCGATTTACTTTGTATTGAAATATATCACAAAGAATGATATTGCATACTATGGGGTCGCAGCTTTATTGGCAATATTATTTTTCGGATTAATTAATCTTTCATTGATTCCAAGCGCAGTCAAAGTAGATAATTCAGGATCAAGTGATCCTTTAAGATGGGAAGTCCTCACGTATTTTAGGAATAACACAGATCCGAAAGCAACTGTATATTTTGTGTATAACGATGTTTACGGTCAGAAAGCAATCTTGAGGAACACTGAAAGGATCCATTATATCACAATAGGAAAATATTACATCGGATCCCTGATAAATGGCACTCTAGAAAGATATCAGTATATCGAGCAGCCAGGAGACGGAGGCAATGGAATGGCCTACAGGACAGGGGTATTTGAGTTCAAGAGCCATTATGAAGATGAGCCAAAGCCAGTGTTTGACAAGTATATGGACATATGCAGCTTTGATTACATAGTCATAGACAAGGTCAACTATATTGGAGACAGGCAAGCAACTATTGCATCAAGCGAATACAACAAGAAGTTTGCAGAGACTCTGCTAAAACACAGTCAGATGAAGATTGTCTTCCAAAATGATCTCTCAGTGATAATCAAAAATAACAATCCAGGTGAGGCATGTGTCTGATAAGAAAGAATTTGATATGAAGAAAGATAATATTTGCCTGCTTGCGTTATTGATAGCCATCCTCCTGATATTCAAGATTGTTTTCTATAAAGACACGATAATAAATTCAGTGAAGATATCATTCGCAATAATGTGGATCATGATAATCCCTGGATATACATTCATGCTTTATTGGAGAGAGCACCTGAATTTCATAGAGAGGGCAGTGATAGGGTCCTGCGCAAGCGCAGGCATGTATGGGATATTGAGCTATTATCTCGGAATCATAGGTGTCCATGTCAAGTATCACATATTTATCCTTCCAGTATTGTTCATAGTTATAGGTGTATTCATGAGCAAAGAATTGTTCCTGGGAAAAAAGAAGAGATCTAAAGAAGAGTAAGACAAATCATAATAGAATAATAAAGAGAATCAGGAAATAATCAGATCAATACAGCATTGATAACGCCATCCTGTCCAGGCCTTGAAGTTATCTTTGCTTTTCCAAGCTCTGTGTCTATGACAGATCCTTTGACCATGATATTTCTTCTGATATAGTTCTTGTTTGCCTTGCTCTCAACAACAGTCTTGATCTTTGCTTTTGCAAACTTCTTTGTCTTTGGATTCAGGACATTTGCGACATCAGATGCGACTAAAGACTGCTTAATGCTCCCGCCAAGCTTTCTCATTGTCTTCTTCTTTGTTGCGCCGATCTTTGTCAATACTGGCCTGCTCCCAAGCTCATGCTGCTTTTTCTTCCTGAAAGCGATGTATCTGCTTCCTGAAGGTTTTAATCTTGGTCTTTTCTGACTTATTGCCATAGGACTAAGAGTTCAAAGGTCATTTATAAAGGTTTTGATTCTTTGAATAAAAACCGAGAAATGTCGTACTAAGCTTATGTTTATTGCATTTCAAGCATTATTAGAGCATGTTATATTCCAAAGAATATAAAGCAAAAGTTTATATATAAATTGCCCACCTCATGGATTAATATATTTTTATTTATTCATTGATTCATCAATGAATATTAAAAATACCCCACAGCACGCTGTGGTTGGGATTTTTATTTTAAGGGGGAATTAATATGGAACAATCAAGACCATTGGATGCCTTAAACAAGGCAAGGAATAAACAAGTCATAGTTGAGCTGAAGAACAACAGGCAGTATGTAGGCAAATTATCTGCATTTGATATTCACATCAATGTTGTATTGGAAAGCGCTGAAGAGAGAGTTGACGGAGCTGTCAAGAGAAAGCTTGGGTCAGTCTTCATCAGAGGCGACGCGATCATAATGATTTCGCCAGAGTAAGGAAATCTTAATCGAGGTATAAAATGTCAAAAGGAACACCGGCAATGGGCCACCATAACAAGAGCAAGACACACATATATTGCAGAAGGTGCGGAGAGAAGACATACCATAAGAAGAAGAAGCAGTGTTCAAGCTGCGGCTTTGGAAAGTCATCAAGATTAAGGAAGTATAAGTGGCAGAAGAAGAAAAAGAATGAGTGAGTTTTTTCTTTGATTGATTTTTTATTCTGATTTATTTATTTGCCTTCTAATTTTGAAGCTATCATCAATTCTTCATCAGACTCTTTTGTCATATTCAGCTCAGCATATATCATCCCAATATCATGATGGCTCCTGAAGAAGTCAGACTTGATCGATATAGATTTCTTATAGTTCTCAATCGCAAGATCATACTGCTTCTCATTCCAATATATCAGCCCGAGATTCAGGAACGATTTGTAGGACTGAGGAACAACACTAACAGCTTCAATAAACACTTGTTTCGCCCGTTCTTTATCCCCTATCGAATAATAAGAGGATCCAAGATTTTCATAAGCCAATTGATTTGTAGGCTCAATCTCAAGAGCCTTGATGAAAAGAGGTATTGCTTTCTGATGCTCTCCAGATGAGAGATATTCAAACCCTAGATTATTGAGGGCAGTTGAAGATAATGGTTCTGTCTTCACATTTGCTGTCCATAAAGATATGCTGTCTTTCCATTCAGAATTCCTTTGTATTGTGATTGATGAATATGACATAAGGATAACCAAGAACAGTACAAAAGCAGCGGATTGCACGATCATCCCATAAAGATCATTCTTCAGTTTGATATTGAAAAGATTATGAAGTACAACACCAAGAAGTAAACAGAAACCGAATGAAGCCACATAAAGGTATCTTTCAGCTATCATCGTCATGACAGGGAAGATATTGGTGAAAGGCAGCATCGCAATGAAGAACCAGAATATCGCAAAGAAGACTTCTCTTGACTTGTTGTAAGAGTATATTGCAATGGCGATCAATGCTATCAGCAAAAGAAGAGAGGCCAAGACTTTCCATCCAAAAAATGAATGCTGCACATCAATGCCGAACTCAAGACTGAGATTGATAGGTATGATCAGTTTATAGAGGTATTTCACAAAGATCAATATCGTAGTGAATATGCTTGAAGAGAGGCCGCCAGTTATATAATTGGAGATCCTTCCGACTCCTTTTATTATCAATGTCCTTAGTAGCAGATATCCAAATAATATAAGAAAATAAGGCACAAATACCAAAGCATTTGAAAAGATCTTATCCTTATTTAGCAGCTCTTTTCCTTTTCCAAAAGAGAATTCATAAAGAATGGCTAAAAATGGAAGTATTACTGCTTCTTCAGAGTAAAGCAAAGCCAAGACAAATATGCCTAAAGAAAAATAGAGGTAATTCTTCTTGTTTTCAGAAGAGTAGATGATATACAGGTAAAAAGCAAGCAGCAATAAGAGGATTCCAGGGATGTCAAATCCTGCGCTCATATTTGTTACTCTGTCTGTATGTATAGGATGAAGAGTAAAGAGCATTGCAACGATGAAAGCCAAGAATTCTTTTTTGGTTATCTTCAAAGTTATGAAGAATATTAGGATGCAGACAAGCATATGCATGACTAAGCTGTTGAGATGATACCCAAAAGCGTTCTGGCCGCTGAAATGATATACGATAGTGTACCAGACAGATCTTAAAGGACGATAAAGGTTCACAAAAGAAGGATGGACAAAAAAGCTAGGGATACTGGAAAATGTGGTGATCGCAGGGTTTCCTGTGATGAAATCAGGATCATCATATACAAATCCGTTCTGGAAGATGTTTGAATATGATACAAATGCAAGTAGGACAATCACGCACAAGAATAGAAGATGCCTTGAGATTTTCATGTTATTGCCTTATTATCCGAAATATTTATTGTATTTTTTTTGGTATATTTTGTTCTGCGGATCGATATTATAAGCGATCTTGAATTCGCTTGCAGCCTCCTGCGTCTTGTTCTGGAATTCATAGAAGACTCCGATATTATAGTGAGGATCAGCGAGTTCCGGCCTTATCTCAATCGCCTTCAGGAATTCTTTTTCAGCATCATCATATCTCCCTATCTTGGTCAATGTCTTCGCAAGGTCCATATGGGCCTTATGCAATGTAGGGTCAGCTTCTATTGCCAGGTTGAAGAAGTTTATTGCATTAGAATAATTCCCTTGAATGTCATAGATCAGGCCAAGATTATCAATAGATTTGTACATCTTAGGATAGATGGATAAAGCAGTAAGGAAACTCTGTTTTGCCTTGGAATAGTCTTTCAAAGCAGCATATGACGCGCCAAGATTTTGGTATGCATTCGGATTAGAAGGATTTATTTCAATCGCTTTAAGGAATAGAGGTATCGCTTTCTCATTCTGGCCCATCTCTTGGTAAGTGAACCCAAGATTGTCATAGGCTCTTGAAGCCATAGGCTCCTGCTCCAATGTTTTTGACCATAAAGTGATGCTGTCTTTCCATTCAGTATTCCGTTGTATTGCAATCGCAGCATATGAGATGATGACAACTGCAAGAATAATAAGAGCCGCATAAGCAAACGTGCTTTTCTTGCTCTTGTCTTCACCATAAGATTTCATGAGCATATAGAGAAGATATCCAATAATCAGGCAGAAACCAAAAGACGATAGATAAAGATACCTTTCAGCCATAAGCGTCGGAACAGGAAATATGTTTGTGAAGATCAGCATAGTTCCAAAGAACCAGAATATTCCGAAGAATATCAGTCTTGATTTATTGTAGAAGTATAGGCCTATTGCAATTATTGCGATGAGCACAGCAATCGACAGCAGTACATTCAGGCCAAATATTGAATTGTATAAGGTCGGATGGTATTCTACCTGAAGATTTATAGGGACAAAAAGCTTGAAGATGTACTTGACAAATATGGTGAAAGTAGTCGATATGCTTGCGTACATGCCTCCTGTCTGATAGATATCCACCCTCCCTACTTTTCCCACGACAGCTGTCCTGATAGTAAAGTACGCAATAAATATGATAAAATATGGAACATAAGTCCTTATATTATCGATTATCTTCTCCTTCTTCAATAACTCCATTCCTTTCCCAAAAGATATCTCATAAAGAAGTATTAAAGGAAATATGTACACAGCTTCTTCTGAAGAGAATATCGCGATCAGGAAGACTAGAAAAGATACATAAAGGTAGTTCTTCTTGTTCTCGGATGAATATACGATATAAAGATAGAATGCGACAAGCATCAGAAGTATTCCAAGAATGTCAAATCCGGCAGTCATATTTGTGACTCTGTCAGTATGTATCGGATGCGCTGCAAACAGCGCTGCAGCGAAGAACGCAATCCACCTCTTCTTTAGGATCTTGACAGTGATGAGATAAAGCAATATGCAGACAAGCATATGTAATGCCAAAGAGTTAAGATGATATCCAAAAGTGTTCAACCCTGAGAACTGGAAGACTATCGTGTACCATACAGACCTTAACGGCCTGTATAGGTTTCCATGAGAAGGCTCTGAAAAGAATTTAGGCATAGTGTCTATTGACCTTATGTCATAATTGTTCACCACAAAGACAGTGTCGTCAAATACAAACTCGTTCTTGAAAGCGTTTGCGTAAGTAATGATAGATATAAATATTATCAGCAGTACGAAGATTGCCCCCTTTTTGTTTACCTTCATTATATACAGGCTAAGTTTTGCCATTTATAATGTTTATGAAAGAACAATACATATTAGGAGATGACAAAAAAGATAATTATTTAAAGGCTACAAAAACAATAGAATACAAGATTGACCATGCGGGGATGCCGGAGCGGTCAAACGGGATAGGCTTAGGTGTAATGAGCCAGCATCATATCGATGCGGCGATGATTACGAAGACACCTATTGGCTTAGTGCCTTCAGGGGTTCAAATCGTTGGCGACAAGGTCGACAATGACCGAGCGCGCCAGCGTGAATGTCCTCTTCCCCGCACCATTTTTTCTTTCTTTAATATAATTGACTTCAATCCATTTAGAATATTAAGAAAGGATTATAAAGGAGATATGGCGTATACATGATATGAAATCAAAACTCATGCTTATTATCTTAATGGCAGTCATTTTTATCGGTGGATGCTCTGACAACAATGCACAAAAAAGCACAACCACTACAAGATTCATTGAATCAACCACGATAATATCTACCATATCAACTACGACAACATCCACTACATCAACCACAAGTACCACAACAACGACTTCCACAACATTGCTCAAGTATCCTCCAGTCCCTATCACAAATTCCCTTACAAAAAAAGGATTCAAAATAAATCCGGATGGAGCGTATGGATATATCATTCGCAAAGAGAAATCAAATGCATCCTATACCGAAAATAGTGACAGAACAAAAACATATCTTGATTGTTTCAGGCTTTACGGCGCAAAAGGGTCAGACGGAAAAGAGTTCCTAATAGACACAAATGAGCCAACATACAGTCTGGCCGAATACAGTGATTGCAGGTTTTTAACAGATGATTCCTTTGAATGTCGAAGACAGGCATATCCAAGCAGCCCAGGTCCATTGGTGACAGTCAAGATCCAATACAATTTCTCGTCAGGGATCAGGACAAAGATAGTAAACCAAAACCCTACACCGGATTTAAGAGAACCTGAACCAATTATTACGAAGACAGAGATAAAATAGATGTCGGATCGATTTATCTCAAATCTTCACAATCTTCCCTATCTCATCACAAAACACCTGCGCCTCAGCCTCAGTGTTATACAGATAAAGTGATGCTCTGACAGATCCTTTCATCTTATGCTCATTGAACCATGAATGCACACAATGGGCACCGCTCCTGACCATTATCCTCTTAGAGACATCAAGCATCTTGGAAACATGATGTATATCGACCTTGTCGATTGTGAAAGAATATATTCCGCTTCTTTGTAAAGCGCTTTCAGGACCAAGCACATGTATGTTCTTATGCGAAGACAATTTTCCTGTGATAAAAGAATTAAGCTTAACCTCATGTTTCTCTATATTGTCAAGCCCTACCTTCTTTAGATATCTGCATGCTTCCCCTAGGCCGATAATTCCTGCATAATCCTGAAGTCCTGCTTCAAACCTATTCGGAACCTTCTCAGGAGTATAGTCAGAATAACTTGAATCAAGTACAGTCTCTCCGCCTACAGTGTACTGCTCCATCCTATGAAGGAGTTCAGTCCTTCCATAAAGCACGCCAGTTCCAGTAGGCCCGCACATCTTATGTCCTGAAAACGAAAGGAAATCACATCCCAAAGTCTTAACATCAACTTTCTTTCCAGGGACGCTCTGTGCACCATCAACAAGCAAGAATGCTCCATTCTCATGGCATATCTTTGCAATCTCTCGGATTGGATTTGTAACACCATCAAGATTAGAAGTATGCACAATTGAGACAAGCCTTGTGTTGTTTGTAAAGCTAGATGAAAAAGCCTCAATATCAAAAGTATTGTCAGATTTAGATTTAACATGCGAAACAGTTATTCCAATATTCTTCTTCAGCTTAAGCCAAGGTATCAGATTAGAGTTATGCTCTTTATCACTTATCAGGACATTATCTCCTTTCTTGAAACCAAACCCATTTGCAACAAGATTGATTCCTTCTGTAGTATTTCTTGTAAATATTATTTCCTCATCTTTCCTAGCATTTACAAAGTTCTTTACTTCATTCCTTGCGACATGGACTTCATGCTCAACTTTCTTAGAAAGAAAGTGATTGCTCCTGCCTGCGCAAGCAGTGTAGTCAGTATAATATTCATTCATCCTATCAATCACTTGTTTAGGCTTTAATGACATGCAGGCATTGTCAAAATATATCATCTTCTTGGAAAGCATCGGAAAATCCTGCCTTATCTTTTCGACGTTATGTCCAAATATCATTTTTTCAATGCCTCTTGTTTTTTAAGCTCTGCATCTATTATAGATATGAATGTCTTGTATGGCTTTGGCCCGACAATCTTCTGCTGGTTGACAAAGAATGTCGGCGTCCCATATACTCCTGCATGCACTCCTGCAAGCGAATCGTCCTGCACCTGTCCTTTATATTTCTCAGTTGCCATGCACTCATCAAACTTTGTCATATTAAGGTCAAGGTCGCTTGCAAATGTATATAATGATTCATTTGTCAATGTGTTCTGGTTTGAGAATAACATGTTATGATACTGCTCATAAGAGCCTTGCTCGAATGCGCAGTAAGCAGCTTCGGATGATGGCATGCTGAGGTTATGATTAGGAAGGATGAAGCTCTTGAATTGCAGGTTGACTTTTCCATCGTAATGGGCCAAGACTTCTGAAAGGATCGGCTCTGCATTCTTCGTGTAAGGGCAGACATAGCAGCCAAACTCGATTATGGTAAGGGTCGCATTCGGATTCCCAATTATAGGATCACCAGCCGAAACAGTTGGAAATATTGTCTGCGCATGCACGTCTACGCCAGTAGTCGGCGCATTGCATTCAGAGACTTTGCTGTTTGCACCAGTAGGGTCAAATATGCAAAAGTCTGTCGAAGCAGGACCATTGCAGTTGCCGTATTTCACATAGTTATAGACTCCGACAGCCGAAAAATATGTGCTTGCAATAAATGCCAGTAATATTATGAATGATATTATCTTGTAATATCTGTAAAAGAACCTTCCAAGAGGTGCAGAGAACTTCATGAACATTCCGCTTATGCTTGCCCTAATCCTATCATCTAGGCCTGACTCACATTTCCTTAATGTGACTGTCCTAAACAAGCAGTGCAGTGCATCCCCTGTTAGCCTTCTATATTTTAGGCTGAATATGCCAAGTATCGCAAATACAGGCAATGCAAGCAAACATAGTACCATTTGATTCCCCCTAAGTTAGTTTATCTACTATAAAACCAATAATCTATAACATATCTTATTGATGTTTAATATATAAAGGTTATGAATTAGAATGTTAAATGTTATATAAACATAGCCAAGGTTTCAGGATGGATTGAAGCTATGTTTTCATTTTGGAGAAGGACGGGTTGCATTCAGGCAGTCATTCCTTATCAGGTCATATCCTATATCCTTGCAGATAGTCTCATTTTTAGTGGCCACAGCGACTTTAATGGAGCAGATATCCTTCTTTATTGCATTATTGATGTTGTTGCAGATAGAAGCATCTGAATGCTTGAGAGCCATGAGGGTATAGCAGTTGTACATGATGGTCAAATTTCTTACATATATGCACTCGTCAGGTTTATCAAGGACAAAAGCAAGATCAAAATGGCATGCATCCCTTATATCTTTATATGTTATATGTTCGCAAAGATCAGAATCCTTATTGGTGATAGATATGTTATAATGGCACAATGATGACCAGTAGTCAGAGTAAGGCATATCGCATTTTTCAGGCTCATCATTCCCTGTAGCTATTGAGTATACGCAGAACCCTCTTGTCATGTTGCTAGTTATGCCTGAGCAAAGATCATAATCGTCGGCATCTATGGCAAATTGGCTTAAGCAGTTGTCCATATAGGCGGATCCTTTCTTCAGGTATTTGTAGCAAAGCTCAACCTTATTCAGGTCATGGGCAGTCGTGACGATGCAGTCATCCCTGTTTGCAGCATCAGCCATCGCAAAGCAGGGCTTGACAGAATCATCTTTCTCTAAGTATACAAAATAAATTACTGCAGCAACTATCACTAGAAAGAATATTCCTATCGCCACTTTTTTCTTTATATCCATGCTATTTGATGAAAAATTTATATATATAAAACTTATGAAACTCTATTATATAGATGCCAAAATACCAAGAAAAGGAATATAAAAACAAAACATTAATAAATCCAAATTACAAATAACCTGATATGGCCAAAGCAAAGAGAGCAATTGCAAAGTCAAAAAAGAGAAGGATGGCAAAATATGCAAAGCCAGAGCATTCTGGAAGCAAAGCAGTAAGATATGTCCCATTCTTTGTAGCGATATTTGGATTAGTCGCTTTAGCATTGATATTCTTTACAGAATTAAGTCCAACTCCGACAGGATTTGTGACAAAAGACCTTCAGAACCCAGTATATTGCCTGAAAGAAGGAAGAGACGGGTTATTCCACAAGGTCGTCGATAAAGGCGAATGCTGTTTCCTTATCCAGAACACAAATGCATGCAAAGCAGAAAATAGCAAGGCAGCATACTACTTCGGCGATGGAGTCATTGAAGGAAACTTTGGGTACAAATATCTCTGTATAGGCGGATCATCAAGGCAGGTTGTGTTCGGCACGATAGCTAAGAGATACTGCGGTTTTGAGATTTAGGTTGTTTGATCTCATCTAATAACAGTTCTTTCTTTCCTTTTATCTCTCTGTATTCTCCAGTAGCTTCTATCGGATCACCATCATTCATCGCAGAGATGTCATCAAAAGAGACAACATCAATCCCAACAATCTGGTTTATCTTAAACATGTTCACCTTGCCTCTTTGCTGAAAAGAATCTACATTCCCTATTATCTTGACTTTTCTTGATACATCATCAGGGCCTAAGTCATTTATCTTTGTCTCTTCGAGTTTTATAGTTTGAGAGATATAGAAAAGCATCAATAGTCCTACTAAAGAACAGATCACCGCAAGCCTCTTCAATGTCTTATCGTCCATAAGGAAAATATTATGGTGCCATGGTTATTATGCATTTCTAGAGAATTTTCGGAAGATTTGCATGAAATTCGTAAAGTATCCAAGAAAACAATGTATATCTTTATAAATATGAAAAAGCAATCATAGCATATGAAAAACATAATTTCAGAAAGGCTTGGGAGGATAAATGAATCCCCTACATTGGCGATTTCTGCTAAAGCAACAGAGATGAAGGCAAAGGGCATCAATGTCGTAGATTTCGGCGCAGGTCAGCTTGATTTCGAGATCCCTGAAGAGATGAAAAAAGCCACCATCAATGCACTTAACACAAAAGGGATAGGAAAGTACACTCCTGTGCCGGGAAGCGCAGAGATGAAGAAAGCCCTTTGTGAAATGTTCAAGAAAGAATACAAAATTGATTATCAGCCAGCAGAAGTTATGGCAAGTTCGGGCGGAAAACACACTATCTTCAACTTATTCATGTCAACCATAAACAAAGGTGACGAAGTCATTATTCCAAAGCCGTACTGGGTCAGCTATCCTGAGATAGTATCCCTAGCACAAGGAAAAAACGTATTTGTCGAGACAGATGACAAGTTTCACATAAAAGCAGACTTGATCGAAGAGGCGATAACACCAAAGACAAAGTTCATAATAATAAATTCTCCGAGCAATCCCAGCGGAGCAGTTATAGAGAAGAGTGAACTCAAGAAGATAGCAGACATTGCTGTTGAGAAAGATGTCTTTGTCATGAGCGACGAAGTATATGCAAAGTTGATATATGAAGGCGAGCATTTAAGCATAGCTTCATTGAACGAAGAGATCAGGAAAAGGACTTTCACAACAGGAGCATTCTCAAAGACTTTTGCGATACCTGGTTGGAGATTAGGATATCTTGCAGGCCCGACAGATGTGATAAAGGCATGCACTAAGTATCAGTCTCAATCCACAAGCAACACTTGTTCTCTTGTCCAACAGGCAATGGTGAATGTCCTTGCTATGGATAATGCATTCCTTGAAGGATGGCTTTCAGAACTTAAGAGAAAGAGAGACATGGTCGTCAAGAGACTGAATGAGATCGAAGGAGTAAAGTGCAACACGCCTGAAGGAGCTTTCTATGCTTTCCCAAAGATCCCTATGAAAGATGATTTCACATTCTCAAAAGAGCTTCTTGAGGAAGCCAATGTAGCAGTAGTTCCTGGAGAGCCTTTCGGCATGAAAGGATTCATCAGGATGAGCTATGGAGGCTCAGATGCTAGCCTCGAGTCAGGCCTCAACAGGATGGAAGAGTTCATCGGAGCGAGTGCATGCGACGATGATTCATCTGAGGATGAAGACGAAGACCTGAAGGCAGATCTTGAAGCGATAAGGAAGCTTGGAAAGAAAAAGTAATTAATATGCTTCAAGACCTAAATTATTATAAATTACTCTTTTTCCATAATGAGTATGGTAAGAATAAGCATCACGTTAAAAGACGGCAAGAAAGCAGATTTTTCTGTAAGTGACGGCGAAACTGAGGAAAGTGTTGAATTAAGCGGATGTTACATGGCTTCTGTTGTTAATATGCCTGAGCAGTTGTATGATCATTCACAACATGATATCAAGTTAGCTAAAGAGCGCTCAGTTCAGTTGCCTGAACTGCCAAAGACTGATTCTTCAGAAGTTGGTAGATTTCTTGTGTTATATTTTGCTGAAAATCATTATTTAATGCAGCCACCTTTATGCGAATTCGTCAGAATTCCACCTGAGACTGTTAAAAGCTTAGACGATACTCTCGCCGAATTTAACTTGTCTGGCAAAGCCTTTGGTAGAAATTTCACATGTTATAATACTGATAAGTATAGGATACCATTGCCTGAAGGTATGGAAATCACTATTCGATAGACTGTCAATTAGGAAGTTGGGGAAGAAAAAATAGAGTAATCGCAGATATGGAATATAAATTCTTATATATTTATTGTTCTTCCCATAAATGATAATGCCAAATAGTCGTCGAAATGGAATGAGGAACCTTTTTGCTTATTTACAGCTGAGTCAAGAGGGTATAACACCTTTGAATACAGCCCTCTATGAACTGAGGCGATCAAAGAAACTTTACTGTAATGGTCTTGCGCAGATCATCCATGAGCGATGTCCAGTATATTCAGTTGGAAATATTCAGGCTGCTGTACTTCCTTCATTTGAAGGCAGGCATTATAGCTGGAGGCATTATGCAAGGGCAATGCGAGGAGAAGAGCCTGAAAGGAGCTTGCTGGTCTTATACATCAACGCGTTAAATCCTGACGAAGAGCAGATGCAGACCATACGGACTCTAGCCGGACCAAACTTCAACTGGACATTAGATGACAATCTGAGGAATATGGCTCCATATTCTAGGAAAGGTCACGCTCTAGAAAGGTATTCGAGAAGAAGTAGTCAAGGTACCTCACCATCTCTCTGAAATCATCAATCAGTTATACCGCATAATAACAATCTTAATAAATGATTGATTCAGAGCATAATCATATGGCTGGTTACTCAGACGTATTAGTAGGCCTCCAATTTGGAGACGAAGGCAAGGCAAGGATAATTGATTTTCTCGCTAAATATTATGATATAGTCGCCCGTTTCAATGGCGGACCTAATGCAGGCCACACTGTTGAGACTGAAAAGGGCAGGCTAGTCCTCAATCAGATACCTTCTGCAGTCTTCAATGAAGCTGCGCTGCTTTATATCGGATCAGGCTGTGTTTTAGATCCAAAAATTCTAGTGGGAGAGATTGATAAGATAAAAGCTCTTGACATCAGCCTTGAAGGAAGACTTCATATCTCAAGCCAGGCGACAGTCATACAGCCGAGCCATATCATGATGGATAGCATAACTGGAAAAGGCATCGGCACGACAGGCAAAGGCATCGGTCCTGCATACGCTGACAGGGCTATGAGAATAATAGGGGACAGGCTTGTGCATCTTAAAGTTGGAGATTTCATAGCTGATTTCGAATCTGCAATGCAACAAGTCATAGAGAATGTATTGGAGTTCAATAGGGAGTTCATAGAGAATAGAGAGACAGAAGATATAAGAGAGAAGTTTGCAAGAGCCTTTGAAGTCATTGCTCCTTATGTCGAACAGGATACTTTATTCCTGCACAGGCAAGTAGAAGCGGGAAAAAATGTCTTATATGAAGGCGCGCAGGCATTCATGCTCGATGTAGTAAAAGGCACTGTGCCTTTTGTCACCTCAAGCCACACAGTCGCAGGAAACGCATATGTCGGAGGAGACCTTTCTCCTCGATATCATAGGAAGACTATCGGAGTTGCAAAAGCGATAATGTCAAGAGTAGGCAATGGTCCTTTCGCTTCAGAATTCGGAGGAAGAAGGTCTGAAGAATACTGCATGGAAGACGGCGGAAAGAAAAACAACAGAGAAGTAGAAGCGCGAACATATGATGTAGATGTGCTTCTTTGTTCACCGAACAATTTTGATGTCGGAGCAGCTTTAAGGATATTAGGAAACGAGTATGGTGCAACGACAGGAAGGCCTAGAAGAGTTGGCGCTCTTGATCTTGTCCAGCTCGCATATGCAGTGGCCATGAATGGTGTAGATGAATTATACGTAACTAAAGCTGATATGCTAAGGGATTTCTCAAGATCAGGATTCCAGGGAATTCCTTTAGTAGACAGTTATGTGTTGAATGGTGAAAGGATAGATTACATACCTGGATCGTCCCAAGATTACAGGAAAGTCGAAGTTGAATTCAAAGTGGTTCCTGGATTCACCCAAGATATTTCTGGTATAAGAGAACAGTCTGAATTGCCTCAAGAGTTGACAGAATTATTAAGGAATGTAGAGCAGACATGTAACTGTAAAATCAAAGGAATCGGAGTAGGCCCGAGAAGGGAGCAGTTTGTGTATATGAATTAAAGCATTAGAAATTCTTCTACTTTTTTGTTTTCATAACATAATCTTTATTTCTTGCCTCTTTTGGATCAAGCTGAAGACCAAGTCTCTGTATTGCAGTATGGCCTATGATTATTGGATTCCCATTCTCTGATACTATTATTTCCTGAGGTCCGAAAGCGCCATATTTGTAATCCACAGGCGGGCTCGTCTCAATATGGGAAAAAGCCTCAATCAACGGCCAAACAGAGACTATCGCTGCTTTTGATTGCTGCTCATATTGGTTCAAAGGAAGTATCATGAAAAATCTTGGCTGGCATGGATAAAATACAGGCTTATCTTTTGTTGAACTTGGATTCCTCATATGGCTTACAGTTAATGAGCAGTTCATCTGCGTCATCCCTTCTCCGACTCCAAAATAAAGGCATGAATAGCGATTTTCAGCCTTGTTTGGATTTGAAGCATGAGGAGTTTCAACAGCAGCAAATTTGAGTCCGGTGAAGGCCGATCTCAGGATGCCTTCTAAAGAATTTGAAAGGGCAAAGACTTCGTCAGGAACAGGCTTGGCAGGATCTGTCCAAGGGCTTAGATATGCAGAAAGCGTAATCTTATACTGAGTATTGCATTTGCACGCATACGTTCTCGAAATCTGTGAAAACTCCTCCCAACTAGAGCAGGATTTCATATAAGTCCAGAATTCCTTCGGCTTTAAAAAATTATGTGGTTTTTCGTGTATATTACGATTGCATGCTAATTATAAGAAAAAAAGAAAAAATAAGAAAGAAAATCACGGCTTGAAATACCCTTCAAAAGTCCTGACATTCCCTATCAACTGATTCACACTGCCTGTATTCTTTACAGCATCTCCTAGATAATCTTTAGGTGGATGATCCACATTGCCAGTCAGTGTTTTATAGCCAGACTCTATCTTGTTCAGGTCATCAATTGTTCCATTCACAGCAGTTGTAATTCCTTTTATGTCACTGCCAAGTCCGCCAACCTGCTGCAAAAACCTTCTGAACTCCTTCCAGTTGTTTTTTCCAAGAGGCATGACTACATAGTTGTTTCCCAAAAGCATTGAATGTCCATTCATAAGCATCCTAGATTTCTGCGTCTCAGCTACTGCAAAGACGGATTTCACGTCTGATCCGTTGCCTGCAGGTATCATGACTGCGACATAGTCAGACTCCTCTCCTAACGAATATAAGTCGAGGAATTTTCCCAATGGCACCGGAACACCAGTGAATGCGTGAACTCCAGAATAAAGCTTGCCATCTCTTAGTTCATGATATATTGCAGTGCCGTGAAACGAATTGATCGGTCCAGAAAGCTGGTTTGGGTCAGTAAGGTCAACTTCAACTTCAGCATCTTTGCCAACATGTTGCTGTGCAAGCAAAGTCAATGCTCTGTCAAGATCGCTTATCGTCGGATTCTCAAATATGGATACTCTTTCCCCATATGGAGTATCTATAGTTCCATCTCCAGCAATCTTAGGTTTCCTTGTTTCAGCCTCTCCGGGATACCTTATCTCTAGCCTTTCTCCTATAGATAAGTTTGGAAAAGTCCATTTAGGCAAGGATATATTCCTCTCGGTCAAGACTTCATCTAGCCTTGGCATTGCAACATACAGCACTCCATCAACTACAGAGTACCTTTCTGAGTTGAATGCCTCTCTTGCAGCCTTATGAAGGCTTTTCGATTCTCCTTCAAACTTTGATTCTATCCCTAATGTGCTGCATCCTGTAAGGCAAGCAGCCCCTCCTATTGCAGCCAAAAACTGTCTTCTTGTTAAGCTCATTTTACCCCCTTTAGATCATAGTTTACACTATATCTAATTCATTTGTTTTATCGAATATTAGTAATCACTTAAGAATGATTACACATTGAGAAAGTGATTGGAAGTCAATATATAAATTATACCTCCCCCAATAGGGGGAGTAATAGAAAGATTTAAATTAGTGAGGATAATCATACAGGACATGAAGACCTCACTGCTGGAAAAGATAGGATTGACGAAGTCAGAGATAGCTGTATACCTGGCAATGCTCGAGCTGGGAAGCTCAACTACAGGCAAGATCGTTGATAAGTCAAAGATAGCTTCATCCAAGATATATGAAGTGCTTGACAAGCTGATGGCAAAGGGCCTCGCAAGCTTCATCATAAAGTCAGGAGTCAAATATTATGAAGCTGCCCCTCCAGAGAGGATAAGGAATTACATCGGAGAGAGGGAGAAAGAGATCCTGAAGCAGAAGAATGAGATTGAGCAGATAATACCTGAGCTTGAACTGAAGAGAAAGCTGTCAAAATACAAGTCAGAAGCGACTATATACAAAGGCATCAAAGGTGTCGAGACTGCATTCTACAGTGCACTTGACCTGATGAAGCCAGGAGAAGAGTTCTATGCGATAGGCATCCCTACAAGATCAGAGGCAGTCAATAGGTTCTTTGTGAAGTATTCCAAAGAGAGGGCTAAGAGGAAAGTGGCCGAGATCGCTTTGTTCAATGAGAAAGCAAGAGGCCAGATCCAGACATTGCCAGAGAACAGGTACGAAAAGGATAGGATAAGATATATCCCCCAGATAACGCCTGCAGCGATCACCATATTCAAGGAAAGGGTGATAATATTTCCAGAATCAAGAGAGCCTTTGTTGTTTGTAATCGACAGCAAAGAAGTCGCAGACTCATTCAAGGTGCAGTTTGACATGTGGTGGAGCCAGGACACTTTTGTCGCAAAAGGGATCGATGCGATGAAAAAGATGCTGATAAATTCGCTCGATGATGTAAAGCCAGGCGAGTCATGGGACGTGCTCGGTGCAGGACTAGGGCCTAGAGGAGCCCATGTCGAGTATGCAAAGGCTTTCAAGGAAATCCATGCTGAAAGGGTGAAAAAGGGGATGAGTGCAAAACTCCTATTCCAACAGGGCAGCGAAAAGACAGTCGACACTTATAGGAAAGAGCTCTATCAAGAGAATGCAGCACTGAAATTTCTGCCCTATAATACAGATTCTCCTGTAGCGATGTTCCCCTACGAGGATTATGGCATACTTCTTATTGAAGAGAAAGAGCCGACAATAATCAAGATCAACAACAAGGAAGTCGCAAAATCATTCAGGAACAATTTCGAGACTATGTGGGACCAGGAAGTGTATACATATAATGGACAGAAATCTGTCGAATCCGTCTATGAAGAATTGATCGAGAAGGCAAAGGCTAAGGACCAGGTCATTATTTTTGCCGCCAAGCCGACAACAAAGGAAGGGGCAGATTATACGCTTGAGTGGAATAGGAGGCTGAGAAAGAGAGTCGAGAGCATAAGGCTTCTCTACTACGGATTCAATAAGGCAAACATCCAAAGGGCTGCTGAGATTTCAAAAGTCGGATGTGAGACAAAGATAGTGCATACTGATGAAAGCCATCCGATATCAACGATAGTGTTGGGTGATACTGTGATAAATACAGTATGGCAGGACAGCCCCATAGCTTTCAAGATAGAGAATAAGACAGTAGCAGATTCCTTCAGGACAAATTTTGATATGCTCTGGAACCAGGAAGTATTTATCGATAGGGGTTTAACAGGCGTACATAATGCATGGAACAGGATGCTTGACAGCCTAAAGAAAGGCGAAGAGTATTATGCGCTTGGTGTGGCATGGCACGGGACGAAAGATAAATTATCACAATTCTTCATTGATTTCCATAAGGAAAGGCAGAGAAGAGGAATAAAGGCAAAGTTCTTGTTTGTTTCAGGGACAGAGGATATGGTCAGGAGAGTCCATGATACATATTATAATTTAGGTGAAGTGAAATTCCTTCCTCAAGGCATCTATGAAGGAATCCAGATAAATATCTACAAAGGAACAGTTCTTCTCTTTGTCTGGAGGGAAAAGGAGCCGATAGTATTCACATTCAAAGACGAGAAATTGTTCAATACATTCATGAGCTATTTCAACAGCCTATGGGATCAGGAGACAAAAATTGTAAAAGGGGCTGAGGCCATAGTAAATCTCTTCGAAGACATCATCGACAACGGCGGATGCGACTGGATAGGCGCAAGAGGCTACGCGATTGATGCTATCCCTTCCTTCGTGGATGACTGGGAGAAAAGAGCCATCTCAAAAGGCATAAAGATAAGAAATATAGTAGACCCTGAAGTCAAAGGGCACAGGATAACCAAATTCCCATTTGCAAAGACAAAATATTCTATAAAGAAAGAGTTCAGCATGTTGAGTTGCATCTGGATCTACAAGGACAAAGTTGTCATAAGCAACTGGATGGAGAAAGAGCCGATTGCGATGATAATCGAGAACAAAGGATTATGTAAGATGTACGAACAGCAGTTTGAGTTGCTTTGGAACGAAAAGTAGTGCTTATTCCCTAAGTATCAATGATTTCACAGGACCAAAGTCATATATCTTATCTCCAACAACTAAAACCTTAAAATCATTTATCTTGGAAAGGAATGGGCTCAGCAAAGAGTCAGCAAGGATATTTGTCCCTTCCACAACAAGATTGAAAGAAGGCTGGACGATAAGCTGCTTTCCTTTATATTCTCCAAGAAGATAGCATTTATACTTCTCAGCTCTTGTGCCTTCATAAAGAGTCACAGCAGAATGCTCATGCCCGATTATTATTGTCTTGAGTCCCTTCCTTTTAGAAAGATCCTTAGGCACATAATCACCATGCAGGATAAGGATGTCTCCGACAGAAAATTCATCAACAACTTTCACGCGTCTCTTCTCTGCAATCGGCCCGAGGATGGTGTCATGATTCCCTTTGACAAGAAGCACTTCCTCGCTATGCCTAAGCAGGAAATCAAGCAGCTTCAGTGTGTTTCTCCACTCTGTCTCAGATATTTTCCCAAATTCGTGCTTTATGTCTCCATTCACAATTATCTTGTCCAGTTTATGCACTCTTTTCTCAAGTTTTACTCTTTCTATAATATTGAATAATCTCTCAAGAAGCTCCTTGAACTGAGTCCTCGGAATCAATATCCCTTCTTTATTGAGCGCCTCCTCGTATCCGATATGAGTGTCCGCAATCACAAGCATATTGGATTTAGAAAGATATATCCCAAGGTCAACCAGTTCAATCTCATCTGAAATCTTCATAAAACAACAATAAGGGACAGGAGTTTAAATTTTTATCTTTTTTAGCATGAATTCTACAAGCTCTTTCGGCCAGGTACTCTTTATCTCAGAGAAATATTTTTTGAAAGCCTCTTCAAGCTTGTCAGAGACCTCGGTTTTTCCGTTGATAAGCTCGACGATCTCCTCTTTAGCGAATATAGGGATGCGTTTCAGGTTCCAGGCCATCTGTTTGAGGTTCTCCCTTTCCTCATCTTTCTCGCCCTGCCTCTTCTGCTCCATCTCTTCATAGAACCTATTATAGTCAAATTCGTCTGCGCTTATCTGCTTCTTCATCTCTTTTCCTTTCTTGAGAGAGATCTTCGCAAGTACAAGGTCATGCATCCTTTTCAGGAACTCAATCTTGTCATCGATCTTCATCATGTCAGTGTATCCCATAGCGACCAAATTGAAGGCGAAAGGGCTTGGGATAGTCACAGAAGTCTCCTGGATCTTCATCTCCTTGTCTTCAATCATATTTATTATCTTCTTGGCGCTTATTATGTCCATCAGGTCTTCAAGGACTTCCCTCTTCGCCTCCTTCAGTATCGCAAAATTAGGATCAATCCTTTTGACAGCATTTATCAGTATCATAGAAGATACTTGTTGTCTCCCTACACGTTTGGTATGCCCCATATAATTCCTCAAGATCATTAGAGAGCGTCCTGCACAATGCCTAAATCTTCTTTTGAGTATCTCAGAATCGCCTATTGCAGCATCAAGCACCTTCTCAAATTCTTTTGACTTGAGCAGCCCTATAGCCTTCATGACATTTAGCTTTCCTTCAGTCCTCATATAGAATCCATTGTCAGATATTCCGATCTCAACATCCTTATGCTGGCTCCTAGACAAAGCAAAAGCGATTGCCCTACTTAAGCAATCATTCACTCTTCTGCCGAACATCGCATGGAATATTATATACTTGAACTTCCCATCATCATAATGTTCTATGAGGAGTTTCTTGTCATCAGGTATTATAGAATAATCAAATTGCTCCTTGAAATATTCATATATGGAATTTGCAGCGTTATCATCGACATAAAGATAATCATTTATGAATTTGACAACTTCTTCTTTCTTCTTGTTGTAGCATAGTTTCTCATTCATAAGCCGTCTGAACTTTGCAATATCCATGGCAAGATCAAAGCTTAGTGGGAGCATCTCAGATGACCAGCTGGGAATTGATGGAGGCCGATAGACTGATGCATTTACGTAAGCGACCATCCCTTTGGCATAGAGGAACTCATATTTTTCCCCTCCTAAGACAAATACATCTCCTCTCTTGAGCCTTTCGAGAAAGCTTTCATCAAGTTTTCCTATCACTTGATTTCCGACCTTGACTGTGATGAAAGATTCATCAGGGATAGTTCCAATATTTGTCATATAGATGACACGTCCCATTCTTCCTTTCCTGCCTATCATCCCAGTAGTTTCATCGTGCCATATCTTTGCATAGATGTGCCTGTCCTCAAGATCAGCATATTTCCCTGCCAGATAATTTATTATCTCATTGAAATCATGCTTAGCTAGATCGATATAACAGAAAGACTTCCTGACCATATCATAAAGCTCATCAACGCTTATATTTCTCTCGATTGCAATGCCAAATATCTGCTGTGCAAGGACATCAAGGGCATTTCTCGGGATATGTATCTTGTCTATCTTCCTGTCTATCGCAGATTTGAGCAATACCGAACACTCGACAAGATCATCTCTGTCAAGGACAATTATCCTTCCTTTTGCAGTTGAATGAAGCTTATGCCCCGATCTTCCTATTCTTTGCAATGCTCGTGCTACAGATTTTGGAGATCCAAGCAATATTACAAGATCGATATATCCGATGTCAATCCCAAGCTCAAGAGAAGTTGATGAGACTACACATTTTATTTTACCTTCACGAAGCCTCTGTTCAAGCCTATGCCTATGCTCAGTAGAAAGGCTTCCGTGATGCGCGCCTATTGCTCTTGCCACATCATCTTCTGCATTATCCGTGTAATTCTTAGGAAATTTTTCCTTCAGATGGTTTACGACCCTTTCAGTTGCTGCCCTAGTGTTGGTGAATATCAGCGTAGCCCTATGTTCTTGGATCAACTTGTCAATAAGCTCATACATCTTCTGGTGCATGACATCATGAGGTGTCTCTATCAGATTCTTGACAGGACTCAATACTTTTATATCAACCTGCTTCAGATACTGGACATCAACAATGATGCATCCTCTTTCTTTCTTTGTCTTGGGATCTTCATACCCTACAAGAAATCCTGCAATATCTTCTATTGGAGAAATAGTTGCAGATAATCCGACTCTGGTCATAGCAGGAGAATAATGCTGCAGTCTTTCCATTGAAAGTGAGAAATGGACTCCTCTCTTGTTCTCAGCTAGCGAGTGTATCTCGTCAACAATGCACCACTGCACATCTTTCAAGTTGTCTACAAACTTTGATGACGAAAGAAGTATAGCAAGAGATTCTGGAGTTGTTATCAATATGTGAGGAGGATGCTTCAGCATGTCTGCCCTCTCTTTTGTAGGCGTGTCTCCAGTCCTTACAGAAACTCTTATTCCAAAGTCTTTTCCAGCTATCTGCTCCATCTCTTTCAGAGGAGTCATAAGATTTACCTTGATATCCTCGTTAAGTGCTTTCAATGGGCTGATGTAGATGCAATAGATCTTCTGCTCAAGTATCCCTTTCTCAGCGCTGTCTATCAGCTCATTTAATATGGAAAGAAATCCAGTGAGTGTCTTTGTCGCTCCTGTCGGAGCGCTGACTAGGATATTTCTCCTAGAATGTATTTCCATTACTCCAAAAAGCTGTGGAAGGGAGAATTCCTTGAATTTTGAGTAGAACCACTTCTTGACTATAGGGTTGAGTATCTGCTCAATATCTTCAGGTTTGTTAGGGGTCTTCTTGTGTTTTATCATTGGGAAAAAAATAATCGAGGAAAGTATATAAAACTTATTTAACATCTAGTTGCGGACAAAGATAATTTATAAATAAGCTGCAACTAGATATAGGAAGACAAACAAATTTTATACTTAATTTTGTCTTCCTCTAATGTTAAGAATCAACTTTGATATATCTGTAAGGTCTTTTGGCCCATTGCTTTTGCGCCGAACTCTTCAAGCAGTCTTTCTCTTACTTGCCTTCTGTATTCAGTTGTATCTACTGAGCCATCTTTTCCATAATTCTGCTCAATGACTCTTAATATAGCATCACAGAATTGAGGTGTCCTTATCCGCTGCTTGTGGTGGTAATCAACTAGTTTTCCATTAGCGTTAGATACTATCTCGCACATCCCCCCTACATCATGGGCAACAATTGGCGTTCCTGTGAATGCAGCCTCAATGACAGATAAAGGCAGTCCTTCAGATACTGAAGGCTGGATATAGACATCGACCATAGCCTGTAAAGGCACAGGACTTATTCCTTTGTATAATTTAAGGCTGCTTAAAGGCCTTGATCGGACATATTCATCAAAATATTTATAAGCAAAATCGTTCAGGTTCTTCTGTCCGCCAGTCATCTTTGCAACATCTAAAATGACTCCTACACGGCCTTCCTTCAAAAGCCTTGGAGCCTTCTTGGCAAGATCTGCTTCAAATGATCTCAGCTTAGATCCTCCAGAAGTTGCGATCAAGAAAGCGACATCATGCCTTTCACTGCTGAACCATGACATTATAGAGATAAGGTTCTCATAACCCTTGATATAATCAAGCCTTCCGCTGTATCCTATCAAGTATTTGCCGTAGACTCCAAATTGATTCCTGAATGCATCCCTATCAGGCTCAGGCCTGAATGAATATATTTCTTCATTGATGCCGTTCCTCACTACTTCCATCGCTTCTTGCGGAAGATAGTCTAAGAACGAATCTCTTACTCTTGAGCTTACAGCAATATATTTCTTTACCCATCCCTGTTCATATGCCTTTATCAGATCTGCTTTTCTTTGCTCAGAGACATCAGCCCTCTGGAAGAAGAAATCGCTTGAGCAGTGCAGATGCACATACTGTTTTACCTTAAGGCCAAATTGTCTAGGCAGCCTTGATATGCATGGTTCCTCTAGGTCAGTGTCAGGAAAATGGAAATCAACTACTGTGTGCTTGCCAGAATCGTCTAATGTCTGCTGGACAAGAGTTCCTAAGTCAAATCCTTCAACTGGATTATCATGGGCATGAGCAATATAAGGAGTATACATAAGATTTATCCCGAAATTATGGCTAAGAAGGTCTTTCCACACTACTTGATCCAAAAATCCTTTCTTGCTGTTTGCAACAAGCACACTGCTGGGGATATTTGAAGCAAGATTCAATCCTACAAAAGTGTTCCCAAAAAAGCTAGGATCTGGAAAACCGTTTCTCAATACTTGCAAGTAGACCATTGGCAAGAGATATTAAATCGGATTTATAAACCTTTCTATTATTACTATTAGTAAGTGATTACAAAATAGCTGTCAAGATATGCAAATTATTAAAAATAGGCAGAAAATCCAGGTGTTATGCAAGAAGACACAGACGCAAAGACAGTGTTCGTTTTCCCTGCAGCAGGCGGACAGAAGCCAGGCATGGGCAGCTTCTTGATAGATTATGATCATGAGCCGTTCCATGGGGCAAGCCAGTACCTTGGGATTGATCTGGCAGGTATAGCAGAAAGAGGGCCGCAGGAAGAGCTTAATCTAGCCCAAAACTGCAATGTAGCGATATATGCACAGAGCATTGAGACATTCCTCCTCTTAGAAGAGCAAGGGGTTAAGCCAGATATACTATGTGGATATAGTCTAGGTGAATATTCTGCCCTTTGCGCAGCAGGAGTATTTGCATATGACAAGGGCCTTGATTTTCTTTATCAGACCAGTCAGGCATATCAGAAGGAATTCTGTGATGGTGAGTTTGGGATGGCAGCTGTCTTGACAAAAAGCTATGAAGATCTTGAAAAAGCCTGCCATGATGTCAGGACAGGGGAAAGGATGCAGATATACGTCTCAAATATGAATCTGCCTCCGACAAATGGCGATCATGGGATGTACCTGATCTCAGGCGAAAGGAAAGCGTTTATGGAAGTGGAAAGAAGAATAAATGGAAAAGTAAGGGATGCAAAGGTGTGGGTCCCTTCGCATTCTCCGCTTGTAGAGTCGGTAGAAGCTGTGCTCAGCCATAAGTTGGACGAGCTTATCCCTCATGAAAGGTCTATAGGTCTTGATTATCCTGTTTTCTCCACGATGGCTTGTGCATCTCTCGAAAAGAGCCACCTTAAGGAGAAGATGAGAAAACATTTAAGCACCCCAGTCAATTGGATAAATACAGTAGGATCATTGTTGGAACAAGGAGCAAGGACATTTGTTGAGGTGGGGCCTGGAAAAGGATTATTGAAGACAGTGTCAAGGATTGCTGACTCAAAAGGGATCAGCGTATCGGCTTACACAACCTCAACCAAAGAAGAGCTTGAAAAGATATTGGAAGATTTGCCAGGAAGATAAAACAAAAACATTTATAAACAACATCTGACTTCCTATAACTATAACGCGCTACACGCTAGCGCTTCTAACTCCGCAAGGAGTGAAATAATCGACGATAGTTAAGATCAACTGGTGAAATGAATGGCAACAATATATGCAGCAGACACTCAAAAGCTGATAGAAGAGGCTGCTAAAGAGCTTGAAAAGATGGACGAGATGAAGGCTCCAGAATGGGCTGGCTACGTCAAGACAGGCCACTTCAAGCAGAGGCCTCCAGTAAATAGCAACTGGTGGCATATGAGAGCTGCAGCAATTCTAAGAAGCGTCTATAAGCTTGGCCCTATCGGAACAAACAAGCTTAGGGCAAAATATGGCGGAAAGAAAAATAGGGGAGTAAGGCCAGAGCATACATTCAAAGGTTCAGGAAGCATAATCAGGAAAATTCTTCAGCAGTTGGAAAAAGCTGGGCTTATCACAAAGACAGCCAAGGGAAACCACAAGGGAAGGGTTTGCACAGGCAAAGGAAAATCACTTTTAGACAAGATTGCAACAAGATTATATAATGACGATCTTAAGACGATGAAAGCTAACGCTGCAAAAGAGGCACCAAAAGAGGCTCCTGCACAAAAACCAGAGCAGAAAGCCAAAGAAAAGAAAGAGCAGCCTCAGGTTGAGCAGAAATAAATATGGATGAATCAGAAGCTATAAGGCAGCGAAGGATTGCTGAACTTCAAGAGCAATTACAGTCACAGATGATCCAGCAAAATCAGGAAGAGCAGGAAATCAGCTCAAAGATAGAACAGCTGGAATCTTTTGTCAAACCTCATTTGACAAGGGAAGCGTTGATCCGCTACGGAAACATAAAGACTGCATTTCCAGACAAGGCAGTCCAGGTCCTGGTGATATTGTATCAGGCGATGACAAAGCGGAACATAAACCGTATAGATGATGAAGAGCTCAAGGAATTATTGAAAGAGCTTGAACCAAAGAAAAAGGAATTCAAAATCAAGAAGATATAAAATGGCACGAATAAAACATCCGTCAAGGAAGAAAAGATTGATCAAGAAGGGCCAGCAGACAAAGTGGGCACCATTCTGGACAGTTCCTAAAAAATATGGGATAGGAAGACGAGTCCATCCTGGAAGGCACACTGCAGTGAAGAGGCACTGGAGAAGAACAAAGACTAACGCTTAAAATGGCAAAGAAAGAAGAAGCATCAAAGATTGTCCTTGAAAGGAAATACATTGTCAATCTCAGAAGATATTTCATAAGGGAGAAGAATTATAAGACTACAAAGAGGGCTGTGACTGGACTTTATGAGTTCATTCAACAGCATATGAAAATCGAAGACAGGAAAAACATCAAGATAGGAAAGTATCTGAACGAGAAGATCTGGCAGCACGGGATAAGGAATCCTCCACCAAAAGTTGATATCATACTCAAGAAAGACGACAAAGGAATAGTCTATGCAGAGCTTGCAGTCGTACCAAAGACAGTCGAGAGGAAGTCAAAGAAAGCTGACGCAAAGAAAAAGAAGGAAGACAAGAAAACAGCGATCAAAGAAGCCAAGGAAGAGAAGCAGGCAAAAGAGGAAAAGAAAGAAGACGTGCAGTAAATATTAATTAGTTCTAAACCAGTTTTAGTTTAAATCGAATCCAATAAGATTTAGTTGTGGGAGGACTCTCATCGAGTGAGCGCCGCATCCTATCAACTCAGTTGTGAAGGGGCTGAAAATGCAACAAAATACTGACTATATTCTAAAAAACATCAAATCATCCTTTAATAGAAACTTTTAAATACAAATGTTCGACTTCTTACACCCATGGCCCCGTAGCTTAGCCTGGAATGCTTTACGCGATAAGTAAAGCTTAGGCAATGGAGCACTGCTCTTATATGACTGTGTTTCATGCAACAACATTGCTTGGACACTTGCTTAGCAAAGCAGGGGTCGTGAGTTCGAATCTCGCCGGGGCCACCATTTTTTCTAAAAAAAGAATTATTTGTCACAAACAAGATTCTCTAATGCAGAAAGAATATCAGCTCTCCTGTAGATAGGTGCATAATCAAACGCTGCCTTTAATCTTACAGTGACGTTAGCATAAAGAGTATCCTGGGCCCTTAAAGCATCAGGATCAGGTGGAATCGCACAATCAGTAAGAATAGGAGCTGATGACCTTTCTCTTGCATCTTTAAGCTGAGGTAAATAATTTTCTATGAATCTTAATGAGGAATCGTACCCTATTAATTCGTAAAGGCCGCCTAAACACTCTGAAGTGATGAGCCTGCCTTCATAGCATAATATCCCGTTTAACAGTTTTCCAGTAGTCCCTACTCTTGGACCAGCTTCGGTTTGCGTGATGCCATGTAATCTTAAGGCCTTTTTGATAGCTTCTTTTTCATCAGGCATAATCAATACTTTTGACTGCCCTGGCTTTAGCTTTTTTGTGGGTCCTTTATTTACCATGCAACCACATTAATAAGAATCAAATTAAAAAACTTTCTTTTTGTAACCACCACAAAATAGCAAAATAAGAATAAGGTTTATAAACGGATTTGCACACTCCTCCTATATGGAATTATCAGAGATAGAAAGAAAGCTTTGGGAAGGCCTAAAGGACCCTAGATGCTGCAATGACATGTTTCATGATACCCATTCTATCTTAGGTGATGAAAGGAGTTCTGCAGCTGTCGGAGCATCTGAAAACGAAGCTTACAGGCTGAACAGCCTTGCTACATACAATAAGATATATTCAGCATTCGGGTTCATCGCAAAAGCTCTAGAAGAGATTGAAAAAGCTAAAGATGATACTAAAACAAATCATCTTGCCGAGGCAGACTTATATTATGCAGATGCAATGAGGGAATTCATCATTGCAGAGAACTGCGCAGCAAAAGCAGGATTCGATGATCTGGCGCAACGGATTAACGAAGCATCATGCAAGATGACACCTCCAGTGATGAAAGGAGATGCCATCAGAGCAATCTTTGACAGAGTTGATTCTACATTAAGATCAGAAGAATCGATGATCACAGAGCTGACAAGGCTTGACGTATTGCTGGAGCAGGCAGATTCAATATACAAGGGATTGAACATCTCACCAGGATTCAGTATCGGCCTTAGAGAAGCCTCAAAGAAGCACTGGCATAAGAGGATGGCAATCTCATCAGCTTTCTATGATGTTCTTGATGCACTTTTAGAAAAAGGCATGGAAAGAGTAGACCGGCTTGGAAAGATATATGCCGGCCTGATGAAAGAGAAGGCTCATCTGGAAGAGCAGGACGACACAAAAATACCTGAATACACTTACATAGACAAAGTCAAAGGCAAGATCAAGATCCTTCAGGTAGAGACGTTAAAGAATTATGTCAGAGGTGTCATCGAAGAGGATATAAGGCAGCAGTCTGAAGATAAAGGAAAAAGATCACAATCATTGGATTCATTATACATTGTAGGACTGATGCATGAAGCGAGAGGCAATGACGCGACTGCATACATGATATACAGCAAATTCTTGAGAAGATTCACTGGAGACCCTACAAAGGCAAGGGAAGTCGAAGAGAGGGTAGATGCTATCCTTGAAGGCAATTACAAGTTAAGGAAGATAGTCAGTGAAGCAAACAGGCCTGAGCAGACAGAGTTCGCTGGAATAGAGAAGCCGCAGGAGAAGATAACTCCATTGAAAAGAGAATATTTCCAGGAGAGAGACAATGACAGGATGATCGGAGACGGAGTCATACCATATGACGCAGCATTAGTTGTAAGGAAGATTCTAGATCAAGATGATTCTGAAGGCATAACCATGATAAGCCATGAGATAGGCGAGCTTGAATCAACAAACCAGGCTGCAATAAAGAGAAAGGCGCAAAGGTCATTAACCCAGAAGCCAAGGGTATGTCCATATGAAATAAGGATAAGGGATTACGAAATAGATACAAGCCAAAGAGAGTTCAACTTCAGGTCATGGATAACCCCATCAGTAGTGCAAGAAGGCCAGAGGCACTTCATTTTTAGTTATCCTAAGCCTGCATTCACAGTCCAATACGAAAAGAGAGGACAGATGGTAGTTAGATTTGCAGCGTAGGAAAATTTTACTCTTATAAAAGTTGATTTCTGAATATGGCTTCTGATTTCTTATAAATCTGTTTATACAAACTGTTTCCTCGAGAATCCATCGTCACGATTGCAGGAAAGTCTTTGACCTCAAATTCCCATATCGCCTCTGACATTCCAAACTCTAGATTGTACGCATTTTTTATCCTCATAGTTTTTGCATAGGTTATTCCAGCCCCGCCAATCGCTGAAAGATAGACTGCCTTTCCCATTAAAGAATTGATGACAGCATCATCCATGCCGCCTTTTCCGATGATTGCCTTTATCCCATACTTCCTGATTAGTTCTGGAGTATATCTATTCAATCTTGAACTTGTAGTGGGACCTGCCGAGATTACTAGATCATCTTTTATCAGGGGCCCGCAATGATAAATTATGGAATTATCGATATTCCCGAGATGGTGTTCCATCAGGAACTGGTGAGCTCTGTCCCTTGCCGTGAAAATTGTTCCATTTATCAGGATCCTGTCTCCAATCTTTAGGTCTAAGATTTCTTTCTGGTCTAATGGGAAATTAAGGCTGATCATAAAGTTTGCCTCCTTAGGCACCAGCAGCCTATAGAGATTCCAACAAAAAAGGAAGCAGGGTGTCTCATGCTGTTCTCTATTTTGATGCTTAAGGCAGTTGTCTTCCCGCCTAGCCCCATTGGTCCAATGCCTAGCTGATTTACTTGTTCTAACACACATTCCTCAAAATTGTTTAGCTCATCAATCGTATTTTTATCATCAATCTTTCTCAAGAGCTGCTTCTTTGATAAATAAGCAACTTCTTCGATGCTGCCGCCTATCGCAACTCCGACAATATATGGAGGACAGCCTTTGCCCTGTGCCTTGAAGATAGAATCAAGTATACATCTTCTTACACCATCTAGATCCCTGCCTGCATTTATATCAGAATTCGGAAGCTGGTAAATTGATGACACATTTTCAGAACCCCCGCCCTTAAGCAACAAATCAATTTTTAGGTTATCAGACTCTTCAAAATGAAGAAATGGTTTATTTCCGGTATTTTCACCTGTTAGGCTGTCTACAGCGTTGGGTCTTAATGGGATTATATTTGTGGCTTCAGCTGTCGCATCTTCAATGATTCTCTTTAATTTCTCTTGAGAATATATTCTAGGATATTCAACATAAAAGATCGGAATGCCTGTATCTTGGCAGATTGGTTTTGATTCCTTCTTTGCTTGCCCAACATTTGCCAATATCCTGCCGAGTATATCTTTGCTGATAGGATCATCTTCTGTTCTTTCAGCTTTTTCCAATGCAATGATTATATCTTCTGGTAATTGTGTAGCAGTTTCTCCAAATAATCTGATTATCTCATCTTTTAGCCCCATAATAAAATAAAGAATGCAGTAATATTAATATTTTATCAAAGGCTAGGCCTTAAATCAAAGCTAATTCATTCACTTCTTCTTCAATATCATATCAATATACTCAAACTGGTCCATAAAGATATGCGCAGATATAGAAAACGTATCTAAGATACCTATCTCACATCCTATCTTCTTCGCAACAAACTCCTGCAACACAAAAAGCTGATAGATATTCGCGGGCCACCCAAAAAATAAGTCATTGCTTCTGATGACTGCAGTCATATTAAGACGATTCTTCCTAAGTTTGAAATCTATCATTATCAGGCTTGGCGTGTCTCTTTTGAACATATTGGAATCATTCGGCGGATCCCACAACACGACAGTTGCCCTTCTGCTGCTTGGGCTCTCTTTGAGCAAAGGTATGACAAAATCATTTATCTGGTCTATCTTTCCCTGGAAGTTGAACATCCTAGGGCCATATGAATAAGAGTATTCAGGAGCAAGCTTTCTTGAAAGCATGACTTCGGTGATCTCTTCATTTGAAGGATATTTCCAGCTCTTGAACTCATTCAGTATGCTTATCGGCTTCTTTATGTCCTTTGCAGGATCCCTGAGCCTGATCAAGACGTTGAATATCTCCCTGCAGGTCCTGTTGTTCTCGTCTGTGAAGTCAACTCCGTCTTTTCTTATCATGCTGAGCACTTCTCTCCATGCCTCAAATGAAGTTTCTTTGACTATCATTGTGATCCTCCGATGAAATTGGCAAGATTCATGTTTGTCTCCCTTGACTTGCCGAAATTATATCTGAAAAAAGGTATCTTATAAGTGTTCAATATGAAGGTCATCTCCCTAAGCACATCTTTTGGGTCAATAGTCCCTATCCTATAGAAGGTTATAAGGTCTCCTCCATCAAACAGCTCAAACATCTGCTCCTTGAAGTCAAGCATCTTCTTTAGGTCTTCCCTATAGAAATCCTTTATGCTGGAGATCCTTATTGACTTGAATTTGGCAGGAGTAAACACATCTTTCACAAAGTTCTCAAAAGCGAATGATAATCCTATCCTGAACCTTGTTGGCATGCCGCAGCTCTTGTATATAGTCTCTTCATAGATGCAGAACTCATTTATTGCTTTCTTGCTCTCTTTCAATAGCTCAATCAGGAAATCCTGATCAATATCATCTCTTTTGCACCCATAGTTCCATAGCCTGATGTAATTCTTGCTGAAAACAAATAAGTCGCTCACATATGGATCATTCGCACTGACTATATTCGTGAAGAACTCTTCAGACCTTCTTCTTTGTATTGAATTTGCGCTTAGCAAAGAGTTTGCTATCTTTAAGCTCATTTCCTTGAAAGCATCGACGCTTTTTTTCTCCTGAAAGAACCTTTCCATGTCTACCATGACAGTAGCATGCGAGCATACTACGCAGTTGAGCTTCTTCTGGATCTCTTTCCTATATATGCTCCACTCTTTCTCATCAAAAGTATATGCTCCTGCTCTTCCTATGATATAAGGCGCATCATGCAGGTCCTGGTTCTTTATATATAAGTTCAGGTCGCTTTTTGCATAGATTTTCACAACTCTCTCAAAAAAAGGCATATGGTCATGGAACTCCCTTGTCTTTGCATCAAATATGATCGAGATGTTTCCTCCCTTTATCTGTATATAATCATCAAGGAACCTTATGACATCATCTTCGTTTGAAAGATTGGTTATATCAAATATGAAACAGACTTTTTTTCCATAATCAGTGCATTTTGTGTTGAGCTTGTGCATGAAAGATATCACTTGATTAGGATCAAAAAGCTTGAATAAGGATTCAAAGTCATTTAAGGCGATCACATCATTTACGTGTGAAAAGCAGTTGCTTATGAAATGAAGGAGTTCGTTCAGGCTTTCAAATGATTTGCACTGTATCAATATAGAATTTAGTCTTTCAAGCCACGTGCTTGGTTCAAGCCTATATACTAGGCCTTTCTGTTCATATCCTTCGATAGGGATAGCAGGCGCCTGAGGCTTTGATATCATGATAGAAGTCTTTTTCTTGAACTTGTCAATGACAAGCTCTTCGCCGTCATCGATCGCAAGCACAAAATACTTTTCCCCTTTCTTCCCTTCTTTGCTTACCTTGAGGATGTTGTCCTTTATAAGCTCGTTAAGGTAATATAAGGTCTTCCTGTGCATTTGCGCCATTCTTCTTTTTGCTTCTTTCACCTTTTCTGGTTCAGAGAAATCTTTCTGGTTCAGGGAATTGGACAAAGTCTCATATTCTTCGTTTTCAATTGTCCTGACTATCTCAGAAGTAGATATCTCCATGTGAGGATCCTTCTTGAAAATCTCAAGTATGGCGTTTTGGTATTTCATCACTAAATAGTTGTAGAATGCTTTTGTTTTTATAAAGTTTATGACCTGGTTCAGGGTTTTTCTGAAGCATTCAGGAAAATGTCCTAAATAAGGTTTATATTTCAGGTCAAACCTGAAACAGATATCCGCATAAATGCGGAAGAAAGACGGACAAAGTAGAAGAGGTGCATCGCATGAACAAGAAAGACATCATGATAATATCAAATCTCAGGAACAACGCAAGGATGCCACTCACTATGATGAGCAAAAAGACGTGCATCCCTGTATCTACATTATTTGACAGGCTAAAAGCAAATGAAGACAAATTCATAGTAAAACATACATCATTGATAGATTTCCAGAAGTTAGGCTATAACACAAGAGCGAATATCGCATTTAAAGCAGACAGGGAAGATAAGGATCTTCTGAAGAATTACCTCATAAAGAATTGCAGCGTGAACTCTGTGTATAGGATAAATAACGGCTATGATTATATGGTTGAAGCAGTCTTTAGGGAATTGAGGGATCTTGAAGAGTTCCTTGATGATATTGACAAGAAATTCAGGATAACTGACAAGAAGTCCTTTTTCATAATAGAGGACATAAAGAGGGAGAGTTTCATGAGCGATCCGGATCTTATAGGGATTTAATCATTTATGCTCATCCTCGCAAGCACCAGGTCCCATATTATGTCAAGCACCTGCGACATCTTTGTGATAAGGATCAATTCCTCATCAGGGATCTTGTTTTTAAGGTCTGATATGTCTTTCTTTACTACATCCCTGTTCTTATTTATTGCCATCGCCTTCATATTGTCATATTTATAGAATAGCTCATAGTACCATTTTATGCTATTGTCTATTGATGCAATAACTTCTTTGGTCTGTTTCTTGAAAGAGATCTTATCTCTTATGATCAGATCCCTGCAGATATATTTGAAGACATCAGTTATCATGTCCATGCAATCGATGATATGATACATGAGTGCAGTCTTTTCAGGGTCTGAATATCCTCTTTTATTCAAGAGTCTCAAGGAATAGCTGACAAATTTGGTAATAGTATCATGCTTCTCTTCATATGAAGTTATCAAAGATGTGTTTCCTCCTTCTACTGCAGCATTTAAATCGTTGCTTAAGTCTATCAAAAGAAGAAATATCCTTCTCAGGCTGTTGTCGAACTCATCTATTGAAGTCGTTGAATAGTCCTTGATCACGATGCTGTCTTCTTTTTGGTCTATTATCTCAACTCCAATAAGTCTATCAACTTCGTCATGTACTGTTGAAGTGACACTTACAGTTTTCTCTTCCCTGAAATGCTTTGCTTCAGTATTTTTGAATAAGACCCTTATCTGATCATACCCTTTTCTGTAACAGCTCCTTACTCTTAGCATGATTGAACTCCTGTCTAGTCCGGTAACATCAATATCGATGCTTGAAAGCTCTTTCTTCTTCTCAACAGAAAAGAGCAAAGTGCTGCCTTTCTCTTCTACATCAATATCATCTCCTCTCTTGACGCCATTGCTCTTGACCCATTTGCTTGGCAGGCTTACCATCAATGTTGCAGGCCCTTGCTGGACTATTTTCCTTTTCATGCGTATCAATTTGTTAAGAAGCATATCAAATATATAAATATTTTGGTTACATTCGAATAATATTATATATTATTATTATATTAGGATAAAATATATATGTTTTTCCGGAACAATACAGATATATTGTAAGGTGATACGGAAAATATTCAACTTTTCAAGAAGGTGAACAAAATGAACAATCCGATCAATAAAAAAGATATGGAGCTTATCGCGCATTTAAGGACAGATGCAAGAATGCCCCTTACAAAGATGAGCAAGAAAACATCCATCCCAGTCTCAACATTATTTGACAGGCTCAGGGCAAATGAAGATAAATACATAATTAAGCACACATCCCTATTAGATTTCCAGAAGCTGGGATATAATACCCGTGCAAATATTACTATTAAAGTCGAAAGGGAAGACAAAGATAGGCTAAAAGAATTCCTGTTGAAGAACGGCTGCATCAACTCAGTCTATAGGATAAATAATGGCTATGATTTCATGGTTGAGGCGATATTCAAGGAGATAAGGGATCTCGAAGAGTTCTTGGACGATCTTGACAAGAGGTTTAAGATAACAGACAAGAAGTCTTTCTTCATCATTGAAGATATAAAGAGGGAGAGCTTTATGAGCGATCCGAGTCTGGTTATGGTGGGTTTGAAGGAAGTATGATTGCTCCAGAGAATCTCTGGCTCAGTATATAATTCCTCAATAGCTTTTGCCTGACTATAATCGGTTCAAAAGACAATATGAAATCAGCCTGTTCTTTCATATCACTGATATGGACATATCTTCTCTCGATCTCATTAAGCCTTATTCTCATTAGAGCTGCATTGCTTAATGCGTTCATCTCTATCCTTGGCATCTCTGAGTATCTCCTTAAGACAGAAGAGGAAGAATGCTCAAAAGAAGAGTCTACATAGACAAGTCTCGCATAATGTCCATAATGGTCACGCAGCATCATTGCAGCAGATAGGCTTGTTGTGTCCAACAGGACATCTTTTCCTTTTGATATCAGGCTATCTATTGATTCCTTGAGATACGCATACCTATTGCCAAAAGCAGAATAGCACGCAACAAGAAGATTATTCTTCTGCAGCTTCAAGAATTCATCTTCGGAGACTACCAACGCTCCATCATCGGATGATCGATTCTCTCTTGTTGTGACTTTAAAGGCCTGCTCGACATTCATCATGTAAGAAGATAAGTATTTGATCATTGTGCTTTTTCCGCATCCTGATGATCCATATAATACGAAGCAATGGTTCCTTTTGAAAGGCAGACGGGTGCAGCCTAATGAATAGATTTCTGCATCATTGAACATCCCATATTGCCCCCAATTGTCAGATTGTTGGCCTTCAAACATAAGATCAGCAATAGGGATAGATTCTGTTCTTTCCCTTTTGATCACAGGAACCGAGTCAGATTGAGAATCTATTATCCTAAAATCGACCAATCCATCCTTTTTCAAGAGTTTCAAAAATTCAAGATCAGTAGATTGGAATCCGCTTCTATGCCCAGGAAGTAAAGAGGTAAGCAGACAGAAGAAAATATCATTTGACCTTAACTCACTTAAATTATTCGTTAGTTTATACTTGCTATCTAGTTTTTCATGGCGAAAGACAATATATCTCCGATCTGTCTCGAGATGAAATGAGAAGTATTCATCAATATGGACTGAAGGGACAAATATCCTCATCCTTTCAACTTGCTCTGGGTGTTTTGCAAGTTCAGTCTCAAACCATGAAGGTACAAATGTCATATTATGTCCCCTTTCCTTTTGATAATCTCATCCAGGATATCATCTTGTCACCTGCTCCGTAACAACCATTCCAGGAAACCTCTGGCCTAATATATAATTCCTAAGTGTCTGTTGCTTTCTGGAGAAATAATCAGGAGTAAGGATAAAATCTGCTGCAGAAGCCATCATCGTCTCAGATTTTGCCATTCTCTCTAATTCCCTCATCCTGTTGTCATATATCCTTGTCATATCAACCGGACTATGTATGATCCTACTTGGAATCCTGCTATATCTTTTTACCATCTGCCTTGAAGCGAAGTCCATATCAGACTGGACATAGACTATCTTTACCAGTCCAGGAAAAGATTCCCTTAAGTTCAAGGCAGCATTGGCTTGAGTAGTGTCAAAAAAAAGGTCATTCCCCAAAAAAAGAGAATGATATATTTCTATCCTTGAATAGCCATAATGATTGCCATCAAATCTGTAGCATCCGACCAGGTCTCCATTTTTCTGCATCCTTGAGAAATCCTGGACTGAAACATTAGCTACGCCTTCTTCAGGATTGTCTCCTCTTTTCTCCCTTGTAGTGACCTTTGTCACATGTTTTATGCCCTTAACATACTTAAGCAGATGCCTTATCAATGTAGACTTTCCAGAGCCTGACATCCCTAGCATGACATAACCATGGTTATGTGCAAAAGGTTCTTCACATAAGAGGATATTTCTAGTCTCTTCAAGAGAAAATGATGATACTACGCAGTCTAAGCCTTCGATGCCATGTTCAACGTATAGGTCTATATTGTCGTAACCTCCCGGACGATAGGGGTATCTGGGAGTGAAATCGCCAGATATCATGTAGTCTATGAGTCCTTTTTTCTTCAAATCTATGTAATGCTGAAATGAAGTCTGGTAATACTCACGATCAAGATTGAAAGGGTTTAGTATGCCAAAACAGGCTATCTTTACTGCAACGTTGGATATTTTTTTCAGAAATTCTTCAGTCTGGTTCATATGGAACCTGCCTAATGATCTGAAATGCCCGTCATTATACGCATGGATAAAAGAAGATACTCCATCACTAAGCATATCATCATTGGATACTTGGACTATAAGCTTGTGGTCCCTTTCCTCTTTTATTGTGGCTAATTCATCCAAGCTTAGCATCTTGCAACCTGCTCCGGAATAATACTCCAGGGAATCTTTGACTAAGTATATAATCTCTCATTACTTGTTGTCTTTCTATTAGCGGACAATTAGGCAGGACAAAATCCGCAGATTCTCTCATCTCATCATAATATTTTACTCTTTGCTCCAATAGCCTCAGCCTTTTGTTCTGCACAGCCATATAATCAAAAAAAGAGGGATTAGTAAGGTTTGGCATATTAGAATATCTTCTTACGATCCTATCCATCACAACATCATCGCTGGCTTCAAGACATATTATCCTTGCATGATCAGGATACCTCTCTTTGATTTGCCTTGCAACAGATAATTGGGTGGTCTCAAAGAAAAGATCTGATCCAGACTCAAGCGACTGATCTAATGACTCAGCCAAATAGCCATAGCGGTTGTCAAAAGCAGTGTAGCAGAATTCCATCTCATCACTCCTTTGCATCTTTCTGAATGTTTCCTCAGATACGACTAAAGTATCATCATCATTTTGTCTCGATTCTCTTGTCGTCACCTTCATTGCAGTCTTTATATCCTTGACATAAGAAGAAACATAAGCAATCAAAGTGTTCTTTCCCGATCCTGAAAGTCCCAGGAGAACAAAGAAATGACTTTTACCCAACCAATCACAAGGGCTTAGTTTTATTAAATTAGCTGCATGAGTACAACGAAAAGGATCGCCATATAACTCAATCCTAAGGCTAGAAATATCAAGTATATCTTTAGAAGGATATAAATGAAGTAAAGGGCTGGATGAGTCTATGCATATAAAGTCCACTAATCCTTCTCTTCGAAGTGCACAATAAGTGTCAAAGACTCCCTTGTCATAAAGACCAGTCCCATTCTCTCTCCTCGAACCGCCGACAGATGCAACGACAAATTCGTATTGTGATTCAGTTATATGGTCTTTGATATCCTCATAAGTGAAGAGGCTAATCATAATAGGTTTAGAGGCATTTCCAAAAGGATGCAGCTCAAAAGGTCCCTCAGGCCAAGCACGAAAATTAATGAAAAGATTCCTCTTTTTCTCTACATCAAACTTATCTTCTGAATCTGTCATTTCGCCACCTGCCCAGTAACAATCAAGTCCGGAAACCTCTGCCCTAATATATAATCCCTCAAAGCCTTTTGCCTATCCCAGAAGTGGCCGTCGAAAGGAATGATAAAGTCAGCAGCATCTTGCATCGCAGAGTAGCTCTCAAGGCACTGGATCGCGTATTTAAGCCTAGAGTCTACACCTGATGCATGACGTCTTATCTCTGCCCTCGTCGGAAATGGTATTCTTGTATATCTCTTTACCAATTGCATCTCAACCAAGTTTATGTCAGATTCGACAAGGACTGTCCTGGTGTGCTGAGGAAATGCGCTCTTCAGCATCATCGCGCCCTCAAGGCTTGTAGTGTCAACAACGATGTCTTCTCCCCTGTCAAGAGCTTCTGCTATCGCATCCCTCTCGTACCCATAAATATTACCGACAGCATCATAGAGACAAGCAAGTCTAGCAGGATTCCAGATTTGCGAATCACTGGGCCTTGTTACCTTGATCTTATCATGGATATTAGTCCTCATTTCCCTGGTGGTCATCTTCGTCGCCTGGGCCGCCTTCTCGACATACCTTAAAACATGATTTATCAGCGTCGATTTCCCTGAGCCGGAAAGCCCCAGTACAACATAAATATGGTTGTGGGTGAAAGGCTCATCGCAGTGCAAGAGTTTTGTCACTTCCTCTCTGATGTAGTCTATATTCTCTTCAGCATCAGCGCCGAATCTTTCATTGAGTGATACTATCTCTATGCCGCACTCTATGACTGCCCTTTCGCATGACTGCAACGCCTGCCTCTTGGCCCCTTCAGGACACTCTGTCAGGTCAAAAGAAAGCACACGGAACTTGATAGCACTCTTTCTGCAAAAATGGTTGTAGTAATCATCTACAATAGCCTTGTATAAGGAATCGCCAAAAAAATTAGATGTAGGCTTGGCCCTGATGACTGAAAAACCACGTATACTAGGAATCTCCGAATGGAAATAGTGGGGCATGCCAGTCGTTTCCCAAAATATAACAGAGCCCATACTAGGTAACAGCATTTCTGAAAGGACTTGGTCAGGATGTCTTAAGCTATATTTTTCTGGCTTCCTTCCACGAGTCAAGTCAAATTTGCTCACTAAATCCCCTTTCTTGTCCATTATGACATCATCCTTGTCAGGAAGACTTACAAGCACAACATGTACATCTCTCTGCTCTTTAGCGGTGATGACTTCATCCAAACTCATCATCTTGAATCACCTGCAACAATTAGGCCCGGAAACCTCTGCCTCAAAATATAATCCCTCAGCCCTCTCTGCATTATTGCAAAATGATTTCTCCTGAGCAGCAAGTCGCACTTGTCCTCAAACAGCTTATACTGGTCTTCTTTCTTGGCCAAATTGCCCATCCTTGCATCATATACAGATGTAAGGTCGTCTGGAATCTCTCTATACCTTTTTACAAGATTGCCCATAGAAAATTCCGTATCAGACTGGACAAGAACGGTCTTAACATAATCAGGGTACGCTTCTTTCAAGTCGCACGCAAATCCAATGTTAGTTGTGTCAAAGAATAGTTCGATTCCTGCCCTCATTGATGCCTCTATCTCATCCCTTCTGTAGCCATATGCTTTTCCGTTCGCCACATATGTTGCAGCAAACTCATTCTTCCTAAGCAGCTTCTCAAAGTCATCGTCAGAGACTATCTTGACTCCTGGTTCTATGCTGCCTCTCGATTCTCTTGTTGTGTATTTTGTTGCCTGAAAGATGTTCTTGACATAGCCTAGCAGATGCCTTATCAGTGTGCTCTTTCCGCTTCCAGACATCCCTACAACTGCATACCCATGCGGTGTAAGGGGCTTTTCATCGCACAAGAGAAGGGAGTCTATATCATGGTTATCTTTCTCATCTTCCACAATAAGACTGTTCAATAATGTTCCTTCAATGCCATGATCAATGTAAATAGAAGAAGTGTCAGGCAGAGATAATAAATGCCTTAGTATTATTCCTATTATGAATGAGCCAGACCCTGATGTCTCGTGCCCCAATTGCACAATAGATTGTATCCCTTCGCTCTCAACATAGCAGTGCCATGAGAGATCAAGATCAGGCCGGTATCTGTATTTCACCAGTCCTTCGCTTTTTAGTCTGTCGAAGATGGGCAACAATTTATCCAAGATGAGGCTAGAGTTCGCAATTCCACGTCTCGGGTCTCTGACAAAGTCTGTTTCCAAGTCCCCGAATACTATAGCCCCTGTATCCCTCAATGACTCAAGTCTGTCAAGAATATTGTCCATTACTGCAAAATCATAAAAAATGCGCATTTCTGGGAATCTCATCCTTTTCAGAGAGATTTCTCCTGAACCAGCATCATATGCTAAATTCCAGACCTGGATGCCCTTGCTCTCCTTGAATTCAATCATGTCCCTAAATTTGTCAAAATGCATTTTATTCACCTAATTCGGAACGATCAGGTCCGGAAACCTCTGGCTCAATATATAATCTCTCAAAGCCTTCTGCTTATCGCAGAGTCTCAACTTCAATTCTCTTATTATGCCGGAAGTCAAAATAGACATACACCCTCACGCCTTTCAGGCTTGAACGGTTCCCCGAATCTCTCTCCCAATATATAATTCCTCAATTCCTGCTGCATAAGGGCAAAATGCGTTCTTCTTAGGACAAAGTCTGCTCTTTCCCCAAACATCTTATATCGTTCGCGGTCCCTGGATAATCTGTCCATCCGCGCATCATATACTCCAATGAGATTTTCAGGGATCTCTTCATATCTCCTTACAAGACTTCCCATCGCAAATTCCTTCTCTGACTGGACAAGCACAATCCTTGCATAATCTGGATATGCCTCTTTCATTGCAGATGCAAATTCAGTGCTTGTAGTGTCAAATATGATGTCCACATTTCTGCGCAGCGAAGATTCTATCTCAGATTTCATGTAGCCGTATCTTCTTCCATTTGCTTCGTATGAAGCTGCAAATTCTTTTTGCCGAAGAAGCCTGTCAAAATCAGCTTCAGACAGTATCCTTACTCCTGGCTCTGAACTGCTCCTGACTTCTCTTGTTGTATATTTTGTCGCCTGCTCAACATTCTTGACATATCCCAATAAGTGCCTGATCAGCGTGCTCTTGCCGCATCCAGACATTCCGACTAGGATATAGCCATGAGGGATATGAGGATTCTCATCGCATAATAGCAGCGAATCCATTTCATGTGTAGACATTGAGTCTTTAATGAATAAGCCGTTCATCAACGTCGCTTCAATGCCATGATCAATATAGACTGAAGAAGTGTCTGGCCTCGTTAATAGGTAGTCTTCTAATGCCTTCCTGCTGAATGGCGTATACCCTATTATTGAAGAGCCAAATGAATCCGGAAAACCTATCGCTTGATTCTCAAGATGATTTTGGCAGGAAAGGGAATAATCAAGAAGAGCCCTATAGGTTACCAGCCCTCCCTTTTTCAATTGATCAAAAAAGTTTAATACTTCCTCAAATACATGGTCATATTCAGTCAATTTGATGCCTATGTCGCCGAAGACAACAGCCTCGGAATCTTTTAAGGCTGCCAACCTATCAAATATATCTTTCATGAAGCTATAAGAAACCACATTAGGGTCTTTGTGGGACTCAACCCTGTGAAGGTTGCAACGTTGTGAGTATGGATCATAGCCAAAAGTCCATACCTCAACACCTTTCTTCCTCTTGAACTGGATCATATCCCCAAAAGTTTCCATATCGGTGCACCGCTCATCAATTAACCATATCCCGTTTATAAACCTTGCTAGAGAATACTACTAATAAGTAATAAATGTAATCATCAAATGCAGAACCAGATATCTTCCAACAATACCCAGATAATTTCCAGCTTTTCCTCAAAAACGCATATAAAAGATTGTGTTTCTATAGATGCATCAAAATACAAGGCTATCAAGATGATGAATGAAAAAGAGCTTATTTTGCTGAAGCATCTCAGGAAGAACTCGCGAAAGAGTCTTGCGAAAGTGGGCGAGGAAGCAGATATTCCTGTCTCAACGCTTTTTGACACTCTCAAGAGGCTTGAGGCAGGAGTCATCAAAAAGCATGTTTCACTGCTGGATTTCAGTAAAATGGGATACCATATCAAAGTGAACATCACAATGAGTGCAAGAAATAAGAATGGATTGAGGGAATTTCTCATCAAGGATGAGAGGGTAAACAATCTGTATTGCCTGACAAACGATTACCATTTCATGGCAGAATGCCTTTTCAAAGACTTAAAAGAGGCTGAAGATTTCAAGGAAGAGTTAAGGGAATTTGGGATAAGCCAGATGCACGAGCATTTTGTGCTGGAAGAGATCAAGAAAGAGGAATTCCTTCCCTTGGATGAAATGCAATATTGAGGTAAGAAAATGAACGCAAAAACATGTAAAGAAAAGATAAAAGGGTATGTAAGCAGATTTATGGATAGAAAGACGTGCGCATTGTTAGGAGCGACAGCTGTCGCATTGGCAGGAGAAGCTTATCTGATGAGCGGACACGAAGGAAAAAATAGTTATTTGAAAATCGGAGCACCGTCGCAGAATCAGCCTGCCAGTGTTGAGCTTCAGAGGCAATTGGCGCCTACAGCTCTTAAGATAAATGATGCAGAGATTCTAGGATATAAGAAACCGGATGACTTAGGATTTTATGTCATAACAAATGATGATAAGCTGACAAAATTAGAGGCTATTGCATTCAGTGTTTCGATGACTCCCGGAAAGACTCCGGATGGAAAAGACAGTTACACTGCAACACTGGATTATAGCAAAGCAAAGCCGATCTGGAAACCTGAATAAATGTCAAAAACCACCGATCACAGATGGGTGGCATGTTATTGAGTACAAAAGCAATAGAGGGTGGTTTTTGAGCATGCTCAGAAACTTTCCGCATATGAAAGAGAATTGGCTTTCAGCCACCAGTTATAAACTGGTGGAAAGTTTCTGACATTCCTATTTTTTCATATTATTTTATTATTATTATGCAATAGACAGAGAAGATATTTCTTGCCTCCCAAAAATATTATGGAAAGAGTTTGAATTTCTGAAATATATCTGAAACGCACCAGAAAATCAACGGAAAACCCCTAGCAAGCCATATTAAAATGAAAAAATTCTAGATTTAGATGGATAAAGTTGGAGTCAAGGCAGAATGGGAAAAAGCAAGAGAGGTCATAGTATATACTCCAAGATACGAACAGCTGTTCTATGGCGTGATACATCCATCAGCAGGGTCATTTGAGTCTGCGTTCAATCCAGTAGTTGCCATTGAAGAGCACATAAGATTCAGGACATTGCTCAGCCAGAACGGAGTGAAAGTGATAAATCTTGAGGACACAATAAGATCAGACTACGAAGCGCTCAGGAATCTCGCAACATTGTCTCTGTCGCATACAAAGATAGACCGAAACGGGATAGAAAAAGAGGACAGGAAAAGATACAAAGAAGAAGTTCTGAGCTTGCATTCAGAAGATATTCTCTTCCAGATAATTGTTACGATGCCTGAAGTGGTGAGAGGAAGATCGCATTCTAACCGCTCAGCAAACCAAGGATATAGGGTCAACCCTTTGATGAACCTGTATTTCCAAAGGGATCCATACATCACGACAGACAAAGGGATTGTGATTGGAAGGATGAGAAAAAGTGTAAGAAAAGATGAGACAAGAGTGATAGAGACATTGCTGGGTATACTTGGAATAAATCCAGTCTATCAGGTAAATGGTAGAGGGGTTCTTGAAGGGGGGGATTTCATACCAGCAGGAAGATTTGCGCTTATCGGATGCGGATTAAGGACAAATCAAGAGGCAATATCCCAGCTTCTGAAGAACAATGCATTCGGATATGATGAAGTTGCTGTAGTGTTCGATCCTTACAAGAAAGAGCATGAGATGCATCTCGACACCTATTTTGAGATTGTCGGAGAAGACAAGGCTTTGATAGTCCAAGACAGGATTGACACAAAAAGGCAGAAAGCGGATCCGGCAAAGACATCTATGGTGCAAGTGTATGAAAGAGACACATCAGGATCATACAGGATAAAGAACAGCCTTGAGGAAGGCATCAGGTTTGAAGAATATATGGGATCAAAAGGATTTGAATTGATACCAATACCAAAAGAGATGCAGATGAACTATGGCGTAAACGTGCTGACGATCGAGAGCGGAAAGATAATAGCTGTAAAGGATGTCCATCCGCAATATAGGGGATTATTATCAAAACATGGGATTGAAGCAGTTGAAGTTGACCTGGCAAACCTGACAAAAGGATATGGGGGGCCTCACTGCATGACGCAGGTCATAAAGAGGGGTTAAGATGCCAGCCATATATGGTGCAGAAGTTGTTGATACATTGGATCAGCTTGAGAGACAAGGATTTGGAAAAAGGATAGAAGTGTCTGAGGGATTATTCGGCTTATCAAAAGGCACGGATCCTGAAGTGGTGCTGACTTCATGTTATCATGCAAATGAGATATATGCCACTTATCAATCTTTGTTGAGGCTCGCAAGGACGACTCAAGAGCCATGCATCATCATACCTGTTGTCGACGCAACAAGGTTTGAATCATTCAAGAGAGACTCTGAAAAGAGCGCCGAATGCCAAGAAGGCCTCGAAGCAGGATTCCTTTATGACTCCATCAAGGGATTTTATGAAAGGCCTCAAGTCATGAGATGGCAATTTGATGATGAAAATGCTTGTCCTGAAGTGAAGGGCATATCAAAAGTGATAGAGAAGTGCAGCTTAGTTATCGATCTGCACAACTCATGCGTCGACGGATATATGCTATTATACAATCCTTCAGGAAGGAGTATCGAAAGAGAATTCATCAGCAGAGCAACAAGAAGGCTTGAAGCAGACGGAAAAATGTATGATGGGTTTCCAGGCTACAATCATAAGAAGGTGAGCAAAGGCATCTTCGAGAATTACATCCCAAAAACAGTTTTGTCATTTGCAGCATCAAGAGGCATCATGAATCTTGTGATAGAAGTGCCTGTATTCGAGCAGAACCAGGCTGCAGACTTCGAGAGATTGGAGATATTGACAAGCGATTATCTTGATCATCTATTAAAGGAATATTATAAGTTAAGGAGGGAAGAAAATGGAGATCAATAAAGACATGGGAGATTTTAAGTTAGTCTATGAGAGAAGAGTGGAATATGCGCCGCAGCAGGAACAGGCTACTGCTGTGCAATCAATGAAGGACCTTGAAGCAGCATTGCCAAGGCTTGGTTTTGAGCCGATGATGCAAAGGCAGACCTCATGGGATGGAAGCCTCTATGCAAGGATAATGGGAAAAGACGGGGCTTATGTGTTGCTGGAAGCGTATTTCGACGGAAAAGGAGAGTCTGCAAGGACACAGCAAACTGTCTGTTATAATATAACCGGACTTGAGAGAGATG
>Ga0209777_10000075_pt1 | contig 166015 bp, 156 predicted proteins | sample FrelakmetHBP12HB_FD_187147 | JGI IMG/M metagenome (GOLD analysis project Ga0209777, IMG submission 187147) | Freshwater lake sediment microbial communities from the University of Notre Dame, USA, for methane emissions studies -HBP12 HB (SPAdes)... | ecosystem: Environmental > Aquatic >...
GGTCGTCAGATTGTTGTTGTTGATATCGCGCGCCTGCACGGTGAGCGTCGTGGTGCTTCCACCCGCCGTAATGGAGACCGTCGCTGGACTCAGGGTGGAATGGGCTGCATTCGCCGCCCCCGCCGAGAACGCAATGTCTGTGCTTGTAACGGGTGTCAACGTCATCCCCGCCGTCGCGGTGGCCGTCAAGGTCATCGTATCCGCCTTGGAGTAGACGGGGGTTGCAATCGTGACGCTGTTGCCGGTCGTCGGAATGGTCCCCGTGAGCACCCCGCTCAATGAACCGCCGCCGGTCGCTTTGCTCAAGGTGATCGTGGTATCACTCGTCGGGTTCGCCGGATTGCCGTCGGCATCCTGCGACTGCACGGTCACACTGAAGGCCGTCCCCGCTGTCCCGGTGGAGGGCACCGTCGTGTACACCAGGTGGGTCGCTTCAGACTCACCCAAACCGAAATTGCTGAATGAAGTAAATCCTGTAGCAGTATAATTGGGCGTCGTTACTGCATAAGCAGCATTTGTGGTTCCGTCTCCTTTGATCATCTTCACGGTATGCGTAGGACTGAAGCCTGTCCCATCAAGGGTCGCCGAGTACGTGTAGCTGCTGCTACCCGACTGTGTAAGAGTCCAGTACCTGGCACTGTAGATGACCGTATTGGCAGGAGCCGTTCCGGGTAACGTCGATTCTATCTGTTCCGCCGTTACTGTGCTTGTACCGGTCAGGGCAGTATAATTGAAGGTAATCGGTCGGTAGTTTCCGCCCTTACCAATTGGGAAGCTCTTCGAACTGGCGCTGCCAAATATGCGGGCCAGTTTGCCGCTCATATACGAAGAACTGCTGCCACCGGAGACACCACCTGATGAACCGATGGTTAACGTGTTTGTGGTTCCATCAATAATACCGTTTGTCAGCGTCAGCATGCCACTGATGGTCGGACTGCCGCTCAACGTGATGCCGCTGGCATTGTCAATCGCGAGATTGTTCAACGCTGTCACACTGCTGGGAATGCTGACCGATGCCGAGCTGCCACCAAAGGAAAGACTCGAAGATGAGGTGGTCGAGAGGTTTGCTGGTGTTCCTGTGATGGCGGGACCGTTGAGAGTTAATGTATTGGCTCCTACCGTCAGTGTTCCGCTTGTGAGAGCAAGCGTCCCGCCCACTACAACGCTTCCGCTCAATCCAATGCCGGTAGCGCGGTTGATTGTCAAGTTGCAAAGCGTAACTGCGGGCAGGTTCGTGCTTGCGCCGGTTCCGCCAAGAGAAACATTTGATGTAGCGCCCCCAGTTAGGGTACCACTTGTGGAAGTTATGGCTCCATTGATTGTGAGAGTATTTGCACCAATGGACAAAGCGCCGCTCGTCAGTGCTAACGTACCGCTGATGGTCGGACTGCTGTTCAGCGTGATGCCGTTGGGATTGTTGATCGTGAGGTTGTTCAATGCTGTCACGCTGCTGGGAATGCTGACCGATGCCGAGCTGCCACCAAAGGAAAGACTCGAAGACGACGTGGTGGTCAAGCTGGTGGGCGTGCCGGAGATCGTCGGCCCGTTCAGCGTCATCGTATTGCCGCCGACTGCGAACGTCCCCCCGCTGGCCAGTGTCAACGTACCTCCCACGGTGACATCTCCCCCGGTCGTGTTGGCATTACTCGTGTTGCTCAGCGTTAGGTTGTTGTACGTGCCGGCAACAATTGTTTGCGATCCACCAAGAGCTCCATACTCAATGGTGCCACCCCAGGTCTTGCCTGTAGGAATCGGAGCAGCGCTGGTTGATGTAGGTACCGATGTCTTGATCGTCCCATTGTTGGCAATTGTTCCCAATGTGCCTGATAGAGTGTTTGCAGTTCCCATATCCAGCGTACCGCTGGCAGTGGTGGTCAACGTGCCATTGACCGTCAGACTACCTCCAGCCGAATTGGTGCCGCTCGTATTATCCAATGTCAAACTACTGTACGTGCCGGCAACAATTGTTTGCGATCCACCAAGAGCTCCATACTCAATGGTGCCACCCCAGGTCTTGCCTGTAGGAATCGGAGCAGCGCTGGTTGATGTAGGTACCGATGTCTTGATCGTCCCATTGTTGGCAATTGTTCCCAATGTGCCTGATAGAGTGTTTGCAGTTCCCATATCCAGCGTACCGCTGGCAGTGGTGGTCAACGTGCCATTGACCGTCAGACTACCTCCAGCCGAATTGGTGCCGCTCGTATTATCCAATGTCAAACTACTGTACGTGCCGGCAACAATTGTTTGCGATCCACCAAGAGCTCCATACTCAATGGTGCCACCCCAGGTCTTGCCTGTAGGAATCGGAGCAGCGCTGGTTGATGTAGGTACCGATGTTTGAATTTTTCCACTATTGGTTAGCGTTGTTAGGGTACCGCTAAGCAACACCCCAGTGCCGAGATTAAGAACATCACTCGCAGTCGTGGTCAAGGCATCGTTTACTGTTAATGTATTGGATGCATCCTGAGGTGAGAGAGTCACTGTTGAATTGTTGGAAAGGAGTAACTGCGCTATGGTCTGAGTAGGGACATTTGTAACCGATACACTTGTACTTTGCTGGGTATATGATGCATAAATACTCCATTTCTCGCTTGAGGATGTGCTGCTGGACCATGTTGAGGGAAAGGAACCGTAAGATTGATACAGATAGTTTCCGTCGCCTGACGAGCCTGCCGTGTATGATGGTCCCGCTGCGTAAGCATTTCCTGGATTCCACTGCCAGACCAGCCAATATGTCCCGGAGCTCAACGTGAGGCTCGTGGGCGTGCCTGCGCTGATGTTCACAGTCGTCCATGCAGATGCGGCAACTGCAACATCACCGCTTTCCCATTGCTTCGACCCAATGGGGTCTCCAGAATCGTCCATAAAACTGGTACTTCCATTTGTCCCGTCCATGTGAAGCAAAAGAACCGTGTAGGAATCGGACACATAGGGGGCGGTCGGCGGGGTGAAGTTGCTCGTCCAGCGGGCGATGCCTTTGCTGACGCGGACTTCGTCGATATTTCCAGAAGTGTAATAAGAAGGGCTGATGCCACCAATTTTGACGGTTGAACCATCATTACTAACCGTTCCACTCTTTGTGACTGGCGTGCCAACGGAAATGCCGTTTTGGTAGAGGGTAAAGGTATTACCCTGACGCACACCTGCGATATGAGTCCACGTGTTGTTTGGCAATGAAGTGGTGGACGAGATAATGACGTCCCAAGTGCTAGGAGTCCCCAGGTTTGCATAGAAATGCAGATAACCACTCCCTACCCACAATACAGCGGACATGTACGCAGTGAGATTTGCTCCCTTTGAATACAATGCCTGCGTGACTGAAGCATCCGAGATATATGCCCACATATCAATGGTGAAATCGCCGGACCCGAAATTGAAGTCTGAAGAGTCTGGCGTGTCGAGGTACTGGCTTGATGCGGCTACGAATTTTCCGCTTGCGCCACCGACTCTACTCTGAGAAGTATCAATAGATGCTCCTCCGTGTGAAGTGATGGTTTTGGAGGTGGATGTAACACCATCGTAGATTGCGAGACGGGCATGTCCCGCCGCATGAGAGTAGAAACTCAATGAACTCATGCTTGCGTTGGTACCAGACAATGTTACCTTGGTTGCCTTCGCCTGCCCTGTTATCACATCGTCCAAAAACGTGGTGCTTCCGTCCGTTCCATCCATGTGGAGTAGAAGGACTGTATAAATGTCACGGTCGTAGCGGGCCGTTGGCGGCGTGAAACTGGTGCCTGTCCAACGAGCGATGCCCTTCGAAATGCGGAACTCGTCAATATAACCATCGAAGGTAGCAGTATTGATATACAAGGAACCTGTGTTGTTACCAATCGTATTATCATTGGCCGTGACTGTTGTCGTAAGTCGTGCGCCATTCTGGTAAAAATACCAAGACGTACCGCTATGCACAACCGCTATGTGATACCAAGTCCCAGTTGATACAGTAGTAGTGGCGTTGACATCAATATTGTAACTCGCGCTACCTGTATTATTCTGAAAGTACCAATAGTAGGTGCCTCCAATATTGTATAAGTCGTAGCTCCACTCATTATTCGTATCTTGCCAGTGGGTAGCTATACGCCCGTATTGCCCGGATGCGGGCAATGAGTTAAATCGTACCCAGGTATCTATAGTGAAGTCGCTGGTGCCGAAGTACCAGTCCGACGAATTTGACGTAAGGAGGTATTGGCTTGATGCGGATGCGAAACTTCCGCTTGCGCCCCCGAACTCGCTGTGAGAAGTACTAATAGATGCCCCATTGACTGATGTTATGACCTTTGCGGTTGGGTAGCTGGTTGAACCCGTCGCCTTGATACCGGCGGCACCTCCGCCACTAAATTGAAGAATGTCATCCGTCGTCGGGGCTGTTCTGCTAGGTGCCCAATTGTCTGCAGTTTGCCAGTTAGTAGTGGTGGTAAAATTGTCCCATGTATAAGTAGGCTGGTACGAAGCATATATGCTCCATTTCTCGCTTGAGGAGGTGCCGCTACCCCAAGATGAAGGGTATGAACCATATGCCTGTGCCATATAGTTGCCGTCACCGCTGCTTCCAGCCGTGTAGGACGGTCCAGAAGTAGTACTGTCCCATTGCCACGCAAGCCAATATGTGCCGGCATTCAACGTGAGGCTCGTGGGAGTTCCAGCGGAAATACTGACGGTGTTCCAGGTGCTTGCTGTGGCTGCCGTGCTGGCACTCTCCCACAGCTTTGAGCCTACTGGATCCCCGGAATCGTCGATGAAATTGGTGCTTCCATTGATTCCGTCCATGTGGAGCAAGAGGACGGTCTGGGAGTCGTTTACATAGGGGGTCGTCGGGGGCGTGAAGTTGCTCGCCCAGCGGGCGATGCCTTTGCTGACACGGACCTCATCGATATTTCCAGAGATGCAATAAGTGTCGATCCCACCGATTTTGACGGGTGAACCATCATCACTAACCGTTCCACTTGCTGTGGCTGTGCCAATGGAAATGCCGCCTTGGTAGAGAGTCCAGCTACTGCCATGACGCACAGCCGCAATATGAGTCCACGTATTGGTTGGGAACGATGGGGTGGTGGACCGGATATCGACGTCCCAAGTGCCAGGAGTCCCCAGGTTCGCGGAGAAATTGAGATGACCATTCCATAACCACAGTACAATGGACCCATACGTAAGGCCAGTCGCTCGCTTTGAATAAAATGCCTGCTCGGGTGAAGCATCAGTGATATATGCCCACATGTCAATGGTGAAATCGCCAGAGCCGAATTGGAAGTCCGACGAGTTTGGCGTGGAGAGGTACTGGCTTGATGCAGCCACGAATTTTCCGCTTGCCCCGCCGAATTCGCTGTGAGAAGTATCAATCGATGCCCCACCGTTTGAAGTGATGGTCTTGGAATTGGCTGTAACGCCTGTATCATTGTAAATCGCCAGCCGGGCATTCCCTGCCGCATGAGAGTAGAAGCTCATTGATTGAATGGCTGCATTGTTGGCGGATAGCGCGGCCTTGGTTGCTTTTGCGTAGCCCTCAATCTGAACAAAAATATATTCGTTATTGACGGGGGTATTTGCAACTGTGCTTCCTGAGGGCCAAGAACCAGGAAGTGTAGAGCTATATGAACCTGCCTTATAATAGCAACTATTAGCAGGACCACCAGAAGTATAGTAAACCTTGTTTGACCAATCCCCATTGTAACCAATCCAATATTTCGCGTTAGCAGTCAAGTAGACGGGAGTTGTCAATGTTGCCGTTTTCCATCCAGTTCCAGTCAACCCCGTCATTTCAGCAGTTTGACCTAGCAATGAATTAGGAGCGTTGCTGCTATCTGAGTAGATTCCAATAACAGTATGATCGCCAGCAACTAGGGCGGTAGAAATATCTATGCCAAGCGCTGTAACCGTTCCAGATACAGCCCCCATTGTAAACTGAGATGCAACAATCTGCCCCGCCTGATGTCCATTACTAGAGGCCTCGTTTGCAATAGCAGTTGTGGTGCTTGGGTAGCTTGTTGAACCCGTCGCCGTGAAACCAAAGGTAGGCTCTGTGGCAATGGCACGCTGGTGCCCCGGAATAGCTACAACTGCTAGCATCGCAACCACCACAACAAGGCCTACAAGTTTGATGCGCCATCCATTTGTGTTCGTCACGTTGTCCTCCCTGTTGTTGGGTGATTGCTCTCTGTATGTCCTTGATGATGAACAGGACGAGCAGAGCTGGCGGCAGAATGATTGCCGCGTTCTAGCCGTCCTTGGTCTATGCGTGGCCATTTCTCTCAGTTCCCATAGAATCAAACCCTACCGACAGCCTTGCCACGTCGGCATCCGAAGACTCAATCCAGCGTACACATTGGGTGCCAAATGGGTCGGTGAAGTGGACATCGTTGGACACTCCGCCCTTCCAACGCTGAGCATGGTTTTGCACACAACTGGTGCTGTCAGATGAAGTATCAGTGATCTTATTGGCCGTCAGCAGCGTATTGTGGTTGGTGAAAACTCCAGAGGCATGATTGAGGCCAAGTTGTTGCCAGTAAGCACAGTCAGTTGGCCGGCACCTGGAACAGGCGCGCTGGAACCCACATAGAGTAACCACGGTGACCCCATTGAGGAAACCATGGCAAGAACTCCCCTCGATGTTTGCGATCCTCAGCACTTCCTGTTTCACTTTTGCCTCCTGAGTCTTGATCTCAAGAGGACCGGTTTTGCCAATGGCTCCATTCGGCTCAGGCAACCACTTTCGCGCCGAACTTCACAGCCTTCCCTTGGTAATGAGGTAACTATGACAGGTACTGTTTTTTTGTCAACACAGGGGTCCTGCCCGGAAATGGCAAAACCCCCGAGAAGGGGGGTAAGCACAAGCAGGATGGATTCCCGCTTTCACGGAGAAGCGCCCCCTCAAAAACGCCCCTCGCATGGGAAGAAAGTGCTCGGGGGAATAACAGATGAAGGACAAGGACAAAGACTGGATTCCCGCATACGCAGAAATGACACATCCGAGTGTAACACTCTCGGGACAGAAGCGCCCCTCAGAAGCACCCCTCGTATTGGACTAACATGCTCGGGGGCCTTGAAGAACACCTCGCATCTTGGACAAAAGGGCTCGGGGAGTTCCATTTAACGCGAGAATGTTACAGCGGTTGTCACCGGGCCGTTCTGCGGCATACTGAAATCGAGGTGAGCCCATGAACAGGCAATTGATGTGCGTGACGTGCGGATCGACCTACTCTCTCGAAGACCGGCGGCTCCGATGCGATTGCGGGGGTCTGCTTGACGTTCAGCTCGATATGGACGGCGCTCCGTCTCCTGATGCTCTTGTCGCAACATTCGAGTCACGTCTCGCGTCGCGCCTGCCGCAGGATCTCTCCGGCATCTGGCGCTACCGCGAACTCGTGCTGGACCTACCTGCAGGAGACATCATCACCTTCCCGGAAGGCCGCACGAACCTGTACACGCTGGATCCTTCCTCACTCGGTCTGTCAAATCTCTGGGCCAAACACGAGGGAGAAAACCCCACGGGCTCCTTCAAGGACCGGGGCATGACCGCTGCCGTGAGCTGGGCCAGGCATCAGGGAGCGCGTGCGCTCATCTGCGCCTCTACCGGCAACACCTCTGCGTCGCTGGCTGCGTACGGCACTCGCGCAGGCATCCCCGTCTTCGTGCTCATCCCCGAGGGACACATTGCCCGCGGCAAGCTGTCCCAGGCACTGGCCTATGGCGCTCACACGCTGCAAATCGACGGCAACTTCGACGATGCCATGCATGCCGTGGAGCAGCTCGCTGACAATTACCGGCTGACCCTTGTCAACTCGCTGAACCCGTTCCGCCTAGAGGGGCAGAAAACCATCATTCTGGACAGCTATATGCAGCTGGGTCGACACCTTCCCGACTGGATCATCGTGCCCGGCGGCAACCTCGGCAACACTAGCGCGTTCGGCAAGGCACTCATCGAGATGAAATCGCTGGGTCTCATCGATCGCGTGCCACGACTTGCCGTCATCCAGGCCGAGGGAGCGTCCCCGTTTGCGCGTGCCGCGAAGAATGGCTTCCGCCACTTCGAGCCCATGCAGCCCGAGACCATCGCCACGGCCATCCGTATTGGCAACCCGGTCAACTACGACAAGGCCGCGCGCGCCATCCGCTACACGGATGGTGTCGTGACCACTGTCACCGATGCTGAGATCCTGCAGGCAAAGCACGACCTGGACCGGCAGGCGATCGGCTGCGAGCCTGCGTCGGCAGCGGGGTTTGCCGGTCTGCGCAAGCTGCGGCGCGAGGACACTGTGCACGCAGGCGAGAGTGCCATGCTGGTCATCACCGGCAACATTCTCAAAGACCCTGATGTGACGATCGCCCTGGCGATGGGAGAGACCGCTGGCCTCGGCGTCCCGGGATCAGAAACACTCAGCTCCTGTGCCAATACGCCACGCCATGTCCCGTCGACTGTGGACGCCATCGCACGCATCATCGAGGAGGCACTCCCATGACCGCCGTGCCCGAGATCCGTATTGTCCAACTCGGGGCAGGCAAGGTCGGGGAACCGCTGACTCACCTGACATTTGAGAACCGTGCACGCGTCGAGCGTGAGACCGGCGTCTGCCTGCAGTACGCCGCTATCGTCCGCAGCAACAGCATCGCCTTCGGCGACGAAGCAGCTAGCAGTGTGGCAGGGGGTGGCGTGTCTGCGACTACATGGACGCAACGCGCGCCCGGCATGACGCTCGCCGTTCTGGACCCCGTGTTCGACCGCTTCGGGCTTCCAGACACCACGCGGTACGTGCTGGTCGACGTCACGGCCACTGCGGAGACTGGCCCTCTACTCCTGGAAGCCCTGGGGATGGGCATCCCTGTCGTCACCGCGAATAAGATCCCTCTCGCCGAGACGCCCGGCTGGTTCGAGCAGGCGCGGATGGCAGGCCGGCAAGCTCGCACGCCGTTTCGCTACGAGTGCACCGTTGGCGGTTCCCTGCCCGTCATCAGTACGCTTGTCGATCTCATGACGACTGGTGATACTATCCAGCACATCGTTGCCCTGCCCAGCAGTTCGCTCTCCTGCATCATGGGAAACTTCAACCGCGGGCTCTCGCTGGACGCAGCTATTGCCGATACGATGCGGAGAGGGTTTGCCGAACCCAATCCCCTGACGGATCTTGCCGGCCGCGACGCCCTGCGCAAGATCGTCATCCTGGCCAAGACGATGGGGCTCCCCACCAACATCGGCGACGTGTGCCAGCAACCTCTGCTCGATGAGGATTACTCGGATTTCGAGGCCTTCCAGGGTGACGGCATGGCGCGCCTTGCGGCTCGATTGACGGCAGCCCGCCAGCCCGGGATGGTCACCTACTACGTCGGATCGGCCTCCGCAGACGGGGCTGTGACGCTCAGTCTCCGCAACTTCCCCCAAAACTCCATCTGGGGAACGCTTGAGCCCTCTGAGAACCTCTTCCTATTCAGCACCAGCCGATTCGGTGATCTGCCGGTCGTCGTTCGCGGCATCGGCGGCGGACCTATCCTTACCGCCTCAGGTGTCCTCGCGGACATCATCAAGGCTGCACAGGGACTGACATAAGGAAGTCCTACCCGACGCTCATCCCGCGGACCGTGACACTCTCAGTGCTCATGGGCACACCCGCAGCGGCCAGGGTACGAGGCAGCGCCTCGGCGCCGCGCATCGTCACTGCACCCATCTGGTCGGTGAGCCAGAGGTGAACGACCCGCCCATCCTTCATGGTGATGCGAAAACCATGCGTGTCCGATTGCGCTCCCAGCAGGGCGGTACCCGACCCCCGCCGGCCAGATAGCGCAGCGAGCCAGAATGTCGTGACGAGCCACTTCGGAGGCAGTTGCATTGCTGGCTGAACGAGTGCCATGTCAGCAAAAAGGTACTCTTTGCGCCGCCATGCCGTCATCCGCACCAGGCGGTCTGCCAACACCATAAGCTGCAGGCCGCCCGCGCTGATGCCAACCTGCACGGCCCACAGACCGAGGAGCCCGATGAGCCAGAAAACGAGGGTCAGTCCCCAGTATTCTGCGATGGCCAGTGCGGCATTGCTGGTGATCAAGAAGGGCATCCCGATGAACACAACTGTGAGCATGAGTCCCGCGATGTCGCCCAGCACAACGCGCCACCGGTCATAGGCGATGATGTCCCCACTCCTGCGCGGCCACGGCAGCAGAATGTACAACAGCACGGCAAGGGCCAAAAGTGGGAAGAACAGGCTGCGCAACGGATAGATAAGCGCATGAGGAGGGCCATGCAGGCCCGCGCCGAGCGTGAAGTCGCTGCTGTCGAGGCGCACCGCGACGGCCTGGACCCATGTCCCGTCGGACAGCAACGCGTAGCGCACTTCGCCGTCCGGCATGCCATCCAGCAGGTCCGGCGAGGGCAGGTCGCGCTGCCGGACGTACACGCCACCCCATTCCCCGACGCGGCGCCGCCACGTCTGGTCTGGGGGGTCCCCTTCCTGCGTCAGAGACAGCCCTTTGGCAAAAGTGTCCCATGCCGTACCGAGGGCGGCGGTCGTCTTCCCGGCGGTCACCGATGCGATATAGTCAGTAAGGGGCATAGTCTTGAGCGCCTTCTGCTCATCGGTCCACAGTCCGTAGACACTGCCCAGATCCTGCTGCTCCTGCGCGAAATCGATGACCTCGACGCGGGCCAATGGCTCACGCGTCACGACGAATGCAGTCACCACGGCAGCCAGGACAAGACTCACCGGCAGGATGCGACGCCAGATCTCCTGGGTGTTTCCTCTCTGTGCTGTGTTCATGCAGGACACTCCTCCATGACAAGTCGCTCTGCATTTATCATCGGGAAATGCCAACACACTGCAAGAGGGAGGCCACCATTCACGTGTCTGACCTCGGCCTGTCGTTCCCGCGGAGATGGAAACTCACCCGTTGGGGCGGGAACGACAAGCTAGGGGACTCATGCACACAGGAATGACAGACTGGGAATCCCTTTTTGTCGTTCCCGCGGAAGAGGGAACCCACACGCCGTTCCGGGAAAGGGGTGGCGCTATCTTGGCGTCTGCTCCTGCTGCGGTCCGGGGTACCGCATGTACTTGCTCCACAGGTCGAACAGCTGTGCAGTCGCCATGGCATCGCCCAGACAGTACCGCGCGATCTTCATGTGCTCGCCGGCAGCATACAGTGCGCCGACCTCACTGCCATGCACCTCACGCTTCGGCTGCTCCACCCCAAGGGCACTACACCAGACCGCAAGGGAGAAGCGGCGCCGGAACGCGCCGAACCATGTGAACTGATCCATGAGGTCCACGTGCTGGTTGCTGTAACGGTTGGGCATGAGGTCGATAGTCGGACGCACACGGTTGGCGGCCGAGCGCACGAGGAGGAAGGGGCAGTCGAAACTGCGCCCGTTGTACGTGATGATCTGCTTTGCCCTGCCGGCCGCTTCCCAGAAGTGTATCAGCAGCTCCTTCTCCGTGCCAGGCACAAACACGGCCTTTTCTTCGCGAACAGTCTCCACCCCACCATTCGGTGCCCGGAAGTAGACGGCGGCGTGGTCCTGTTCGGGCGAATAGAGTGCAATACAAGCGATCTGTGCCGTGACGGGGAAGAGGCTCAGCGAGTCCCGTATCTCCTGGCGTTCTTCATCCGTATCGGCAGGTCGCAACAGCGATTCCTGGACAGCTGGGTCCAGCGACTCCCATGGGACTCCGACGGTCTCGACATCGAAAACCAGCCGCTCCATGTCAGCCTCGACTCGAGAATCGGTCAAGTGGCGACGTCGTGTCGATGCGCACCCTGCTGCGTGCGTTCCCACCGTAGACACCGTCCAGAAACGCCAGCTCGGCGCCCAGCTCGTCTGCCATCACCGTAATGTTCCAGGCCTTGGGTTTGCCGTTTGTGCCGTTGTTGAACCTGTACCCTCGCATCTTCAGCAGGTCCTTTGCCTCGAATGGGGCACCTACAGCCCAGATGTGCGCATCGTCCGCCATGGCGTGATCGAGGAGCGGCTTCAGAACTGGACGGCCAGACGACGGCAGCGTGCCAGCAAGAATGTGCAGAAGCGCGAGGCAGTCGTTCTCGGCGCGATGAGCCTCATAGAAGAAGCCCATGCATAGCGCAATGAGTTCCTGTTTCTGGGTCGCAATACCCTCGTCGTGCCAGTGGACCTGACTCATGGAGCACGCCCATGGTCTGGTTGCAAACACCGGCCACGTCTTCTCTACAAACGGACGATCGAAACCGGCATTGTGGGAAATGACCAGCGTGGCGCGCGAGGCGAAGGCTTCCACGGTCACGGCATCGATGTGGTGTCCCCGCACCATGTCGTCCGTGATGTGAGTCATGGCCGTGATCTCAGCAGGGATATGACGTCCGGGGTCCTGCAGCTCGTCGAAGGTGTCGACGATGCGATAGACACGTCCCGTGGTGGGCGCGTACTCGAACAGGACCATGCCCAGCTCGATGACGTCATCCACCAGTGCGTCGAGACCGGTCGTCTCCGTGTCGAGGACGAGGCCCAGATGCATCGGCTCACCGTCGGGTTTTGTGTACCGTTCCACCGGGTGGAGTTTCCGGACGACATGGTAGTCCCCTGTCCCCTCCAACGCCTGCGCTATGACCTCCCACTGCGCTCGCTCGTCGTCCGTCATCGCTTCCCCCCGAGCACTTTCTTCCCATGCGAGGGGCGTTTCTGAGGGGCGCTCCCCCCCATCACGCACACGTCACCCCGTGATGTTGTTATAGCACGATTCCAGCCGAAGGACTCGCCAATGTGGAGAATGTTACACTTCGGAACCGTCCCGAAGTGTAACAAACAGGTTCAGACGCCGAAGAGATTCTCCGGGTCTGATGCCGCGTGCCGGGGGCGGAGAGCGTCGACAGCCGCAATGCCTTCGTACCCGATGCCATGTGCTGTGCACCAGTCACGTGCGGTGATGCCTGTTCGGCGGTAGAACGCGCGCCATCCTGGATACTGCTTGACGGTGTCGTTGTAGTTGAGCTGGCCTAGGCGGACCTCGTCGACGAAGCCGACAGCCTCGAGGATACGCACGACGTCCTGCTGCCAGATATTTGGCGTCGGGTACGGCTCCATATTGACGAAGCAGTGAAGCCCAAGGTCGTGGGCATGGTGCAGTCCCGCGATTCTCTCGGGATAAGGGGCTGTCCCCGGTTCGTATCGTACCCGGAACCCTTCGTCAATCGAGACCAGCGTGATGCCGAACTGGTTACTGTGAGACAATTGCAGCGCCTCTTCCGGGATAACCCCCTTGGTCAGCGTATGCACGGGGATGTCATAGGAGTTGATGAGGCGCATGAGTTGGAGTGTCAATGCGGTGACCTCTGGGTGCTGGTACATGAAGGCGTCGGTTGCAAACGAGAGGTGCACCGAGCGCGCCTTGCCGCGTAACCGTGGAAGTTCTTTCTGTGCCAGCTGCAGCGCATTGGCGACCAGCCGAGGTCGGCACCACTCCTCGTACGAAGCGACCTTGCCAAACCGCTGCATCATGAGGAAAGCGTAGCACGGGAAACGACACCCATGTGAACAGCCGACAACATGCGTCGCCGCATAAGCGCCAGTGCCGCCGATGCCGGTACGGTAGATCAGCGACTTCCGAGTGACCATGTCCATAATGACATAGTAGGCCACACCCGAGGGAGAGCAACCGCCCGTTCTGGGCGTCAGGGAACGGATCGTTAATCAAGAAGAGCTCTGCACGAATTGCGAGATCCCGTTCAACAGGTCTCTCGTCGTCGCAAACCAGTTCAGGAGTGGCCTAGGGTATCACAGTAGCATCTCGGACGCTGGTTTGTCAGGCAAAAGCATCGACAGGATGTAGTCGTGAACCGCGTCAGTCATGTCAGTAGCCCCGCTCCAGGTTCACCAGGTTGCGCGGCGTCTCGCCGCGGTCGGCGCGGATGGCGTTCTCAAAAGACTCGCCCCAGAGTCCCTCGACGGAGACGTCCGCAAATCCACCGGTGTGCGGTGACATCACGATGTTTGGCAACTCCCAGAACGGCTCGTGGGCAGGGAAGACCGGATGCAGCATGCGGCCGGTGACCGGGTCTTTGGCGACGGGTTGCGGTGGATATACCCACCAGGGGTCGATGCCGGCGCCGGCAAGCGTGCCGTCCTTGAGCACGTCATAGAGCGCCTTCTCCTCCACGGTGCGCCCGCGGCCGATGTTGATGAACCAGTGGCCACGCATTGCCTCGAACTCCGCCTTTCCAAAGAACAGCTTTGTATCAGGTGTCGACGGCAACACATCGACCACAAAGTCGCTTCGGCGAATGAAGTCGAGCTTCTGCTCAGGTGTGTAGAGAGCATCGACGTCGGCCGGCAGGATGCCTCCGGCACTCCTCCTGAGCCCCAGCACTGTCATGCTCAGCGCCTTGCAGACCTTTGCGATGTGCAGACCGATGTTCCCTAGCCCGGCGATGCCGACCGTCTTGCCGAAGAGTCCGACGACTGGTTCGTCCATCGTCGCGAAACCGTGCCAGATGCCCTGCCGGAGGTCGCGGTCATAGGGAATGATACGGCGTGCCAATGCGAACATCAGGGCGATGGCATGTTCGGCGGTCGCCTCCCGGTTGCCGTGCGAGTTTGCAAGCGGCACTCCGGCATGCTTGAGTGTCGCCAGATCCATGCTGTCGACCCCGGCGAACGGCACCTGGACCAACCTGAGATGAGGCGCAGCTACCAGCAGCTCCGGCGTTATGGTCCCGGTGACCAACGCGCCGATGTCATCGCCGTGTCGAGCCAGCTCAGTGGCGTCCGTGATAACCTGCGGGCGCCGACCGGTGAAGCCTGCACGCCGTGCTGCCTTGTCCCATATATCTTCCCACCCGACAGGTGGAACAGTGCCGATATAGACTGCCATAGCGGCACCTCCTGTGCCTCAGATTCTTGTTTCTGCCCTATTGTACCCTCTTTTCTACAGACGCGTCGACAACGCTCGCGACGCCTCCTGGAACACGACAATGCAACCCTCTCGTGAACAAGCGAAGAAGCCCCCACAATAGCAGAACAACCTCTTAGTAGTGGGTTGCATGAGGTTCGCCATGACCTGCCACACCGAGCTCTTCCTCAGATGGGTTCCATAATCGTCAGTCTGTGAGCCATTTGTAGGAAGATTTCGCAATCGGGGCCCTCCAGTTGGGAATTGGTACGCTCTGACTTGACAAATTGTGCAGGTGTGATATTGCCTTGCATAGAGGCTGGATGTATGCGCCGAGGTAGGACAACACGCGGAGCGCAAACACCCATCGCATTGTACCCACGGGCGTCAAAAACACCGCAGACAGAAGCCAGACGACGAAGGAGGTGGAGCACTTGTCTGGGCCTCAAGAAGACTAGAATGCGGATACGGAGGCATGACCGCTGGTGCATTGTCGGAACAAATTGTCTCGGTTGTAGTACCCGAATCAGTTCGGATATGAACAAGTCGTCTGCCCACTACGGGCAGGAATGCAGGAGAATGGCATGAGCACAACAACGATCGAGAAACAGATTAGAGACCTAAGTGCTCTGATCGTGAAATTCGACAAGGTCATCAAGGATATGGATAGGATTGCCGATTCAGACCAACAACAAAGGACGGCACTTGTTGAACAACGTAAACAGCTCAATGCCCAGAAAGACGTGCTGATGTCCCATCCCGCTGTCCCTAGCAAGTCTGTTGTTTCGGATCTCGCACAAGGAATAGAACCCATCCTTCCAATTTGGCCTTGGCCGCACGATTTCCAGCAAGCCCTCATAGCCGCTCTAGAAGCTGATACAGAGATCGCTCGCGAATGGCAAACCCTGCAGGAGAAGAAGGAACGGTATATGGTCCATCTAGGGAAGCGAGGACGGATTCGTAAGAAGACTAAAGAGCCTTCCGCCGAATAGGAGACCTCTGTTTGGAAAATGTGGAGACCATTTCAACTATGTGAAGCGACGAAGCCCCCGTCTGGAGGCTCTATCCAAGGGCATTAAGCAAGATTCTGAGGTCATCTGCTCACTGTGGGCAGGAAAGAGGGGGAAAAACGTGACTGATCAGAAGGGACTATCCAGTACCGAAGAACAGGTCAAGGACTTGAGCAACTCCGTATCAACATTTGATAGTGTCATAAAGAATATCGATAGCATCTTGGACATCTACCAACAACAGAGGACGCTCCTCGTTGAACAACGTGCTAAGCTTGTTGCTCTAAGAGACATACTGATGTCCCCTGCTAGCAAAGTGACGAAGGGAGCTCTCGGCGACCTAGCTTTTGGCATAGCAGCAACCACACTTGAAGCTGCAACGGGCAACTATGTTGGTGCGGCACTTCAGGCAGCCCATACAATTAACAGTGCAATCAACTCAGCTCAAGAAGCAGTAGATGCGCATACGGCCAATATAGAGCATACACTGCACGAACAGAATGAATGGTTGCATGAGCATCAAGGTCGCGAGAGTGAGTAAGGACAGGGCAGATGTGCTGTATATAAGACGGCACTAGGAAGCAAGGGCGACTGGTACTACTCACAACGGCAGACAACAGCGGAATTGTGGGCTTCGGTTCGCTCAGATCCGTGCTGAGAACGTTCAGGCGCAAATACCCCTGCGGAACTTACCAACAACGAATGGCTCAGGAGAGTCCGTCATTCTAGGAGAAGTAACGTTCTCTTCACCAGAAGAGAGGCTCTTCTTTGAAGAGTGTCCGAGTTGTCTTGCGTGTGTGGAGCGATGTCGAGAAGCCTCACATTTGGAAAGCCTTCCCAAGTCAAGCCAAACGGAGATCAGACTTGTAGTATGCTTGCCCAAGATTCTCGAAGACGCAGGGTGGACATGGAACACCCTCCGCCAAAGCAGCCGTCTCAGTATTCTGACCGTAGGCAGTATGCAGAGTGCGCAGATCGGACGCCGGTCAGAAAGACACGGCCTCCAGTGGCAATGGGGGGTAGATCTGTCCCATGACCGGCGGCATGCTGTTGTAGACCCAGTCGATGTCGATGGAGGCCAGCTCGGCGACGCCATGGCGTCGGAAGCCGGTCCAGGTGCCACGCAGCAGGATGTCCTCCATATCGAGGGTCATCCCGAAGAGCGCGACCGGCGTGCCGTCGAGAATAGCCCGGAGTTCATCGCCGTAGGGAAGTCCTGAGATTGCGATCCGCCTGCTGTCGGCCGCCTGGGCCTGGATGCAGGGGATGATGACCGGGTAGCCGTCTCGACCCACGTAGCTCACGAACTTGAGTGAGTCCAGCTTGGCCAGCATCCCCTGAGCCCACGTCGACAGGATGTGGTCCCGGTTGCCCGTCGCGAGACCACCACGAGCCAGCCGCGTCGCGAGACCACCGCGGACGACCTGACCCATGGGGAGGGGCAGCCCCTCGGTAATGCCGACAAGCTCCATGTAATGGACCGTGTGGATGCCAAAGTACGTGTTGTAGCGCCACATGGGTTTGTTGTTGTACATCTCGTACTCTGACCCTTCCTTCCGCTCTTCCTTCCACAGGGCGCGTCCGCGCCAGATCTTCCTGGTCAGCGACATCACGAGAAATGCCGTCTTCGGGTTGGCATGGACGTTCTGCTTGCTGAACCCCTCGGTGAACTGTCCCCACATGACTGTGTATGGGTCACGCGCCTGGATTGTCGTGATCAGCGTGACGTGCGGCAGGTTGTGGCTGTTCACGGTAGCCAGCAGGGCCACTTTCATGTCGGCGGCCATAGCGGTCGCCGTCGCGCTGTTGATAGTCGTCAGTTCATCCATTGCACCCTCCATGCTGGAAGCCGCCGGGGCTGGACGGTCCCGGATCGGCGGAATGGTCTTCGACGACAAGCGGGTCATCAAGTCTCGTGCGTCCGCTCCAATGAACGATGCCGTGATTCACGCCGGACGAGCGGGCAACGTCGACCAGGTGCTGGACCTCCTCGGCGGACATCAGCGGTGTGCCGGCGTACGGCCAGTCCCGGCCGAGGCGGGCATACTTGTCCCGCGCCAGGTTATTAAAGGCACACAGGTCCCAGCGAGACACGACATCCGCGAGATTCTCTGCGATGAACGCTCCCAGGACGCGGATGTTGAGGTCGGCAGCGGTGGCGCCGGGGATGAGCGGCGTTCGGATCCACAGTGTCCCGGGGTGCCCCTCATGGCGCATCATGTCCGCAAGCACGAGCACGTTTGCCAGGATGATCGTGTTGTCCTGACCGGTGAACGTCTTGTGGCGGACGCCGTCAGCTTCCTTCAGGTCGTAGAGGACCAGGTCCGCCTCCCGCGCGACGGCGAGGAACCGGTCTGTCGCCGCCATGCCGCACGTGTCGACGGCCGTATGCAGGCCTGCGGCGTGCGCTGCAATCAGCAACTCCCGGCAGAAGTCTCCCTGGAGCGTGGGCTCGCCTCCCGAGACCGTGACTCCGCCATCCGCGCCGAAGTAGGCGCGGTCCTTGACGACTTCCGCCAGCAGACCCTGCGCGGTCCACCTGGCACCCAGCAGATCCATGGCGCTCGACGGGCAGGCGGTGACACAGACGCCACAGCCGGTGCAAAGGCTCCTGTCGAGCTGCATGCCCGTGCCCGTCAGCTCAAGAGCATGCTGTGGGCACGCAGTGACACAGGTGCGGCAGCCGATACAGCGATTCCCTATCCACTGCACCTGCGGCCTCGGATCGATGCTCTCCGGGTTGTGGCACCACGCGCATGCCAGCGTGCATCCCTTGAGAAACACGGTCGTCCGAACGCCGGGGCCGTCCTCCGTCGACAGCCGCTGGAGTTCGAGGACGACGCCGGTTTCCTCTGTCCTGTTCACCGACAGTCCCTAGTACGTGTTGTGACTTTCACGCGCGATGATCTCGTTCTGCAGTTCGCGCCCGATGCTCGCGAAGTACGCGTTGTAGCCGGTCACGCGCACTAGCAGGTTGCGGTAGTTGCCCGGATGCGCCTGGGCGTCGCGCAGCATGTCGGAGTCCAGCATGTTGATCTGCAGGGCCGTGCCGCCATTCTCGATGTACCCGCGCAGGAAAGCCTTGAACTTGGTTCGATGCTCGGGGTCGCGCAGCATCGACGGGCTGAACGTGATCGTATGGCTAGCTCCGTTGGGCAGACAGTTGAGGTAGCCCTCGAAATCGCCGACTCCATCCGCCGCCTTGCCTCCCAGCGCAGTCCCAACCGAGTTGGCGTTGGCCGTGGGGCCCTTGACGTCGGCTCCGTTGCTCGGACAGATGGCATTGCTGAGGAACTGTCCCTGGGGACGACCGTCGGCGCTAGCCGCCATGATGTAGCCGTCGCCGACCCAGTAGTTCCAGCTGAGCATGCCGGGGCGATACTGCCGCGCCGTGCTCTTCGTCCGATACTCCCACGTCTCGGCCGTCCAGAGGTCCATGATGGCGCGCGCCATGGCGTCGGCCGTCTCGTCGTCCCGGCCGTATTTGGGTGTCTTGTTCTTTGCCCGCGCCTGCAGGGCCTCGTGTCCCTTCCAGTTGTCTCTCAGGGCGGTAATCAGTTCATCCATCGTGACGACCCTGGCGTCGTAGACAAGGTCCTTGATGGCCAGCAGCGAGTCCACGGTCGTAGCGAACGTGACACCCTCCACAGTGACGAAGCTCAGCTCGGCCCCGCCCTGCGTGACATCCAGCCCTTTCTCGATGCAGCCGCGGACGAGGCAGGACAGATAGGGCGTCGGCGAGTACCGCGCTCGAATGGTCTCAGACTTCTCGTACAGCTCGGTGATGCGCTTGACGATGGCCTTCGTCTGCGCGACATACCCGTGCCAGAACTCGTCCCACGTCCGGAAACTCGCCGGGTTGCCTGTGGCGACACTGTCCTGCCGTGGCTGGAGCACCTTGCCCGTCATGCCGTCCGTGGTGGCCAGCAGGTCCTTGCCTCCCGTCAGGGTTAGCTCGACCGCCTTGAGCAGGTTGAGGTTGCAGTCCACCGTCCCGCTGCGGTCGTTGCCGACCATCGTGTTCTCGAGGCAGCCAACTGAAGCATAGGTGTTGACGTTGCTCCTGTCGATCAGCTTCTCGACGTGTCCGTTCGTTGCCTCGCGCATCATGCCGGCCATGGAACGCTCGTCGAAATTGAGCAGGAATGGGGCGCCCTGACTGCCCGCAATCATGTCCACCACCTTGTCCAGCAGCTTCTCGGGCGTGTGCCGGTGCAGGCGGACGTTGGGCTTTGGCTCGAGGATGGGGCTCATGTCGTCGAGCACTTCCAGTATCGCGTATGTGAGGTCGTTCGTCGCATCCTTGCCGTTGGGTCCGATGCCGGAGAGATTGAACAGCTGCCCGAAGCCGGCCGTGATGCCCTGGTTGGCGCCGACGCGTACCTGGGCGTCATACGCATAGTTGCAGTGGACCCAGAAGCACTTGAGGATCTCCTTGCCCCACTCGCGGTCCATGCCCTCCGTCAGGGATGCCTGCCAGTAGTGCAGGAGCATCCGGTCCAGGAGCCCGAATGAGACCCCCGGTCCCGGGTAGTTTTCGTCGCTCATGACCAGCATGTGTGTCAGCCACAGTGATTGCACGGCCTCCCAGAAGGTGCGCGCAGGCTTCCAGGGGACGCACTCCAGGTTGTCGGCCATCGCCACCAGTTCTTCCCTGCGCACGTCGTCTTGTTCAGCCTCCGCCAAGCGGAGCAGCTCATCATGGTACTTTGCCGCCACGTCGCGTGCCATCGTGCTGGCCGTGATCATCGCGCGCAGCTGTGCGCCCTTTGGTCCTTTCCTCTCTGTCTCGCTGAGAGCATCGTATGCCTGTTCCAGTTTGCCATGGATCCCCTTCCAGCCAATGCACAGAACAGTGACGTAGTCAGGAATGAGGTGACCCGATGTCGCGCCGGCATTGCCGTACCCATGATCGTGGAACCACTTCATGGACGCCCTGGCGCCAGCGGGTCCATAAACCAGAGCGTCGCGCTCCTTGAGCTCCTTTTCGGACCAGCAGCGGCTGGTCTGCACGTTGAAGCGTGCGCCCGCCAGCAGGTCACCCGGCAGGATCTCGTGGGGTACGTGGTTCACCATGACCTCGCGGTTGAACCATGCGCGCCTCTCCGGAAGGGACCACGACCAGAACTTCGGTTCGAGCGAAATGGGGCGGGACGCCTGGCGCACGGAGCTGCGGAAGGTCTGGAGGAACGCATACGTCTCAGGTACGATGTAGTAGGTGATTTCGTCGTACTGGACATCCCATGGGGTCCCGGTGCTCCAGCACGTATACTCGTTGTTCCACGGGCGCGAGACTCCTCTGAAGTAGTAGTCCCTCAACCACTGAATACGCGGTGAGAGCCCCTTCGGCTCCTTGACGTGGAATGACGCAACCATTCGCTCAGTCTGTGCCATTGTTCTTCCTCCCGGCATTTGCCGCATGCTGCAGCCCCAGCAGGACCTTGGCCCCCTGCTCGAGCAGAGACCTCATGACGCTGACTGCGCCTTCCGTGTCGCGCTGCTCGATCAGCCTGACAAGCGCCTCGTGTCCTCTGAAAACCCCTTTCGCCATCCCGGGGACAGCGAAAAACCTGCCCGACAGGTTCGTATATGCGGGTTCGAACGACTTCATGAGCATGGCGTAGACAGGATTCCCGGAGGCGAGCGCAACGAGGTGGTGAAACTGGAAATCCAGTCCGGTGACCTCTGCGACGTCACCCTCAAGCGCTGCTTTCTCCCGTTCGACGAGGAGGTTCAGCTGGGCCAGCTGATCGTCCGTGCGATTCATGGCGGCACGCCGCGTAGTTTCCATCTCAAACAGCAGGCGCATGTCGGTGAGCCCGACGGCCAGGAACGGGTCGAGTTCGCCTTGCTGATAAGAGAGAAGGGATCCGAGCATAGTGACGGACCCATGCGTCCTGTAGTCGCTGACAACCGCTCCATGACGAGGTCTGATCGTGACGAGTCCGTGCGCCACAAGTTCGAGCAGCCCCTCGTGGACGACCGGCCGACTGACGCCCAGATGCATGGCAATCTCTCGCTCCGGCGGCAGACGCTCGCCGATAGCAAGCCGTCCCGAGAGGATCAGCCCTTCGAAGCGCCGGATGAACTCCCTCTTGAGCGGTACTGTGGCTAGCGGTTCCAGTGACTTCTCCATAGTCCCTCTCGCCAAGCATGCCTCTTCAACCGACCCTGTCTCAGCATGCCACGGCTGGTGGTCATACCACCTGATGTGTTCACGATAGGCAACAGCAGTGAATTGTCAAGGGTCGTAGTGTACGCTGCGGGAGGGACACGCGTTGCCGGTCTCGGCCGGACCCTTCGTTGCAGGGATGCCGCATGCTCCTATACTGGTCTCATGGAACAGGATAGGAAAAGGTTTCGCAAAGGCGGTGCGGTCACAGTCGCTGTGTCGGGTGACGCAGCAGACTACGTGGATGGCTTCCGCAGGCGGTATGATCCCAACGTGAGCCACATCATGCCGCATGTCACGCTCGCCTCTGCGCCCGAGCTCGACGTCTGTGACTGGATGCCGGCACGCCCCCATATCCAAGAAGCGCTGGCCCAGCTCCCTCCGTTCATCATCCGCGTCACAGAACTCGGCACGTTCATGGACGAGAATGTGCTCTGGCTGCGGCCAACTGCCCTCCACGGCGAACTGCTCATGCTGAGACAGACGATCCTGGGGTCATTCCCGGGCGTCGCATTCGACCGCACAGACGACTTCGTGCCGCACATCTCTATCGGGTTCTTTGCGAGCAGTGACGATTTGCTCAAGGCCCGGGATACAGTCTGTGGGGAGCTGATCCCATTCTCGTTCCGCGTTGGATTCATCTCCTATCTCCAGGCTGACGAAGGCAACATCTGGCAGTGCGTCGACACGGTGGAGCTTGGGGGCTGAGCACGGAGGTCATCCGCTCCGGCGCCTAAACGCCCGGATACGATCCAGAGCACTATCATCAAGGAGGAACCATGAGTATCTTCTACTGCGACGCGTGCCGCACGAAATTCGAGGCGGAGGGCGTCAAGACCGACTGGATTGACCGGACGTACGGTCCCTGCACAAGATGGACTGCTTTGTGTCCCGACTGCGGCGAGGAATGCCGACTGGCGAAGACCGTCCATGCTCACGGCGACGGGGACGATGGGGACGATGGCAACGAAGAGGGGTCCTGTGGCTGCGGGGGAGGTTCCTGCAGTTGCGGAGGCTCTGGATGCTCCTCCTGCAGCGGGTGCTGACAGCTCTCTTATCTGTCATTCCCGCATATGCGGGAATCCAGTCCTTGACCCTGTTCAATGAGATGTCGATAGCCAGACCAAGTCGATAGCGCATGTGTCACTGGCGGTGCAATTACCAGCTGACCCCATATCCCAAGGAGGTATCACCATGGGACCATCCATCGTCACGAAGGCAGCATTCACCGTGGTCGGCATGGAGTACCACGGGCGCAATAAGAACAAGGAGATTCCCGCACTGTGGGAGTCGTTTCTCCCGCGCATGAACGAGATCCAACATCAGGCCAACACGGAGGAGTCGTTCGGCGTCTGCATTGGCGACCCTGACTATAAGCAGACGGGTGTGTTCCAGTATGTAGCCGGACAGCAGGTAACGGAGGAAGCCGCCGTCCCCGAAGGCATGATCGCCGCCACGGTGCCAGCAGCCACGTATGCAGTGTTCACACACCAGGGAACCCTGGAGACGCTTGGACAGACCTATGACTACATCTATGGAACCTGGCTACCGACTTCGGGTCGCGAGCTGGCCGACACCCCTGACTTCGAGTTCTACGACAACCGGTTCGACGCCACCAGTCCGTCGTCGGAGATGGACATTTACATCCCGCTCAAGGTAGCCCCGTAACGGCTATCGCTCGTCTCCAGTTATGCCTGTGGATACGAACCTGTGGAAAGTGGGTAGAAACACGGGAAGATGACGGCTGAGCCGCACAAAAGCGAAGTCTGAGCTTGTGGATAACCTGTCAGCATGTTAGGACAAGGCGTCAGCGGATGTCCACAGACGATTTGTTGATGCATTGTTCTGGTCCCGCCGCAACCGGTTGCAGGGTGTGGATAAGTCTCAGACACAGATTGTGACGGTCGTCATCACAGTCGAGACAGGCTACTTGTCGTATGGCTCACCTTTGAGGATGGAGAACGCCCGGTAGAGCTGTTCCAGGAGGATGACGCGTGCCAGCTCGTGCGGCAGGGTCAGCTTCCCGAACGAGAGGATGCTCGTGCCAGGTGACAGGGGACGGGCCCCGACGTTCTGCTCGATATACGTCTGCAGCGTGGGGTTGAACCCTTCGGCGCCGCCAATGAAGAACGACAGCTTGCGCGTCCCCATATTCATGAGGTCTTGCAGACGCTCGGACAGTTCGTGGGACGTGACCTCTTGGCCACGGGAGTCGAGCAGGACACGCGCGCCTTCTTCGAACCGTGCGTAGTTGGCAAGCTGCCTTGAGGCGACGTCGATAATGCTCACTTCACAGTAGTGCTCCAGGCGGCGACAGTACTCGTCCTGTGCCATCTTGTTGTAGGGCTTCTTGAGACCACCGCCCTGGGCGTATATCATAATCTTCATGCGGTCAGTATACCAACGGTGACAACCAGCACAAGGAGCGATTTTCCCGGTTCATCAACACACCGGTCAGCCTTCGCGCTCCAGTCCGAAGTTGTCGACGAAGAACTCCATCTCTGCTGGGGGAATGTGATGGACCCCGCCGAGCAACGACGCATACGCCACTGACATGCACGTCTGCTCCAGGAGCTCCATCCTGTTGTAGGCTTCTTCCAGGTCCCTGCCGAGGGTGATGGCTCCATGGTTCGCCATGAGCGCGGCGTTGCGGCGAAGGAGCCCTTGTGCCACTTCGCGAGCCAGCTCAATCGTCGACGGCGTCACGTACGGCAGACAGGGAACATGACCGAGCAGGATGGTCGCCTCCGGCAGTATGTCATCCGGCAGCTCACGGTGCGCCAAGGCAAACGCAACAGCAAAGGGCGGATGGGCATGAATGATGGCTTGCACATCTGGACGCAGCTTGTAGATCTCATAGTGCATCTTGCCTTCGGACGATGGTTGGCCGTTTCCTCGCAGTCTGGTGCCGCCCATGTCGACAACAACCACATCATCCTCTGTCATGAACCCCTTGTTGATGCCGGCCGGCGTAATGGCGATCCCGTTCTCCAGCCGTATACTCACGTTGCCGCCCAGGGCGGCGTTCATATTTCTCTCGTACAGTCTCTTGGCTATCTCGACCAGTTTCGCTACAGTTTCCATACAAACCTCCCCATATCCTCCCGACACTGTGAGCTTCTGCGTCGCTTCTGAAGCCGGGTTGTTAATCATTAAGTATACCATATACTTGGAAGGCACGTAATCATGTTCAGTGTGGAGGACCTATGTATTCGATCATCGTTCATGGCGGTGTCGGAGCAGTATCCCACGACAAGGAACAGGCCGTCGTTGCCGGGGTCCGGGAGGCTGTCCTGGCCGGGAGTGACGTTCTTGCGAGCAGTGGATCCTCACTGGATGCCGTGGAGACTGCCATCAGGGTCCTGGAAGACAATCCGCTGTTCAACTGCGGCACCGGCTCGGTGCTGACGTTTGACGGAGAAGTTGAAATGGATGCAGCCGTTGCTTATGGCCCTGCACTGGGATTCGGAGCTATCGCCGGCATCAAGAACATCCAGCACCCCATCTCGCTGGCACGCATGGTTATGGAGAAAACCGACCACGTGCTGCTACAAGGGGCCGGAGCCCAGCAGTTCGCCCACATGATGGGCATCGCGCCCCACAATCCCGTTACTGAGGAACGGCGTGTCCAGTGGCGAGTATACCGCGAGAAGTTCCTCCGTGGGGACGCCGGCGATTGGCCGAAGCTCAAGGCCCTCATGAAGGAGCACCCGGAGTTCATGCACGGCACCGTTGGCGCCGTCGCAGTGGACGAGAAGGGCGAGGTGACCGCGGGGACGTCCACCGGCGGCGTCTTTCTGAAGCTCCTCGGACGTGTCGGTGACACCCCACTGCCGGGGGCCGGAACATATGCCACAACGTTCGGCGGCGCCTCGTCGACCGGCCTGGGCGAGGGCATGATGCGCACGCTCATCACCAAGACCGCATGCGATTTCATGCGCATGGGGCTCGACGCCCAGGGCGCGGCCTCGGGTGCGGTGAACATGCTCAGCAACATGCTGGGGACAGAGGCGGGGATCATCGTCGTCGACAATCAGGGCGGCATCGGTTTTGCCCAGAACTCGCCGCAGATGGCCCACGCCTACTTCAAGCAGGGGATGTCGGAACCTGTCGCAGGGCTGTAAACCTGTAATATCCGGACCACAACGGGGGAGCTCACGCTCCCCCGTTTTTGTTCCAGGACTGGATTCCCACATATGCGGCAGAGCGCCACTCCCATTGAACCAACATGCTCGTGGGAAGCACCCCTCGCCTTGAACAAAAGGGCTCGGGGGAATGACGGAGGGGGAGGTTGTTGTCTCGTCGTTCCCGCGAAGGCGGGAACCTATGCGTCGGATCTCTGGGGTCAAACGGTAACATCAGAAAAGTAGTACCATTTCAGAATGCTCAGGAGCAGGCAAGTCTACTCAAGAATTCGTCCAAAGAACGTCCAGAACGCATGTGCCCAAGGAGGATGATATGAAAAGCGTCCGACCCATGGAACGTAAGTCACCACAACATGAATGGTAGCGCTTGACCCTATAGACTGCAAAAAAGACTTGGCCTCAAAACACCATTTGAGGTTTTATTTGAGACTGATACACTGCTGATTATTGCACTTGGGAGCTGAATCTGCAAACCGAAGGTTTTGAGCTGTTTTTAGAAATTGGAGGCATGTATAAATGGAACCAAAGATCGTGAATTTATCTGAGAAGACCCTTGTCGGGATTATTGGAACTGCATCAGATGTTTCAAAATTGGATATTGGAGCCCTTTGGAAAAGGTCATTTAAGTATAGTGACAGTATCAATAATCTGATTGAGGGTAGATCCTATGAAATTCATATTCAAGAAGATTTAAGACCAACTATGCATTTCTGTCTCGTTGGTTTTGAGGTTTCAAAAATAGAGAACCTTTCCACGGAACTCTTTATCAAAGTTGTTCCTGCCTGTACATATGCTGTTTTTACTCATTCATTTAAGGATGGTGGATTTGATACGGCATTTCAATTGGTGTATGATTGGCTCAAGCAATCTGAATATGATTCAGCTTATCATTTTGATATCCAATGTTACGATGATCGTTTCAAGAGTCCTGATGATCCAGAATCAATTATAGAAATACATGTTCCCATTAAATCCAGAAAACAATCAAAATAGAAAAGACACTATTTAGCCAAGCCCATCGCCTAACAATCACAACAGGGGAGCTCACGCTCCTCTGTTTTCGTTCCAGAACTAGGTTCCCGTATATACTGCAACGACAGACTGAAGAGTACCTTCTTTTGCGCTCTTTTCGTCGTTCCCGCGAATGCGGGAACCTACGCGTCGAACCAAGGATGGATTCCCGCGTGTGCGGGAATGACAGACTAGAGGACGATTCCTTCATGACACACCGCGGCGGCTTGGCGAGCGGTGCTATCCCGCTACACTATGGTTGTTGCCGGCTCCAGGAGGAACGACCATGGAAACAGACGAGAACATACTCGACATCGCCATATACGCCAGAGAAGCAGCGGAACATCGTCACTATCTGCACGCCCATCCGGAACCTTCGTTCGAGGAATGGGAAACGCAGCGGTACATCACCGACCGCCTGCACAGCCTGGGTTTGAATCCCTTGCCTATCGCAGGAACCGGGGTCACGGCGACCGTTACCGGAACGCGCGGCTCTGCAAATGGCAAGGTCCTCCTGCTGCGCGCCGACATCGACGCCCTGCGGCTGACCGAGGAGACCGGTCTGCCATTTGCCTCACAGAACGAGGGTGTGATGCACGCCTGCGGCCATGACGGCCATACCGGGACATTGCTCGCCGTTACACACTGGCTGGTCGACCACCGGGACCAGTTCGGCGGGACGGTCAAGCTGCTCTTTCAACCAGCAGAGGAGATCACGCCCGGCGGTGCGGAGCCCTGCGTCAAGGCGGGCGTCCTTCAGAACCCTGATGTCACCTTTGTCTTCGGGGTGCATCTCTGGAACATACTCGATTTTGGCAAGGTCGGTCTGCGCGCAGGGCCTCTCTTGGCAGAAGCTGACCGCTTCGAGCTGACGATCACCGGCAAGGGAGCGCACGCCGCAACACCACACCTCGGTGCGGACCCAATCGTGGCAGCCGCCCAGATTGTCACCGCCCTCCAGACAATCGTCTCGCGCGAGACCAATCCTCTCGACTCGCGTGTGGTAACCATCGGTACCATCGACGGCGGTTCTGCCTTCAATATCATCCCTCAGAGCGTCCACATGACCGGCACCCTGCGCGCACTATCACGGGAAGACGCCGAGCTCGGCGCGGCCAGTCTGCGCCGCATCGTTACCCATACAGCCGAGGCACTCGGCACGACTGCCGAGGTCGACTATGAGTTCGGGTATCCCCCCGTCATCAACAGCCGCGAATCCGTCGCGTTCCTGCGTTCCTTCCTCCAGCAAGCTGCCGGCGAAGGCAACGTCGTCGAGCCTGAGATCAATATGGGCGGAGAGGACTTCGCCTACTACCTCCAGCATGTGCCCGGGGTGTTCGTCTTGCTCGGGACGAGAAACCCAGCAAAGGGTCTCACTGCCCCACACCACAATCCGAAGTTCACCTTCGACGAGGACATTTTCCCTCTCGCGGTGTCGCTCTTTGTGGCCGTCGTGACGGGGTACCTTTCGTGAAACTCTCCACACGGCGTGTCGCACAGCTTGCCGTCATGGTGGCGCTGCTGGTCATCGGCGCTTATGTCAGCATCCCCCTCCGCCCGGTCCCGATAACGTTCCAGGATGCATTTGTCGTGCTGACACCGCTCCTGTTCGGCAGCACTGCATACATTGCCATACTGGCCTACCTGCTGCTTGGACTAGTCGGCCTGCCGATTTTCGCAGGGGGTGTCTCGGGCATGGTTGCCCTCTCGGGACCGACGGGAGGCTTCCTCGCCGGTTTCCTTCTCGCCTCTATTGTCATCGGTGCTATTGCGGAACACTGGCACTGGAGCTCCCGGTGGCGCGACCTGATCCTGGCAGAAGGATCACTCGTCCTCATCTATGTTCCCGGCGTTCTGTGGATGTGGCACGTTCTCCTGCTGCGAGGAGGAACGGCTGAAGCGGCTCTCCTCGGTCTTGCCCCAATCATGGCACTCGATGTCGCCAAAATGGCCGTGGTCGCCGTCCTTGCACGTCCACTTCGTTCGGCTCTGGCTGAGGAGTGAGAGTGGCCGACTACAAGGTCCTGCTTGCATACGCCAGCGTGGGCGCTGGGCATGAACAAGCGGCACGCGCGCTGGGGGAGGTCTTCGAGCAGCGGGGCTGGGAAGCGCGATACGTCGATTTCCTCGACGAGGTCCCCACGGCCATGCGCTTCGTCATGCGCGACGCCTACCTGCAGCTCCTCAGGATCCTTCCTCAGGCCTATGACCTGGCCTTCCAACATACCGTCACCCAGGACCTCAAGGAGGCGGAGCGTACATCGCGTCTTCTCGCGAACATTGGTTACGGTAGACTGCGCGAGCTGGCACTCGCAGAGGCTCCCGACGCGATCATCTCTACGAACATCTGGCCCACGCTGGTGCTCTCAAAAGTCAAACAGCGCCGCATGCAGGGGACGCTGATGATCAACTGCTTCACCGACTACGTCCTGCAGACACTGTACATGGTCAAGGGAGTCAACTGGCACGTCTCGGCAAACGAGCAAGTCACCGCGAGCTTCCAGGCTTCGCACCGGCGTCTCCGCGAGCCCATCTACTCTTTCGGCATCCCCGTCCGTCCAGCATTCGCCGTCTACTGTGCGCGGCAGGAAGCCCGTGCCACGCTGGGTATTCCACAGGACGCCCATCTGGCAGTCGTTACGGGAGGCGGACTGGGCCTCGGCCACATCCTCGAGGCATGCGACACGCTGACGTCCAGGCCATTTGGAGAGCCCGTCACCGTTATGGCTCTCTGCGGCAACAACGCCGATGTCCAGAGCCAGATAGGCAGTCTTGCCGTTGCTCGTTCGTCCATACACACCATCACGGCAGTCGGCTGGACTGACCAGATTGCCACGTACATGCAGGCAGCCGACCTGCTCGTCAGCAAAGCCGGAGGCGTCACGCTTGCTGAGGCGGCGGCTGTCGGCGTCCCGCTCGTCATTTTCCAGCCCCTCCCCGGTCAGGAGGCCGCGAATGCCCGGTTCCTGACACAACATCAGGCAGCATATGCCGCAGAGGACGCCGACCAGCTTCTGCGTGCCGCTGACGAATTAATGTTCACAAGAACGGGCTCCGAGATGTCCGGCAACCTCAGGCGCCTGGGAAGGCCCAACGCTGCGCGCGACATCGTCGCAAGGATCTGTGAAGATGTGTGCCGCCCGGCATCGCCAACAGAGTCGTCATGACGGAACTGCTGCCATCCTGGGCGCGGTTGCTGCCCAAACACTTCACCGCGTCGGGTTTTGTCCTGCGGGATGACCGCATTCTGCTGGTCAATCACCGCAAGCACCGTGTCTGGATTTACCCGGGCGGCCACGTGCGGCCGAACGAAACCCCCGACGAAGCATGCCTCCGCGAGATCTTCGAGGAAACGGGTGTGCATTGCCGCATCGTCAGTCCCAAGGACGAGACACTGGGCGAGCCCGGCGTCGTGGAGGTCCTGCACGTTCCATGGATGGTCCTGTGTGAGCGCATCCCGACCGGCACGGAACCCGAGCACTGCCACATCGACTTTGCCTACGTCTGCGAGCCCCTGCCCGGCGAGGGGGCACATCTCACCGAGGACGCCCGGGAGACGGAAGGGATCGGATGGTTCACACTTGAAGAAATGGGTTCGCTGAGCCTGTTCCCTGACTTCCGCCGTCAGGTCACGAAACTACTAAGCCCGAAGCCCGTCAGCTAGAACCAGCGCACGACCTCAGACAGGGAACGCCTCGGACGGGCAGCGGGTTGCTCGTCCGGATACCCGAGCGCCACGGCGGCGACCAACTCGCCGGATTCTCCCAGCCATCGTTCCAGTTGCTCATACGCCGACCACACGTCACACATCCACAGCGTGCCCAAGCCCATGGCCTGTGCGGCCAGCAGCATGTTTTGGATCGCCGCCCCGATAGACTGCGTGTCTACTGTTTCCATGAGCGTCTGGCCAACCGAATGCGGCGCCCAGGGATGCACACCTTCCGGGTTGAAGACGAAGATCGTCACCGGGGCGCGTTCCATGATGCGCGCCGTCATAATGGCCGTTCCCGTTTCAATCCCGTGGACCTTGCTATCTGCAATGCCCTCCCGCATGACCCGTATCATCTGCGCGCGCTTCTCGTCGCCTGCTACCACAACGAACCGCCATGGCTGACGGTTCTTGCCAGAGGGCGCGAGACTGGCTGCTTCGAGGACCACATTGACAGTCTCCTGGGTGACAGGACGATCAGTGAACTTGCGGATGCTCCTCCGCGCAGCTATCGCTTCCAAGATTTCCATGACTAGTGCCTCCTGTCGTGCGGGTTCTGCCATCTGTTGTCACATTCAGATTATACCCCTCCCGCATTTTTGCGAGAGGGCCCAGCGTTGTATACTGCCCACATGAGACTGCGCATCGCAAGCTGGAATGTACGCGGCATGCCCCGTCCAGTCGATCAGCTCCGACTGCTGGCCGATCAACACCCCGACATCCTGCTCCTGCAGGACGTGGGGCCCTCCGCTGTTCATGCCGTGGCAGACAGTCACCTGTGGGACCATGTCGCCGACACGTGGTCGCTGCCTTGCTCTTTCCCGTCCGTCGCTCGCCGAGGTGGATGTCTGATAACAGCTGGCGATGGCTGGGCGCTCGGGTCGGCGTTGTCCATCCCGGGCATCCTGCCTTCCAATCGTGCGCTTGCCGTCACTGCCGCCCACGGCGGAGCTGTCCTGACACTTCTCTCCTGTTACGCGCCCACCAATACGGGTTCGGGAAGGAAGGAGCGTCCCGGCTATTTCAGCGCCCTGGCAGCCTGGCTGGCTGCCCTTCCCGCGCCTGTCGTGCTGGGTATGGACGCCAACGGACCTCGCGTGGACCATCCCGACATCAGACAAAGTCTGTGGTGGACTGACGAAGAAGCGCTGGTCCTCGGGGCCGGCGCGACGGCCGACGACGCGCTGCGACTGTGGTACACCGACCATCCCGCAGAGCTGAAACGCCGGGTGCAGTACTATCCCAACGGACCCCTTGCCGACTCCTACCACCGCGGGCGAAAAGGGAAGTATCTGCGCTGCCGCTATGACAGCATCCGCGTCTCGCCCGGCATCAGCGTGACGGACGTTCGGTACTTGTACGAAGAGGCTGTCGGTGCCGGCAGTGATCACGCGCTGGTCATTGCAAATATCGATCTCATGTAGTAGGGCCGACAGACAGGTTCTCCCCTCCAGGCGGGCGTATCCTGCTCCGTCATTCCCCCGAGCCCTTTTGTCCAAGGCGAGGGGTGCCTCTCCGCGAAGGCGGGAATCCAGTCCTCCATCCCCATCCATGACGGTTAAGCCTGCTTTGCCTTCTGCTAGCGGTGCTGCCCCCTGAACAGCGCACTGTACGCGATGAAAGCGACGGCCAGGTACGCACATGTCTTAGGGATCATCAGCATACCGAGCAGCGGGCGCGTGGGCGCAAACAGAATGACGGGGATATAGCAGGCAAACGAAATCACAATCATCCACGCGATAAGGTTGAACGCCCTATCTCCAGCGCGGGCGGAATCACGGAACAGCAGATACACGAGGCCCAGCCCCTGGATCATGAGCGGAATATTCCGGATGATACTCCACGGCATGGGGGAAACGACGGCGGTCCATTGGTTGACTGCAGGGATCATGAGCCCCAGGCGCACGATACCCATGGCAACGAGCGTCCATGCGAACCAGTCGAAGGTCTTGTGGAAGCGAATGCGCCATGCGTCCAGCATGACGATGTAGAAGAATGTCACCGTAATCGCAGTGGCAACCGTGCCGATCCCGACCAGCGTAGGATGCTGCGCTAGCCCGCCGTGAAGGTAAGCGTAGACGCGAAAGCCGACGTGCCCCATATCCCCTGCGCCCAGCAATACGAATGACAGGAGGATGCGTTGCGTCAACGGCCGGTCAGCTCTGGCAACCTTGTCCCGACAGATGATCATGAGCGCGACAACAACCCACAGGGTAATCAGGTACCCGATATCAAACCATATTTCGATCCCTTGACGCAACGCTTCTGGCATTGGCGACTCCCCTGGTTGCCTGCTGACGAGACAACACTTCTATATATTATGAGGCAAATGGCCGACAGCGCCAGCGACCCACGTGGGAACAAGTCGAGTAGCCGAATTTCTCCTCCACCATTGACGTCCCCTGGCAAGAGCAGTATGATTGGTTATACAAAACGCACTCGGCATACTTGGTGGAGCATGGAGGTGGACGATGGACCGACCGAAGGGTAAGTACCTCTGGACGGCGAAAGTCGGGGACAAGGGGCAGATCGTCATCCCCAAAGAAGCACGCGATGTCTTCCACATCCAGCCAGGAGATACACTGCTCCTATTCGGCGATGATGCGAAGGGGATCGCCATTGCGAAATACGAAGCGTTCACACAGTTCGCCGATACAATCCTGAAACCGCAGGACCCGAATGAAGGAGACGAATGAATGCAATAGAGATGACCGGACTGACGAAGAAATACGGAGAACGGACTGCCGTCAAGTCGCTGAGCCTTTCGATAGAGCAGGGCACATGCTTTGCTCTGCTCGGTGTCAACGGGGCGGGCAAGACTACGACGATCAAGATGCTGTCCTGCCTGACGAAACCTACCAGCGGTAATGCAGTGATCCTTGGCAAGAGCATCCTGACTGAACCACAGGCGGTGAAGGAGATAGCCAATATCTCTCCACAGGAGACGGCTGTGGCACCGAATCTTACGGCACGGGAAAATCTGGAGCTGATCGCGGGCATCTACGGCAGCGAAGGCAGGACCGCACGGGAAAAGGCGACCAGGATGATCGAAGAATTCGATCTCTCCGAAGTCGAACGGCAGAAGGCAAAGACCCTTTCCGGCGGCTGGCAGCGCCGTTTGAGCATTGCCATGGCACTGATATCCGAGCCGCAGGTCCTCTTCCTTGACGAGCCGACGCTCGGACTCGACGTCCTTGCGAGACGCGAACTGTGGTCCGTCATCGAACACCTGAGAGGGAAGGTCACGATCATCCTGACCACTCATTACATGGAGGAAGCGGAGGCCCTGTCGGACCGCATCGGCGTTATGGCACGAGGTGAACTGAAAGCGCTCGGAACGGCGGCAGAGTTGATTGCCAGAACGGGAGCCAAGACGTTCGAGGACGCTTTTGTGGCGCTTGCAACCGGATCAGAGGCAAGCGCATGAAACTCCTGGCGTTCGCTTCACGCAACCGCAAAGAACTCCTCAGAGACCCGTGGAACCTGGCGTTCGGGATCGGTTTTCCGGTAGTTCTGCTGCTTCTCCTGTCCGCCATTCAGGCGAATATCCCGGTGAGCCTGTTCAACATCGACAAGTTGGCTCCAGGCATAGCCGTCTTCGGTCTTTCGTTCATCTCGTTGTTCTCCGCCACATTGATCGCCAAGGACCGAACCACTTCATTCCTGATGCGATTGTTCGCTTCGCCACTCTCTGCATCCGATTTCATCCTCGGCTATGCGCTGCCGCTCCTGCCGATGGCAGTCTTGCAGGGCGCCGTGTGCTTCGTCACAGCCTTCTTCCTGGGGTTGCCAGTGAACGCGAACGTCCTGCTCGCACTCGTCGTCCTGATTCCTCCAGCCATACTCTACATCGGCATCGGGTTGCTGGCGGGCAGCGTCCTCACTGACAAGCAGGTCGGCGGTATCTGCGGCGCGCTGCTGACCAACGTCAGCGCGTGGCTAAGTGGAACATGGTTCGACTTGAACCTGGTCGGAGGCGCATTCAAGAGGATCGCCTATGCCCTTCCATTTGCCCACGCTGTCGACGCGGCCAAAGCAGCCATTGCTGGAGATTACGCCTCGATTCTCCCCCATCTATGGTGGGTCATCGGATATGCCACAGTCATCATGGTCATTGCGGTTGTCGCCTTCAAGAGGAAAATGAACGGCGACAACGTCTAGATCGCGAAGGACGGCGTCCGGGGGGAGGTCAGGAGTGGCATATTCGACGAATGGATCCGGGTTCTGGTGGCTTCAGAGTGCATATCTGAACGTGCTTGAAGATGAGGGCGTAGTAAGTCCGGAAACCGCTCTCACGCTGGACGACATCAACAGTCTAATCAACCCTTTTGTGAGATTTGGCGCTTTTGGCCAGGGTTGGCTTGTCGTGAATAAGCTGTCAAGATATGGCGTCCTCCGGGCGTGTCCTGACGACAAGTACTATCTGGACCAGAACGCTGCCGACCAATTCAGATACAGTTTTGCGAGATGGTTGCCCTGGTAGCGGGTACACGCCATGGAACGATGTTCTGTAACAGTGTAACAGGGGACAGTCCCCATTCTTGTAACACCTTGAATCCGAATAGGGAGGTAGTACAACCTTGAAACCAACCAGAGATGAAGCGTACGAACTGCTGTGCAAGTACAACGACTCTCCTGCCCTCATTACCCATGCTTTGGCGGTTGAAGGCGTGATGCGGCATTTCGCGCATCTGCTGGGCGAGGACGAGGAGAAGTGGGGAGCTGTCGGGCTGATGCATGATATCGACTATCAGAGATTCCCTGAACAGCACTGCATCAAGGCGCGGGGGATCCTGACAGAGCGTGGCATCGACGACGAGTATATCCACGCGATCATGAGCCATGGGTATGGCCTGTGCTGCGACGTGAAGCCGGAACACGTCATGGAGAAGGTTCTTTTCGCGGTGGACGAGCTGACAGGTCTCATCAATGCCTGCGCGATCATGAGACCGTCGAGAAGCGTGCTGGATCTCGAGTTGAAATCGGTCAAGAAGAAGTATAAAGATCGCAGGTTTGCGGCCGGCGTGAACAGGGAAGTCATCGAACAGGGCGCCGCTATGCTGAACATGGATCTGGATTATGTCATCACGGAGACAATTTCCGGCATGAGAGAAGTGGCTAAAGCTATCGGCCTCAAGGGAGAACTCTGAGCAGATCTCCAGCCGCTGGCTGCGTCGGCCGCCCTCCTATACAGACAGTAGAATTGCGGAATCTAGTCCTGCTGCAGGATCGACAGGATTCTTTGCGCCAACTTGTGCGGGTTTTCCAGCATGGGAAGGTGGCAGGAATCGGGTATGAAACTGATGTCCAATTTGCCTAGCTGCTGATCGTCCAGATTCAGATTGCGCAACAGAACGGAGCGGTCTCGATTCCCGCGGTCGCCATAGATGCCAAAGACTTGGTTGGCAATGCGTTCCAGGCCCGTGTCGTCGGAATCCTCCTTCAGGCTCGTCTTCAACTCAGCCGTGTACTTGGCATCCTCTTCGCTGAGCATCTTGAACACTCTGTTGCCTATCGTCGCCACATTGGCTTCCATCATCAGGTTCTGATAGAAGGGTTCCGGGGAATTCAGGAAGTAATCTACGAAGATCGTCTTCTTAAAGCGGGCGCCGTCAAGCGCCGACAATTGCAGGGCGATCAGCCCACCCATGCTGTGTCCCAGAACGAAATCATACGCCTGTCCGTTGGACAGGTATCTCTCCTCGACCCATGCTGACAGTTCACTGACGGACACACACCTTTTCGTCACGTCTTCTGGATACTCCACATATTCGATGTCGCAATCTGCCAGATCACTCTTCATGCCATCCCATATCCATGATTGGCATTTCATTCCATACAGAAACAGACCTTTCACGTGTACCTCCGACAGCAGACTCTATCATCCTCTGTTTTTATTCTAACACAGAACGAGACGTGCCGTCGCCCACCCCGTGCCAACTGGATGTGTGGGGATCGCAGAAGTACGGTATAGTAAGTGCGAACACAGAACAATCGCGTAGTTGGAGGTGAAGTACATGGGCGAGCTATCCGCGCTTCCCAATATTGGCAAAGTGGTCGAAGAACAGTTGAACGCAGTCGGCATAGAGACATTCGCAAGACTGAAGGAACTCGGCAGCAAGGAAGCATGGCTAAGAATCAAGGCGATTGACGATTCCGCATGTATCCACAGGCTGTACGCCATGGAAGGCGCAATCCAGGGGATCAGAAAAGGTGATCTACCTGCAGACAAGAAAGCGGAGCTGAAAGCATTCTACAACGCGCACAAGTAGGTTTCTCCGAGCACCCTCCATCAACCCACAGTTGATGATCCAAGGGGGCGATGACTGTTAGACTCACTGGCGACTGAAAGCCCGCCGGCACCCCAGCCGGCGGGGAGGTTGTTTTGTTCAAGTGATACCGCATCTTCGGTCGACAGTGTGGCTTCCATCGGCGAGCTGTTTTGCTCGTTGTTTAATGTTGACGAAATTAATGCATGTGGAGATCACGCTCATGATCCACACTATTCTATGATTTCATTCTGATGCTTCTGAAGAATCTGCCTTGTCCATCAATATGTTGTGGCTTGTCGACAAACCCCGTTTTAGCCAAATGCTCGTTTGTCAATCCGAAGATCTGATGCCACAATTCGTTGCCGATCTCTCCGATATCGACCATATGCCTGACTGCCGTGAAATCGCCTGTGCACATTGAAAAGGAATCGAATGCTCGCCTAACAGCATTGTCTATTTGAGGCAGGACGATGTCACCGACTGCAGTGATCAGCGGCTGCTCATCTTGATAGAACACAGGAACCATAATTGATATGTGGTTGTTCTCTTGTCTGCCGCTGATATATCCCAATTCCGAGAGCAGCAAGGCTGTTTCTGCATCATCGGTTAAATCGGTCCAATACACATCATTCGAAACGATACTTTTTACCATGCTGCTACACCTGGAAGCAGTACTTTCCATATCAGATGACAGCAGCATTTCAATAGCCTCGGCTCTATCAAGAAACTGCGCTAGCTTATGGAGCTCCGAATCGAAAATGCGCGCAAAGCGATACATATCTTTTCTGCGACCACGTGAATCACCGAAGCTGTTGAAGCGGATCCCGTCGCAGGTATAGTTGTTGCTGCCGCAAAGCAATGAGTCACTATTCTGTGCGACTTCCTCACAAGCTTCATATCCGATCATGAGATAATCGCGGTTACCCGGTTGTGATTTTGAAGTGCATAACAGTTTCTCCTTCTCAAAGTAGGCAAACGCCAGGTCGTCAAATACAGAGTCACAAATCACATGATACAGAATTCGGCCAACGCTAAATTGCTTGTAGCATCTAAACTGCTGCGCTATTGGTACCAATTGACTCTTCAGCCGTTCAAGTGTTCCTGCAATGGAATCGCGCGCACTAGACAATGTGCCTTTCATTTGTTGGACATCATCCTGGAGGAATACGGGAAAGCAAATCCTGTACGTATCGTCTCTGCATTCGATGGCTTTGATCCTAAGCAAAGAGTCAATAATGGGTCGCATGGTTCCCTGTTCAACACTCAGGAATCGAGCAATCTCCGCTTTTGAAAGCTCATAAGGAACACGGGAAGCTATCAGAAAGAGTGTCTCTGCCGCATATTTCTGCGTGCAAACGCGTGCAGGATTGAATGCATCATGTTTGCCGATATCGCCAAAATAGAACAAATCCAACTTTCCTGTATTCATGCCGTGTCTCCCTATGCGGAGCTTACAAATGATTCGCACCCACATTCTACAGCAAAGCAGCCTACAGGTTCAACGTCTGTGAGTTGCTTGATCTGTGGTGGAAGTGGCGAGAGATGAACTCGCTTCGGGTCAAGACTCCGAACGGCCCAGAATACTCTCAACAAGCTTCTAGGCTGTGGTAGAGACACCGCTCCCCTGCCCTCTCTGCGACGTGCTGTCGACATGGCTTGTTCGATGCTTTCGTGAGAGAGGTTGTGGTCACCAACGTCCTTGTCATAATGCGAGAGATGGCGCTTCAGCCTATCAGTACACTCATGCGAACTGCGTACCCCTGCGGAGTCTCTGAATCGTTCCACAACAAACAGGTCAGTGGCGCCATACAGTGCTTGCAGCAGACCTCCAAGCAGAAAAGGGGCCGCGAATTCCAACAGTGTGGGAAAGATCTCCCCCTCCGATGAATGGGAAACAGTACGGCCAATGCTCTTGCCTGCTTCGTCGAGACCGCTACCGTTTTTCTATCTTACGTGATATGTCCAGCCTTTTGTGTGATTTATCATACTACCACAAAGCTGCAAATATTGCGCTCTGGCCCGTACCTTATGGTATGAAACAGAACGGGTTCTCAACGGCGTCTTCTCCCCAGAGGGACACCGCCATGCGGTACATTGCCTTTGCATGAATGCAATCGTGCCAGATGAAGCGGCGCAGGACCTTTTTCAGTGACCACCATTCCTCATAATCCCCTAGGACAGTAGCAGAGTCCAGATAGTCTGGCAGCATTTCTATGCATCTCATGGCATTCAACCGGTTTTCGCAAATATCTGTCGCATTGTCCAGCTCGATGCCTAGCTGCACCACATAGTAACTCGTTACGTTATTTGTATGCACCATCATTTCGTTCGCAGTCCGCGGGACTTCTCCATGAAAAGTCTTCCGGTCTGGCTTTGCCGCGAGATCCTTGTCCGGAATGGAAGCATACAGCGTCCTGAAATCCGCCGCCGATTTCAGAACAAGACTTTTGAGGGAAGCGTATTCACTCTCTGTGAGCGGCGTCTTTTCGCTGTCAAAGATGACGTCACTGTCAGCATCGGTGACATCCAGGTCCGTTTTCCATTCCTGAATGATAGCGACCGAAACGTCAGACTGAGTTGCTGCATGGTTCCGCCATGCGTTATACGAAAGGATTTCCATGGGAATCTTGCCAAGAGCTTCTTCCTTTGTTTTTCCGCGCGTGAATGCTCCGGGACAGTCTGCCACGTAGAGCAAATATCCGCTTTCGTTATACTCCACGACGATGTTCACCGTATTCTCCACCAATGTCACCACCTTCCTGCCAGAGATAATCCTCGGCTGTCTGCAGTATTCTACCACATCAACGCAGAAGCCCACCGGCTGGGGTGCCGGTGGGCGGGTTGTTCTGTTCATGGTGGAGGTGGCGAGAGTTGAACTCGCGTCCAAATACGTTAAACACAGCGCTACTACAGGTTTAGTCGGCTATTGTACCTTGCGCTCGGCCGGGAGTCGACGCCCCGCTCTGCACGATTTCCCGTCTGATACTCTCTGGCAAGGAACGGGAACGACCCTCGCCTTCGAGACCCCTATAGACGCGCCCCTGACGGACCCAGGGATGGACGGTCCGGAGAGACGCTAGCCGCGCTTAGGCAGCTAGAGCGTAATTGTTATTGGCTTGTTTTTTTGTGACAGATGTTTAAAGAGGCCAACTGTCGTCCTCTACCTGCAACCCTGCACCTCACGTGTCTGTCGAACCCCGGCACCCCCACGTAGTATGTAGTGCAAGATAAGTATACCACGGAATCCCTGCGCAAACCCACACACCCTTCAGTTCATGGTTGGTCACAAACCCATTATGCCGAAAGCGAGCCCTTGGCTCTCTTGATGTCTTGAATTCACACCAACTATACGGACACTATCAAAAGAGAAACATTCCGATGTTGATCCGGCACATGATATTGTGCAATTTAGGAGGTAATAGAGTAATGAACGCAAGTGAACTTATTGACGATCTCATTGCCAATCTCACTGATTGGCGCGGCACCACGTTTGGCAGTATTAGGAGGATTATCCATGAAGCTGATCCCGACATAATAGAGGAGTGGAAATGGATGGGATCTCCAGTATGGTCCCACGATGGGATAGTCTGTGTTGCCAATGCCTTCAAGGACAAAGTAAAGCTAACCTTCTCTCAGGGAGCGAGTCTTGCAGATCCTGACAAGCTCTTCAATAACGGACTCACAGGCAAACAATGGAGAACCATTGATATCTACAAGGACGACAAAATCAACGAGAGATCGCTAAAGGTTCTTATCCATGATGCCGTAGGTTACAATCATTCCAAGGTGCAATCCGCAAGCCGGCCTCACGTGACACGAGGCAACCCGAAGAAGAAACCAGAGAATAAGACACTCTAACATCGCGACACCTACGCATGGCTGGACGATAAGTGACGATTATTCAGTGCAAGAGCGCCATGCAGGTAATCCGCGAACCACTGAACCACACTGACCAATTGACTGCCTGACCTGTACCGAAAGCCGAATTTGCACCAACATCATGGACTTGACTCGTCACACGATCCAACCTTCTTGATATTTACGAAAAAATGATCACCCGTAATCCCAAGGCGTTTATTGAGGAAAGAGAAGCTGGGCTCACACGGCTCGCTGGGCATGGAAAAGCGCCGGACAAGGAGCGCCCAGCGCTGTGTCTGCTGTTCAGTGAAAACGGGAAAGACCTTGCCTTACGGCTTCTTCTCCTCCATCACCAGAGTTTCGATGATGTCGTCGATCTTGAAGTCATTGAAGTTCTGCAGGCCCATACCGCACTCGTAGCCCTTGAGGACTTCCTTTGCGTCTTCTTTGAAGCGCTTGAGCGAGGAGATGCTGGAATTGGCATAGACAACGACGGCGTTGCGCACAACGCGAGCTTTGGCGCCACGGATGATCTTGCCGTCCTCCACCAGACAGCCGGCGATGGCGCCGACGCCCGTGATCTTGAACACGTCCTTGATGCGGGCGCGGCCCTGTACGACCTCTTCAAAAACCGGCTTGGTCAGTCCTGCAATCATCTTGTCGACGGAGTCGCCAAGTTCGAAGATAAGGTCATAGGTATGGATTTGGACTTTCTCGGTTGCGGCGACCTTGAGTGCTTCGGCCAAGGGGACGACGTTGAAGCCGACGATGACGGCGTTGCTGGCGGAAGCCAGCAGGACGTCAGACTTCGTGATGCCGCCGGTACCCTCGTGGAGGATCTCCAAGGGAACGGTCTTGATCTTGACCTTCTTCAGCTCGAACTTGACAGCGTCCAGCGTGGAGAGAGCGTCGGCTTTCAGGATGAGGGTGAGCTTCTTCTTCTCCAGCGCCTCTTCTTCGTTGAACAGCTCGTCCAGTGACAGCGGCTTCTTCTGCTCCTGCGCCAGGAACGCAAGGCGCTTGTTCTGCCGCTTCTCGTCGATGATCATCCGGCACGAGTCGACGTCTTCCACCATATGAAAGACCTCACCGGCCTCGGGCAGTTCCGACAGGCCCATGACCTCGATGGGCATGAGTGCTTTTGCTTCGCGAAGGTTCGCGCCTGCCTCGTTGGTCATGCGCTTGATTTTGCCAACACAGTCACCAACGCGGATATCGTCACCGACATGGAGCGTTCCGGTTTGCACGAGAAGACGAGTCAGGACGCCGATGTTTTTGTCGACGCGTGCCTCGATGACGGAGCCGGACGCTTCGACAGAGGATCTGGTCTTGAGTCCTGCCATCTCCGCCTGCAGGAGGATCATGTCCAGTAGTTCGTCCACACCCTTGCCGGTCTTGGCCGACACGGGAAGGAAGACGGTGTCTCCACCCCAGTCGTCCGGCTGCAGACCACGGTCCGCCAACTGCTGCTTGACGCGCTCGGGGTTCGCCTCGGGCTTGTCGATCTTGTTCATGGCGACGATGATGGGGACCTTGGCCGCCCTGGCGTGGTCCAGCGCTTCGAGAGTCTGCTCCTTGACACCCTCTTCGGCGGCGACGACCAGGATGACCACGTCGGTGACCTGCGATCCCTTGAGGCGCATCGAGGTGAATGCCTCGTGGCCGGGAGTATCGATGAAGATGATAGTTTTGCCCTTGACCCGGACATCATAGGCGCCGATCTTCTGGGTGATGCCACCCTTCTCGCGGCTGGCGACACTGCTCTTGCGAATGAAATCCAGCAAGGTCGTCTTGCCGTGGTCGACGTGGCCCATGACCGTCACGACAGGCGGGCGTGTCTCGAAGGACTTCATGAACTTGTCCGGTGGTGCGACATAATTCTCGCCGAGGATACGGGCGAGATAATTGGCGTCGGCAGGGTCCAGCAGGCCGCACTCACGCACCGGAACGCCGTTCTTGAGCATCATCGTGTTGAGCTCGTGCTGCTTAAGGTCAAACTGCTTCGCAAAAGCAGCATAGGTGACAGACTCGACAAATGCCTTGGGTTTCTCTACAGCGATGACAGGTTCGACCGGTACGGGCGCAGGTTTCTCCTTCTCCTTTTCATGTGCGGTCTTGGGGGTCGCCTTGGCTGCCTTTGAAGTCTCTCTCTTGCTCCCCGCTGAGTCGGCCTTCTCCTTGTCGACAATCTCCTTGACAAGGGTAGCCGTTTCTTCTTCGATCGTGCCGACCACGCCCTTGACCGGGACTCCCAGCTGAGCCAGGATCTCCAGCATGCGTGCCGACTTCAGATTCAGTTCTTTAGCGAGCTCATAGATCCGTACTTTCTTCATGCGTCTCACCTGCCTTACGGGTTGGGGCTGCTTGCGGCTGCCCTTCCTCCACCTGAACGAGTTCCACCTTCGCGTCCAATAGCCGCTCTACGAGCCGGACGTTGACTCCACCCTTACCCAGGGCGACGGGAAACGCCTCGGCGGTGGCGTGCACCACAAAGGTGCCGTCCTCCGGCCTGCGTTCTGCATCCAGCACCTTGGCGGGGCTGAAGGCGTTGATTGCGTATTTCACGGGGTTTGGATCGTATCGGATGACATCGATGTGCTCAAACGCGATCTCACGCGACACTGCGCGGATGCGTCCGCCCATCGGCCCAATGACTGCACCCACGGGATCGATCTTGGGATCGCGGCTGAAGACGGCGACCTTCGCGCGCTGGCCCGGCTCACGGACGATGCGCTTGACCTCGACGAGGCCCGAGCCGACCTCGGGTACCTCCAGCTCCACGAGACGCTGGATGAAGTCCGGATGTGACCGCGTCAAGACCACACGCGGTCCTTGCGCCGACTTGTCGACCGACAGGATAAGCGACTTGGCGACACCCTGGAAGCGCAGCCGTTCCCCGGGAATCTGCTGATCCTTTGGCATGATGCCTTCGCACCGGGCAAGGTTGATCAGCAATCCCTCTTTGTTCTGGCGCAGCACTTCGCCGTTGACCAGCGTGCCCACCTGCGAGTGGAAGCGCTCATAGACCAGATCGTTTTCACGTTCCTTGATCTTGTCGTCGATAAACTTGCGTGCCTTCACGATCACCGACAGGGGCAGCTGCTCGATCTTGACCTGGATGAGCACGTCGTCCCCGGTCTTCGCCTCCGGTTCCACCTTGCGGGCGTCTTTCAGCGTGATCTCGCTGTCACTGTCCTTGACCTTGGTCACGACCGTTTTGCGCGAATAGAGCCGGACAAGGCCGGTGCCCGTGTCAGCCTTCACCAGGAAGTTGTCCTTCTGGTACTGCTGCTGGTATGCCGCCTCAAAGGCTTCCTTGATCGCCGTCACGATGTATTCCCTGGAGATTCCCCTTTCCTTCTCCAGCTCGTAGATGGCACTCTGGATCTCATCCCTCACACGCACCTCCCAGTATCTCGTCCCACAACGAGATCTTCGTCACCTGTCGCAGTTCGAACACGCGGTCTACGCCGAGCACACTCACGTGCAGGCTGCTCTCGTCTGATGCTCCCAGAGTCCCAATGATCGGCTCCCTGGACTCCTTTGTCACCACGCGCACGAACCTGCCGGTGAAGAGCTCCAGCTCCCGCTGTGTCTTGAGGACGCGGTCCAGCCCGGGGCTTGCCACCTCGAATGCCGGCAGATAGTCATCGCCGTACTGCTCGATGAACGCATGGCTGATCGCCCGGCTGACGCTTTCGAGTTCGTCCACCGAGATATCTCTTCCCGGCGTCATGAGCACGACGCTCACCATGCCCGGAGCATTCTCGATCGCAACGAGCGTGGTGCCGCTCTTCGCCACTTCCAGCTCCACGATGTCCGCAAACCTCTTGTCCATACCCACACTCCGTGTGAAAAGAAAAAGTGGTCCGCTCGCGCGCCCACTTTTCGTATTCCACCAATATGAAACGTCCGAAAGCACGGCTTCCGGACGTCATGTCGCTCAGTTGCTCATCACGTTCACGACATTACAGAAAATAGTATACCCATGAATGTCCGAATGGCAACCTGACCCCGCTAAGAATAGTCTACACCGCTGGGGCCAAGGATCTCGGCAAGTCCCTTCAGGAGCGCCGGCGTGATGGTGACCCAGTGCTGGTTGCCGACCTCGAGGCAGTGGTCGGCCGTGTTGCGGTACAGGATACGCCATGGTTCCTTGCCAGGGTAGCGGTGGGTGAGGAGGAGAACGTTCTTGAGCGTCTCGCCGTTCACCTGCTGCTCCGTCATGGTGAGCTTGAGCACTGGACGGGTTACGGAAACGGGCTTCGAGCCTCTCGCCTGTTCAGGCGTCACAAAGTCGATGAACTTCCTGGCCGTCAAGGACAACTCGTCACCGTCCATGCGCACGTTTGCCTCCAGGACGATGGCTCCTTCACGGTCGAAGCACGGCTGGAACTGGCCAAGGACGTACTCGAACACCATCAGCTCTACCTTGCGGCTGTCGTCTTCGAGCAGGCACTTGCCGTAGGCATGACCTGCTTTCGACTTGGCGGTCTTCGCGGATGTGAGGAGGCCCATGACCGTGACGGTATCCCCGTCGTCACAATCTGCGCACTCCGCAACACGCTTTGCCTTGTACTTGGCGAGGAGCGGCTCGTACTGCTGGAAGGGGCTGCAGAAACAGAAGAATCCGAACGCCTCTTTCTCCATTGCCGCCGCACCGGCAGTATCACACGAGGAAAGGGGGGCTGTTGGTTCGTTACCCAGGCCGCCGAACAGGCCCGTCCCCGCATCGCCTGCGACAGGCGCCTTGCCGTTCTGGTTGTTGAACTCCCTGAGAACGGTGACGCGGTCCTCGCCCAGGCTCTCGAATGCCCCGGCCTTGATGAGACATTCGACGGACTTGCGGTTGACCTTGCTGCCGCCCGAACGCCGTTGGAAGTCCTTGAATGTCGAATAGGGGCGGTTCCCCCGCTCCTCCATGATCTCGTCGATCGCCTTTGAGCCCAGGTTCTTGATGGCAAGCAAGCCGAATCGAATGCCCCGAGAGCCGTCGGCCTGCGTCTCCACCATGAACAGCTTGTCGGACTTGTTGATATCCGGTGGAAGGACGGGGATACCCTTGCTGCGGCACTCGGCGACCAGTTCCTTGAGACGGTCTTCGCTATCGATGCCCGAGTTCATGAGGGCCGTCAGGTATTGAATGAGATAGTGGACCTTGAGCCACGCCGTGCGGTAGACCATGATGGCGTAGGCGACTCCGTGGGACTTGTTGAACCCGTAGCCGGCGAAAAAATCGATGAGGGCGAATACGTCCTCGGCGGTCTTCTTCGGGACGCCTTTCTCGATCGACTTCTCGACGAAGATGGCCCGCTGCGTGGCTAGAATGTCCGCCTTTTTCTTGGACACACCCTTGCGCAGGATGTCTGCTTCCTGCAGCGTGAACCCAGCCATGCGGTTGGCGATCTGCATGATTTGTTCCTGATACACGATGATACCGTAGGTCGGCTTGAGTACCCCCTCGATGCTGGGATGGTAGTAGTCGACCCTCTCCTTGCCATTCTTGCGGTCGATGTACTTCTGGATACCACCGGACTTGATGGTGCCGGGGCGGTAGAGCGAGATGATGGCCGTCAGGTCCTCGATGGAGGACGGCTGGACACCGGCCGCAACGCCTTTCATGCCGCCGGATTCCATCTGGAACACGCCGACCGTGTCGCCGCTGCTGATGAGCTTGTAGACAGCCGGTTCTTCCGTGTCGATGTGGCCGATGTCCACCGTCACGCCAAGCTGCTCCTTGACCATCTTGACGGTGTTCTGGATGACCCCCAGATAGGAGAGGCCCAGGAAGTCCATCTTGAGGAGGCCAAAGGCCTCGACGAGATTATGGTCCCACTGCGTGATGACGTTGCCGTCCTTGTCACGCTGTAGCGGCAGATAGTTGGTGAGCTCGGTGTCGGCGATGACGACGCCCGCGGCATGGGTGCTGAAATTGCGGTTGACGCCTTCCAGCTTCATGGCTGTGTCGAACAGCTCCTTGACCGTGACGCCGCTCAGCTTTGTGCCGTCATCATACATCTTCTTCAGCTGCTCGACCGTCTTGAGAGCGTCTTCAAGGCCCGTCCAAAACGGGATGAGCTTGGAGATCAGGTCGGTCTCCTTGGGCAGCATGCCCAAGGCTCGCCCCACGTCACGGACGGCCTGTTTGGCTTCCATCCTGCCGAAGGTCGCCACCTGAGCGACAGAGGATTCGCCGTACCGCTCGCGCACATACTGAATGACCTCGCCACGACGCGCATCCTCGAAATCCATGTCGATATCGGGCATCGAGATACGAGAGGCGTTGAGGAAGCGCTCGAACAGCAGGTTGTACCGCAGCGGCTCGACTTCCGTGATGCCGGTCGCGTAGGCAACGATGGCGCCGGCAGCAGATCCGCGGCCAGGGCCAACGGCAATTCCCTTGCGTCGAGCGAACCGTATGAAGTCCTGGACAATGAGGAAGTAGTCGACAAACCCGCACTTCTCGATCGTCTCCAGCTCCATGCGCGCCCGGGCTGTCGCCTCTTCCAGCTGTTCGGGAGGGTAGAGGCGCTGGATGCCGTCCATAGTCATCTTCTCCAGCAATTGGCGGTTGACCTCAGCATCCCATGGCGTCGTCTGCCCTTCTTCGACGTATCGGGGCAGGTGATAGGTGCCAAGAGGCATTTCAACGTTGCACATGTCGGCGACGAGCTGGGTGTTCTGGATGGCCTCTTCGTCTTCGGGCAGACGCTCGCGCATCTCACCCTCGGTCATAACATGGTAGTACGGACCGTTGAAGCTCATGCGGTCCTTGTCGGTCATCTTCTGCAGCGTCTGGACACAGAGCAGGACCTCGTGCGCGGCGTAGTCGTCCTTGTGGAGGTAGTGGCTGTCACAGGTGACCACGGTCTTCGCACCGATGCGCTTCGCAATGCTGCGAAGGATGGGAAGGGCGCGCTGTTCCTCTTCAATGTCGTGATTCTGGAGCTCGATGAAGTAGTTCTCCTTGCCGAAGATATCCTGGTACCTCCTGGCAATAGTCAGCGCTTTCTCTTCGTCACCCTTTGCGGCTGTCTCGGCAACCTCGCCCTTCAGGCAGGCTGACAAGGCGATGATCCCCTCGTGGTACTTCTCCAGTATCTCATAGTCGACACGCGGCTTGTAGTAGAAGCCCTCGAGGTAGCCGACGGAGACGATATGGCTCAGGTTCTGGTAGCCCTTGAAGTCTTTCGCCAGGAGAATCAGGTGATTGGGAAACCCTGCCTCCTTGTCCTTGTTCAGGCGGCCGTTCGGGGCCATGTAAATCTCGCTGCCGATGACCGGCTTGAGCCCGGCGTCCTTCATCTTCATGTAGAAGTCCAGCACGCCGTACATGTTCCCGTGGTCGGTGATGGCGCATGCGGTCTGCCCCATCTCCTTGAGACGGGCGACGAGCGGTTCGATCTTGCTCATGCCGTCCAGCAGTGAGTATTCCGTGTGGAGATGCAGGTGGACGAAGCTCATGCCGGGTTCCTCACTGGGCCCGGAAACGCCCCTTGGATTGAGGAAAAGTCCTCGGGGGGGAAGCGAGCAGCAGCCTGTGCCTGGTCGACAGAAACCACTTCGACGACGGCATCGTAGACGAAGTCGAAGAAGGTCTGTGAGCGAGCGTTGAGCACGATCTTCAGGGGCACGTTGACCAGCGAGCCCGTCGTACCGACGGTGACCGTCGCCGTGGCAGTAACGGCCTCTCCCTCGAAGGTGAACCGGCCGCTCATGCTCCAGACGTCACACGATTGCCCCAGCAACTGCACCGGACCCTGCTTCTCGATGGTGAAGAGGCGCGGTGAGAACGTCGCCGGCAGTCCGAGAAGACCCTCGCAGCTTTCCTGCAGGACGTGCGCAGCCGCAGCTGCTGTCTCGCCCTTGGCGGCGTATGCTCCGTTCTCGAACACATAGCCTGTTCTACTGCGGACCATGAGCGATGCTGTCGGGTTCGCCGGGTCACCACTCATCACAAGAATGTCACTCCCATTCTTGACGACACGACCGTCGAACGACTTGTCTTCGCCACCAAGCGTTCGGTGGTACGAGGCTGTGAGCTCATACGCCGGAAGCGTAGCAAGAGACGAGAGCGGCAGGAGCTGCCCCTCCTGGAGTGTCACCTTGACCGCCTTGGCGTTCTTCCCAATAACCAGGTTGAACGTGGCGTCGGCAAATCCCTGCTTCGTGACTCTTCCAGCATAGGTCCCTTCTGCGAGACCCTCGAACGTGAATGTTCCGTCCGACCCTGTCGTCGTAGTCGTGTTCCACACGGTCACGGAGGCTCCGGCTATGGGCTGGCCGCCGGACGTCACCGTCCCGGAGCCGAGGAAGAGCGGCGTGAGCTGGACGGTCGTCGGCAGCTGCGTGAGGTCTGCCACCTGGATGAAAGCCCCCTGGTACCCCGTGGCGTCGACACTCATCTGTGTCCGGTCGGCCTGAACCTGTCCCGAAACCGTTCCGGTCGCATCGGATCTGAGGGACTCGGAGCCGGTGGAGCCGGTGAACGTCAGCGACGCATTGGGTACGCCCTTGCCTGAGTACGCGGAGACGATCCGGAGTGAAACAGCGTCGCGGCGGGCGCAGCCGGCGAGCGAGAAAATAACAAGCAGCAGAGCGAGGCCGAGCGCCAGCCCCCGAGCACTTTTTTCCCTCGCATCCTTTTGTCCAAGATGCGAGGCGTTCTTCCATGCCCCCGGGCCCAAGGATGTTTTTGTATCCGAGGGTGTTCTGCATGTTAGTCCAATACGAGGGGTGCTTCTGAGGGGCGGTTCCCCCCGAGCACTTTGGTTCAAGGCGAGGGGTGCTTCTGCCCGGCGGAAGCTCATCCTTTTCATCATAGTTCAACCTCTCGGAATTCGAGTTACATGCCCACCCATCGTTGTTCGCGTGTCGAGCACGGACACGAAAGCATCCGGGGCCAGCTCGGTGAGCGAAGCGTTGAGGAGCGCGATGTTCTTGCGCATGGTGGTCGTCAGGATAATCATGCGGTTGCTGTCCATACCCGACCCGGAGATCGTCGTGATGCCAAACCCTCTGTCGCGCAGATGATACGCCAGTCGATACGGGTTATCGTTGGGAATGATCAGCCACGTCTGGTTGCCGATAGCAAGCTTCTGTTCGAGCCAGATGCCAAACAGCGCCCCGGTTGAATAGCCGATGGCGTAGCCGAGCATCTTGTAGATGGTCATATTGTTCAGGACCTGAGAGAGGCCGACCAGATAGACGATCACCTCGAGAAACCCAAAGATGAACGTGTAGAAGCGGCGTCCCCTGACCAGGAAGTTCATGAAGAGCGTCTGAATAGCCATGTCTACGAACTTGATGCCGAACACGATGAGGAATGACTCGGCTACCACCCACAACTGCGCCACTCGGAACCTCCCGTTCCTGTACTGCCAGGTTCAAGTATAGTGCTCGCTGACTGCCGCACAAGCCGAAGTACGCGAAGATCGGAGGCGTCCGAGTCGGATATTGAAATGTTGCGCTGCTGTGGATAACATGCGAACAGTGTGAACAGATTTGCCATCCGCGCCTCTCGGCAAAGGAGGGTTTGTGGCTCGACCATTGCGCATCGAGTTCCCAGGCGCCGTCTACCTGGTTTCCGACACCGGTTATGCGAGTCACTCCATCATCCAGTGCGATGACGACCACGTGCAGTTCCTCGCAGACCTCATGTCGGTGGCGGCAAATCTGGACTGGCGCATCTACGCGTGGTGTACATTACCGGACCGCTACAGTTTCGTCGTGGAGACGCCCCATGGAGACCTCGGCACGGGCATGCGTCGGTTCAGCAGCAGCTACACGCGGCATGCAAACCACCAGAACAGACGATCGGGGCGAGTCTTCCGCGGACCCTACCGGGCTGTCCTCCTGGAACCTGACGTATGGTTGCAACCAGTCTGCCGGTACGTCGTCCTCCAGCCCGTGGCATCCGCCGTGGTCGCCACCCCCGAGGAATGGCCATGGAGCAGTTATCAGGCAATAGTCATGAATACCAGTGTGCGGAGTGCCCCGCTTGCAACCGAGTCCCTGCTGTCACATTTCGGGCAAACCCGGGAAGAGGCTGTCGCCTCGTATGCCGACTACATACGGGCGGGCATCGGCCAGCCCTCCCCTCTCGCTCACGTGATGCCGCCGGGCATCCTGGGGACACAGGCGTTCGTCCAGGTGGTGATCGAACACCTGGTGGACAGAACGTCCGATCCCTCGGTCGCCGCAACGCTCCTGATGCTTGCACGGCCACCCCTAGCGCAGATCTTCGGGCCCGATGCCCGGCATGAACGCTCGCAGCTGCCATTGCGGGTCGCGGCAGCCGTCCATCTTGGTTATTCACTCGTGCAGATCGGTGACCAGTTGGGCGTCCACTATACGACGGTCGGCCGGTACCTCCGTGCGGCGCAACGTGGGCAGAAGGGGGCGCTTCCTCCTCCTGTTCGCTGAATAACTCCCCAGACAGCATGACAGCAGGCCCCGGCAGTCTGTATAAGCTCCCGGGGCCTGCTGTCCGAACACAACAACCAGAACTATCTACAAATTATCCACAGATATGTTATGTTTCCACACCTTCTCTACTGGGCGGGGTTGAGTGGGATCACAAGCCAGCAGATAAGATAAACTAGGACACCCGTCCCCCATGCCATCCCAAGCAGCGCCCAGGCGATGCGCACAATCGTCGGATCGATGTCGAAGTACTCTGCCACGCCGGCCGCCACACCACCGATCACCTGGTTCTTGCGTGAGCGGTACAGTCTCCTGGAAGAGTCATAGCTGATCCCCGAGGAGGCCGGGCGCTCAGTCTGCGGTTGCTGCCACCTGTCCTTGATGGATCCCTGCTCGCCGGATCCAGCACTCGCCTGAGTTGGTGTACAGGTGCCGCACATGATCTTGCCATCCACCATCACTACTTCCTCGCGGGCCAGCGCCTTTCCACACTTCGTGCAGACGCCAACTGCTTCTTCATCTGGTCTGTCAAAACTCTTCATTTCCTGGTACCTCCTTTGATAAGAACGGCCAGCCCGAGTACAAGGAACAACCCCCCGACTGCCGATTTCCGAATGATGTCGACCACTTGAGCTGAGAAAATGTCCAGCCCCGAAAGAAACGCAAGAGAGCCCACAGCAACAGCCACAACTCCCCACAGCAGCCCGTTTCTCTGTGTCTTGCCCTCAACCAGGTCAAACAGCGTGGACAACAGGATGGAGAGTCCCACAGAGACCACAGCTGCTCCGGCGAAGGCTGTGAAACTGAACCGGACGACCTCCAGGACCTGCAAGAGGACGATAACGCCGACGAAACCAAGCATGGCGCTCCAGAACACCGTTTCACGCGCATTGTGCTGGAAGCCCGTCGCGACGCCATAGATGCCCAGCAGGATCACAAACGCCGCCAGGGGAACAAGGATGCCGAAATGGTATCCTGTCTGGGGAAACGCCTGGAGCAGGAAGTGGACACCAAAGACAATAAGTAGAGCGCTCAGGGCCACCCGACGATCAATGTTGTTACTGTTCATTGCTGTACCTCCACAAGTTGAATCTGTCCAATTGCGCTGTCAATATGCACAACGAGCTGCCGGTCAGCTCCCCCGGCTGCCGAAGCATTAAGGAACGACTTACTGCTCTCGGCCACAAATGTCGACGACAGGACCTTGCCCAGGACACTTCCGATGGAAAGCTGTGCTCCCGGTGTACTGGGGATATGCACCGTGCCGTTCCCCACGACCGTGTGTAGTAAAACATCACAGTGCCTGCTCAGCGACCCCGAAAAGTCGAGGTCGTAGCTGCCGGTGATGTTTCCAATGACAAGGTCTGCCATGTCCAGATTACCGAGGCGCGTTGTCGAGAAACCCCCAGTGACGTTCTCGATCTGGACAAGGTCGATGATCGATCCGGATTTCGAGGCATCCAGTTCGAGTGCAGAAGACACTCCAGACAGATAGAGCTCTGCCAGCCGAGCCTGGTCCAGGACCAGTCGGGCTTCACCGACGATCGTAAGCATCAGCGTGCCGTTCTCGGGAACGACGACGGTCAGACGCTTGACCCCTGCCTGGACGGCAGAAACGCTGCCCACGCGCAATCCGTACGTGCCGATCTTTGCACGGAAATCCCGACGGAATCCCTCGCTGCCGAGAACGATGCTTGCTGAGGTCACAGCGGGGGACGTGCCCACGACGACCTCGAGGTTGTCGCCCACGATCGATATCCTGCTCGCAGAGCCACCCGGGAGTTCCAGGATTGTACCATTTGCAAATGCTGGAGCAGCCCTGAGCCCACCGTTCCGCGTCACGAACGTCACGACCGCGGAGCCAACGAGGACCAGGCTCACGACGAGAACGGCGATCAAAACACGCTTGCGGCCGGTCATGGGAGCAGACTGTATCATGCAGCCGATCCTCCGCCCAAGCCAAACAGACGCTCACTGAGGGCCAGACTGCCCAGGAGAAGACCACCCACGGCGGTAAGTGTGCACAGGATCAGAAAAGACCTGAGTTCGTCGAGGTTTGGCCCGACAAAAAACTGCACAACCCGCAGGACAACCGATGAATGCGCGGCGAGCACATAGGCCCCAGCCAGGAAGAGCCCGACAAACAGGGCTCCAAACAGCAGCGCTGCGGCAAGGACGACCACCGGTTCTCCGTTCCTCATGCGTGTTCCCATGAGACGAGCCAAGATACTGCGTGATGCCCTCTTCCTCTCCTGCTCTGCCTCCCACGCGTCAATACGGTTCCACACGCCACAAGCAAACCCGGGCGGCGGAACAAGGTCTGGAGGACACGAGAGTGTGTTGGCAATCAACCGTTCCAGTTCTTCGTCTGTTAGATGTCGCGTGTTCATGCAGTACCTCGCTCATGCAGGGCTTCCACCTGCTTCTTCAATGCGGCTCGCGCCCGGAACAGCCGAACTTTCGCCGTTCCCTCGGCTACGCCGAGTCGTTCGCCGATCGTCGCAAGAGAACACTCCTCAGCATAAAACATTGTCAAAAGTGCACTGTCTTCCGAAGAGAGCCGCGTCATTGCCTTGAGGATCTCCTGCTGTTTCCACTCATCGTCCCTGTCCTGCTCAGGAGCCGCCAGGAGCTGTTCGTCCGGCAGATCCCCGCCTTCGCGCGCCGACTTGCGCCAGTAGTCGACCAGGCAGTTGTAGGCAATCGTCATGACCCACGGGAGAAAAGGGCGGTTTCTGTCATACGAGTCAAATCGCCTGTATGCCAGAAAGAACGCCTCCTGTGCAATGTCTGAGGCTGTCGTACGGTCCCGGACTTTGCTCGCCAGAAAGGCGTACACAGGATGCTCACTCTCCGCCATCAACTGGGCGAAGAGCTCGCGGTCAGCTACTGCTTCCATCCACCTGCTCCTCTCCGCGGTTGATTGCTCTACGTGTTCACCAAGCGTACGGTGACTGGAGAGAAAAGGTTACAGACGAGACTCTGTGCTCGTCCGGGCCGACCGCCTCGAGATGTCCGCGCTCAAGCAGCCAATCGAAGATCTTGCCGGCCTTGGCATAGGAATAACGCGCTTTGCTTCCTCGCCCTTCTGGTTGGAGCAGTACCATTGAAATACCTCGCAGATAACCGTGAGGTCTTCGTCTTCGAACAGTGAAGAGCTCATGCCCAGCCTCTGGAGCTTCTCAAGATGTTGAGAAGCCACCAGAGCCCCAGCCAGCAGCCGGAATTCGGTCCTGTCTGTCATCATGCTCTTCCTCCTATCGCGAGAATGGCTTACCTATATAGTAACCTCCCGGCAGAAAGGTTACAGACCCGTTGATCCCTACCTGCAACGACGTTATGGACGGCAGTTCGGTGAGGGTCAGCCGCAACTGTTCGACCATAAGCGCCTCGGCCGCCTGGTCCTGGGGAAGAGGCGTCATGGCAAGAGACAGGCGCAGTATTCCCGAGTTGGCTTGCAGATCCATGGCGGTAATGTGGGTGCCCTCCGGAACAAGCGACGAGTCGCCTGCAGGCGGATTCCCCAGCTGAGCTATCGACTTCAAGATCGAGGTGTTGCGCCCCGTCAGCGCCTGCATCTGTGGATAGACAGTCAGTACGGGGAGTTTGTCGCCGTCGACTTCGGTCAGGCTGTAGACGGCGAGGGCGGTCCCTGCTTCCAGGTGTCCGTCCAGTCTGAACAACGGATCTTCCGCATCCACGTGTCCAAACAGGCCCTGCACACTGTGCCCACCTACGAGGAGCCGGACGCGGCTGACACCGGCGAGTCTTGTGAGTGTGAGGACCAGGGAATCCTTGGCCTGTTCTTCGTCCTGAGCTCCCATGTTCAGCTTGAGGACACTCTCCTCGAAATCGACGGAAGCTGTTCGACCGGAGACGGTGACGCCCCGAAGCACGTCCGTGCCGGGCAGAGGACTCACGAGGCTGGGATGTGTCGGACCCTCCATGAGAGCGCGTGTAGCCTGGAATGCCAGCTGGGAGCGTGTCAGGCCAGTCGGGACTGTCCGGCGTTCAACGACATAGCGGCCGTCACTGGCCACAAAGTACAGATCGACCGGTTGTCCTTTGTCCAATATGGTTTCGTTGGCACTCAGTTCTCGCTGAGTTTTGACGAAAGAGAGGAAGGTCCCCGTTGGACGACCGTCCACCGAGAGTTCAACCGAGTCGACGCCCGGCAGACTCAGCAGGGAGTCGACAAGTTGCCAGTAGAGTGCATTCTCTTCCGCAAACCCCATGGGAGGCTGATCGCGCGCCGCACCTAGAACCACATGGAGGATCCTGCCGGGCAGGAGTGTCGCTCTGTGCGCAGTGAATCCGGCGGGGACAGCCGTCGTAAGCCCCTGGTCCGCAGGCGGCGCGCGTAAGAGGTCGATGATACCCGCCACCTGTTCCACGCGCCGTGTCGGTAATTTTGCCACCGAAGAACTGCTGACCAGTTCCCCCGTCGAGGCATCGAGATAGCACAGGATCACGGGCGTACTCAGCCCCCCGGCCTTGTGGAAGCTGGAACCGACAACTACAGCCAGAACCAGTGCGAGGATAAGGATAAGCAGTCCACCATCCCGGGAACGTCGCCTGTCGCTGATCCTGCCTTGTCTGGTGTGGATTATCATCTATGAGCCTTTTCCTGATTGCCGCTGGTCTCCATTTCGTTTATACTATATCACACAAAACGGATGCGCATTGCCTGGCAACGCTCCGGGGTTCCGCCGCAAAGGTGGGGTGGTTGCACTGGTACATGTGCACGTACGACTAACGCCGTGGCTTGGTTTTTCTCCGGTCGGGGCGCAGTCATTTTGCGCGAGAGCAAAGGGAGCAGAGAATGGAAGAACAACGGTCGGATTCCTGGCAGCACCTGCTCGACATCTTCAGCAAGCAACTCGCGCGCCCGACGTTCGAGATGTGGTTCAAAAATGCGACAACCATCCGCGAAGACGACGTTTCGCTCACCATCGGCGTCCCCAGCGAGTTTGCAAGGGACTGGATTGTCAGCCGGTACTACGACGTTATCAAGGAGACAATTGACGCCATCAAGGGTCAACCAACCACTATCGCGGTGGAAGTTGTGCAACAGCCGCCGGAAGAAATCCCGACCGAGCCCGGTATGCTCCAGCACAACAACACGCTGATCCTCAACAGGCGCTACAACTTCGAGAACTTCGTCGTTGGCGCAGGAAACCGCCTTGCCTTCGCCGCCTGCAACGCCGTAGCGGGCAACCCAGGCAACGTCTACAACCCTCTCTACATCTACGGTGGAGTCGGGCTGGGCAAGACTCACCTTCTCCAAGGGATCGCACACCATATCCTGGCACAGGCCCCAGATAAGAAAATCGTCTATACGACCGGCGAGAAGTTCACGAACGAGGTGGTCAGTTCCATCCAAAACGCGCGAAACAACAATGCCGTCATCGAGAACTTCCACAAGGAGACACGCGGGGCGGACATCCTCCTCATCGATGACATCCAGTTTCTGGCGGGCAAGGAACGTACGCAGGAGGAGTTCTTCCACATCTTCAATGCGCTGTACGATGCCCACAAGCAGATCGTCATTACCTCCGACGTCCTGCCCAAGGAGATCGCCACGCTCGAGGAACGCCTCACCTCGCGCTTCGAGTGGGGTCTCATCGCTGATATCAGTCGTCCCGACTACGAGACCAAGGTTGCCATCCTGAAGAAGAAGGCCGAGCTGGACAGGATCGACGTCCCTCAGGAAGTGCTGGAGTATATCGCCGCGAACATCGGGAGCAACATCCGCGAGCTCGAAGGGGCACTCATGCGCGTCCTTGCGACAGCTTCGCTCACCAACGAGGAAGTCACGCTCTCCTTCACCGAGGAGACACTCAAGGATATCATCCCGGTTGTCAACAGGCCGATCACCATCGACGCCATCATGCAGTCGGTGTCGTCCTACTTTCACATCTCAGTTGCCGATCTCCAGGCCAAGAGACGCAGCCAGGATGTCGCGATGCCGAGACAGATTGCCATGTACCTGAGCCGGGATCTGACCGAAGCCTCTCTGCCATACATCGGTGAGAAGTTCGGGGGACGGGACCATACGACGGTCATCTACGCCTGTCAGAAGATCCAGCAGGACATGAAAAACGATGACACCCTGAGAGCACTGCTCGACAGCTTGGTAAAGCAGTTAAAGAAAGGTATATAAGCTGTGGAGAACTATCCCGGGCATTCCGGATACATACAGTGTTGATAACATGCACAAGTTATCCACAGCTGTGTCCACAGCCAGTACAAGCCATACAACCCTCTTCACAAGACATATCAACTCCACCAAGCACCTTATCTTGATGATTATGATTCAAAGAGTTCTTTCATACTAAAAGGAGGAAGGATGAAACTCACGACAAAAGCTGAGGGCTTGAGCAAGAAACTGGCACAACACGCCAAGGTCATCCAGCAAAAGAGCTCGACCTTCACGTCAGATGCCGTTCTCCTTTTCGCAGACGGCACGGTGCTTCAATTGACGAGTACTGACCTAACGACGTACCTGGTGAACGCTGAACCAGCTGAAGTTACAGAAACCGGACGCGCCTTGGTTCCCTTCAAGTTTCTAAAGGACATCGTATCAGCCTTGTCTGGAGAACTCATCATTGAGGGAGATGATAAGAAACTGCAGATATCATCCGGAAAGGCGCACTATGATTTGGCATGTTATCAGATGGATACATTTCCAAGTATCCCCGAGATTAAGGAAGGACGAGAATATCAGTTCAGTCTGAATGAGTATTCCAATGCTATTGACCGTGTTCTTCCCTGTGTAGAACACAATGAAAAACGTCGCCTCGAATTTCAGGGAATTCTGCTCGAGCAGACAAAAGACTATTTCCGATTTGTCGCGACGGATTCACGGCGCCTCGGATATGTACAATTTGACTTCAAACGTGAACCGTTGAGGGCGATCGTTCCTACCAAGGTTTTCGAATCGTTTAAGCCGGCTGGCGACGTGCATGTTGTTATCACCGAGGATGAGTGTCTGTTTTCATCCGGTGATACACAGATCATCTCTCTTCTCATTGGCGCCGAGTTTCCCAACTACAATGACATCGTGCCTCGCGAGTGGGAATACACCGTAAGTGCCAAGAAGACAGAGCTGCTGGACGCTCTGCGCCGGGTTGGCGCGGTCGTTTTTGGTGGAACGGACGTCATCACGCTTTCATTCAAGGAAGGACGGCTGACTGTTCAGGGCACGGCCCAGGATCAGGGAGATGCCAGTGACGAGCTGAGCTATGAAGGAGAGGCCGGTGGTCTTTCTGTCTCGTTCTTCGGGACAAAACTCCTGGACGGTATTTCCTCTGTCGGCACCGAGAATGCCGAATTGCATATGAACAGTGCTGTTCACCCGGTGGTCATCAAGGACCAGGGCAAGGAAGACTTCCTATACCTTGTCATGCCACACAAGCAGATGGAATAGTCGCCCCCTCGAAGGGCAATGTATCTTGAATCGCTTTGGGTACAGGGATTCAGGGCGCTGACCGAACAGCGCATTGACATTACTGCGCCCATCACTGCTGTTGAAGGCGGCAACGGTGCCGGCAAGACGACGTTGCTCGATGCCGTCTATTTCCTGGGATCTGGAAAATCATGTCTGGGGCTGACAAACGCGGAACTTGTCAGGGACGGAGAATCTTATTTTGTTGTCGGCGGCAGATACCGGACGCGTGACGCGGTTGCAGGAGCATCGGTCAGTCATACAGCGCAGGCCATGTTCACGACTGAGGGACGCAAGGAACTTCGTATCGATGGTACTGTCTATCACGGGTTCATTCACCTTATCGGTGGGCTTCGCGTGGCCCAGTTCAATTTCAGTTCGCTGTTTCTGGTCAAAGGTATGCCTTCGGTGAGACGTCAATTTATCAACCTCCTCATCGCATCGTGTGACCGCAGCTACCTGGAAGCGCTCTCTGCATACTCGGCTGTCATGACGCGTAAGAATGCTCTGCTGCGGCAGTCGGATTCCAGTGTCGCCGATGTGTCCCTGCTGGATATCTTTGATGAGCAGATCGTTTCCCTGTCAAACATCATCTATGCGAAGAGGCGATCGTCTCTTGGCGCCGTGGGCCAGGCAATGACGCACCTGATCGCCGACGGGTTGTTTGAACCGCTGTCGGACATGTCCATTCTTTATGATCCGCGGCCTGTTTCCACCGAGTCCATCCGCGCCATTCGAGACAGAGAACTGGCGCGGCACGCGTGTCTTGCCGGATGCCACCTCGACGATTTTGTCCTGCTCCGCAAGAAAAGGCAGTTGCGGGATATGGCGTCGCTGGGTGAAGCGAAACTGGTGGCACTGCTGCTCACCTTTGCAGGTGCCGAATACATACGGATGGTCACAGGGGAATACCCGGTGCTTCTACTAGATGACCTGGAAGGCGATATCGACATGCCGAACCTTGATCGACTGATGCATCTCCTGACGAGGTTTGAACAGGTCTTCATCACATCCTTTGACTTTGCGCATCTTGGAGGCGGACTGAATGCCACGTCCGTGCGGTTGTGAGAAGACACGACAACAGTATGGAGCGCATCGGAGAGGTCCTCGATGAGATGCGGCGCACCGGTCGCCTCGACAAGGGGATCAAGGTTCAGTCATTGGGAGACGTCTGGCCCGCGGTCCAATCCCTGTGGAGTGAAGCCACCATCGGCGCCTACGTCGCCAGCAACTCTCATCCGGCCCAGTTCAAGAATGGAACGCTGACGATCCTCTGTGCCAATCCATCCATCATGCAGGTCTTGTCTGAGCAGAAGGCGCTTATTGTAGAACGCTTAAATGCTCATATGGGCGGCAAGCTCGTGACCGACCTTTCCTTTGGGCTCGACAACGTCCACGAGGTCCGCATCCATCGACCACAAGTCGCATTTTCTGCTGTTCCGCAGGATTCGAACTCTCTGGCTGCCACGATCCAGCTGCCTCCGGAGCAGGAAGCGAGAGCCGAGAAGGCAGTGCAGAACATTCGGAACCCCGCCCTGCGGCTTTCGTTTCTGCATGCCTATGAGGCTTGGCTGCGTTGGGATATCTGGCGACACCAGGAACGGCAGAAACACCGGACAAATCGGACGACACCAAGGAAGTACTGACACTATCCACAGGCACTGTGGATAACTTTCAGAAATGTAGACACGCCCTCCACGGCGGGTCCCATGCCATTCACGGATTCTACATGAGCCTGGGGACTGCTGTGAAACGTGAACCATTCATCAACAGTATGGTTGATGGTCACCTGAATTTGTGTTTTACAGATGTTCACAACATCCTGTGGATAACCTGAACAGCGAAGGATGCCTCGCGATAGCCTTGTTGACTCGCACCGACGTAGGATAGAATGGAACCATGAGAACAAGAGTTGCATTGATCGCGCATGACCGCAAGAAGCCCGAGATGATCGCACTGTGCAGGGACTACCAGGAGATGCTGGCTCAGGAGGAGCTGGTTGCCACGAAGAGCACAGGAGGTCTCATCGAGGAATTGACCGGCCTTCACGTCACCAGGGTGAATTCCGGAGAGAAAGGAGGGGACCTTCAGATTGGCTCGATGATCGCTTCCGACGAGATCAAGGCAGTCGTCTTCCTCAGAGACCCTTTGACTGCGCATCCTCATGAGCCGGATATTAACGCCGTGCTCAAGATCTGTGATGTGAATAACGTCCCCCTCGCCACCAACATCTCGACGGCCAGGCTGGTCCTCGGTCATCTCAAGGACCTGCAGGACACCCCCGAGTCACCTGCAACGTAGGTTACTCTACAACAACAGCAGACTCGCCAGCATCGTCTCCAGCGTCCGGCTCTCCTGCCACCACTCCTTCCGCTGAAGCGTCTCGAGACGGATGGTCCAGTGGAGCCCAGTGTCTTGTGCGACCAGGACCCGATAGACAAACGAACCGTCGCGTGCGCGAAACGCCAGCGCTTTGAGAGGCGGACCGTCGGGACTTGCTCGACCGTCTGTGTCTACCCTTCCTCGTCTCAGTGTCCCTTGCTCACACAAGGCGTCTACCGGCAGGCCATTGCGAAGGCGTTCAGACCCCTCGTCCAGCGGCGAGGCGGATTCGTCACACGCGACCTGCAGGGCGACACGCGGGTCGGTGGGGTCGGATGTTCGCAGTCCAGCCTGCTCGTCCAGATCGATGACGGTCCAGTCTGCAGGGCAGTCGAACGCGACGTGGAGGTCTCGTCGTACGAGATGTGTCATGTCACTCATGAGTCCACGCCCTAAGTCTTCTTGTTGTTGTCATTCGTACCTCCGTCCTGCCGGATTCGAGCGCACTTACCTGTATCCATGAACAGGATTGTCTTCTTTTCATTGTTGACAAGGCACGGCGATATGAAACAACCCCGGCACGATGTGCCGGGGTCTGTACTTCACGACTGAATAGGGGTTGAAGTCTACTAACCGAGGGCTTTCAGCGTCACAGAGAAGGTCTTGGTCGTGCCGCTGCGGTCGACGACAACCTGGACTGTGTCCCCCACGTTCATTGAACGTACGTAGCTGAGCACTCCGTCGATTGTGGTCATTGATTTGCCATCGATCTCCGTGATGACATCCCCGGCCTTGAGCCCGGCAGCCTCTGCACCGGACCCGGACGTGATCTGAACAATGTAGACGCCCTGGGAGACCTTGAGGCTATACTGCTCGACGATAGACGTCGTGAGCGTGGCTCCCTGGATGCCCAGGGCCGGCCATGTGACCTTGCCGTTCTTGAGGATGGCATCATACACCTTGCGCACCGTGTTGACGGAAACCGAGAACCCGAGGCCTTGTGCGTTCTGATAGATCATGGTGTTCATGCCGACGACGCGGCCAGACAGGTCGACAAGGGGTCCTCCTGAGTTGCCGGGGTTGATGGCCGCGTCGGTCTGAACGACGCCGACGAGTGTCTCAGTCTGTGATGCCTGAACGTTTCGCTCGAGAGCCGAGATGACGCCGGTCGTGACCGTCTGACTCAGACCGTACGGGTTGCCGATGGCGATGACCTTCTGACCGACGGTCAGCGTGGAGGAATCGCCAAGTTGCACCGTCGGGAGGTCGGTGCCGCTGATCTTCACGACGGCGACGTCGCTGGTGGAGTCCGTGCCCACGACCTGGCCGCGGAACTCGCGCCCGTCTTTGAGCACGACGGTGATCTTGGTGGCATTCTCCACGACGTGGTTGTTGGTCAATACGTAACCGTCAGACGTGATGATGAAGCCCGAACCGAGACCTTCTTGCGTTCCGGACGAGAAGCCGAACGGGTTCTGGCTTACCGAGGTGATGTTGATCTGGACCACGGCGGGCGAAGCGATCTTGACGGCGTTCTCGATGGCCTGTTCTTCAGTCGTGACGATGGTCGTGCCAGAGCTGGACGTATTTATTGGGTACGCTGTTGATACCGTGCGCGCCCAAGGGAATGTCCCAGGGTTGGACATGACCACATAATTGCCAAGAATTCCACCCAGGACGCTGCCGAGCAACAGTCCGATGATGAGTCCCCACACCAGGAGCACGCGGCCGGGATTTGAGGGCCGGGCGGGCTGAGGCGGGGGCAAGGGCGCGCCGTATGCCGGGACGACTGGGGGAGCCTCGGGCAGAGGGGCACCGTACCCCTGAACGGGCGGTGGAGTCTCAGGAGTGGTGCGGCCCTCCACGGTTTGTGATGTGTCCGGACGCTCAGTCTCCTCAGCATCTGGCTTGATGAAGCTATTCTCGTCGATCATATCATACCTCCTCACCTATAACAGGTGTCTATTTGTCACATACACCTGTATATACGCAACTATGACTGATTTCGTTACGGAGACTGTGAGGAAATCGCCACGATGCTGGGAACCCCTCATGCATCATGGGGTCAAGCGTTACAATTGGGCCGTGTTACATTTCGTTTTGTGGCACAAATCAGCGACCCTGACGCTGCCTTCTAACAGAAACTGTAGTGTAACACTCCTGGAAATGTAACGCTTGACCCCAAGGGAGATTACAGGGAAACTACCTGGCCGTTAACGATGGGCCTCACGACTTCCTCCCCGAACCGCTCGACGTAGCGTTCGGCATGCTCAGTGTGGATAGGATACACGTGCCTCGGAGCGAGCCGCTCGACGATGTGGAAGAGGTCTTCCTGCGAAGCGTGTCCTGAGGCGTGGATGTGCACGGAGTCCATACCGGAGAGGTCCAGCCAGCGGGCGAGGCGCTCCTGGCTCCATGACAGCTCTTCGTTGAATGCTTCCGCCGACGAGTGGACGTACAGGGACCCCCTGGAGGGACGCAGGTCGCACAGCTCCTGGATGTCCCAGTAACCCAGCGAAAGCAGGTAGTCCGACTGATGCGTCGCAACCTCGGCAGCCCTGACGACGCGCGGACATGTCCCGTTCAAGACGTCCTCTACGGCGTCACGCCATCCTTTTGGATCCACAGAGTCCGGGTCGCTGCCGGCGAATCGCAAAAGGGTCGACCGAACCCAGTCCTGTTTGATGTCACTCTTGTCATATGTTCCGCTGCCGGCGCGCTTAAGGTACAGGACGAGCTCTGGATCCGTGAGGTCGATGGTGGGATAGCCGGCTTCCTGCGCCAGCCGGACGATGGTGGCGTCACGCGGGAGGATGGCCAGTCGGCGCCCAGTGGCATGGGCGACGCGCTGGAAGGTCATGAGGCGGTCCAGGTCTTTCATGCCGAAGTCCGCCATGACCAGCCCCGATGCGCCCTGAATTTCTTCAAGTGCTTTCTCCTCGACTCCCTGCTCGGACCAGAACGTGAAGTGGCGGTGGAATGTCATATCGTGACTTGACGAATCCTCATTCGAACGAAGATTGGTCCCCTCGATCAGGATGGCATCGGGGTGAGCGGCGGCGAGCCCCTCAATGCTTCTCTCCGTCACATGACCCATGCGGCCGTGAAATCGGAGGTCTCCGGTGTACACCAGCGTCCCCCCGTCATGTTCGATGAGGTAGGCGCACGCGCCGGGGATACTGTGATCGACCGGGAACGGTGTCACCCGGCAGTCGGGAAACTGCATGGGCCCGGTCAGGTCGATAAGGTCCCGCTGACCGTGTTGGTTGGCGCCCAGGTTAGGACGCAAGATGAAATCGGTCACACCGTTCTCTGGGCCGGAGCTGAGCTGTGTCTCCTCAACGGCTCGCAGAACGGCTGCTGTGACCGGCGTGGCATACAGAGGGATGGCTTCGTCTAGAAACGAGATTGAACCGGTATGATCGACATGCGCATGCGTAATGAAGCACGCGTCGATGTGACCGGGGTCTGCCAGTTGCCCGGCCAATTCAGGCTGCATCTCCTGAAGGAGTGCTGTGAGGTCGGAACGGTAGAATCGCAACTTTGGCAGCAGCCCTGTCGTCAGGTAGTCGGTGAGACCCGCCGAGGTGCGCGGGGTGAGGAACTCCTCGAAGTATGCGCCCATGGTGGCGTAGCTGAGCCCGAAATCGAACAGCAGACGTGTCGAATCAGGAGATGCACCCGCCTCGAACAGAAGCTTGGTGCCGCCAATAGTTGTGGCGCCGTCCAGCATTGTGAATTGAGCCATGAGAGGGTTCTCCTTCGTCGTGCTGGTTGTGATTTGTCTACTGCAGAGACGGCGTGAGGTCGGCGAACGTGCCGAGATGCAGCAGGCGTTCCAGAAGAACGTAGTCCGTCAGGTCGATCCCCAGCGGTGTGACACTGATGTATCCGTCTGCTACGGCGGTCACGTCGGTGTCCTCCTGTGGTATCGGCGGAACCTCTCCTCCTATCCAGTAGATGGGGGCTCCAAACTGGTCCACGCTGGCGGTGACACGATGCGCGTAGCGGCGGCGTCCCTGAGGGACAACCCGGATTCCCTTGACCTCGGAAACCGGACAGTTGGGAGCATTGACATTGAGGAACAGACTCCCGTTGAGAGCATTGCTGAAACTCTTTGTGAGGGGCTGGTTGATCCCGATGAGTTCCGGGATGAGGTGGAGCATCTTCTGCAGGAACCACGTGATGGGGCTGAAATCGAAGCCAGAGCCTCCTATTGGCGATAATGCGGTAGAGAATGCGATACTGGGGTACCCAGATGCGAAAGCCTCATAGGCACCCGAAACCGTCCCGGAGTATGGCAGGTCGTCGCCCAGGTTTTCCCCGTGATTGATGCCGGAGAAGACAATGTCGACCTTCTGCTTCACCAGCTCGTCGAGGCCCAGCATCATGCAATCGACGGGAGTGCCCGAGACAGTCCATGCATCGACGCCGGGGCGGACGTAACCCTCGACTCTGGTGGCCCGCAGAGGTTTGTGCATGGTGAGGGAATGCCCGACTGCGCTCTGTGGAGAAGCCGGCGCGACGACCGAAATCGTGTTTTCGGCAGGGATTGCCGCGACGAGAGCCTGGATCCCCTGCGCCCACAGCCCGTCGTCATTGGTGACAAGGATGTGCATGTGCCCCCCCTCAGACCTCGTACTCTGTGCGGGTCCGCCCTCGCCTGCTGGTAATCCACGCAATCAGAACGCCAAACAGGAAGCCTCCCACGTGCGCCCATACAGCGACTCCCTGGGCCCCACCGAACGTCCCCTCCAAGAGCTGCATCGCAAACCAGATGCCGAGAAAGATCCAGGCAGGGAGTCGCACGGTTGTGATAAAGATGAAGAACACCAGGGTCTGAACCTTGGCTCTGGGATACAGGAAGAAGTACGCTCCCATGACTGCGGCGATGGCGCCACTTGCCCCGATCGTCGGGACATTGGAGGACGGTCCGGAGAGTAGCTGGGCCATCGCTGCGACTACGCCTCCCGCCAAGTAGAAAATGAGGTACTTGCCGTGGCCGAGATGATCCTCGATGTTGTTGCCGAAGATCCACAGGAACAGCATGTTGCCAAGGATGTGGCTCCAACTGCCGTGCATGAACATAGACGTCAGGGTCGTGAGAACGTATGGGCGAAGTGCTCCTGCCGGAACCTCGTAGACATGCGTCAGGACGCCGGGGATGAAACCGAGACGCAAGTATGCAGAGGTCAGCGCCGCACCGCTCCCAAGTGACACTTCCCACAGCCACACGAGACCGTTGGCCAGGATCAGCAGGAACGTGACCAGCGGAAATGTCCGGGATGGGTTGTCGTCGCGGATCGGAAGCATGGATTAGCCGATGCTCGCGCCGTCCAGGGCGTGGAAGCAGGTACAGTCTTCGTTCTCTCCAGGGATCTGCGGGATCATCTTCTCGATGATGGTCACGAGATTCTTGAGGTTGGCCGTGAATGCCTTGATGACTGCTTCGTTGCTGACAGGGTCGACCACCCTTTCTGCGACCAGCCCGGCGTCATAGTCCGTGATGACCGAGATGTTGCAGTAGCACATGGTCTGCTCGCGGGCCAGGGCGACTTCGGGATATTGTGTCATGTTGACGGTATGCCAGCCCATACGAGTAAACCAGCTGCTCTCGGCCTTGGTGGAAAACCGTGGCCCCTCGATGACGACACAGGTGCCGCCGTCGTGCACCGGCAGGCCGAGGCTCTTGATGGTCGCGACTGCGATCCTGTTCAGGACGGGGCAGTATGGATCAGCTGTGGAGACGTGGGTGACAACAGGACCGTTGTAGAACGTCGTGTCAGTGCGGCGTGTCCGGTCGATGAACTGGTCGGTGACCAGGAGATCTCCCACCTTGATGTCCGGCTGCAGTGAACCGACGGCGGTAGGAGCGATGATGTGACGGACGCCAAGAGACTTGAGAGCCCAGATGTTGGCACGATAGTTGATCATGTGAGGTGGCAACTGGTGGTGCTTGCCATGGCGGGGCAGGAACGCGACCTTGCGGCCCGCAATTTCACCAAGCGAGATGAGGTCCGACGGCGTACCATAGGGCGTCTGGACCTTGATGTCCTCCGCGTTGTCGAGTAGAGAATAGAATCCGGACCCACCTATGATCCCGATTCCGGCACGTTGTTCCATGTGTAGCTCCTTTGTGTTGCACAGCAACGTTGCATGTGGTTGCTTACCTAAGGAGTATATCAGCAAAGAGCAATGGTCAAAGCCGGCGGGTGCACCTCCGGAATGAGAGCATCGTGAGGAGCAGGGCGACTACGACACTAGCGGCGAGTGCGATGAAGAAGTAACTCATGAAGTAGTTCTCGGGGAACAGGCGGATGAGCCCGGAGTCTTCAGGGAGGAGCCAGAAGTTGTTCGAAAAGGCCAGCTCATGGAAGGTGACGAACAGTGCATCGAAGCCGATGGTGACCGAGACGGTGCCAAGAGCGGCGACGAACGCGAGCACGGCGATGCCGGCAACGCGAACGATCTTGCGGACATCTCGTCCCTTCTTGCGAAGGACAGCGATGAGGACGACTGTCAGCAGGCACGACACAAGCGCTGTTAGGTAGACAGCCTGGAAGATCCCCTGAACGTCGCCCATGTGGGCAAGTTCCAGGTGTGAGTAGAAGCCGTCGTTCGGCAGAGGTCTGCGGAGTGCCAGGTACTCGAGCAGGTCTGTTACGCGGCGGACGGCTTCAGCCGCCTCGAATCGTGGCGCGGCGCCTCCCGTCGTGCCGACCATGGAAAGCAGGAGTCTCTGGAGCGGTACGAAGTTGACGAGGAGCGAGAACGGCGTCAGCAGGGCCGCTATCGTGGTCGTGGCGGCGGCGATGACAAAAAGCGCTGGCACCGGCTAGTCGAACAGGCCCAATGAACAGGAACGGACCCGTATGTGCAGCAGGTCGCAGGCCTTGCCCACGACTTTGGGATCGACGTTCAGCTTGCGGGCGATGGCTATGGCTTTGCCGCAATCGATGAATCCGTCGGTCGCTGCCTTGAGCAGTTCATCGCGGATTTCCTGTATGACTTCTTCCATGGGAACCTCCTGGGTTCTGATTCTGCCGGCTGCAGGCACCAGCACTACAGTGTGTCATGTGGGGATGCATTTTCAAGCTGAGTGCAGCAGCGGGAGAAGGTCGAGAACGGTCGCCTCGACCGTCTCGATGAATGCAGCGTCCTGCACAGACCCAGAGATCTGGTTCGCGTGGGGGTTCCAATCTCTGAGGACTGCAAGGAGGGCGGCTTCTTCGGGCAACGTACATCCAGGGAACCTGTTCACGACGAGCAGATCTGCTCGGGCAGCCATAATGCCCATATTGGGTTTGGCGCTTTGCAGCAGGGGACAGCGCAGGACGTACATCGTGCGTGACCTCTCCGGGACGGAGGAGCAGTTGCCCTCGATGAGGACGCGTGTCTCCGGGGGCCACTGCCGAAGAGCCAGGGCCACCGCTTCATCCGTCTCCTGGCGAGGCCCGTCGAGGAGAATGATGTCGCGCAATGGCCGCAACCATGGAGAACGTTCCAACTGACACAGATGTCCAGTATCACCTCCTTCGAGAGGCAGTGTTCCGGCTGCCAGCGAGCGCATCACGAGGTGCAGGTTGTGGCGTGACAATTTGATATAGATGTCAAAAGGGAGGTCCCGTACGAGGGAGCGGCAGATCGTGGTCTTGCCCGATTGAGCGCAGGCCGAGTGAACGACCAGGGTTGAACGGGCATCAGAGGGCACGGCTGTCCGCTCCCTGGACTCTCTGCTCTGCCAGCTTGTGTCCCGCAAGTCCGTCCTGATGAAGGTGTGCGTTAGTGCCTCCGAGGCCCGGCTGCCTGTATTCCTGAAGCTCGCAGCCGTTGTTCCGGAAATTGCTTTTTCTCCGGATACATAGATAATACTCAGTTAGGCTGTTGTTGGGAGTGCGTTGCTGATTTGTCTCCGTGTGTTTGTTGGAAGTAGGCGATGAGCAAGGACGGTCCCGGGGGTGTGCTGGTGGAACGGAAGGTCCTGGTAGTCGATGACGACGTCGAAAGCCTGCGGCTGTATGGAGACATGCTGCGACGAGCAGGTTATACAGCCATCACCGCAAACACTGGTTGGGAAGGCATTGACCTGGCCGTCAAGGAACGGCCCGGGCTCATCCTGCTGGATCTTCGCCTCCCGGACATCACCGGCCTGACGGTCCTCGAGACTCTTCGTACCGCTCTGTCGACCAAGAGCATCCCGATCATCGTCGTGTCTGCCATCAGCAAGGACGACGACGTCATTAAGGCGATGCAGATGGGAGCGTTCGACTATGTCGTCAAACCCATCACCTACGACGACTTGATCCGCAGGGTCGAGCTGGTTTTCTTCTCCCGTGAAGGTCAGGGAGAGGGCGACCAGACGCCCGTCCTTATGGTCGAGGACAGCGCAATGGATGGGTCGGCGCTGTCGGAGCAGTTGACCAGCTGGGGATACCAGGTCACTTGGGTGCGGACGGGTCGGGAAGGCATCGAGCAGGCTGCCACCGGCAACTTCGATGTCATTCTGCTGGACGGGCTTCTGCCCGACATCAACGGATTCGAGGTCGTGAAGGAGATTCGCGCGACCGAGCGGCTGGGCACGACACCCGTCATTATGTTGACGGTGCTGTCGGGACTCGTGGATAAGCTCAAGGGGTTCGAGAGCGGTGTCGACGTGTTTCTGAACAAGCCCGCATCTTGGGAAGAACTGCGTGTGCGCATGCGTTCCTTGACGCGACTGAGGGGAATGACCAAACAGCGCTTCGTGTTGTCCGAGGTCGTAGGCGTCATTACGAATGCCATCGAACTGACAGAGGCCACGGAGCCGCGTCACAACCAGAAGGTCGCAGGCATCAGCGTGATCCTTGGCAAGAGGATGGGGGTCCAGGGACATGGGCTGTGGGTCCTGGAGATGTCCGGTTCGCTGCACGATGTTGGTAAGCTGGTTGTACGGAGAGATATCCTCTCCAAGCCGGGCAAGCTGGATTCTTCAGAGTGGGCCGAAGTGCAGCGACACAGCGAGTATGGGGAAAAGATCATCAAGCCCGTCCATGGATTTGGCGAGGTAGCCGATATCGTCCGGCATCATCATGAAAAGATGGACGGTTCGGGATATCCTGACAACTTGAAGGGTGACCAGGTGTCTCTGTTCGTTCGTATCGTCGGCGCGGCTGACAGCTATGAAGCTTTGACGAGCGACCGCCCATATCGGCGCTCCTACACACGCGACCAGGCTCTGGAGATCCTTTGCAAGGAGACTGACGAGGGACGCTGGGATCCAAAGGTCATCGCTGCACTGTCCGCTTCTCTCGACGATCTCGACAATCTGTAGTTTGCTCCTGTCGGGGCTGGAAAGGAAGGTCGTTTCGTGAACGTTGAAGTCCAGGCAATTCTGTTTCCGTACGATGGCTCGAGAACGGCGGCGGCGATCAAAGAGTTTGAGAGTGCACTTGAGGCAGCCGGTGTCCGGTGTGTCGTCGGGAACATGGCCGTGAGCTGCTACGGTGAGATGGATACGGTTCTCTCCACTATCAACAGGGCTTATCAAACCATCGCAGCCAATGACAAGCTCAGCATTTCTCTTGTCATTGCCAACGACGTGCCCCAGATAGGGCGGAAGACCTGAGAGACATGGTTTTCAACTGCGTTCCCAGACGGACCCTTTCAGTGTCCGTCACGGGCGAGGAATGCGCATTGCACTGCAACCACTGCAATGGACACTACCTCCAGCACATGGTCCCTGTCACCGCAGCCCGCCGCGTACTCGAATCGGGAGAGTACCGGAGCATCCTTCTGTCCGGCGGAAGTGACCCCAACGGGCGCCTACCTCTGATGGAGCACTTGTCATTCATCAGATGGATTCATGAGCAGGGAATTCGTATCAATGCTCACGTGGGCCTGCAGTCGGAAGATGATATCGATACGCTGTCCCCTTTCTTCGACAAGGTTTCCCTTGACTATGTGTGGGACGATGAAACCATCCATGATGTCTATCACCTGCAGCGATCCGGCTCCGACTACCTGTGCACAGCACGTAGCTGGACGGACGCATTCTCGAGAGGGGGCGATTCGGAGGCACTGACGTCCGCAAAGCAGCGAGTCAACCTTCACCTCACGATCGGTCTCAAGGGCGGCATCATTGCCGGAGAATACGCGGCGATCGATTCACTGATCGCGTTCCAGCCGGCGTCGCTGGTATTCCTGGTCCTCATTCCTACGGAGGGGACGGTCTATAGCCGCGTGCCTGCCGTTCCCATTGATGCCGTGGAGTCGGTGTTCGCCTATGCGAGGCTGAAGCTTTCGTCCACAGACCTGGTGCTGGGCTGCATGCATCCCAAAGTGGCCGGCTACGGTGAACAGCTGGCGCAACTGGCGGAGCAGTACCAGTTCCGGGGCGCTGTCGGCGAGAAGTTGAGGGCTGAGGATGCAGAACAGCTCGAGGAGTGCTGTGTCTTCTACCGGTGAGACTTTCCGCAGTCGTGACGGCGCGAGCTGACAATGGTGCGCGCCAGCATCGGGACGCTGGCAGTCCTCGGACTCCGACACGTCCGCATGGCTGCCGTGCCAACAACGGGATATCTGATGGTCGGCGGCACGTGTACTGCCGACTGTGCCTACTGCGGACAGGGACGGCGTGTCGTCGGTGATCACAGTCGTCTTTCGCGCATCACATGGCCCGAGGTCGCCGAGAATCAGCTGGTTGAGGCATTTGGCGCTCATCCTGGAGCGTTTCAGAGAGTCTGCTTCCAGACGACGGCTTCACGCGGAGTGCGTGAGCAGTTGCTCGCGCTCGTGCCGCGGATATGCGAGGCAAGCGGCGTGCCAATCTCCGTGTCGTACAGGGTGACAAAACTCGAAGAGGCGGATCAATTGTTTGCCGCAGGTGTGCAGCGTATCGGCATCGCGATCGACTGCTGCTCGGAGCGTCTCTATCCTCAGCTTCGCGGTGGGTCTCTGGCCGATTCGATGTCGCTGGTGGGGAGGCTGGCCGAGCGATATCCCGGGCGTATCTCGACACACCTGATTATCGGGCTGGGAGAGAACGAGATGGAGGCTGCCGAACTGATGCTGGAGCTGCGCCAGGCAGGTGTCCTTGTGTCGCTGTTTGCCTTTACCCCAGTCCGCGGCACACGCATGGAGCACGATTCCCCACCGGCGCTACTGTCCTACCGGAAGCTTCAGCTACTGCTCGGACTCTTGGATTGGCAGGAAAAAGAGCGTGTCTGCATCTCCTACGACGCCCAGCACAACATCCACGCCCTCGGTCTCAGCGAAGCGGAGGTGCGGTCATTCCTTCACAAGCATTTCGTGTTTGTGACGCATGGATGCCCGGGATGCAACAGGCCGTTCTATACCGAGGTCCCCGGTGGCACCATGTTCAACTTCCCGAACGTACCGACGGAAGCGGTGCAACGAGAAATTGACCAGTTTGTGGAGGATCTGAAGGCGGATGGTTTTGATTTCACACATGATGTGCAAAGCAGTGGAGGAGAAGGCGGCCCCATGGAAGTCATGCAACATTGTCTCGAAGGCGAGGAGGGGGTAGGGCCCAGCAGCTGATATTGGCCGACTGTCGTGAAAAGGACAAAGCCCCGATGTTATACCGGGGCTTTGTCCTAAACAGTGGCCGCGGAGCTCAGTTGACGAGGCCGTCGTCGTCTTTGGTCTCTTCCTGGGAGTTGAGGATACTGAGGATGCGCAAGAGGTCTTCTTGATTGAAGTAGCTGATCTCGATGACGCCTCTGTTGACTCGTCCCCGTATGTTGACGCGGGTAGCCAGCAGTTTCTGCATGGTCTCCTCGATGTTGCGCAGTGCCTCATCATGCACAGCGCTCGCGCGAGTTTTCTTCGTCAGCAGGCGCCGTACAAGAGCCTCGGTCTGGCGGACCGACAACTGTCTGCCGACCACATCTGTCAGTACCGCGCCAAGCTGCTTCTCATCCTTGAGTGGCAGGAGTGCACGGGCATGCCCTGCAGTGATGGTCCTGTTGTCCAGGGCGGTACGTGCGGCTTCCGGAAGGTCCAGCAGGCGGATGAGATTGGCGACAGTGCTTCGATCCTTGCCGAGACGCTGTGCGAGCTCGTCCTGGGTTGTCCCGAACTTGGTGAGGTAATCGCTGAAAGAGAGGGCGACTTCGATAGGCGACAAGTCCTCGCGTTCCAGGTTCTCTGAGAGAGCGATTTCTATTGTCGTGCGATCGTCGAGCTCACGGACTGTTACTGGAAGTTCCTCCAGGCCAACCTGAATGGCAGCCTGGAAGCGGCGTTCCCCTGCGACGATCTCGAACCGGCCGTCCCGTGGCCGTACGATGATGGGTTCGAGGATGCCGTGTTTACGGATACTCTCGCTCAGTGTTGCGAGCGCTGCCTCATCGAAGCGGCGGCGTGGCTGCAGTGGCGATGGGACGATCTGGTCAAGGCGAAGCATACAGACCCCGCTGTCGCTCGATAAGATTGGCTGCATCGACTCGTTTGTGAAGAGAGCGTCAAGTCCTCGTCCAAGACGTTTACTGTTGTTCACGGTGTTCTACCTCCTTGGCGAGCTGCCGGTACGCCTCGGCGCCGGCGGAAAGCGTGTCGTATTCCAGGATGGTCTTGCCATAGCTGGGCGCTTCACTCATACGTATGCTCCTGGGGATGACGGCCGTGAAGACGGTCTCTCCAAAGTGCTTGAGAAGCTCATCCTTGACTTGTGTAGATAAGATGGTCCGTTTGTCGAACATGGTTACCAAGATCCCTACCAGGGCAAGATTCGGGTTCAGACGTTGCTTGACCAGGCTGATCGTCCGCAGCAGGTGTGTCAGCCCTTCCAGTGCGTAGTACTCACTCTGGATGGGGACAAGGACTTCGTGTGCCGCTGTCAGCGTGTTGAGGGTCAGAAGCCCCAGCGACGGAGGACTGTCGATGATGATATAATCCCAGGACCCGTCCAGCGAAGCCAAGCAGCTCCGAAGGGCATATTCGCGGCGATCCATACCGGCCAGTTCCAACTCGGCACCCGCCAGATTGATCGACGACGGAACCAGTGAGAGGTTGCGTTCGCGGGTGGGTTGGATTGCTTTCTCGATCGCGTCGCCGGACAGCAGGCACGTATAGATGTTGGATGCGAGTTCTGCTGCATTTATCCCGAGGCCGGTGGTCGCATTGGCCTGTGGGTCGAAGTCGACAAGCAGGACGTGATGGTTGAGCTCGGCGAGCGATGCGGCGAGCGACAGTGCAGTGGTGGTTTTACCTACACCGCCTTTCTGATTGGCAATGGCAATGATTCTCACGAACCGTTCCTCCTGGGCGACCGATCGTTAAAGGTCGGGGTCACCTGCAGTATGACAAGCTTGGAATTGCGTTCAACACCTGGCAGGGCATAATCGAGAACTGTGGCTGTACAATGGACGCGATGCAGTGTAGTCACGAACGGTGGTTCCTGCAGTTCGGCGAGATCGCGTTCTCCTTTCCACAGTATCAGTTTGCCGTTGCTCGCAAGGAGAGGGAGAGCGTACTGAAGAGCTGTCGCGATATGGGTGACGCCCCTGGCGGTAATCATATTGAAGGCTCGTTCGGACAGGGCACTCGCATGGTCTTCGACCCGCCCATGGACGACGCGTCCCCTGGGAATGGGCACACCACCAACTAGGCTCTCCAGGAAGCGGGCCTTCTTGCCAATCGATTCTGACATCGTTACCGCTGTAGCCGGCCAGGCGAGTGCGAGGGGAACAGCCGGGAAGCCTCCCCCCGTCCCGATGTCGAGGAGCGAGTCCGGAGCATCGAGGCCAACGAGCAAGGGCGCAAGAGAGTCACGGATGTGCGTCATCAGCAGGTGCCGGGGATCAGCATCAGACGTCAGGTTCATGACCTCATTGGTCTCGGACAGCAGGATTAGAAATGATACCAGTCCTGCGCAGAACGTGTCGGTGCATATCGCAGGTCGCTTCCTGAGAGGCAGTGCGGTGGCGAATTCCTCCATTGACTCTCTTACAACAGAAAGAAGTTGTACCGAATCGAGCCTTCCGGTGCTATCCATGCAATCCTCCGGTCACTGTTCCACGTGAAACAACTCGATGTTCAGAACCACTTCGCCAGGACGCCCTTGATGACTCCGACGGACACGAGAAAGACGATCGCGCACGCCCCAAGGACACCCGCTGAGATGCATGCGATGGCAAGGAGTTTCTTCATGCGTACGATCTCGGCGATGAGGCATCCGGTGTAGGCGCCGGTCCCCGGCAGCGGGATAGCCACGAACAGGGCGAGACCAACGTAAAGCCCGTATTTTGCCAGTGTAGACTTGCTGCGTACGACGAGACGGGCGCGGTAGCGTTGAAACCATTTCGAGCGCGAGGCAAGCGCGAGGACCGGTTTTTCCAGCAGGTAAAACATCGGAGCGATGCACAGATTGGCAAGCGTTGCAACCAACAGCGCCTCCCATATGGACATCTTGAGCACGCCGATGGCATACGGCAATGCACCACGGACCTCGACGCCCGGGACGATGGTAATGAGGAAGATATGCAGGCTATTTCGTACGAGTGTGAACACCTTCCCAGTATACCGGAGGCCCCCGAGGATGCAACGCGGACATTGTAAATTGCCGCGCACAACACTACAATGATCATGCGTTATACGCCGTGGAACTGGAGGTCAAGCATGCTTGAGGGGAAGTTCGGCAACTGCCAGGTGGACGAAGTCCTCCAGACGATTGCGCAGGGGAAGGGGACCGGCCGCCTCAATCTCGAAGGGACGTCGATCTTCGGCGGTCGCGTTCAGGCGACGTTCTATATCGAGGATTCACGAATGGTCCACGTCGAGATCGGTGCTGGTACGACATACAGCTCGCTTGTTGACTTGTTCAGCCTCCGGGAGGGGACTTTTTCCTTTGCGGGCGGTGAGACGACGAAGACTAGGGACCAGTCCGTGCCGGTTGCTGATATCGTCCTTCAGGTAACAGCTGCTCTCGACGAGTGGAATTCGATGCGCCAGCGACTCGGCTCCCTGGATACGATCTATGCCCTGCGGGCCGACGGTGCTACAAAGGACTTGACTCTTACCAGGGAACAGTGGCAAGTAATGGCAAGACTGGATGGCAAGACGTCGATGCGTGAGATCGCCAGAAAGACCGGCACGGGAGGCGTCATCGTGTCAAAGGCACTCTACGGATTCATGGAAGCTGGGCTCGCCACTGAAGTGGAGGCTCCAGCCGTCCCTCAGGATGCGGAAGAGGAACAGTCACAACACCGTGGGTTCTTCAGCCTCTGGAGCCGGAAGTAGGAGTCTGAGATGCCGGGACTTCGGGAAGGTCTGTTCTTTGACGACGTCATGCTTCTCCCCCGCCGAAGCGAGGTCGCTGCATCCGATGTCAGCCTTGCATCGAGACTCTCAACTAACATCGTGCTGCGTTTACCCTTCGTCACCTCGGCGCGCCAGCCTGCGGCCGACTATCGTCTGGCTTCAACCGTCGCGCGCGCGGGCGGCATCGGCATTATCCCCCAATTTGGGAGTGCTGCGGACCAGGAACACGAGGTGCGTAAGGTCAAGGAGCTCATGTGTAAGGATGACGAAGCAGCTTGTGACCTTAAGGGTCGCCTCGTGGTCGGCGCTCTTGTCGACCTCGAAAGAGAGGGCGCAGTGGAATGGATTGGTTCGCTCGCGGAAGTCTGGACGGATATCATCGTCGTAGATGTGCCGCATGCCGATCATCTTACGATCCTTCGCCAGATCCAGGCGGTGAAAGCAGAGTATGACTGGCTGCCGCTCATGGTTGGCAACGTTCAGACGCGCGCCGGAGCCAAAGACGTTATCGATGCCGGTGCGGACATCATCGTCGTCGGCAGCGGGTCCAGTTCCTTTACAGAGGCAACAGAGCTGTCCGGCGTGGGCGTTCCCGAACTGTCCGCTCTCATGGAGGTCGAGGACGTCGCATCTCTCTACGGGAGACCGATTATCTGCAACATGGGCGTGCGCTCTCCTGCAAGCGTTGTAAAGGCTCTTGCTGCCGGGGCCGCAGCCGTCGTCCTCAACACTCTGACGGCAGGCACTGCTTCACAGATTCTGACGCATGTTGCGACCCAGGTGCGCGAAAGTCTCAGCTATGTCGGGGCACGCTCGATTGCGGAGTTGCGCGAGAAGGCCGAGTTCATTCGGATCCGTGCGCCGTATCCCGCCTGACCCTGTCCGTCCTCGGAAACACTAAACGCCCTGACTCATGAGTCAGGGCGTTTTCATAAGAGGCGACGGATAAGTCCAGCGGCCGATCAGCGCTCCTTGACGACCTGCAAATACTTGGCTGTCTTGTCGATGATTCCCTGCAGGTCAGCGCCGTGGTCGCGCATGAACACCATGTAGTCCACGCACTCGTGCGTCATTACTTCGCCGGGAACCGTGATCGGGATACCGGGCGGATAAGGGGTCACAAGCTCGGCAATGATGCGCCCCACGGAGTCTTCCATGCGAACACGCTCCCTCTTGGCATAGTATGCCTCGAACGGGAAGAGGACCATCTCGGGAATATCGGGAATGGGTGGCGGAGGAGTGATGGCCGCGGTCTTACCATGGCGTTTGCGGGAGATATCGGTGAGTGCCCTGATGAGAGTCTCCACTGCTTCCTTGGGTGTCCCGATCGTAATGAATGCCAAGATGTTTTCGAGATCAGACAACTCGATTTCGACGTTGTATTCTCTGTTGAGGATCTCTTCGACCTGAAATCCAGTCAGTCCAAGTCTCGACACATGGACAGTCAGCTTGGTGAGGTCGACATCGTAAACAGCGTCGGTGCGCGCGCGTTCCCTTCCTGGAGCGAAGAGTCCCTCGATGTTGTTGATGCGCCGGCGGGCATCCTCTGCGAGGTCGATCGCCCGCTGAAGCAGCTCATGACCAATCGTCGCCATCTGCATACGTGCGACGTCAAGAGCTGTCATGAGAATGTACGAGGGAGACGAGCTCTCCAGCATTGTGAGCGTGGTTCGTACCAACTCCTTGTCCACGCGCCGTGAGCCCAGATGCAGCATGGAGGTCTGAGTAAGGCCGGCAAGTGTCTTATGCGTGCTCTGGACAATCATGTCGGCACCTGCATCGACAGCGCTCTTGGGCAGGTCCGGATGGAAATGGAAGTGTGATCCGTGAGCCTCGTCGACCAGAATGCGCCGGCCTGTGGCGTGCGCTTTCTGAATGTAGTAGTCGATGTCCGAGCTGATCCCAAAGTAGTTGGGATTGGTCACGAAGACGGTCTTGGCTTCTGGATGATCGCGGAGCACGCGCGCGAACGTTTTCTTGGATGGGAATGTCTGGAACTGCAGCAGGCGGTCTTCTTCGGCCTCGAGGTAAATGGGACGCAGTTCATTGAGGATGAGTGCCCCGTACATGGAGCGGTGGGAATTGCGCTGCACGATGACGCGGTCGTAGGGGTCGCACGTCGACAGGATCATGGCCTGGTTTCCGACCGTCGAACCGTTGACGAGGAAGAATGACTCAATGGCGCCATAGGCTTCAGCAGCCAGCTCCTGTGCTTCCTTGACGACGCCGATGGGGTGATGGAGGTAGTCGAGTCCTTCGACCTCGGTCAGGTCGGAGAGGAACACATTCTCGCCCCAGAACTCCTTGAGGCGAGGATGAATGCCCTGGCCCGCCATATGCCCCGGCATGTGGAGGCCGGCGCGATGCTTGGCGATATACGACTGGACAGCGTCGAAAAACGGGGTGCGACTCTGATCTCTCATGGAGAAGAGTGTACCGGCCGGGACCCCTGCTGTCAACGCGCGAGCATGAAACCTGGTGCTTGGCGCCAACTCCGGTCAAGCTTCGACAGGGTCACTCACGGTGAAGCTTGCAATTGCAGGGGGTGTGGTAAGATATGTCAAGTACTTCGTTTTGCGATAGTTCGCGCGCTGCCAACACCCGCATCGAGGAATTGCAGTTGCGCCGGAGGAAGAAGACGTGATCAACAAAGTGACAGTCAGCGTTCCTGCAAGCACCGCCAACCTCGGACCAGGGTTCGACACGTTCGGGTTGGCCCTCGAAATGCGCAGTACGTATACGGTCGAGGTACTCTCTCCAGGAAAGAAGCAGAGTGTCCACTTCGAAGGCATGGGCGCCGATGTCCTCAATGAAAAGGGTTTCAAGTTTGTCAGCGAGGTCATGGACTACTTCGAGCGTGTCGAATCGGTGCATCTGCCGCCCGTGAGCATCAATGTTCATACGGGCATTCCTCTGACGCGTGGCCTGGGATCCAGTGCCAGCGCTATTGTTGGGCTCCTGTCATGCTTTGAGGTCATGATGAACATACGGTTCGATACCGGCAAGATCCTCAAGTATGCTATTGCCATCGAAGGGCACCCCGACAATGTCACTGCATCGCTGGTTGGTGGGTTTGTCATCGCTGCGAGCGACAAGAGCGAAGTGGCATACATGAAGGTCGTTCCCCAGAACATCAAGGTCGTCGTCACGGTCCCGTCCAGCTTCCTGTCGACAAAGAAGGCCCGAGCGTGTCTTCCGGACATGTACACACGCAAAGACGCCGTCTTTAACATTGGTCGCGCCTCGATGTTGTCTGCCTGCATCTTCAGCGGCAATTATGATCTCCTGTCGTTTGCGCTTCATGACCGTCTGCACCAGCACTACCGCGAGAAGCTCGTCACTGGATTCCATGAAGTATCGCATGCCGCCGACCGGGCCGGGGCTTATGGCGGTTTTCTGTCGGGAGCCGGACCCAGCATCGCTGCTCTCGCTGACCCCGCCAAGGCGGAAAAGGTTGCTAAGGCGATGCAGAAGGCGATGATCGAACTGGATGCAGAGGCTGAGACATTCATCCTCGATATTTCACCCCAAGGAGTCATCCTGCAAACCGCCGAAGACGAGAAAACCTAGTCCCTTTTCCACCTTGGCGTTGTCGACCGCCCACCGGTGGCACTACAAGCCGGTGGCCTTTTCATTGCCATTGACTCAACCGTGCTCCAGGAACATAAGGACCGTTCGCCATGCTGGAGTGGAACATTAGACCCCGAGGATGGCAATTCCGTGCCTTACGATGTGCCTGCAAATGGTAGACATAGTCAGGCGCTTGTGCTACTCAGAAAGACGTACGGTATTCTGTGAGGAGTTTGCTGACCTTGTTGGACAGGCCGCATTTGAACGTATCCGGAGTGACCTCCAAGTACGTTGGTCCCTCTGGAAGATACTCTGGTCTTGGCTTACTGATGAACCCAAGTTTTGCGTAGAGTTCCCATGCCTTCTTGTTGTCCGGATGTGGGTCAACATATGCCTTCGTGGTCAGGTGGTTGTGGAATACCTGATCAACTGAGTAGCTTAAAGCATACGCAGCGATTCCGTGGCCGTGTGCTTCCGGGAGGAGCTTGATATCCATTACCGCCAGATCATGTTCACGGTCGATGTCATAGAACGTTTCGCCGCAATACCCAACGTCTTCAGCGTAGATACTGTAATGCTTGCGGAAAACATCCTGATTGACCCAATTCAACCATTTCTGGAGGCGCTCCAGCGTGACGCCCAGACCCTTCGGAAAGCCGACATAGAACATTACTTCGCCGTCGTTCCATAACTTCATGACATTCAGCAAGTCTGATTGATCAGTCTCTTTGATGGTGATCTTGCCTGTATACACAGAGTCCTCCCATTTCGTCCGGTCATCTCATGATGTTGCGACTGCTTGGCCTCGTGGCACGCGATTTTCTGCTGTCTTCTTTGTAACGTATGGCTGTCTGCTGCCTGACGGAGGGCAGCTCAGCTGTTGAAATAATATTGTACTGCAAAAGCAATGCAACGATACTGCCGCCAGCAACTATGCTGAGGTCTTCGAACGACGTTATCGATACACTCCAGCTGGCTGGCACTGTTTACACGACAGCCAGCTGGACATCGGGACTGCGACCCCGACAAAGGGTTTCGGGCAACATGCCGTATCCTCGCACATTTTCAATTCTAAATTCCCAACCATGAACAATTTCACCGGAATGAGCCTGGGATGCTGAGTTCATGATAGTGGCCCGAAACCTGACCTTGTGCAGGTTTTCCACAGTTCCTGACAGGTTGTCCACTGTACGACCGTACGTGACTCCACTAGTTTTCCACATAATCAACAGCGGCTGTGGAGAAAAGCCAATTTCAGGAGAAACATGCGCAAACGCCCCGGCTGGTTAAGTCGGGGCGTTTGCTGGAGGTCCGGTACAGGTACAGATCGATCAGAACGAGCGACTCTACAGTTTCGCCAGCAGCCCCGTCCTCTCGTTGAACTGGTCGATAAGTCTGTCGAAGGCTGGGGCAGCTGTCCAGATCTGGTTCCAGAACTCCGGGTCCCACAGTTCGTGCAGCTCCTCCGAAGTCTTGCCCTGCTGTTCGACCCAGGTGAAGTACTTGAGGTTGTGCAGTTGCTTGCGGTCGCGGTAGTTGAGTTCGCGGTACCAGTCCGTCAGAATGCCTTCAAGGTACTTTGCATAGTCGAGCGCCGCGTCCATCTCGGTGTAGGGACCGTACTCGACGCGCAATTCTTCGATGCGTGACTGGTACAGGTCGGCTGAATCCGTGAACACCGTGAAGACGACGTCGTTCTCGTCCATCTCCTCGTACTTGGCCATCTTGATCGCTGCGACCATGTTTGCGATGGAGGAGATGCCCATCAGGTTGAGCTGTTCGATGAGCTCGCGCGGGACACCCTTCTTCTCCAGGTAGGCTTTGCCTGCTTCCTCGTTGAAGAGGCGAAGCAGATGCATCGGATACTCATCGTCGATGGCGGCCACGGCGTCGGTGTTGCGGACGTTGTGGATCCAGGGGACGTGCTTGTCGCCGATACCCTCGATACGGTGTGCGCCGAATCCGTTTGCGTAGAGAGTCGGGCACTGCAGGGCCTCAACGGCCGTGATATGGCTGTACGGGTAGATCTTTTTCAAATACTCGCCGGCACTGATGGTCCCGGCAGAGCCAGTGGCGGAGACATAGCCCGCCATGCGCGACCTCGGACCCTTGATGCTGTTGAAGACCTGTTCGAAGGCCGAACCGGTCATGTTGTAGTGCCACAGTGCGTTGCCAAACTCCTCGAACTGGTTGAACACGACAATGTTGTCACCACGGGTAGTCTTCAGTTCATGAACCTTGTCATAGATCTCTTTGACGTTGGACTCGGTTCCAGGAGTGCCGATGACCTCTTTGGTGCCGATCTCGCGCAGCCAGTCGAAGCGTTCCTTGCTCATACCCTCCGGGAGGATGGCGACGGCATCTGTAGCCAGCAAGGCGCAGTCGAAGGCGCCACCGCGGCAGTAATTGCCCGTGGACGGCCATACGGCCGCCTGCCGGGTAGGGTCGAACTGCCCGGTCACGAGTCGTGGAACGAGACAGCCGAATGCAGCGCCGACCTTGTGTGCGCCGGTAGGGAAGTACTTGCCGACGATGCCCACGACGCGAGCCTTGATGCCCGTGATGGCACTCGGGAGTTCGATGTAGTTCACGCCGCCGTACAGGCCCGTTTTCACGTCGTTGTGCCACGTGATGCGAAACAGGTTGATGGGATTGACGTCCCAAAGACCGACGCCCTTGAGCCTGGCCTTGACCTTGTCCGGGACAAGTGACGGGTCCTTCTGCTGTGCGAAGGTAGGGATGATGATGTTGCGGTCCTGAGCAAGTTTGACGGTTGTTGCCAGAACGTCTTCGTGGATCGTCATATCAAATACGGCCATGTTGTACTCCTCTTATCAAAGAATTCGCATGTTGGGCGTAGAAACACTCATAGATACCACATTTTCAGTCTAGCATACCGGGATGCCAGTTCAATCCTTGGGTGTGAAGAGCTTGACAAGCTTGCCGGTCGTGTCGCGCAAGGCTGCACCCAGAAGCTCGGGGTCGAGGGTCTTCTCCGGTTCGTTGTGAAACACGGCGAAGGGGATCTGATGCCCCTTGACTGAGATGAATCCCTCATCGCGCCCTTCGGACAGGCGTTCCCAGTCGTTGACCTTGTAGTACCGCTCCATCTTGGCGTCCTCGAGTGAATGATACAGGATGGAGTCGGCCTGCTCGGGGCGATAGCGCCGGCGGTTCTTGCGCAGGGACTCCTCGAATGAGACATCGATGTATAGGATGGCCGCGCGGCCGAGCACATCGTTCGACAGATACTGGAAGGCATTTGCAAAGCCGTTTTCCCCGCCGCGTGCGAACTCCATCATGACTGTATGGTGTTCGAGAAACAGTGGGTCCCGCGCCAGCTTCTTGCGGAGGTCCAGGTCGATGCGTTCGATGAAGAAGTCCCAGATGCGGTCGTCCAGGAAATACAGGGCGTCGTCCGTGTCTCGCCTGCCCAGCCCCATGGATTGTCTGATTGCATCGTTCTCAAAGGTCTGCCAGACGTAGATGAAGTCGTCCAGCTCCTCGAACGGGGCGATGTGATATTCCTGCAGTCGCTTCTCGTCCGGCAGCTGTTTCAGGAAGTCTATCGTCTCACTCTTGCCTGCTGCCGGTCGACCAATGAGCAGAATAATATCGAGTTTCTCCATGATACCTCCATGTGGGGCTTTGCCCCAGTCTGATCATCTGCAGACTTGCCCGAATGTACGGATAAAGAGCAGCTCGCTATTGTACCAAGCAGTGTGCGAAAAGCAACCGGCAGAGCAGCCTGGTACGATCAGTGCTTCTGTTGCAGGTCCTCTATGAGAGCTATCAGACGCTGTCGCTCTTCGGGGATGTCATCTGCGAGGCGTGCGACGGCCACTGGCAGCAGCCAGCTCCACATGGCGTCTGCTGCATCGGGTTGCAACTCACGGTAGCGTTTCAACCACGCCCTGTAGAACCGGTTTCTTGTCTCGCGTTCAACCCATGCCACTCGAAAGGACCCTGGCGGGGCATCCGCGATCCGGAGCAGCAGCGCCGTATGTGCAGCGTCGGATGCGGGCGTTCCACGCGCGGCAAACGACCAGTCGATGACAGATGGTCCCTGCGGCGTCATGAGCACGTTGCCCGGGTGAAAGTCACAGTGGCACAAACTGTCTCCGTCGGGAAGCAGCTCGAGGGTTGCCAGGGCATTACCTTTGAGGCGCGCAACCACGCCGGCGCGAGCAATGCGGCGTGCCAGGTCCTCACGGCGAGATGCCAGCCCCGGCACATGACAATCGTGCATGCGGGCCTGCAGCTCAGCGAAGATGCGGGCATAGTGTGTCACTCGCGCAGGTTCACGCCCGAGAAGAGCGAGCATGCTGCGCCCTGCCAGCCGCTCCAGCACCAGTCCTCGGCGCCCGTCCACCGTGACGACACCCCTGAGCTGGGGCGAGGGGATGCCGGCGGCATTGGCGGCCCGTGTTCCGTCGACTTCCTGGTCGATGAGCGTCGATGGAAACCCGGGGACAAAGAGCTTGAGGACGCTGTCTTCCTTCCAGGCGTATACCTCTGTGGTTCGTCCGCGACCGAGCAGCGTTGCAGAGCCGATGTGTTCTTCCATGTCAGTCTCCTGGTGACGACCCTGAGCAGGCGTATTTGTTCATGGCATAGCCCTGAGGCGTGGAGCCAGTATCCAGATGAAGGCCGCGCCGGTTAGTGCTGCACAGGCGCTTACAACGACAGCCGCGGGCTCGCTTGTCCATTGGGCAAACCAGCCTATCAGCAGCGATCCGATGGGCATCATGCCAAAGAACACCAGGCTGTAGACAGCGCTGACGCGCCCCCGCAGAGAGTCCTCCACTTGCGACTGGACCAGCACGTTGCAGAGATTGATCACCAGGATGCTGGCAAATCCGACCAGGGCGATGAGAAGCAATGCAAGGAGTGTCGAGCGGACAACGGCAAAAGCCAGAAGAATGAGGGGGTACGCCCAGGTCCCGAACGTGACAATGCGCCCCTTCACCTTGAGATGGCTTATGGTCGCGATGGCCAGCGCAGCCAGCAGGGCACCGATGCCGCGTGCAGACTGGAGCAGGCCATTGATGGTCGCGCCGGTCGTTGCGCTGCCGTGCAGGACTTTGACTGCCCAGGCCGGGATGAGTGCTGTAAACGACAGGCCGAACAGTGACGTAACACCGATCAGGAGGATGAGTGTGCGGATGTTCTCGTGCCTCCAGACGTACGTGAGCCCCTCGACGATTCCCACCATAGGGTTCTGATCCCTGGGAGACAATGGCACAGGTCGAAGGCGCATAAGCGAGAGAGCTGCGATGACCGCGATGAAGGACAGGCCATTGATAGTGAAGCACCAAGCCGGTCCCATCAGGGCGTATATGGCACCCGCCGCCGCCGGCCCCAGCGCCGTCGCCATGTTGAACATCGAACCGTTGAGCGCGACAGCGTTGGGCAGGTGCCGTCTGTCGTCGACCAGCTGGTTCACGAGGGCCAGGCGCGCAGGCGAGTCGAAGGTATTGGCGATGCCGAGCAGAAAGGCCAGGATCAGGATGTGCCACGGGCGCACGATGCCGGTGAACGTCAGCAATGCCAGGACAAAGGCCAGCACCATCATGGCGGACTGCGTATAGAGCATCAGCGTCTTGCGGGGCACACGGTCTGCGACCGAACCTGCATACAACATGAACAGCCAGACCGGGATGCCATTGGCGAACGCAACGTAACCGAGGAAGGCTGCTGACTTGGTCAGCTGGTAGGCGAGGTATCCCTGTGCTGTTACCTGCATCCAGGTCCCAAAGAGCGAAATGAGTTGTCCGGCGAACCAGATGCGATAGTTTGGGTACTGCATGGCCGCGAAGGTATTACGTGGGCTGATGAGCCGTTCAGAAACCGTGTCCTGCGTCTCGCAGCACTCCACTGCAGAGCCCTCGTCCGTGTTCTCGTTAACCATCCATCCGACCTCGTTTACCAAGGATCGTGCGTTGCGCACAGAACACCATGAGTTTAGCACAAACCGGCGAGGGAACGTCAGATTCCTGGCACGTCCGCATGACAGTGAGACAACAGCCTTTCCCCCGATGTTCCCGCCCGCCAATTCGTCATCCCCCCGAGCATGTTAGTTCAATACGAGGGGCGCTTCTGGGGGGTGCTCTGCCACGCATGCGGGAATCCAGCCCTGTCATGATACATAGGTTCCACATCCTCTCTGCCTGTGGTGAATTGAGATGATGCAACTCGGGCGTCGCACACGTGCAGGTGTCTGCTATACTGTTGCCTGTGGCATCAGTCTTCGAGTGAAAAGGGAGTCTCATGGAGCGCAAAGGGTTTGTTCTGAAAGGCACCAGTCAGTCAGTGGAAATGATCATTGGCCAGGTGACGCCGGTTGCCGACATCCTCCAGCAATTGGATGAAGTCCTCGCACGGCGTGGCGACGTCATGGGACGGCTGCCGTTTGTTCTGGACCCAGGAGACCGTCAACTGAGCGACGCCGAACTGACGGCATTCGAGCAGTTCTTCGTCGACCACCATCTGGACTATCAGCTGCCACAGCTCGAGCCTGCCGTCGATCCACGTGAGGTCCTGTTCCCCCTACCGGCGTGCGACCCGACCATCATCGTCGACCACACACTGCGCTCCGGTCAATCAGTCACCGCTGGCGGTAACGTGCTCGTTGTGGGAGACGTGAACGAGGGAGCCGAGGTGCACGCGGCCGGAAGCATCTATGTGCTGGGCGTTGTCCGCGGGGTCGTTTCAGCGGGCGAGAGCATCACCGCGCTCGGCTTCGAGCCGTCGCGCATGACAGTGAGCGACGTCGAGTACGAGGGCGCCGAACGTGGATTCAGGGATGCGCGCAAGGCACAGACTGTCTTCGTCGAGGACGGCACGATCCACATCGAACTCGCAGGAAAAAGGAGATAGTGTTATGGGAAGAGTCATCGTTGTCACATCGGGAAAGGGTGGAGTGGGGAAAACGACGACCACTGCTAACGTCGGCGGGGCACTGACCACGCTGGGCAAGAAAGTGCTTCTCGTGGACATGGATGTCGGACTGCGCAACCTGGATCTTGTCATGGGACTGGAGAACCGTGTGGTCTATACCTTCATGGACGTGCTCGAAGGCAGGTGCACGGCTGAGCAGGCCATGGTCAAGGAGAAGCATGCAGGCGGGGCACTCATGCTCCTGGCAGCGTCCCAGCTCCACAACAAGCAGGACCTGGACCTCGACAAGGTCAAGGAGGCGGTCGCTGCCCTGGCGACAGGGTTCGATTATGTTTTCCTTGACAGCCCCGCGGGCATCGAGCACGGGTTCGAGGCCAGCAGCGCGCCTGCCGAGCAGGCTCTGATTGTCGTGACGCCGGACGTCACCTCTGTACGCGACGCCGACCGTGTCATCGGCCTCCTGGAAAACAAAGGAGTACGCAATTGCAGCCTCATTGTCAACAAGTACGACCGTACGCTCATCGAGCGAAAAAAGCAGCTGACCAGTGACGACATCGTCGATGTCCTTGGCACAGAGCTCGTGGGTGTCGTCCCGGAGGATAAGGCCATTCTTGACGCCACCAACAGGGGCGACATCCTGGTCCTGAGCCAGAGCACCCCCGCAGCTGCAGCCTATCTCGAGATCGCGCGCCGCCTGGAAGGGGACGAAACGAATTTCTCCGCGTTGTCGACGGGGCACAGTCTGCTGAGCCTCTTCTGGAGGCAGAAGTGACCTGGCTTCACAAGGCGACGAATGAGATAGCAAGGGAGCGCCTGACGTTTATTCTGGTGCAAGACCGTTCCCAACTGTCACCCGCCGTCATGGAGCAGATGAAGGAGGAACTGGTCGCCGTTATTGGCAAGTACTTTGACATCGACAAGACCCAGATCCAGCTCAGCGTCGAGCGCCAGGCAGGCAGGCAGGTCGTTGAGACCTCTATCCCCATCAATGGTCTTCGCCACCTATAACAGACTTGGGACGGTTCCAAATCTGTTACAGTCGTCAGTAGCCATATTTTCAGGTAGTCACAGGGAGCAAATTGCATAAAATGGAATCCCAATACAGCACACTTCACGTGGACACGCGGTCACTCTGTAGGTGAGGATGAACATGGTATCAGAAACAAGTATGCAGGCTCAAAGCGCTCTCAGACTGAGCCCGGAACAGGTCCGTGAACTTCTTCCCCAGAGGGAGCCGTTTCTTTTCGTCAACGGTCCTGCGGATGTCGTTCCGGGCGTCCGTGTGGCAGCGCAGGCGACCTATCTGGAAGACAGTTCCTTCTACACTGGGCACTTCCCCGGATTTCCACTAACACCCGGCGTGATCATCATCGAGACCATGGCGCAGGCCGCCTCGCTGATGATGCTGACGACACCACGTTGCTCGGGCCAGGTCGGTTACTTCGTCGGCATCAAGGAGGCACGGTTCTTCAAGGCAGTCCTCCCCGGCACAGTCGTGGAACTCACAGGCAGTATCGTCTCGATACGGCACGGGGTCATCGAGAGCAGTATGGAGGCGTGGACGGGTGGTATCCGTGCAGCAACTGCTATTCTGACATGTACGTTCCGCCCCCATCGTTCTTCATCCGATCTGAAGGGAGAGGACAAAGATTAATGGGGCTTCGTGATGGAACCGGTTCACGGCAGGGAACGCAAGGGCAGCGTCAAGAACGAGCAAGGAGTCTGAACATGGCAGCACGAAGTACTGGGACAGATCGGATGTCTGTCATCATCACCGTCGCCGACCGCATGTGGCGAGGCTTCTTCATCAACTGGCTGGCAGCCAGTTCACTTCTCGTGAATCCGGTCAGGGCATCTTTGATGCGCCTCTACGGGATACGGACAGACACACATGGGATTCGGCCCGGATGCTTCTTTGCCGGCCGCGACATCGTCATCGGAGCGGGCACGTTCATCAACTACCGCTGCTTCTTCGACGGCTCAGCGCCCATCCGTATCGGCAGGAACTGTGGTATTGGCATGGAAGTGCTGTTCTGCACGTCGACACATATTATGGGGCCGGCGACTGAAAGGGCGGGACGTGTCAATCCCCAGCCCATCACGGTGGGGAACGGCTGCTGGATTGGGGCACGCTCAGTCATTCTGCCGGGCGTAACGATTGGAGACGGTTGCGTCATAGCGGCAGGAGCCGTCGTCAACAAGGACTGCGCCCCCAACGGCATGTACACCGGTGTTCCTGCCCGGCGCATCAAAGAACTGCCTACAGAAGACTGATTCTGCGTCACGGATGTCGGGACGTCCTGTCGATTGTTCAGGAGGTCGTATGATGGAGCAGCTGGATAAAGGATACTTCTTCACGGACATCGGCGCACTGGAAGTCACAGGCACTGAACAAGGCATTGTGTCGGTGACGTTTGTCGAGAGCGTCGACACGGGAGCGGCCTGTGAGACATCGGTCGTGCAGCAGTGTATCACAGAGCTGAGCCAGTATTTTGGTGGCAAGCGGACGACGTTTGCCGTCCTCCTGAACCCAGGAGGCACGGAGTTCCAGAAACTGGTCTGGCATGCGTTGCGTGAAATCCCGTTTGCTCGGACGACAAGCTATGGGGACGTCGCCGTGGCTGTTAACCGTCCTGGGTCTGCACACGCGGTGGGTGGAGCAGTGGGGCACAACCCCATCGCCATCATCATTCCCTGCCATCGCGTCATCGGCAGCGACGGCTCGCTCACCGGCTACGCCGGCGGCCTTGAACGCAAGCGGTGGCTGTTGGAGCACGAGCGGAGAATTCTGGCCGCTAGAGGCTGAGCACTTCCCGCAAAGGGCTGACGTGCACGCCGGCCTCGTCCAACACACGACGGACGGTCTTCAGGATCCGGCATGCAGCCGGGTTGTCCCCATGAACACAGATGGAATCGGCACGTATCGTGACAACTTCTCCTTGCGCTGTCTCCACGGTTCCCTCGGACACCATCCTGATGACGCGTGCGGCGATAACTTCGGGGTCGTGCAGGACGGAGCTCTCGAGGGTGCGAGCGACCAGCGAACCATCTGTCTGGTAAGCGCGATCGGCAAACGCTTCGGCGGCAAAAGGGACACCTGTCTCCCGTGCGGCACTCTCGTGCTGTGACCGGGGCAGTCCAAGCAAGATCAAGGCAGGGGCTGCATCCCGGGTCGCTTGCGCAAGGGCGCGGGCGAGATCCGGGTCTTTGGCCGACTGGTTGTACAACGCTCCGTGCGCCTTGACGTGGCACAGAGGAATTCCTTCGGCACGGCAGAGAGCCGCCAATGCTCCAATCTGATACAGGCAGAAGGCATAGACCTCATCGGGGGTACAGGTCATGGCGCGGCGCCCAAACCCTACCAGATCGGGATACCCCGGGTGTGCTCCGACAGCGACGCCGCGATCACGAGCCGCTCTCACCGTCGCCAGCATGACTTGCGGATCCCCCGCATGAAAGCCGCAGGCCACATTGGCGCTGGTAATGTGATCCAGGACATGTGCGTCATCACCAAGTGTCCATGCTCCAAAGCTTTCGCCTACGTCGCTGTTGAGATCAACTGCCATGCTCATCATCCACCTCCATAGGGGTCACGTCCAGCCATTCAACCACGTGCTGTACGCCGTTCACGGTCACGTGCAGTGTACCACCCGCGCGACACCGGCACCAGATAGCTCGGAGGCGGGCCAATTCCCTCCTTGCAGAGGATTGCTTCTCAAGCATCGCTCGTGCGTCATCGAGGGAGCACATGCGGAAGTGGACGCCGTCGCCCGGCCCTCGCTGCGCCAGCCACCCGAGTGCAGCCGAGGCGACAACGAACGGCTTGACATATCCCCCTGTCGTCTGGCGGTCCGCCAGCATGACGATGGGCAACCCCGATCCGGTCACTTGGACAGCTCCCTCGGGGATGACCTCCGAGATGACATCGGCACCGTGACGAAGGACAAGCTGCGGCCCCTCCAGCCGAAGGCCCATGCGGTCGCTGTCGTTGCTTATGGCCCACGTTGTGTCCAGAAATGCCTGACGTGTGGCGGGCGTCAGTGCGTCGGCCTGCGGGCCTGCCAGGACCGGCACCGGCACGTCCATTACATACGATGGCCGCAACCCGACCGGGCAGGAAAACCCATCGAGACGCCTTGCCTCTTGTGTCAGAGGGCGCAAACGCAGACGGTCTCCCATGCGCAGTGCTCGTCCCTCGAATCCTCCCAGTGCAGCCCGCAGCAGTGTCGAATGGCTGTCCAGTACCTCTGGAACGTCGATACCGCCAGCGACACACAGCCAGGCACGGCACCCAACGCCAATGGCACCGGCCATTGAAAGGATGCTGCCGGCACGCACCAGGATCGCGGTCCACGCCGGGACATCGTGCCCGTCGACCTGCATGCCCATGTCCGTGCCCGTCAGCGCCACCAGCACATCTGTCGCGAACGCCAGACATGGACCGGAAAACGTGATTTCCAGGGCAGCAGCCCCTTCCTCGTTTCCAACCAGAAGATTCCCAAGCGCCAGCGCCTGCCGGTCCATGGCTCCCGAAACGGGGACCCCCATATGCTGCGAGCCCCAGCGGCCGTCATCCTGTACTGTCGTCAGCATGCCAGGATCGAGCACGTCGCACCCAACAGTCTCTTGCTCTACAGCATCGCATTTCTGTGGATAACGTGTGAATTCATGTGACTGCTGCTCTTCAAATTCCTCGGGGCTGATGCGAGAGAAGCGAACGATATCTCCCACCTGCACCAGCGTTGGCTGCTCGCGCGATGGGTCGAACAGGGTGAGAGGCGTGCGGCCGATGATGTTCCATCCTCCTGGGCTGGACACGGGATAGACACCCGCCTGTGCCCCTGCTATCCCCACACTCCCTGCCGGAACGGCGGCTCGTGGCGTCGCCAGGCGCGGAGTCGCCAGTTGCGGGTCGAGGCCCACCAGGTACGGGAATCCGGGCAGAAACCCCAGCATGGAGCACCGGTAGTCGGCTGCGGTGTGTCGCTGCACAACCCCCCGTTCGCTCAGTCCAGAACGTCGGCAGACGACCTCCATGTCCGGACTATATGCGCCGCCATAGCAGACCGGGATCGTAACGGTCCTGGACTGGACGACCGTGACAGCCGTGATGTTTCTCACGGCTGCGGCCACAAGTTCCTCAATTTCTCTCTGTTTGGCCAGCAGTGGCTCGACGATCAGCCCCAGCGAGCAGTATCCTGGCACCGTTTCCACAAGCCAAGCGGGGTGCAAGACCTCTATGGCATGTCGGAGCGCCTGGACGCGCGCACTGGTCGAGGGGGAGACATCACTTCCGACCACGACCAGCCAGCAGCGGTCGCCGTCCTGCACCACAGATACCGCCCATTCCCGCGATTCCATATCATCATGATACCCCTGTTTGCTCAGGGTGCGCTTCCTGTTTTGACAGAGCTATTGGACCGGGTTCCACCGGCGTGACAGCTAGTCTTCTGGTTTGTCATTCCCTCGAATGCAGGAGTGCGCGATCCGTCATTCCCGCGCAGGCGGGAATCTGTGTGTCCTATGTTCTCTTGACATACCGGGAACGGCGGAAACGCAGTGCGGACCAGTCATCGTCGATGGCGACCTGGCGTACGGGCACCTAGCCTGCGCTGCCAAGAACATCCCAGCCGTGGTCGCGGTTGATAGTGCTCTTGTACCTGTGGGAGGTTCCCTTAGGGTACGCGAACCACAGAAGTGCGTCTCCCTGCATACTCGCCAGGATCGAAAGAGCCGAGGCCTGGACCTCGTCGGGGCTCGTGACGAAGCAGAGGGCGAAGTTAATCTCACGTGCGTCTTGCGCATCCCTGACAACCCGCACGACTGGCAAGGAGCCGAGTTTCGGCTCGAAGCTCTCAGGAGCACCGAGCACAACGATCTCAGACTGTTCCTTCAGGTTCAGCTTCTGGAAAACCGACGCCATGGGTAAGACCTCATCTTTGGATTGTCTTGCTTGCCTTGCCGTACATCGAATGCCGTAACTTAGTATCCGTCATTTCCGCGAATGCGGGAACCCATCATGAGCGTGAGCAAGCAATCCTGCAGATGCCAAGAGTAGCAGGGTTATGGGTCATTGAATTTGCCGCTGCGCTGCGTGCGACCAAGTCATCAACACTCGGTGATGTTTCAGCGAGAGCATGATGGAAAGTCATCACGGATTGATGTTTCAATCTCTGATAGGAACTTGCTGAACCGCCGTTTCTCTTTGCTCTTAGAGCGGAATAGTTGACTTACTGTTTTCGCTTTCCCCTGTTGCTAGAAGTTCTGGTGCAATATTGTTGCTAATAGACTGGATATTGTTCAGAACAGAATCCAATTTGTTTTTCCTCGTAGTGGAAACGTCATTGAACACGCTTCTGACTTTGTCGATCGCAGTATCTACTTCTTCAAACTTCCTTGTGAAATTTTCCCATTCTTTCTTGAATTTCTCCATCAACTCAAGTACTTCCTTTGATCCCTTTTCAAGAGCATAGTATCTTGATGCCTGACGTACTACAGAGAGTGTTGCATAGAGAGTAATTGGTGAACAGAGAACAATTTTGTTGTGTACGGCTTCGTCAATTATGCCAGGTTCTTCGGCAAGAAGAAATGAGTATGTTCCTTCATTTGCAATGAAGACTATTGCAAAATCAACCGTATTCTCGTTGATGTAGTTTCTTCTCGACACATCTTTTATTGTACCTTTTACATCCCCTATGAAGCTTTTTTTATGTTTTTCCTTATCAGTATCATTTTCCGCCTCGATATACTTCACATAGTTATCCAGAGAGAACTTTGCATCAAGATTGATGCTCTTGCCATTAGGCAATATGAACGTGAAGTCAGGTCTACCAGCTTCAGTGGTTTCTTGTTTTCTGTAGTTAATGTTCTCCTCTAGGCCCACTAGGTTGATTATATCTTCTACCATTCTTTCTCCCCACTGACCCCTGATTCGCGCGTTGGTAAGAATGGATTTCAGGGTCTTCGTATCATTGCCTATTTCATTAAGAGTCAAAAGCCTGGTTGATATTTGTCCGTAGTCCTGTTTTATGCTTCCCATAGAAGACATAAGCTTATCTATAGAACTTGATACCGATTGAGCAACAGAGGAGTTCACAGAGCTTTGTATTTGGGTTATGGAGTTGCTCAAAGAAGAGCTTACTGCCTCCTGCATCCTAGAAAGCTTCGAAAACAGAAAAATCGCAATAACAATAAGAACAGCCGCAATTACACTTACAGTAATGACTAACGAAGTGTCCATTTCCTAGCTACCCCCTTCTTATTATTACATTCCAAACATCTCATATTCCCCTCATGTCTCTTCCTTCTTGTTGCTCTTTCCGCTCAACGTTTCAATCCCTCATAGAAAGTAACTGAACGAGACCGGCGGCAGTATCACGATTACCCCAGACGTAGACACAAGTTCTATTCGAATGCGCGTTTCATACCCCCTAGGTCGTGATTCTCTTCATTTGGCATTCTAAGCGCTACCGGAAGTCATGCAATACCAGTGGAGAAGGCGCAGGTCGCTGGTGGAGACGCGCGCGTACTTCCAGATGCGCCTGCATAAGTGTGAGCCGATGTGTCGTGCCAAACAACGCTTGGTTCGAGTTCACCCAGCCGCGTTGACCCGTTCCACTCCTGCAGTATGATGCAGTCACCAGACAGGGGGTGTCATATGGTGCCGCGAGTCATCATACACAACGCAGTGAGTGCTGATGGACGCATCGACTGGTTTGAAACCGATGTCGGAGTTTTCTACGACCTTGCGGGGAGATGGCATGAGGACTGCACACTGGTCGGGTCCGGGACGGTGCTGGCAGCTCCTGAATCGGTAGCGCGGGACAAGGGCCCTTGGGAACCGCAGGTCTCTGTTCCGACCGACACGCGGCCGCTGCTGGCAATCGTCGACAGCCGGGGGCGTGTCCGCTGCTGGAAGGCGTGGCTGGCGATGCCCTATTGGCGAGGGGGCGTAGCGATCTGCTCAGACAGCACGCCGGACGACTATCTGCAGTACCTGGCCGAGGTGGGTGTCGACTTCATCGTTGCCGGACCCGAGAAGGTCGACATGAGAGCCACACTGGAAGAACTGAACGCACGCTACGGCATCCAGACCGTGCGCGTCGACTCGGGTGGCATCCTGAACGGCGTGCTGCTCCGGGCTGGACTCGTCGATGAGGTCAGCATCCTCGTGCATCCCGCACTGGTGGGCGGGACGTCACAGCGATCCATGTTCCGCGCGCCGGACCTGGCATCTCCCGATAGCGTCATCCCCCTCACACTTGTCAGCGCCGAGGCAATTGGCGATGGCTTGGTGTGGCTGCGCTACAAGGTTACCGGCAGGAGGAAGAAGACTCCCCACAAGACTTGAAACGAGTCGGTCCAGAGTTCTTCGTACCATGAACATGATACAAAGCTTATCGGAGACATTGAGCACATGGCAACGGAACAAGATGCGATAGCGCGGTGCACGGAACCGCGTACGCGCGAAAGCTTGGCACACGACCTGTGTGAGCTGGGAATGACTGCGGGGACGACAGTCCTCGTGCACACATCCCTGAGCTCGCTGGGATGGGTCTGTGGTGGGGCCATCGCGGTTGTGCAGGCGCTGATGGATGTCGTCACTCCCGCGGGGACCATCGTTATGCCGACTATGAGCGGCTCCAACACCGACCCTGCGGCCTGGGTTGACCCACCGGTTCCCAAGGAGTGGTTCCCCATCATTCGGGCCACTATGCCGGCTTATGACCCGATGATTACCCCGACGCGTGGCATGGGGGTCGTCGCAGAGGCGTTCCGCACGTTCCCCGGTGTCAGCCGCAGTGCACATCCCAACACGTCGTTCACGGCTTGGGGGCACAACGCGCACGCGGTTGTCGACTACCACAAACTGGAGTACTGCCTTGGCGACGATTCGCCGCTGGCGCGCCTGTACGACCTCGATGCCCAGGTAGCACTGCTGGGGGTCGGGTATGAGCACAACACCTGCTTTCACCTCGCCGAGTACCGTGCCCCCGGCGCAAAGGAACTGACCGAGGGTTCGGCGGTCATGGTGAGTGGACAGCGGGCGTGGGTGACGTACCGCGATATCGTCTTCCACGATGAACAGTTCGCCCGATTCGGCCGTCTGTTCGAGCAGGAGTGCGTAGTGACCGTCAGTTACGTTGGTTCGGCCCAGAGCCGCCTGTTTTCCTTGCGGCACGCTGTCGACTTCGCTGTCAGGCAGGTCGAACTCGAACGCCAGGAAGCGGAATCGTCGTGAACACAGACAAACGTCAACGTCGCGTTTCTTCCCGGGCACTGCTCACAGCCGGATCCATGACCCTCATGCCGGCGGTGGCCGCCACACTTCTCCTCCATAAGTATGTGCCGGCGCTGGACTGGATGCAGTCCTGGCTGGCCGCCGTCACTGTCATCACGTTCCTCACATACGGCTATGACAAGCTGATCGCTGGAACCGGTACCACACGTGTACCGGAGAAGGTTCTGCTGACACTGGCGTTTGTCGGCGGTACCCTTGGAGCGATAACAGGCATGCGGCTGTTTCACCACAAGACCAGCAAAGAAAGCTTCTTGGAACAGTTCTGGCTGATCGTCGTTGCTCAGATCATGGTCATCGCCGGCTGGTACCTCTTCCTGCGCCCCCACTGAGGATTCGCCCGAGGCAACCTGTTGCCCCGGAATAGTTTGGCCCTATGATAAGAAATCGACTTCGACAACAAAGAGAAAGGAGTTGAAAATGAGTAATGCATTCCTGTTCTTCTCGGTCATCATTCCTGCTCACAATGAGGAAAACTATATCGGCAAGACACTCGTTGCACTGAAGGGACTGGATTACCCGCCGAACAAGTTTGAGATCATCATCGTGGAAAATGGCTCGACGGACCAGACAAGCAGTGTCATCGCAGCAGAAGCGCCCGCATCGTCCAAAATCCTCAAGATTGCAGAGTCCGGGGTTTCCCGGGCAAAGAACCGGGGCATCGACTTGCTCTCCGATTCCTGCGACTGGGTGATCTTCCTTGATGCCGACACGTATTTTGCATCACCTTTCCTCCGCGAACTGAATGCATTTCTCGAGCGGCACGCCGAGCAGAATCTTGGCAGCGGCATGGCGTCACTCCTTCCCGTGCCTGATTCGAGGATCGCTCGAGGATGGTATCGTTTCTACAATATTGCGAATTTCCTGGCAGTAACGACGAGATCCATCCAGTGCATACGCCGGGACCTGCTGAATGACCTCCGGTACGATGAGAGCTTGACGTTTGGAGAGGACACAAGAATGCTCAAGGAATCCAAGCGCCGCACTCGACACTTCTATTTGAAGACTAGGAGCGTCTTTTCGTCAACAAGAAGATTTCAGCAAAACGGATGGGTGCGGCAGCTGTGCAGCTGGATCTATATGGCCTCTCTTCCCTACGAGAAGAAGAAGTCACTGCGGTACCCTCCCACACGTTAGGCAACAATCCTGAGAATACCTTCCATAATCGCACCGGAGACGACGGGAACGCTGACGTTGTCATTCACCCGCACGGGGAGCATCTCAGTAAGCGTTGCAGTGCCTGCCCCAACAAGCCCGATCCACAGGGGCAGGGCGTTCGCTATCCACAGGAAATACGCAACACTGACAGAGACCGCCAGAAAGGCCAATACTGCTTGCATCGATGTTCTGCTCCCCTTGAAGAGGCGCGACTTGCCATAGTTGGTTTCGACGATCCTCGCAGCCATTCCTCCGATCGAGAGAAAGCCAAGACTTGCATACGCGACGTGTGCCCGGGAGAGCAACATGGTGAGAAAGATGCCGAGCAGAAACAGGGTGAACGAGGATACTGTTTCCCGTTCCGTTTCCCGCAGGAGTCGTGTGTTCGAGAGCATTTCGCGATGCAAGACCTTTTCCAGCCGGGGGAGCGCCGACCTGAGGAGCTCGAGCACAAGGAGCGCGGACAATGCGCTCCCGACAACCAGCAGCACGTCTCTTCGGCTGATGAACATGCCAAGCACGATGGCAAGAATAGCGAGCGGGCGCGCAAAGATCCTCCACAACGTGGCTCTGTCGCTGGCTACCACAAACATCTCTCGCCTTAAATTCTTTGAGCTTTCGTACGAGATCATCCCGATCAGGACCAGCACGAGTGTCAGTTCGCTGAAGGACCGCACATAGAAAGCAAGGATCCCCCCGACGATCGGCAGCAAGGTCGTAGCAAGAAAATCCTCATCATGCGTGGCCGCCATGATCAGGATCGCATAGGTCCCGAGAAAGCAGAGGGCAGCAGCGACATCATGGATTGACATGGACTGTGTCGTCACCTTGCCGAGGAGAAAGACAAAAATGCCGACTGTGGCAGCGATGCCTCTGCCACCTTTGAACTTGAGATAAAAAGGGAACTTATGCCCCAGGATGGCAGCAAAGCCCGTAAGGACGACAACGTCGGTGGGTGCCTTGAACAATCCATACGCGATAAGCATCGCTACAAGACCTTTCGTGAGGTCGTAGGCTGCAACCACAGCGGCAAGAGAATAGCCGATCGATCTCTTGACGTTTATTGCGCCAGGGTTGCCATCTCCAAGTGTCCGTATATCGATGTGCTTTGTCCAAAGCACCAGAAAATAGGCTGGAAGGAACGATCCGAGCAGGTATCCTATGACAACTGGCAGGGCATACAATACGATCTGCAGCACGATTATTCCTCCTTGAACAGGATCACCATCGGCATGCGCAACGCAGATACTCGCCATATTACTACGCTGGCACGGTATCCGACTTTCTCGGCAACCGCTGTTTCCCCTCTTCAGTTTCTGTTGCGTGCCGGCTTTCGCAGGCATCTTGGGTTCCCCTCAGAGTATAATCCGGTTCCGCTGGACTGAGACAAAATAGTACCAGTGTTTCGAGACTCGAAACACGCATTACTCTGTAGGGGTTTGAAATTCCAGCACTTTTCGCCCATGGGATTTCTGCTCGCACGTTCATGTCTTGTCATGAAGGGTTGGAAAACCAAAACGCCAGAAGAGTCAGCCCATAACTGGCATCATCGGCGGTTGAGTTCAATTCCGGAAATCGGGGTTCAATTGCCGAAAAGAGGGTTCAATTTCTGGGTCGGGGAGCAACAAGGGTGTGGGACTGGAAAGTATGGCCATGATCGTGTTTTTGTTTCGCCAGTAGCTGGTTGAATCTTGCGGCGCGAAGAACGCAAAACCCCGGTCAGGGTCACTGACCGGGGTGCGGAATCACTCTATCTTCTACGACTTCGCTGTTATCGTAATAGTGTGCGCGGTCCCGTCCCATTGAATGTCCAGTCCGAGCGACTCCGAGACGAAACGGAGAGGCAGGAGAGTCCTCCCGTACGAGATGACCGGTATGACAGCGGGATTGGTGTCGATGCTGACCGACTTGCCGTCTATTTCTGCAGCGTTCTTTCCGATCCACAGGTTCAGCGTCGTACCGTTCCTCACAATAGTGACCTTCTGCTCCGCCGCATCCCAGGCGATGCTTCCTCCAAAGACTTCGGTGATTATCCGTATGGGGATGAAGGTGCGTGAGCTGAAGATGTCGGGGCTGGCGTCGATTGGGACTTGCTTTCCGTCTACCAGGATCATCTTGCTGCCGATCGTCAGCTTCATTGTGCTTCCCGCGTTCATGACAAAGGAGGCAGTGACCGTCTTGTCCGTGTCCATCGTGATGGTTTCGGGATTCTTCATGCCAGACAGGTCGCCTGACCATCCGGTGAAGGAGTAACCGGTGGCAGGAGTTGCAGTAAGAGTAATTGTTGTGCCCACAGTGTAGGAAACCGCATCGGGGGACCTGACGACGGACCCTCCCGCAGAAGGGGATGTCACGGCCGTCAAGGTATGGGATGAGGACATGTTGTAGCTGAACACTCCGTGCCACGTGCAGGCATACAAAGTAGCAGTCCCCGGGTTGACGATAAGGGACGTAACGCCTTGATGGAGACCGGTGTCCGTCCAATTGGCCCCACCGTCCGTCGAGCGGATGACGCCGGTATCGCCAGCAGCATAGATGGTCGTGGGTGTTGCGGGGTCAAGGGCAATGGCGTAGAGGTCTGTGCCAAGAAGTGCATCGCCGGCGTCAAGCGCCACAGTCCACGTGCTGCCGCCGTCGGTGGAACGCAGGATTCGGCACAGTATCTGCTGATAGTAGGTGTAGGTGCAGGCTGCGTACATGATCGAAGGATTTGCTGGATTGATCGCCAGTGCGACAACGCGGTCCCCGCCTTCCGGCCCCATCTTGATGGGCATCAGGGTCCAGTGGTCGCCGCTGTCGGTTGAGCGATAGAAGTAGCCATCACTGAGATACAGCGTCGTATGGATGACAGGATTGATGGTCAAAGACTGAAATTGGTATTTGTGGTCGAAGCCGTTGTTTATGGCAGTCCAGTGGTCGCCGCTGTCCTTGGAACGGTAGACACCGCCGGCGGCATCTGCACCGTCAACATAGACATACAAGGTTGCCGGAGTGACCGGGTCAACGATGATGCGCAGAACTTCATAGACGGTCTTGAACGTTGTTTTCTTCGTCCACGTAGATCCACTGTTGTTTGATCGGAAGACTTCTTTTGCAGTGCATGCATAGAGAATGTTGGGGGTCTTGGGGTCGATGGCGATATGGTTGACAGAACCAATGGTTGACGTTGCGCTCGCCGTGTGCCACGTCATGCCGCTGTCGTGAGAGTAGAGAACGCCGTTGACGCAGTTCTGATACATGGTGGTGGATGTCTTCGGGTCGACGATCATCTCCCCTACGACCTTCCCGCCGGTGAAGGCACCTGGGAAATTCACCTTTGTCCAGGTGGCGCCGCTGTTGGTGGAACGGAACAGTCCGGAACTCGTGCCGGCATACAACGTTGTGGAAAGCTTCGGATCAACGGCAAGAGAATTGACCGTCCTATTGGCAAGACCGGCACTTATCGTCTTCCACGTGTCGCCTCTGTTTGTTGATACGGAGATGTTTGTTGATACGGAGATGCTATTGCTGACTCTGGCATACAGAGTAGAAGAGGTTTTAGAACCAATAACGATCTGAACGTTAGCAGTACTGTCAATACGGAGGCTCAATGCCTTCCAGGTAGCGCCGCCGTCTACACTTCTCAGGATCACATGCTTGGTGAACCTGTCTACATAGCCAATCACATACAGGGTAGTTGGAGTCAGCGGGTCGATTGCAACATAGGAAGCTGACGCCAGAGTGAAATCTTTGCCTAGTGCTTTCCAAATCGCACCGCTATTCATGGAACGGCAGACATAGGATTGGGTCACTGCGTACACTGTGGTTGGCGCCTTTGGGTCGACAGCAATCTGCCAGCATATTTGGTTTCTTGTCAGCTCAGAGTTTATGTCCTTCCATGTTCCACCGTTGTTGACAGAGCGGAAGACGCCATATCCATTGGTACTGACGTACAGGGTGGTTGGAGTGAGGGGATCTATGGCAATGGAAATGACGTTTGGCTGAGTTGTCTGAGCAGGAATGGTGCCGCACGCTGTCCATGTGGCGCCCCCGTCAACGGTTCGGAAGAGGCCCTCGCTGGTGCCGGCAAACATCGTAGAGGGGGATTTCGGGTTGATGGCAAAGCAGGTCATGTTGCTGAAATCAGAAGTGTTGCCCAGAGCGCTGGGTGTGGTGGAGAACTTGCCGTTGATGGCGGTCCAGGTGGCGCCGCTGTCTTTGGAGCGGAACAAGCCTCCTGCCGTGGTAGCGTACAGCGTGGAAGAATGGACGGGATCAATGGCAAGAATAGAGACGCCGCCATCATACATCGGAAGTTGTGTCCAGGCGTTGGCATCTGCCGCTTTCGTGGCGGAGTCACGCACCAACATGCCCGAAAGGCTCAGAGCCAGGCACAGGACCAGGGACACCATGATGGTACTCGGTAAACAACTACGTGTCTTGATTTCCTTCATGCCATGCACCTCCAACAGGTGTTTTCAAAATTGGGACCAAGTTGCTGCTGCTATCAGCGTGCCACATCAGTGTGTCAGTGCAGCGAAAATCAAACCATCCATTACAAGTCTAATGCATTTGACCAACGGTAATTGTCTTCTGCTTGTCTTACCCGACTCCTGGGAATCGTCATAGCGGAGATCATACCTCCACCACAAGTGTAATGCCGTGGCAATGTTTTGACTAACCTGGGCGACAGAGCGATTGGAGGATGCCGGCCGAGCGGGAACATCGTCGTGCCAGGCGCTGATATAATCTGCCGTGCACCGAAGTGACAGTACTGTTTTCCACCGCAAGTGATGCGACTTTTGTTCCATAGCTCCACCTATCGTGGTGTAGCCGACCTTGAGCAACCCCGCAAGCTGAGGGTTCGTATCTTCGCAGGCATAGATCGTAGGCTTCGATTCCGTTTTGGGTAGGAAGAACCTATCTGCGCTCGTTCGAATCTCCCTTAAGTTTCTTCCGCTGGGCGCCCGGCGGCAGGAAATTCTCGCTTGTAACCACGCTCTTGCCGGTTTCCTGCTCGAGTTCAAGGCGCGCTCTTCGGGCGATCTTTCCGCCTTTCTTTCCCGCTTCGGCATTTTCAGTCATGCCAGACGCCTCGACGCTCTGGGCAATCTGGCGGGTGGAAAGCTCCGCAAGGGCAGTAAAAATCAATTCCGCTTCGCTCATATGATCGCGCAGGTTCTGGGTTTTGATGCCCTTGATCTGCTTGTGCTGTTTGACCGAAACGCCGCTCCATTCTTGATGAATGATATTGGTCAAAATGGCGTATTCCTCTTCATCTTTGATCTCGTGTTCTTTCCAGTAATCAGTGAGCTTGTTACGGGTTTCCTGCCCCATCATCCTTTGCTGAATCCATTTTTCGCTCCGGCCATGCTGTTGCCAGTATTCCCGGGCGCGGTCAAGAGAACGGGCCGGGTCGCTCATGTCCTGAATTCGTTCATAACCCACCTTCGCGAGCCATAACTTAATGGGTTCTGCTTTGGGGCTGGGCACCGACTGAATGATTCGCAGGAGCGTTTTTGGCGAGGCAACGTCGGTCTCCCGCATTTTGCCATCTTCGGCGATCATTCTCAACCGGTTACAATCTGTAACCGTTTGACTTCCCTCTTTCTTGAGGTGGTTTTTCAGGACTTTCCAGTAGTTTCTGGCAGTCTGATAATCCGCCTGCTGAAGCAACGCCGCGACAATATCCACCACGGAAAAATACCACGTTTCTGACTTTTCGTCGTATGCCCTTCGGATCTTGAAGTTCTCGAAGACTGCCAGCGGATGTTCGTTACTCATTGTTCGCCTCCATTCGATGGATTTTGGATTCAAAGAAGTCTATGACTTCTCGAGTCAGGCTCTATCGTTCGCAAAGCATGTTGTCAGCCCAGGCGGTCTTCGTGGTCAACAAAGCCCCTTTGCTTGATTCGATTGTCATGCTACTCTTTGCCTTTCCGCGTGCCATGTTGCCCCCTTCGGCGTCAGTTATCAAGGCAGCTGTGCCATGCTTTCCAGTATTAGTGTAGCATCATCAACGAATTGTAGCCACGGGAGAACGCCAAACAAGGGAGGCGAGACAGAGTGGGATACACTCCCCATTTCACGACGACTGCGACACTGACGCTCAAACTCTGATGTAATCTACTGTGCTAGCGAAATGGCTGTACTGTTTTTCACCGCAAATGATCCGCTATTTTCCACATGATGCGACTATTTCCGCAACTCCATCCGGTTCCACATTTCCCTGCTTGACGCAGGATCAATCTGATTCAAACTAATACCAACCAGTCGGTTTATGATAACGAAATGGGACAAGGAGCATGCAGATGACACAAGAAGAACGTTCGCAGGAGACACGAAGCCGCATCCTTGCGGTTGCTGAGCAGAGTTTTGCCGAACACGGCTATGATGTGACCAGCGTCGACAGCATCTGTCACGGAGCTGGTGTCAGCAAGGGTGCATTTTATCATCATTTTCCCAGCAAGGGATCGGTGTTTGTGGCACTACTCAACGCCTGGCTGGCAGAGCTCGACCGGCAGTTCACTGCGGTGCAGACCGGCGATGGATCCGTGCCACGGCAGGTTGCAGCGATGGCGGCAGGAGTGGACGAAATTTACCACGTCGCCGGCACCAAGTGGAACATCCTGCTCGAATTCTGGGCCAAGTCCAAAGCAGATCCCGAAGTGGCGCACAGCACCATTGATATGATTCGCAGATACCAGGGGTTCTTCCAGCAGGTGCTGGAACGCGGCGTGTCCGAAGGGAGCCTGCAGGTGAAGGATTCGAACCTGGCAGCGACCCTCATGCTCAGCGTCGTGCTGGGGCTGCTGCTCCAGGGCATCCTGGACCCCGAAGGCCAGGACTGGGGGGCGCTTATGCAGCGCGTACTGGCTATGCTCATGGACTCCATGGGCGGGAGGAAATCATGAAAGTCCTCATAACGGGCGCATTTGGAAACGTTGGGACGTACGCCATCGATGAGTTGCTCCACCGCGGAGCGACCATCCGGTGTCTGGACATCCCGTCACCCATGTCGAAGAGGAAAGCCCGGCCCTATGCCGGCAAGGTCGAGATTCTTTGGGGCGACATCCGCGACACGGAGGTCGTGGCACGGGCCGTGCAGGGTGTCGATGCCATCGTCCATCTGGCTTTCATCATCCCACCGAAGAGCGAGCAGCACCCTGCGTGGGCCGAGACTATCAACGTCGGCGGCACGTGGAATCTCCTCCAGGCTGCACTCGCTTCGGGGGACAAGCCGCGCATCGTTTTCAGTTCCTCAATTGCTCTGTATGGTCGTACGCAGCACCTCGAACCGCCTCGGAAGGCCGACGAGCAGTTGCACCCGTACCAGGACTATGCCTACCATAAGCTGACGTGCGAGCAGATGCTGCATGCGTCAGGCCTTCCCTGGGTCATCCTCCGGTTTGGCGCCGTTCCACCCATCGAATTCGGCGAGCTGGATCCTCTGATGTTTGAAGTCCGGATGGACGACCGCATGGAGTACCTGGCGCCCATGGACGCCGGCGCGGCGGTCGCTGTGGCAGCGATGCTTCCTGGGCTGGAAGGAAAAACGCTCATGGTCGCGGGCGGCCCGTCCTGCCAGGTGACCGGACGACAGTTCATGCAGCGCTCGTTCGAAGCGCTGGGCATCGGGATGCTGCCCGAGTCGGCGTTCTCACAGACGCCGTTTCATTGTGACTTCATGGACACCGAGGAGAGTGAACGGCTGCTGCACTACCAGCACCACAGCTTTGAGGAGACGTTGGAGCTGCAGCGGAAGACGCTGGGGTGGAAGAAGTTGTTCGTGCCCATTGCACGACCCTTCATCCGTCGGAAACTACTGGCTATGTCACCGTACTACCGTCGCAGAACGACAACTTGGATGTCACAGCCACAGGTGAACCAGCGCTGACCATCTGCGTAGCATTTCCCCCTACAAACAGTATACTGCCCATGTAAGGCGCAGTTCCATGCATCCACACATGGCTACAAGGGGGGAACGATGAAGATGATTGCAGCCTGCGGACTCGATTGTTCATCCTGTCCTGCCTATCTCGACAGGAACACGACTGACCGAGAACTACTGGAAACGGTTGCGGCGGAGTGGTCAGCCCAGTTGCATCAGGAGATCAAACCTGAGGATGTTCCCTGCGACGGGTGTAAGCTCGTTGGCGAGGAAAGACTGTCCCCATATTGCCACACCTGTGCCATCCGCAAATGCGCTCACGGCAATGGTTATGTTACTTGCGCTGAGTGCGACAAGTTTGACGAGTGCACAATTATCCAGAAGTTCATCACAGAGACTCCATCCGTAGGACCGACGCTGGCGAGCCTCAGAGAACATTAGTCCGTTTTCCCTAAATGAGCGACCTGATTCGCGAGTACTACTTCATCGTCCCGGACGCGGACGACACACACGTCCTCCTCGTGTCTGAGGGCAACGCCTGGACGTTGCCCCACACGACTCTTGCTGGCGCATACAAATGGCAGTCGTCAGCACATGTCAACAAGGCTGCCAACGAGACACTCGCGTTCCGTGCGACCACGCGTCGCTGCGCCAGTCCCGACATGGACCCCGGTTCTCCTCTTCAGGAGATTGCCTATGTCATGGAAAACCATTCTACAGCTTGGGCGCCGCCTCCGACCGCCCGCTGGGTGGGCACTGGGGACCTCGCTTTGCTTTCGATAGCCACGCCTGGCATGGCAAGAGTCCTTGAGGAATGGTTTGACTGGGTCAACGCTGCAGACAAGTCACTGCGGGTCCCATGGTACGAAGCTGGATGGATGAACGCGGCGGGCGCATGGATGGTGCAGCAGTTGGCCAGACTCGACAGCAAACCGACCGGACCGATAGAGCAGGTCTGCTCCTGGCAGCGTTCATGTGTCATGAGATTGCCGACGACGCATGGGGCGGCATACTTCAAAGCTATCCCCGCGGCGCTGGGCAGTGAACTCGACGTCAGCGTCCTGCTGGACCACGAGTACCACGGCATGGTGGCTGAGGTGATGGCGGTCGACACCGACAGGCGGTGGCTGCTGATGCGGGACATGGGTGCGAAGACCATGGACAGTGTACCAGACCTCAAGCAGTGGAAGGCAGCAGTACATGCCTACGCTCAGCTCCAGGTGGACTGGGTGGACGCGGCTCACAGGTTTTCCATCGCAGGCTGCCCCAACAGGGGCCTGCTGCAGCTCGTGGAGTCCATAGACCGCCTGCTGATGGACACCGTGGTCATGAAACCCGGCGAGCCTGATGGGCTTTCGATGAAGCAGATCCACGCACTGCACTATCGTGCGCGTGCCCTGAAGATTGCTGCTCATCGCCTGGGCACACTGCGCCTGCCGGTCAGTCTGGACCATGGTGATCTGTGGGCAGGTCAGATTGTCGCCGGCAATACAAACCCCGTGTTCATCGACTGGTCTGACGCATCCCTTACGCATCCATTCTTCTCGATGGAGTTCTTTTCTAATATGGAGGAGATGCGCCCATATCTCGGAGATGCTCCCGACGCGCCGAACCAGTTGCGGGACGCGTACCTCGAGCCGTGGACCGTCTACGAGCCGCACGACATCTTGACGCAAGCATGGAGCATCGCGTGTTCGCTGGCGCCGCTCAGCACCGCGCTGCTGTATCACGACCGCATCCTGCCGGGCATGGAGGTGAAGTGGGAGATGGAGCACATGATCCCCTTGTACCTGCGTAGCGTGCTCCGGCACCAGGGAGAAGCGCTGCCGACGCTGGGCATGGCCGACTACGAGCAGCAGGCAGAGTCGTCCGAGTTTGAGCAGGAGGACCTGCGCTCGTCGGAGGGTGCGACCACCATACGCTCTCAGCTGCAGGAACGACAGATCGCCCAACCGCACTGAACTTCAGGGACAGCTGGCAATCGCAGCCCTGAGTGAAACGTTCGCCGGAAGTTTCAGGGACTTGGCTCCACTTAAGGGGCATGAGTCACCGGTCTCGTCTATGACAACGTTTGGCGCTGGTTGCGTAAGCTTGCATTTCCGTCATAGGACAGTATGCTGGGTTAGAAACTTGTGCAGGTCGCACTACCACAGGAGCTTCACAGACAAAGGAGAGAAATATGGACATGATTGCAGCGTGTGGTCTCGTTTGTACGACGTGTCCGGCTTATGTTGCTGGCAGGACCGCTGACAGGGCATTGCAGGAGAAGACGGCCGCTGAGTGGACGGCAGCCTTCGGTACGGAGGTCAAGCCCGAGGACGTCGTCTGCGACGGGTGTCAGTCGACCGGGTCGCGAGTGTTCTCACACTGTTTGACGTGCGACGTACGAGCGTGCGTCCACGGCAAGGGCTACACCACCTGCGCCGAGTGTGGCGAGTACAACGAGTGCAAGACTATCAACGGGTTCTTCGGGTTCTGTCCCGACGCGAAACCCACCCTGGACGGCCTGAGAGCGAAGTAGTCAGCCGGGGGCTACGGCTCCGCACCGCTGCGGGGCACTCGGCGGGTTCATGACGTGCATGAGGTTCGAACAAACCGGACGCGGAGTGACATGAGCGTCCGGTTTGTCGTCGCTTTTATCTGCGTTGGCGCTGGCGCCGTGTGGTGGTTGGCAGGGCAGGGAGAGAACATCGTGGCCCGGAGGAGACTCGCGTGACAACTGACGATGACGGCAGGGTAGTACTGGATCGGCTTTCGGCGCAGCAGGTCGGCCAGGTCCGGGCTCTTGCAAGCTCGTGCGAGGCGAGAGACGGCTACTCGATGGAGGCGCGGCTCGACTTCGGCACGCTGGAGACACGGCCGGAGGATTCGGTCAGCGATGTGCTCTGGTATGGGAACAGCCAGCTTGTCGGGTTCGCAGGTCTGAACAGTTATGGTGATCCCTCGGAGGTTGAGGCAAGCATCCTCATTCATCCCGATTTCCGCAGAAGGGGTATGGGGCGTGCCATGGTGCACGCCGTGGTGAGCGCATGCCAGAAGCACGGGGTGAGGCGGCTCCTGCTCGTCGTGCCACAGGAATCGCGAGAGGGTGCCGCATTCGCTCGTTCGATGGGGACGCGCCACTCGCACAGCGAGTACACGATGGACCTTAACGCGACGCGGATTCCCTTGTTCGAGACTATGCCTGGCCCGGTGGAGCTCCGGCTCGCAGGCGCCGAGGACGTCCCCGTCATGGCGGCGATTGTCGCGTCGGCATTTGCAGAGCCGGTACAGGAAGAGCAAGAGGCCCTTGCGCGCCTGATGAGCGACCCTTCCCGTACGACCTACCTTGCGACGCGGGACGGGCAACCTGTCGGTGTCATCCAGTCGGCTGTCAGCGACGGGCGCGCGTTCATCGTCCACTTCGCGGTACGACCCGAGATGCAGGGTCAGGGCATCGGGCGGCAGATGCTGATGGCTATAGTACGCGGCCTGCTGAACAGCGGCAGTCAGTGGATCACGATCGAGGTCGAGACCGACAACCGGAATGCCCTCGCGCTGTACCAGCGCTGTGGTTTCACGACCGTCAACGCAACCGACTACGAACTGCTGGAGCTGTCGAGGATCCCTACGGCCCCTGAGCTCCTGTTTGACCGCTAGCTACGCGTTGAATTTCCCGGAAAGGCCTGTCAACTCCTCGCTGATGCGCCAGAGGCGCTGCTGCGCGGCGGCGTCGTATGAGGCACGCGAGGACCGGACCGCGTGCCTGCCCTGGAAGTAGCAGCCACTCACTCCTTCGACGTCGGGTGACGATGCCAGCCAGATGCCGGTATCCGAACCCTCTTCCGGGCTCACGGCGGAGAACCGGTCCATCATCCGTTTGACCGTCCGGATCAGCCAGCCGCTGTCCATACAGATATTGGTGTGCACCAGGCCTGGGTTGACCGCGTTGACAGTAACCCCGCTTCCTTCCAGTCGCCTCGCGAGTTCGTAGACGAACAGCAGGTTTGCCAGCTTGGACTGTGCATACGCCTGCTGTGAGAAGTAGAAGCGTTCGCCCTGCAGGTTGTCCCAGTGCATGCTGATACGCCGGTGTTCGTAGGAGGAGGTCACGATGACGCGCGACGGTGCGCTGCTTCGCAGGACGGGAAGCAGAAGACTGGTAAGCAGGAAGGGTGCCAGGTGGTTGACGGCGAAGACTTCTTCGTACCCATCGACAGTAACATGCCGTGTCGGGAATACCGTTCCGGCGTTGTCAACCAGGACGTGCAGGCGGTCCCAGCGGTCCATGAATGCGCGGGCAAGACCGCGTACCTCAGCCATCGATGCCAAGTCGGCGCACAGGAAGTGCACGCCTTGGTTGTCCGTGCGCCGCGTGATGCCAGCCACGAGGTCCTGTCCGCGCTCCGCGCTTCGTCCTGTGGCAATGACGGTTGCCCCCATGCGTGCAAGAGCCTCTGCCGTGGCCGCGCCGATACCGCGTGTGGCGCCTGTCACTAAGCATACTTTGCCCACCATCGTCCAGGAGGGTTCCATTCCAGCTACAGAGGTCTGATTGGCGTGGAGTAAACGCGCGCGGCGGGCACGCTGACCAGCTCGCGTTCGGGATAGCGCAGTGCAGTCAGGCTGCCACCGTGAACGCAGCCGGTATCGATGTTGATGGTGTTCCCGACCCATACCGCTTCGGCGACGGGCAGGTGTCCCCAGACGACGACCGCGTCGCCCTGGTACGCGTGGGCCCAGTCCATGAGAATCTTGAGGCCGAATTCATCCCGCTGGCCGGTTGGGGTTCCAAACAAGGCGACGTCACGTGCCCGCGGCGAGTCCATGCCGTGGAGGTCCTGCGGCAGGCCTGCATGCGCGACCACCAGGTTGCCGCCGTCCAGGACGAGGTGTGATGGCAGTCCGTCCAAAAACTCGCGAACAAGCGCCTGCATCTCCTCGCCCGCCGTGCCCAGCTCCTGCAGTGTGCGGTCGAGCCCGTTGCTGATCTTGACCGGTGCTCCCTGCAACGCCCTGAGCAACTTGTCGTCGTGATTGCCGGGCACAGCGAGGGCAGCGCCCGAGCGAACCATCGCCATGACGATGAGGAGCGTGCGAACGTTGTCGGGCCCGCGGTCCACGAAGTCGCCGACGAAAACCGCTGTCCTGTCTTCAGGGGCCGCGATGCGGGGGATGAGGGAGCCCGGGTTTTCGACCTTGTAGCCCATGATTTTGAGCAGTGACAGGAGTTCGTCGCAGCATCCGTGGAGGTCGCCAATCACGTCAAAGGAGCCGGCCCTGTCGCGCCACATGGACGGTGAGGCATGAGAGGGTGCTCCAAAGGCGTCTGCCTCTTCCGCGGAATGCAGGGCGATGATGGGGTCGAATCCCTCATGCTTCAGCACATCGGCGCTGACAGGCGCCTGGGCGCACTGACGGTCCACGACGAAATCCCCTACGACGCGGTCCAGCCGCTGCTGATTGCGCTCCTTGCACACCTGCGATGGAAGCTCGAACAGGATAGCCACACACGGACGGTGATAACGGGCTGCGAGCTCCAGCAGCGGCCGACGGGCCTTTGCCTGTACGTTCGTCGCATCAACGACCGTGAGGCGGCCGGCGCGCAGACGTTGTTCGACGATACAGTGGAGGACAGCAAATGCGGCTGTGGTCGCGGCCTGGTCCGCTTCGTTGTCCGCGACTATGGCGCGGCAGGCGTCGGATGACACGATCTGGGTCGGCTTGAAATGTTGCTGTGCAAATGTTGATTTGCCCGACCCGGACGGGCCGATGAGGACGACGAGTGCTCCCTGCGCGATGCCGGGCTCTGTGAGTTGTGTGGTCATGGAAGGAGGTACCCCCTTGCTGTCAGAAGGTCGAGGTAGTGCCGTGCTTCGGGGGCGATGGCAACCGGCGCGTCGAATTCCGCGGTGGCCAGTTTCAGAGCGTCCTCGCGTTCCACGCCCAGCTGGATGAAATTGACGACTTCTGCCTTGATGTTGTACCAGCAGGGGAAGTCGGACATCAGGCGGTCATTCCACTGCAGGTCGTCCGGGGCCATCCACACCTCTTCGATGGGGCCGATGACCGGGACCCTTCGCTGGAATGCCGGCATAGGAGCGGCCGTGCCCATTGCGGCCAGTTCAGCGCGGACGACCGGGGTATCGGCGGTCTCCTGCAGCGCGAGAAGCGCCGCACGGGTACGTCGGGCCACCCAATCCCGTATCAACGGGTCGTCGTGCCGCACACTGTCTGCCAGTCCCTGTGCACGTATGCGGGATGCGACGATGGCTGCGCGCTCATCCGGGATGCCGGATGACAGGTCTGTAAGTGTATTCAGAACGCCGCGACCTACCCATTCGAAGGACTGGACGCTGGACTTGTCCGGCGTATCGTCGCTGGAGTGGTAGTAGCGGTCGGGCCACTGGTTGAGCAACAGAGCGGGGACGCGGACGCTTGCGTCGTTGAGGACAGCGTGGTCGGAGCCCCACGTGAATCCGGTGAGCATCAGGCGGAAGTCGTGACTGGTCAGGTTGACGGCCATAAGGTCTGGAACAAACGACGGCAGTGACCACGGCGTTGCAGTGACTTCCAGGGTGGAGGCAGTTTTCTTCTGGTCTTCGCCGACCATGTCCAAGTTGATGGCGCATGCCAGATCGGGCTTCTGGTCCGCAAGCCACGCGATCGTGCCATAGAACTCGGGCATCCACAGGGCGATGATCTCGCGCTCCAGCGGCACAGTACGGAGGACCCGTACAAGTTCGGCCAGCAGAGCGGCTCCGCTGGCGTTGTCGTTCGCTCCCGGTCGCGGGTGGCACAGGTGTGCCAGCAGGAGGATGGGCTTTCTGGTCCCTGGAGTGCCGACGTGTACTTCCAGCACCTGCAGGTCACCCGTGCCGGCGTCAGCTTCGAAGAAGGCGTCGACTTCGACGACTTCCTTCCCGACCATGTTCTGCAGACGCTTGAACGTACGGTGGCTGACATTGAAGCCAAAGCCCTCACCCTGCGCCTCGGAGCCGAAGGAGGTATAGTTCACGGTGTCAGGCAGCTCCTCGGGCGTCCGGCCGATGCGGGTGTCCTGCCCCGCCATGAAGTCGGTAATGATGCAGCGTGCCCCGCGGGCCATGACGGCTTCGCGGTAGACGATCGGAGGCTTGCCTGCGGCAAGGACGGCACAGCCATCGACCGGCTGAGTGTACTCGGCCGGGTTCATTCCGGATCCGACGTCGACAACGCGGAGACGCTCGATGCCGTGACTTGACCCGGACAGGAACACGCCGCCGATAGGGGCCGCCCTCAGGTCTGGGGTCAGCCACTCGCCGCTAGACAGGCGCAAAAAGCCGCCCTTGAGGTTCCAGGGGCGTGGCACGACATACCCCTGGCAGGTGGTGGCACATGGGTAGTGGCGCACCGTGCTTGCTCCAACAAACTCCTGCAGTCTGGCGATGGCGTCGACAAATCCTACCCCGCCCCTCGAACGATGCAGGAGGGCAAGATCGCGCTCCAGCTCCAGCGCGTTCTGCGGGCAGAACTCCCTGAGCAGGTCTTCGCGGATGGTCATCCTGCCCCGGTAGCCGGATTGCGCAGCTCAGACTCGAGCAGATCCATGTACACCATATCATACCGCGTGCCGTCGCGGACGATGGACTCGCGGAAGCAGCCGAATTCCCGAAAGCCGATCTTGCGGTAGGCCTTGTCGCCGCGCGCATTGATGGACAGATGCCGCAGGAGGATGCTGTGCAGGTTCAGCATGTCGAACCCATAGCGGCACAGCAGGTACAGCGCTTCGCTGCCGTATCCCTTGCTGTGATACTCCTTCTCTCCCACGAGGATACCGACCTCGGCGGTGCCTTCCTTGTGGTTGATGTCAAACAGGCCGCAGTCGCCGATGAGCTTCTGGTCGCCGACCAGCCGGATGTCCAAATGGACCATATGGTGGCTGCCGGCCTTTGCGACGACGTCGTCGTACCACGCATACTCCTGCTCCAGTGTAAACACCCTGCCGTAGTCGATCAGAAAGATGTTCAGTTCAGGGTCCGTGATCCAGCGCAAGTACGCTGGAACGTCCTCGCGGCACGCAGGTGTCAGGACGACCTTGGTTCCACTCATGATAACAGGCAGGTTCTCCATGCTCCGACCTCCTCAGAATCGATGAGACCAGCATACCAACAAGAGCGCTGTGGTGCAAGCGCTCAGGCCGGTGACGGGTATGTTGGGTGCTGCGGGCTGCTGCACCCTATGTCCTTCATCGGGTCTGCAACATGGCGTCGGCACGGCAGAAGTCTCCAATGAATCTGCGCAACGCAGCTGTTTGCGATATGCAAGGCGAAACGCGGGTATACTTGTGTCGCTTGAGAGATTGTGGATTGCCGCGGCGGTTGCCGCTGGGAGGTATTTCAAATGAAGTACTTCATCAGTCTGGACATGGAGGGCGTGGCCGGTCTTGCGTCATGGTCAGAAACCAGTCAGGAGCAGCGAGAGCTCATGACCGGCGAGACATGCGCCGCCATCGAAGGTATCCGGAGTGTCGACAAGGCTGCTGCAGTCGTGATCGCCGACAGTCACAGCCGCGGCCAGAACCTGCTGCTCGAAAGGCTCCCCCAGGACGTGCAGGTCATACGGGGCTACCCGCGCCCGCTGTACATGGTCGAAGGAGCAGATGAGGCCTGTGACGCAGCCCTGTTTGTCGGCTACCATGCTCCCGTCGGAATGCTGCATGGGTCCATGGACCATACGTACTCCTCGTCCGCCATCTACGAGGTCCTGGCCAACGGACACATCGTCGGTGAGACAGAACTCAACATGGTCCTGCTGGCCCGCTTGGGTATCCCGTTCATCTTTGGCAGTGGTGATGAGCAGTACTGCCAGTTTTCGCGACAGTTCTTTCCCCACGCTGTCTTTGTCACCACCAAGTGGGCGACCAGCCGCTACTCCCAGCGAATGTTGATGCCCGGGATGTCGAAGACCTTGATCCGCGACGGAACCGCTGAGGCGACGCGCCAATTGATGAACCGGGGTCGCACGAACCTCGCCGGCGAACAGCTTCAGGGGACACTCCAGCATGAAGTGCTGGCGACGTCACCATCCACCTGGACGGTGCGTTTCCTGACGACCAGCACTTGCGACGTTGCTGCATGGATCCCCGGTTCCCTGCGTTCCAGCGGCCGTGAGCTTTCGTACACCTCGGATGAGCCGACCGAGCTCTACCGGTTCCTGATGAGCTGCACAGTCGCGGGGAGGTACGACCGCGACCTGTAGCCCACCGGCAAGGGTAGTTTGCGCTTACGCACTACAGGTTTTTTGACACCAGACCCACAGGGTCTATACTGTTCCTGGTCAAGAACGAACCGGCTTCAGTCCCGTCGCGGACTGTCGCTGTGGCTGTGCGCCGTCGTGCGTGTGGCTTCAGGTTCTGCGCCGTCGCGCGCTGTGCCTCCGGTGAAATGGGGTGCGAGTCACCTCTATTTGCCACTTTCTGGGAGGATTGCGCCATGCACACGAGAATTCATCGTTCCATCTGTCTTGTCCTGATCGCCACCGCCATGCTTGTCGGCAGTTTCCCGTCTGCAACCGTACGAGCTGCCTACCGACCGGTGTCGTCGGTTGTTCTCACCGTAGGAAGCCCTACTATGACCGTAAACGGTTTCAGTTTCCCGATCGATGCTGCCAACTCGAAGGTCGTTCCTGTTGTTGAGGCCACCTGGGACAGGGCCCTCGTGCCGATTCGTAACGTCGTGGAGCTGACTGGTGGCGATGTGGCGTGGACGCCTGCTGCCAAAGCGGTGAGCCTGTCGCTGGAGTCCCACGTGGTAGAACTGACGGTCGGGAACGCCAGGGCTAAGGTTGACGGGCGCATGGTGTGGATCGACACAGACCACCGGGTCGCGCCGACCATCGTTCTCGGTCACGTGATGGTCCCCGTCCGCTTTGCAGCGGAGTCGCTCGGGGGGCTTGCTATCTGGAGTGTCCAGAGCAGGACGATCACACTTACCCTGCCCAAGCAGATGGAGCAGGTCACCGACATGATGGGGCACACCGTGACCGTGCCACGCCGGGTCGTACGCATCGCGACCATTTCTGCGACTGCCACACAGCTTGTCTTTGCCGTCGGAGCACAGGATCAGCTGGTCGTCGCGAGCTTCGGTTCCGCTGTCAAAGGGAAAGCCATGGGGGCAATCTACCCCCGGATGACCCAGGTCCCAGAAGCCGGTAACCAGAATGCGGCCAACATCGAAACGCTGCTTGCCGCCCGTCCCGACATCGTCCTCACAGAGGAGGGGCCCGCGCTGGAGCAGATGAAGGCGGTCGGCCTGCCGGCATACGCGTTCTCGGCCGAACAGCCGGGGCAGCTCACCGATGCTATCAAGCGGATGGGGGTATTGACCGGACACGTCGCAGAGGCGACTGTCTCGCTTGACCTGCTGACGACGAAGATGAAGGAGATCACGGACGCAGTCGGGGCTGTGGAGTCCGCGAAACGCCTCAAGGTCTACGTCGCCGGAACGAGCATCTTCAAGACGTTTGCCGGGGGCTTCTTCCAGACGTTTATGGTCCGAAACGCTGGTGGTGTGAGTGTTTCTGAGCAGCTGACCGGTGGCAAGGTGGACGTTTCTCCCGAGCAGGTGCTCGTCTGGAACCCGGATGTCATCATCCTCACGTCCTACACGAAAGACACGGTGAGTGACGTGCTCGCCAATCCCAAACTGCAGAACGTGGCAGCCGTGCGGGATCACAGGATCTACGTGATGCCGAAGTACGTCGTTTCGTGGGACATGCCGGTGCCCGAGTCGTTCCTGGGCACGATGTGGCTGGCGCATAAGCTCTATCCGGATCAGGTCCGGTTTGACATGGCTGCCGAGATCACACAGTTCTACCGGCAGTTCTACGGATTCACGGTTCCTGCCGCCGACCTCACAGCGCTCTCCCAGTAGCACATGGACCAACCCCGTCCGTCCGTCGTCGAGATACAGGACCTGGGCTTCTCCTATGGCGAGGCCATCGTGCTCCACGACCTCACGATGGCCGTTGGTCCCCGCGAGGTCTTCGCCATCGTGGGACCGAACGCCGCCGGCAAGACGACACTCCTCCGCTGTGTTGAACGGATTCTGACCCCCCGGACGGGGACGATCCTCATCGATGGTCGTGACCTGAAGACGCTGTCTGCACGCGACGTCAGCAGACGTGCGGCTTCGGTTCCACAGTCTCATGCTCCTGCGTTCCCGTATACCGTCCAGGATATCGTACTGATGGGACGCAATCCCCATCTAGGCGCCGCATCTCAGCCTGGTTCACATGACGTGGCGGTGGCACAGGAGGCCATGGACGAACTCGGCATACGTGCAATCGCCGCCCGCCCCTACACCCAGCTCTCCGGTGGACAGCTTCAACTGGTCCTGCTTGCGCGCGCCTTGGCGCAGGAGGCACAGGTCCTGTTGCTGGACGAGCCAACGGCGCACCTGGACTTCCGGAACCGCCACTTGGTCATGGGCAGGATACGCGATCTTGCCGTCCGCCGCGGGCTGACGGTCATCATGACCGTCCATGACCCAAACGATGCAATGCAGTATGCCGATCGGGTGGGACTTGTGAGCGACGGGGGGCTGGTCGCGCTCGGGACTCCACAGGAGGTCCTGACGTCAGACAACCTGGGACAGTTGTATGGCATGCCCATTGATGTCCTGACTGATGGCAGGCGGCGTGTGATTGTCGCGGGGACCCCTCATGAAGGGTAGACGGTTTCTGCCGACACTCCTCCTGATGTGGATGGGTGTGCTGGTGGTACTGCTGGCGTCGCTTTGCCTGGGCCGCTATCCGGTGTCCCCGCAAACGGTCCTGCGGGTGCTGCTCTCCCGGTTTGTGCCAATTGCTCGTACATGGGACCCGACCGTCGAGACGGTGGTTTGGCAGGTGCGCCTTCCCCGCGCGCTGGCGGCTACCCTGGTTGGCGCCGCGCTTGCTTCCGGCGGAGCGGTCTTCCAGGGACTGTTCCACAACCCACTGGTCTCGCCCTACGTTCTTGGCGTCTCCTCGGGTGCCGGGCTCGGGGCAGCGGTCGCCATCCTGCTGGGTGCAGGCGCTGCGGTCACGCAGGCCTCAGCGTTTGCAACAGGCGCTGTGGCGGTCTCGTTGACATGGCTGGTCGCCCGGTCCGGTCGTGACCGGTCGCATGTGACCCTGGTACTCGCGGGTTTCGTCGTCGGCAGCTTGTTTTCGTCGCTGGTGGCTGGAGCACAATATGTGGCTGATCCGTCGACGAAGCTGCCCCAGATCGTGTTCTGGCTGATGGGTTCGCTGGCGTCTGTACAGTGGACGGATCTCCTGAGAGCCGCCTTGGTGATCATGCCGTGCCTGGTGGTGGTCACGGTGCTGCGCTGGAAACTCAACATCCTGTCCATGGGCGACGACGAGGCACGGTCGCTGGGCGAGAATCCTGCAGCAATGAGAGTCGTCCTCATCGGGTTGACGACCATGACCACCGCCGTCAGCGTGGCGCTTTCCGGCGTCATCGGGTGGGTGGGGCTGGTCGTGCCGCATTTGGCACGCGGCATCGTCGGACCGGATGCGCGCAGGCTCATCCCGGCTTCCATCGCCCTGGGGGCAGTCTACATGATGATCATCGACGACGTGGCACGCATCCTGACGATGGCCGAGATCCCGCTGGGCATCCTGACTGGGATCATCGGTGCACCCGTCTTCGTGCTGCTATTACGCCGGAGCCGCTCGGACTGGGACTAGGCGTCCGCTGTAACCGGTTCACGACCTCAGACAACGCTCTCCTTCGCTCGACTTCACAGCCGTCGACGACCCGGACAGAGACTCCTGTCACCGTGCGCCATTCCTGCATCTCCTGCCAGGTGGCGGTCACCTTTTCCTCTCGAACCGGGACCGTGCGCGTCGCACGATGTTCGTTGGCTAGACACTCTTCAAGAGAGGGTAGCAGAACGATAATGCTTACGTCTGGTGCCAGGCTCTCCCGGAGAGGCGCAAGCTGGTCCGGCAGGACGGTTGCGTCGACGACGACGCAGCTGCCCGCCAGTCCGAGATCGCGTGCCAGAGCTAGCTGGTGGCGGAGGACCATGCCATACAACTCAATCTCCTTGCCCTGCCACCTGTCGCGGTTCTCGTCCATTACTTGGTGAAACGGCTCGTCGACACGTAGCAGAACCGAGCCCGCTAGGTCCTGATGGAGCTCATCGGCAAATGTCGACTTGCCCGCAGCACGCGGACCAGTGATCAGGATGACATGTGCACTCATGTCATCAGTCTACAGGACGGAGACTACTGCGCAACGGTTGTTCTTATGAATTATGAATCCATTGGTGTCAGGCACCTTCGGCATTCACACTTGGCGGCATGATGCAGGCACTCTACTGCCATATGGGTCTACAGGAGCCGGGTTTTTGGGAGAAGCTGATGAGCCCTACCCCGTGTCGGGGTTTCAGTTGAGTCTGAAGTTCCGGCTACTCCTTGACAATAATTGTGATCCTGGTAGCGTTGAAAATAGAAGGGCTGTGAGCAGGAAGGAAGAACTCATACGCCCAAATCCAGCACGAAGAGGAGATGCAAATGGTTCCATCAGCGATGACCGATCAAGAGAAGCATGACTACGTCCTCAAGAATTGCATCTGTGCAAAATGTCCAAGCTGGATTCAATGTGGCGAAGCGGCCGGTTTCTGCCTCACGGGCAAGAGCAAATGCATCACAGAGGAGAAGGGATGCATCTGTGGCAAGTGCCCTGTGACGACGATGATGGGATTGAAGTGGGGCTACTATTGCACCAAGGGTGATGCTAAGTCGATGATGAAGTAGCAGACGAGTGGAGAACAACCCTCAGTCGACTGTACTTAATGTGTAGGGCAAATTCGATACGTCACGCCCCCCATTTCTCGTTCCGGTGGAGAGGGGGTTTGTGACTTGTTCCACTGACGTTCTTCAGGTCAGCTGTGCCCCCAGGTCCTCCGGCTGTGTCACTGGCTGCCGGCAGACAGACCCCTCGCACATGTAGGCGGTCGGCTGGCCATTCACCATGGAGCGATCAGCGAGCAGGTCAGGGGCTCCAGGGGGCAGGGGTGCCGGTGAGACTGCTATGACCAGGTTAGGCCTCCACTTTGTACGGACCTCAGCGATTAGCTCCACCGTTCGCTCGTCAGCAGGGTTGCCGATAATAGCGACCTGTGTCTCCTTCGCCAGGGCGAAGTCACCCGCGCACAGCCAGCGTCCGAAGCTGGTTGGATAGCGCACGGCCAGATCGGTCACGAGATTAAGGCTCTTCTCTGCCAGCCTGCGCCATTCCGTGCGACCAGTGAGTGCGGCAAGTGTCAGCAGTGCCTCTGTGGCCAGCGCGTTCCCCGACGGGACGGCATTATCCTGCAGGTCCTTTGGGCGTATGATGAGCTGCTCCGCCCCGTCCGGCGTGTCAAAGAACCCTCCCGCGGGGTCAGTGAAGCGGCCTTTCATCTCCTTGGCGAGATGCTGGGCTGCAACAAACCATCGGTTGTCGAAGTCCGTCTGGTATAGCTCCAACAGTCCAAGGATCAGCGACGCATAGTCGTCCAGGTAGGCCTCCTGTCCAGCGGTGCCCTCGTGCCATGTGCGCCGCAGTCGTCCGTCGGGTCGCAGCGCGGTGAGCAGGAAGTCCGCATTGCGAACGGCGATATCCAGGCACGTCCGGTCCCTGAAGACACGCGCTGCTTCAGCGAACGATGCCAGCATCAAGCTGTTCCAAGCTGTCAGCACCGTGTCGTCAGCGGCCGGGCGCACCCGCTTATCCCGGACATCGAGGAGTCGTATACGGCACCTGTCGAGCAGCGCATCGACCTCACTCTGGCTCATGCCGTGACGGACTGCAACTGTCGCATCGTCCACAGAGCGCTGCAGCACGTTTATCCCCTCCCAGTTCCCCTCTGCGGTCACGCCGTATGTTTCAGCGAACAGGTTGGCGTCCTTCCCCAGTGCCGCGCGGATCTCTTCGAGACTCCAGACATAGTACCGGCCCTCCACGCCCTCCGAGTCTGCGTCGAGGCTGGACAAGAAGGCTCCCTCGGGGGTCATCATTTCCCGTGCGACGAACTTCAGCATTTGCTCGGTGACATGCCGGAAGGACGTGTCGCCGGTCACCTGCCAGGCGTGCAGATATGCGCGTGCCAGTTGTGCATTGTCGTACAGCATCTTCTCGAAGTGTGGGATGTGCCACGTGGCATCCGTCGAGTAACGGGCAAACCCGCCCCCGACCACGTCCCACATGCCGCCCCGCGCCATCGCTCTCAGGGCATGCACGGCGGGGGTGAGCGCCGTTTCGTTGCCTGTCAGGTGGTGTCGCAGCAGGAACTCGATAGCCATCGGCTGAGGAAACTTGGGTGCCATGCCCCAGCCGCCGCCATCCCAGTCGTAGTTCTCGACCAGGGAGCGTGCCGCAGCCGTCAGCGTGCCGACGTCGAAGCTCCCTTCCGCTGTATCGGCAACGGACTGACTGACGAGTTGTGCTACGACTTGTGCACCGACACGCGTGATGTCGGCTCGTCGTTCCCGCCAGGCGTCAGCCAGCGTACGCAGGAGCTGGGGAAAGCCAGGCATGCCGTGACGCGGTTCGGGAGGAAAGTAGGTGCCACCATAGAACGGCTGCAGATCCGGCGTCAGGAAGACTGACAGTGGCCAGCCGCCCTGGCCTGTCAATGCAGCGACCGCGGACATGTACACGCTGTCGAGGTCTGGCCGCTCTTCACGGTCCACCTTGATGCAGATATAGTGGGCGTTCATGATAGCGGCAGTCTGCAGGTCTTCGAAGGACTCGTGGGCCATGACGTGGCACCAGTGACAGGCCGCGTAGCCGATGCTCAGAAAAATGGGCTTGTCCTCGGCACGGGCCCGGGCCAGTGCTTCTTCACCCCATGGATACCACTCGACGGGGTTGTCCGCATGCTGCAGCAGATAGCGCGACACGGAACCAACAAGGTGATTGGACATGGCAGGTTCTGCGGCGCTAGCGCCCCAGCTTCTCCAGGATGCGCGGAAATATCGCAAGGGTGGCTTGCTCTCCACCTTCGAAGACTTGTGCCGGCTTCCAGAAGCTGTCCCAGCCGATGCTGTACATATCCTGGGGTATGACGACGTCGGGCCAAGCGCCGTGACTGAGCAGCACCTTGAGGACGCCGACGTGTGCCAGTCCTCGCAGGCCTCCGCTTCCCAGTACAAGTCCGATCTTCATATGTATCTCCTGTCTCTACGCTTCAGCATCTGTACCCCTGCAGCCTAGATTATTCTATCGCGCGAGAGGATTTGTGTCACTCCCTCTTCATTCCCGTGTATGCAAGAATCCATTTCTTGCCACAATTGGGCAAACCGCTTGTTTCAGCGATACTGTGATCATGAGCGGTGACTACAGATGACCCGCAGGAAGATCCTGAAAGGCGCGCTGACCCAATTGCCCATCGAACTCTATGAGTGGATGGTTCGGGGCGCGTCACGCTGTTCTCTACCACCCATCGTCTTCACCAGCAAGGACCATTTTTCGCATCGAAGCGCGCGCGTCGAGTGGTGGTATTTCACCAGTGTCCTGACGACACCGAAGAGGAAGGCCCCTGTTGGACTTGAAGTGACCTTCTTCAGGGTGAGGACGCTGGTCGACAGCATGATCGTCCACACTGCCGTCACCGACGTCGAGGGCCGGAAGTTTTCCTATACCGGCATAGTCCTGCCCGTGCACATCCCCATCACCTCCGACGATCAGACGGTGATCGGGTTCTTCGGCAATCGGATCGGGTTTCACAACGACACCAACAGTCTTATCATTAACACACGCCTGAGGGGCCTGCAGGTGAACCTCTCCTGTGCCATTCGAGACGTTATGGCGCAGGGAGCGGAGGGCGTCCTGGAGATGCAGAACAATCCAGGCGACGTCTCCTACTACTACACGCTACCCAGCATGAGGACCGAGGGCACGGTCATCCTGAATGGCGAGAGCCTTTCTGTCGCCGGGCTGACGTGGCACGACCACCAGTGGGGCAACTTCAACGTAGTCAACCTCAAGTGGGACTGGTTCTCCCTGCGGTTCGACGCCGACGACCTGTACGTCATGCTGTTCAACTTCGACCGTCGGGGCACGACGTACAGAACCGGCAACGTGGAGCAGCATGGGCGGACGCTGCGTGTCGAACGGTTCGACGTACGAGCATCGGACGTCTGCATGGCTCGCGGTGGCATCTTCTACCCCATCGACTGGGAGACACAGATCTTCGAGAACTCGGAAGCATCTACCCCCTTCATGATCGCGCACGTAAGGCCGGTCCTCAAGGAGCAGTACCTCTCGTCGTTGGTCATGCCGGACTATTGGGAGGGCCTGTGCACTGTCCACGCTGAGATCCTGACCCCGGTCGACCTAGACGGTACTCGCTTCCTCGACAGTAAGGTGATGGATGGCTTCGCTTATGTGGAGCTGACGGGGTACGAACGGTAGCACCCGCCTCGCGAAGGAAAGATGGATTCCCGCCTACGCGGGAATGACGATAGTGTACAGTTCCACCGTCGCGGGAATGACGGAAACAGAGGTCGGGTGTAACCTCTAGGAGTGAACTGCCGTTGACTAAGCTGTAGACTCAGCTATGACTATGTGGTGTAGCGTGGACGCAAACCGCGCTGAAAACGACAACAAGGAGGAGCGACAATGATATTGCAATCAATTCGGTATGGGTGGAGCAAGGCACGTTGGTCGGTGGTCAGGGCTTTTCTGCCTGCGCTTCTGCTGCAGTGGATCCTGGGCAGCCCGGTGACGTGGCGTGTGAATGCCGAAGGCAGCGTGAGTCTTTACCTCTGGTCGCATAACCTGGGACCGCAGGGGCAGGCGATCATCATCGCAACCATCGTCCTCAGCATCGTGGGCTACATCGTGTCCATGTGGATCGACATGGGCATCATCCATGGTTCGGTGAAGGTCGCGCGCGGCGAAGACGTTGCCGCACGTGACTTCTTCATCACATGGGAGAACGTCTGGCACTACATCGTGGCCTCGCTGCTGTACGGCCTCCTCGTCGCCGTCGGCACGGTTCTGCTCATCGTCCCCGGCATCATCTGGGGGCTCCGCTACAGCCTGTACGGGTACTACATCGTGACGGAGGGTGCAAGCCCCGTGGAGGCACTCCAGAAAAGCGCCACGGCGACGGACGGGCACAAAGGTCAGCTGTTTGGTCTTGGCTTGGCCTCCATAGGTGTCATCATTCTGGGTGCTCTGTGCCTTGGTATAGGACTCGTCTGGGCCATCCCTACCGTCGACATCGCGTGGAGTGCAGTCTTCCTCGAGCTGTCCGGGCAGCAGCCAATCCCAACGGCCGTCGTGGCATAATCGTAAGCGGGGAAGCGCCGATGAGACACTTCCCCGCCAGGTGTGTGCTGCGTGTGCTGTGAACGACGTCAGGCGTACATCTTGTCGTAGTATTCCTTCAGCATGCGGGCCGCCGAGAACTGCCACGCAGACATCTCGATGCTGTTTCGCATCATGTCGATCCATGTGGATCGCCGGTCATAATACGTGGGGATGACGTCGCCCCTCAGCACATCGTAGAGCGAGGAACAATCAACGCTGTTACAGTCGCGGCCCTCGTACCCTCCACCGAACTGCCAGCCGTTGACGCCGTGCTTGCAGGCCTCGGGCCACCATCCGTCGAGCGTGCTCAGGTTGAGGACACCGTTCATGGCAGCCTTCATGCCTGACGTACCGCTTGCCTCCATCGGCCGAACAGGGTTGTTGAGCCACACGTCACATCCTCGCGTCAGCAGCTTGCCGACCTCCATGTCATAGTTCTGCAGGAAGACGACGCTGTCGGGGAACTCTTTGGCAATGCGCACGATATTCGTAATAGTCGCCTTGCCATTCATATCGTTGGGGTGAGCCTTGCCGGACAGGACGATCTGCACCTTGTGGTTTCGCAGGAGGTCGCCGATGATCCCCCTGTCTGAGAAGATGAGGTCGCTGCGCTTGTACGGTGTCGCACGACGGGCAAACCCTATCGTCAGGACGTTCTCGTCGAGCCGGACGCCGTTTCTGCGCGCAATTTCGTCGAGCATCGTCCGCTTGAGCTGCTGGTGTGTGACCCACAGGTCACCCCCGGACGTAGAGACTTCCCGCACGTTGCTGTCCTGCCAGGTCCCGTTGTGGACGCCGTTTGTGATGGACAAGATGTCGGAACCTCCGGGCACGTCCTTCCACATCTCGCGAGCCGTGTGCCCATGCAGCTGGGACACGGCGTTTGCCCTCTTGGACAGGCGCAGACCGGCCGCTGTCATACTGAACGGATCGCCGCCAAGTTGGGCGATCTGGTCATAGGTGAGTCCATCGTAGCAGCTCATGTACTGCAATAGCCTGTGCCCGTGCACTTCGTTGCCCGCCACGACCGGCGTATGTGTCGTGAACACGATATGCTGCTTCACCGACCTCAACGCGTCCTCAAAGCGAACGCCACCGTTCATCAGCTGGTGGATCAGCTCGACGCCTGCAAACACGGCGTGGCTGTCGTTGAAGTGGTAGACGTCCACGTCAATGCCCAGCGCCTGCAGGGCCCTGACACCGCCGACGCCGAGAATCATCTCCTGTGCCAGACGTTCTTCCTCGAACCAGCCGTACAGCTGTCCCGTGAGGTACCAGCCGGGGTTGTCGGGAACGTACGCATCCAGCAGGTACAGCGGTGCGTTGCCGAAGGCCGTGCACTTCCACACTTTCACCCGCACCTGATCCTCGCGTATCGGCACACTGACAGTAACCCCGGTATCCTCCAGGAAATCGTACCGGTATTCGTGGTAGGTGTCATAGGGACGTCCGTTCTCGTCGATAAACTGTGCCGTGTAGTCCTGACGCCACAGGATGCCGATACCGACCATGGGGCGGCCTTCATCTCCGGCGGCTTTCAGGATGTCGCCTGCCAAGATGCCCAGACCTCCCGCGTAAATGCGCAGACTCGCATTCAACCCGAATTCCATACAGAAATAGGCAACCCGGGGCATTGGTTCGTTCATTGCAGACCTCCGTTACTTCCTGATTTCCATGACAACAACTTCACACGGCCTCAGCACAAACTCGTTGGCTGAAGAGACCGACCGCCTGCACGGACCCTGTGCATCATACACGACATCGACCCTTTCTCCGAGAGGCATCGCCGCGGGGAGCTCGTGCGCAAACCTGAACGACAGTTCCCTCGTCAGCGAGCGATTTGCTACGACGACAAGTCCGGCGGTATGAACCGAATTATGATAGCAGAGCATCGTCAAGTTCCCATGGTGCGAAAGCTCTCCCTGCTTCACGAAGTTCGCCGGGTCGCCGAGAAGGGACAGGTAGTGCCGCCGCAGACGCAGCGTCTCCTGCAGGACGGCATCCACCCATGGGTCATGACTTGTCCAGTGAAGACAGTAAGGGTCGAAGAAGGCGAGTCTGCCGGCCATCGGGTCATCATCTGGCAGGACAAAACGGCCGTCCTCGCTGTTGTCCAGTCCTAGGTTCATGGGCTGCACTTCCAGCAGTTCCTGTCCGCTGTTGATGAAAGGGACAGCATTGGGCATGAGCGCGTTAAGAGTCAACACCAGCCGCAGGGATGCTGCGTCGGGGTGCACATGCGCCGACCGCGGTGTGTCGGGCGTTTCGACCGAGGCGACCACCGGGATCGGCGAGGCAAGGAACCCGCCGTCCAGGATGAAGCGGTCAAAGTTGGTGTCGTGGGCCCTCTTGTAGCCGTAGTACGTGTAGCCGCTGATCAGATCGAAGCCGTGCTGCTGTGCCTCCGCGCCCTTGCTGCAATCGAGCTCCTCGGACCACAGGAGGAACAGGGGGTCTACCTCCCGGATGTGTCGGACCATCGACGCATTATGTTCGGCAGGCATGGCGTGCGCCATGTCGATGCGCGCTCCGTCGATACCGAAGTGCCTCCTGTAATACGGCATGACGCCCTCGACGTAGCGCCACAGCTCCTCGTTGGGTTTGCCTCCCGGGTATCTGCTGAGCGAAGCGCCATCTTGCATGACGAATGGAGCCTGGCCGTCCGCGACGTACATGCCGACCTGAGCGGCATTGTCGTGGTAGAACCGCAGGTAGGTGGCATCGGTCCACGACGGCTGCTGGTCGTTGATGACATCTGAGAAGCCGGGCACCGTCGTGATGCCGAATTCATCCTCGATGGCGCCGAGGAGGTCGCTGCCGGAGGTCGCTCGCACCGCCGCCCATCGGTCCGGGTCGATGCGGTCGGGAGACCATGTAAACTGAGCCAGGTACGTGGACGTCTGCGGCGATGTGTATAGCTCTCTTAGCGCCTCATCGTCGAGGTCTCGCATCGTCGTGCCGTCACCCAGCGAGGGAGCCCGGAATCCTGCTGCACATTCTTTCTTGATCCAGCAGAACCAGTCCGGGTGGTCGGCGATGAGCACGCTGTCTCGAGCAGTCGTCCTGAAGGCGAAGTCCAGGATCACTTTCATCCCCAGCCAATGGCACAGTTCCACAAACGCCCGGAATTCCGTCTCCAGGAGCTCACCCGCGTCCTCGCCCAGCAGGGGATCGTGCAGCCCGGCGTCGACCGTGTAGATGTCCCTGATGGCATACGGACTGCCAAGCCGGCCCTTCCTGTACCGGTCGCTGCAACTGAACACCGGCAGCAGGTACACGGTGTCGACCCCATACCGTCGAAGGAGTGGGAGTACCGCCATCGTCTTCAGGAATGTACCAGGGCAGACCTCGCCGGCATCCTGATGCGGCCAGGCCGTAAACGAACGCACGAGCATGCCATAGATGATGCTTTCGGTGAGGTGTCTGCGTTCACCAGGCTCCTGTACAGCGCCGCCTTCCCGTAGGGCCTTCTCGATGCATGCGGCGAAGAAGTCGCACGGGTCCACGCGTAGCTCGCCGGGTCTGCCGGCGTCTGTCGTGCCGTCAGCATAGGCGGCGTGGTTCCAGTGCTCCGGGACAAACCAGCCCGCTCCGTATGCCCCTTTCCTGCTGTGAAGGATGTCGAGTACGATCCCGACGTCCGCGACGCACTCGGGCATCTGGTTCATTTCAGTACCACGATGGACATGGGAGGCAAGGTGAGCCGGTCCCCCCGCAGCGTCACCGCTGCACCCGTCGTCGACAGGTATCCGCGGATGCCCGTGTACTGGTTTGCAGCCTTACTGAATTCGACCACCTTTGCTTCCTCTGACGTGTTGATCACCAGGATGATGCGTGATCCGTTCCACGTCTTCGCGACGGCACAGACCTCCGGATCCGCCATCCCGCTCAACACAGACACTGTACCACGGGCAATCTCAGGGTTCTCATTCCGCAGGCGTATCGCGCAGCGGTAGTAGTTGAGCAGTGAACCAGGATCCTTATCCTGAACGTCCTCGGCGGGAAACAGGCGGGTCGGCGGATCCATCCCCGGAGGCCCCTTGGTCATGCCGGTCGTCACTGTGTCTGACCACTGCATGGGACCGCGTTTGTCCTGGTCAGTGCGCGAACCAGTCATCCCAAGCTCCTCACCGTAGTAGACAAACGGACCCCCGCTCATTGTCAGGTACAGGCCGCCAGCCATCTTGGTCTTCTGGAGGTCGCCCGAGAAGAACCCCGCCGGCCGCGCCGTGTCGTGATTGCCGATGAAGGGGGCGTCGATCGCCTGCGTATCATACTCCTGCAGCATCCGCTGCCACGCCGCCGTCGCCTTGCAGAACGCCTGAGCAGTTGCATCCGTACCCGTCCCGTTCAGTGTCGACGCGACCACACCCGTCGCCTGCGCAAAGGGGAATGCGAAGAAGCTCGTTGCGTGGCTCTGGTAGTACTCCGCAATGATCGAGGCGTTGCTCCAGACCTCGCCTACGATGTATGCGTCAGGGTCGATCGTCCGGCAGTAGTCGGTAAACCAGTTGACGAACGCCACGTTTCGATCCGTGTCTCCCGACCCGTTTCCGCCGTAGTAGTAGAGCACGCCGTCCAGGCGGAAGCCGTCGATGCCCTTGTTCAGCCAGAAACGCGTGAACTCCTGGATCTGTGTTCGCAAGCCGGCGTTGTCGAGATTGAGGTCCGGCATCGACGGACCGAACTGGTCCTCGTAGTACCAGTCTGTCGTGCCGACTTGAGCATAGCTGCCCACGGATGGTCTGCCCTGAACGAAATTGTAGTACCCGAGATATGGGTTTGGCGCAGGATGCGCCGGGTTCTGCTGAAGAGTAGCCGTCGCCGACAGGAACCAGGGGTGCTGGGAGGAGGTATGGTTCAGCTCGTAGTCGATGATGAGGCGGATGCCCCTCTTGTGACACTCGGTAGCCAGTGTCGTGAGATCACCCATAGTACCATAGGCTGGATCGACATTCTCATAGTCGGTGACGTCGTACTTGTGGTAGGAGGGTGACGGCATGATGGGCATCAGCCAGAGGCCGCCCACGCCCAGACCGCCACCCTTCCCGTCGTTGAGATAGTCGAGTTTGGAGGTCAGCCCCGCCAGGTCGCCCGTTCCGTCCCCATTCGCATCGCAGAACGACGGAACAAAGACCTCGTACCAAGTACGGTATGCGTCGTCCACAATGTTCAGCGGCTGTTCGTACCTGTACCGGACAGACCCTGTGCAGCCCGGGAGGAGCAGCATGCAGGCCATGACAACGGCGATCAGTCCTGAGAGCCTCTTCATGGGCACAGTGTCACGGCTGGACGACGACAAAGGATTGTGGGGCCATGCTCGTCTCGTGTTCGGACCGGGCTGGCAACTCTCCGAGCGAGAACAGGACTGTCCCCCTCGTGTTCACGGGGGCGCCGGCCTGGTGAGCGGAGGGGTTGACGGCGATGACGAGTCCTCCCCTGCGGTAGACGAAGGGATATGCCCCTTTCTGGGCGTACAGCACGGCAAACGAGCCGTCTGCCTGCAGGTCGGCATTCGCATGCCGCAGACGGATCACCTGGATCACCGTGTTCAGCAGTGATTGGGGGTCCTGCGCCTGCTGCTCGACCGTAGGAGCGTCGGGGCTCACGTCCACCGGGAGGTACAGCTGGTCTGCGGGGGCGTCGGAGAACCCGCGGTTGGCACCTGCAGTCCACTGCATGGGCGTTCTTGACCCCGTACGCTCGTATCCGCCCTCCTTGCTGACAAGCCCTTCGGCGTAGCGCATGCCGATCTCGTCGCCGTAGTAGAGGAACGGGACGCCCGGCATGGTGAAGATGAACGCGTAGGCGAGCTTCAGCTCGGTTTCATCAAAGATGCGGCGCATCCTCGGCGTGTCATGATTGCCCGTGATGAAACTGATGTACCCATCGTCCTTGGAGTCCTCGTACTGCCTCAGGTAATCGCCGACAAACAGACCGATGTCCCCGTTCCCCTGCCTGCCGAAGAAACCCAGCGGCTCGCCGGTTGCCTGGTCTCTGCGTCTGAACAGGGCATGGTAGCCGTTGTCCTCATGGTCCAGGTAGAAGTCGGCGTGAAACCCACACCTCAGCGCGCGTCCGGGGTCGGACCACTCCGAGACCAGAACAGCTTCGGGATAGTCTCTGTCGAGCATCGCCCGTACGTTGCGCCAGATGTCGGCCGTCGCTCTCTTGTCGTCATCGTTCTTCACCAGCGAATCGGCCATATCGACCCGAAACCCGTCGCACCCCTTGTCGAGCCAGAACCGCACGACGTCCTTCATGGCATCTCTCGTTGCCAGACAGTCGGGGTGTGCGCTGGGCAGCTGCCAGCTCTCCGTGACGCGGCCGAAGCCGTAGTTGAGAGCCGGCTGTGTGCTGAAGAAGTTCACCAGGTAGTTGCCATTCCGGTCAAACCTGCCGCTGACGCACCGGAAGTCCCGCGGCGCATTCCAGGTGCTGTCCGTCCAGATGTAACGGTTGGTATACTCATTCGTGAACGGCAGGGCACTCTGCACGAACCATGGGTGCTGATCCGACGTGTGCCCTGGTACAAGGTCGAGCAGGATGTGTATTCCTGCGGCATGCGCCTTTGCGAACAGTCGGCACAGGTCCTCGTTTGTCCCATACCGGGGCGCTACCGCCCGGTAGTCGGCGATGTCATAGCCGCCGTCTTTGAACGGCGAGACAAAGCAGGGGTTGATCCAGATCGCATTGCAGCCGAGGACACGGATGTAGTCCAGCTTCGAGGCAATGCCCTCGATGTCGCCGATTCCATCGCTGTTCGTATCAAAGAACGACTGAGGGTAGATCTCGTAGAAGACAGCATCGTTGAGCCATGCAGGCATGACGGTGTCTCCTATGGCAGTGTAAATAAGATAGCGTCAACCCTTGACCGATCCGCCGGTGATGCCCTCGACGTAGAACCTCTGCATGGAGATGAACAGGGCTACGATTGGGATCGATACGAGCACGGCGCCTGCGCAGAACATGGAGAAGTACGTCGTGATGTGCTCCCGGTCGATCATGCGGAACAGTCCCAGGGCAACCGTGTAGTTCTTGTATGCAGTAGGCCCCATGATCATGTTCACGAAGATGAAGTCCGCCCATGGAGCAAGGAACGATGTGAGGATCGTGTACACAATGACGGGCTTGGACAGAGGCACGGTGATCTGCCAGAAGATCTGTGACCGCGTCGCGCCGTCGATCATCGCGGCTTCATCCATTTCCTTCGGGATCGCGTCGAAGAAGCCCTTTGCGACATAGAATCCCAGCCCGGCTCCCCCAGAGTACACGAGGATGAGCGCTACCAGCGTATTGGTCAGGCCGACCGCCTTGAGGATATAGTACACGGCGATCATGGACATGAAGCCGGGGAACATGCCCAGCACCAGTGCTACGTTCAGGTACGGCTTGCGCAAACGGAAGCGCATGCGCGACACCGCGTACGCGACGGAGAGGGTCATGACGGCCGTGAGCGCGCACGAGCAGATGGCCACGAACAGCGTGTTCAGGAACCAGCGGGGAAAGTAAAAGCCGGATGCTGCGCCAGAATCCTTGAACAGCTTGACGTAGTTCTGCAGCGTGAAACCGTACTTGGGCCAGAAGTAGTTGGGTATGCCGGCCACACCCTTGCTGAAGGAGATGATGATGAGCCAGGCGACCGGGACCAGCCAGATGACGCAGAGCACGGCGAGCACGACATAGGCTAGGGTGTTGCCCGCGATGACGCGACCCCTCGCGTGCCTGAATGGTTGTCTGCTCATTGGAAGGTCTCCTCCTTCTTGTACGATTTCGTGTTGCGATATGCAACCAGCGACAGAATGGCCGAGATGATAAAGACGCAAATACCGATGGCCGAAGCGTAGCTGTAATCTCGTGTGTTCACCGTCAGCTTGTACAGCCACGTCACCAGCAAGTCGGTTTTGCCCGCCTGGTAGTAGGTGAGACCGCTCGGCCCTCCACCGGTCAGCAGGTAGATGACGTTGAAGTTGTTGATATTGCCGATGAACTGCGTGATAAGATAGGGGCCGGTCACGAATACGACATATGGCAGAATGATCTTCGTCCACATGCGGAACGGCGAAGCACCGTCGATAGCCGCTGCCTCGTACAGTTCCTTCGGGATGCTGAGCAGGATGCCGCTTGTGATCAGCATGCTGTAGGGGATACCAACCCACAGGTTGACGACCAGGACGCTGAGCCTTGCGAATGTGGCATTCGTCAGAAACGGGATGAACTTGCTGGTGAGCCCCCAGTGCTGTAGGACTCCATTGATAGGACCGAAGTCATCCAGCATATTCCTCATGAGGAGCAGGGAAACGAACTGCGGTATGGCGATAGACATCACAAACACGGTCCGCCAGAGACCCTTGAACCTCACGCCCTTACGGTTAATGAGAATGGCAAGCAACATGCCAAGCACGTAGTTGGACGCTGTCGCAATGACCGCCCACGTGATCGTCCAGCCAAGCACTGGCCAGAACGTGCCGCCTAAGACCCCGCTGTTGGAGAACAGAGCCTTGAACGTGTACAGTCCTGTCCAATGAAACAGAGATCCAGGTGGCTGGTGCGAGCTGTCGTAGTTGGTGAACGCTATGAGGATCATGAACAGCAGAGGCAACACCGTGAACAGGAGGAGGCCCATGACAGGCAAGATCATCAGGGTAACGTGGAACTTCGCATCCAGGTACTCCCGCGCTTCGGTCCTGAGGCCCGGCAGCACCTCACCTTTCTCCACGGCCCGCTGTGCCTGCATTGCCGAAGAGATGTTCCAGAAGTAGGTCGCTATGAACCAGACGACCAGCAGGACTGTTGCGACGCCGTAGAGCAGCATAAGCATAGAGTTGTCACCACGGATCACCTTCGGCACCTGACCCGGAATCGCCTCGATGTACTGCGTCTTGGTCCCAAGGGTCACGATGCCCACTAATGAACGCGCGCCGAACAACACCATATAGACGACAAACACGGCCTCGCTCAGGAAGTAGTAGAGACCCTTGGCCACCTGTCCTCGCACCAGGTTTCCAAAGCCCATGAGGACAAATGAGAGGCGGGTCCTGGTATCTCCCTCCCGGAAGGTACGGCCCAGGAGATTCGCCTGGTTGACGAATGCAGCGAAGAACCTGCGCAGCCCCGACCACCGAGATCTTATCCTGTTCTCTTCCATGCTCCACCTGCCTTTCCTGCGATCCACCCGTGCTCATGGTGGAACAAGCGCACAGCGGCACGGCTGTGCATTGTCCGCACGCGCTGTGCCGCTGTGCCTGTCATTGTTTCTTGTCGATGAACTTACTGGAGTGTTGCGAGAATCTGCTTGACCATCGCGTCCAGGTCTTTCTGGAGTGTAGCGTTGGTCGTCTTGCCATTGCCAATGCTTGTTCCAAGAGCAGCAGCAGGTGTCCAGTAGTTGCTCATCTGCTTGATAGAGGCCTGAAGTGTCGCGTACTTGCCCTGCAGCGCATCAGCGGCGACAGCTACGTTCGACGAAAGAGTCGACGCATCGATCGTTACGTTTGTCGGAGCGAAGCTCCTCGTCTGGAACCGCAACAGCTGGTTGTCCTTGTTGGTCACCCACTCGGCCAGCGCCATGGCGTCCGCAGCGGCCTTCGTGTGTGAGTTCACGCCGTAGAGCTTAAAGTTGGCAAAGGAACCCATGTTGACGTCACTACCGTTGATCTTGATGGTCGGCAGCTTGGTCGCAGCATAGTCGGTGCCCAGGGCTTCCTGAACCTTCGTAGCGTTCCAGGTTCCGGAAACGGCCGCTGCAAGCTTGCGGTCCTTGAAGTTCTGGCACATCGTCGAGTCATAGTTGGCGCCATAGTCGGCGAACGTCTTCTTGTTCGCAGCAAGCTGGATCATGTACTGGCCAGCTGCCAGACCCTTCGCACTGTTGAAGTCGCACTGCGTCGGATCGACTCCCGTGTCGCCAAACAGCTTGCAGCCGCTGGCGAAGAAGAACGAGGCAATGTACCAGCCGTTGCTCAGGTTCATAGCAAAATTGGTGACACCAGTCGGTAGGGACTTGCCCATAATCGTCTCAAGAGAACCTGCCTCTGCGTCGGACAGGTACTTCTTGTCATAGTACAGGAAATACGTGTCGGCGGAGGACGGATAGGCTGTCAGCTGGCCGTCGACGGTCGATGCTGTCACAGAGGCAGGAGAGTTGGCTGCCTTGATTGCGTCTGTGTCGACTGTCACGGGCAGCAGGGCTCCTGCACCCTGCAATGCGGCGATCTGGTCACTGGCGAAGGCAAAGACGTCCGCCGCTGCGTCCAGGTCCTTCAGGACGGTATCCTTGGCGACATCCTCACCGCAGACGCCAAGCGTGATCGTATAGTCTTTGTCCGTATGTGCTGCCTTGAATGAGTCCGCCATCGTCTGCAGCATCGCCTGGTCGTCCTGCGATCCCCACAGAGTCAGTGCGACCACCGGCTTCGGCTTTGGCGCGCAACCTGTCACAAGCGCTGCTACCATGAGAACTGCCAGACCAAGTGCAAGTATTCTCTTCATGTTGCCAAACATGGATCCTCCTCTTCTCTGTTTGCCAGAGAACCTGAATAAGTTACAAACTCGCGCTTTCTGAGTAATACTGACGACATGTGTCCAACCGACATGATCAACTGGGACAGTTACCAATCCAACTCGTGCGTCGTTCTCACCTCCCCTGCACAAATCCACGCCTGATCCTCGCAGTACCCCCAATCTGTACCAGCGAAGTTTCAGGGTCACCGTCTAGTCCCTGTTATAGTCACAATCGCTTTTCGGTCAATGAGTGATGCCACGCCTGGCAGTATCCAACGGAATACCCAGAGATCCCCGGCCCAGACGATTACTTCGTCGCTCCCCCGAGCACTTTTTTCCCATGCCCCCGAGCATGTTAGTCCAATACGAGGGGCGCTCTGCCGTGAAATCAGGTCCATACGCGTCTAAGGATATGGGTTCCCGCCTCCGCGGGAACGACAGTTCTACTGTTCCGATTGGTGGCACGATGTTATCAGCTTCCCGATTCTCGTGCGGATATGGAGAGGCAATTCGCGGGCAAGTGCCAGCTCAAGAATTGCCACATCTGCGACCCTGCTGGTCAGCAAATGATCCTCGATGAGCTTAACCTTGGCTTCCCTGCCCGGTATCAGCTGGTAGAGCACATACCAGTCTTCCAGGGACATGAACGGGATCTTTACGCCGCCTACGTTCCTTGTCATCGTGATAAACCTGTCATCGAACGGAACGGCGTAGGTGCCCTCACTGTGATTGATGGCGAGGCCGGCCATGACGTCGATATCTATCCCGTCCACCACATACTCGAGGAAATGGCTTGTGGAGTAGAGGTCTCTGGGTATACCTGGTTTCTCGAGACCCAGCCTGCTGAGGGTGGCGGCAACCGTTTCCACGTCGTATTCGCTTGTCAGAATGTCAATATCATGTGGCTCATCAACGAGGCCGCAGTAGTACAGGAGCACAGACCCACCGACTCCCCAGTGAGCATTTGCCTGGTTCAGTGCACGTGCGATGACAGCCAGCGTGTTGAAGAGCATCCAGCCTCCCATACGGTTATGACGCTTGCCTGCAACAGCCATACGGTTCAGTATAGCGGTTTCACGAAGCCGCCGGTAGTGAATGGGTTCCCGCCTTCGCGGGAACGACAGAAAGCGGGGCTGATCCGTCACTCCCCCGAGCACTTTTTCTCAATGCCCCCGAACATGTTAGTCCAATGCAAGGGGCGTTTTTGAGGGGCGCTTCTCCGCGAAATCAGGAGTCCATTCGCATTCGTGGGGACGACGCACAGAACAACAAATGTGGTGGGGTCTGCAAAAAAGAAACGGTGGGGCACAGAGAGTACTAACCCCTGTGCCCCACCTCAGTCTCCCGCGAGGAGGACCTGCTACTTCTGGGTAATGGTCACCGAACCCACGCCGACTTTCAGGTCGATAGTCAATGTCACGGCCGTGGTGCCCCACGCGGCATTGTGATAGGTACTGCCGTCTCGGGTGAAGCCGAGTGCGTCGATGGAACCGAGACCTCGCTGCGCGTTGATGGTGATGCCCACGTTTGTGGGGACGACCAGCTTGATACTGCCGACTCCACCGTCGACCTGCACGTCTGCGCTGTTCTTCCAGTCGCCCGTCAGGTCAAGGTTGACCTCGCCCACTCCCGCCTTGACGTCCAGACTGGTCATGGCATTCGGGGAGGCCTTGATCGTCGTGCTGGACGCTCCTGTGTCGACAGTGAGCGTGCGTACCATCGTGCCACTTAGGTCCATGTCGATGTCACCGGCACCGTTCTTGACGCTCAGGTCGATGGGTGTCGCACTGCTCAGGCGGATGTCCCAATCATTGCGATAGCTGCCACTGAAGGTTTGATACGTTCCGCTGGGCTGCCGCACTAGAAGCCGGCCCTCGTCACCCGTGACGACGTAGTCGACAATGGGCTTCCAGGCTGTGACATTGTAGGTGAACGTCGCGTCCATCAGGTCAGATGCTCCGCCGCTCAGCATCACTCGGCCGGCGCCCACCTGGAGTTCGGCCAGTGCCGTGTGCGCACCCTGCAGGTCGACGGCTTTGGTGTCGGTCATAACGTCGCCGGCAGTCGGCTTGTTCGGCGCTCCAGGTTTCCACCAGGCATTGCCGGTCAAAGCGCCTGTTGCATACAACGCTCCGACGATCAGGAGCACAACCAACAGGAAAATGGTAAGTCCTCTCATATATTACCTCCCATGGGAAAGCGGAACGACCGCTTGCGGCAGGTGGGCCTCTGTTCACACCCCTGTCCTGCTCTCACCTTGCGTACGGTCGGCGTGGCGTATAGGTTACACCATCGGCAACACCGGGGCAACAGCTCTTCGACATCCGAAGGAGGGCGTATCGCCTCCCTCGCTTTTCTATGGCCGGGCCAGCCCCTGGACGGTACGCACCTCGGGTGCCCCCACGACAGCGGCCATGTCGCCGCTGATCTCGAGCCCGGCATGGCGACCTTTCCCCTCGAACACGACGGTATTGCCGCGCTCGTCATGGTCGATGAAACGGACCTGTACGACAGCGCTCAGCTCTTCGACAAGCATCTTCGTCATTGCCCCGCCCCGCGGTGCGAAAACTCTCCCCATGCCGCTGCGTCCGCCGCTCCACACCTCGAGCGAGTGCCGCCCGTTGGTCACCGTGAATTCGACATGTTCGTCGTCTTTCTTCAGGGCGGTCATGCGAGCTCCATTCCATGTGGTCCACCGGTACAGAACGCTCTGGTACAGGAACGCAACGATGATTCCCCGCAGGAGCCGGCCTGCAAGCGGGATGTCCGCAATGGACGCGGTCAGGCACACCCCATCTTCGTCGAAATGGTTGCACTGCGTCCACACCCAGGCACGAGGGAAACCGCTGCCCCAATCGTCTTCGATGTAGCCTTTGCCACCGCTGAAGGTGATCTCCTCGCCATCGAGGCTCAGTGATCCGGTGATGCGTGGATCCACGCCAAGGATGCCGTGATACCCCTCAAGAAACGGCAGGAAAGCAAAGGGCCCCATGGCCCCTGGCGCCCACGGACAAATGGGCCACCCTTGCGATCGTGAGAATTGCAGGTCTCCCTTCAGCTGCAGGTCTGGCTCGTCGATGTCGATATGTGCATTTGTGAGGCTGAAGCGGCTGTGTCCGCACACGATGTCGAATTTCTCGCGCGACGACCAGAACTCAGAGGCGGGATATCGATGCATGGTCGTTCGCCCTGTGACGCCGTCCAGAAACTGGATGAAACAGTACTGTTTGGCGGGGTCACGATCCATCCAGATACCGGGAATGAGAGCCCAGACGTAGCGCTCGTTCGGGTCGACCATCTTGAAATACCATCCGTCAAACCCGTTGGGACGACGCCCTCGGCCATGGAACATCTCAGGGTGCCAGGCCATGCCGAGGGGTGTCATGAGAATGAACCTTCTCGGCCGCGGAACGCTTGGCCTGCGTGCACGAACGCATTACCCGCACTGTTCTCCGTCATGGCATCAGTATGGCAAATGGGGCTGCTTTATACAAGAGTGTATCACGGGGACCGTACGTCGTTGTCAATTTGTGGCATTGACTTTGTGACTTAATATCACAAACTGGTAACGAGCTATTCAATGGAATTTCGTTATGTGTGTGACAGCACCGAAATTGTGAGACGAACAACACAAGAAAACAGGAGGAACACGTGAGAGTCATCATTGTTGGTGGAAACGCCGGGGGAGCTTCGGCTGCAGCACGCCTGCGCCGCCTCGACGAAAGGGCGGAGATCGTTGTTTACGAGAAGGGAGAGTATATCAGCTTCGCCAACTGCGGGCTCCCCTATCACATAGGCGGCGTCATTGCGGATCGCGACCAGTTGCTTGTTCAGACGCCGGTGTCGATGAAGGAACGGTTCAATATCGACTTTCTGACAGAGCATGAGGTGACCAGCATCGACCGGCAGGCACACACGGTCACTGTAAAGGATCTTTCCACCGGGACCGAGACGACCGACCGGTATGACAAGCTGGTCCTGTCTCCCGGCGGTTCTCCTCTGCGCCCACCCATTCCTGGCATCAACAGCGAGGGTATCTACTCACTCTGGACCATCCCCGACATGGACCGCATCATCCAGACCGTCCACGCCGGCGCCAGGAAAGCCGTCGTCGTCGGAGGGGGCTTCATCGGCGTCGAAGTCGCAGAGAACCTGAGGGAGCAGAAGGTCGACGTCGCACTGGTCGAGATGCTGCCACAGGTCTTAAGCTTCCTCGACCCCGACATCGCCGCCTACGCCCATCAGGAACTGCAGACTCATGGCGTCGACCTGCACCTGAGTGATGGCGTCAAATCGTTTGCGAAGAATGCGGACGGCACACTGACGGTAACGCTGGCTAGTGGCACACCTCTTGCAGCAGACATGGTCATCCTCGCCATCGGTGTACGCCCAAACACACAAATTGCCGAACACGCTGGGCTTACGATCGGCACCTCCCACGGCATTCTTGTGGACGAGCACCTGCGCACCAGTGACCCCGACATCTACGCCATCGGCGATGTCATCGAGGTCGAGCACTTCGTGACCAGAAGCAAGACTCTCATCCCGCTGGCGGGACCCGCCAACCGACAGGCACGCATCGCTGCCAACAACATCGTTGGACACGATGACGTCTACAAGGGCACGCAGGGGACCTCCATCGTCAAGGTGTTCGATCTTGCCGCAGGGGCCACCGGTGCCAGTGCGACCCTCCTGGCCAAAGCCGGTATCCCCTTCCGGTCTATCACCATCCATCCGGGTTCGCACGCCGGATACTACCCAGGCAGCACACCAGTCCATATCAAACTGCTCTACAGCCCCGAGGGCAAGCTGCTCGGTGCTCAGGCTGCCGGCTATGACGGCGTGGACAAGCGTATTGACGTCCTCGCGACCGCTATCCGCCTCGGAGCGACTGTTGACGACCTGACTGACCTCGAACTCGCCTACGCGCCGCCCTATGGCAGTGCCAAGGATCCGGTCAACATGGCGGGCTTCGTGGCGCAGAACGATCTCGAGAACCTGGCGCCTGTCGTCACTCCCGACCATCTGGCCAACGAGCTCGCGGAAGGTGCGATTCTCCTGGACGTCCGCCAGCCCGAGGAGACCGACTGCGGCGTCATACCCGGCGCGCTGACCATCCCTCTTCCCGAACTGCGTGACCGGATCGGCGAGTTACCCAAGGGGAAGAAAATCATTCTCACCTACTGCAAGGCAGGACTGCGTGGATATATAGCGCAACGCATCCTGACCCAGAACGGGTTCCAGGTCGCCAACCTGACCGGAGGCTATACAAGCTGGGAGGCTTCTGTGACACACGGTATCGAGGAACAGGGGGCGCAGCTCGAACGCCAAGCGGACGATCAGCAGACCTGCACGAGCGAGCCGTGCGCTACCAGGGGAGAACCTCTGGCGCCACGCACTGCGACCTCGACAAAAACCGTCGAGATCGACGCATGTGGACTTCAGTGTCCGGGGCCGCTGCTTAAACTGAAAGAAGCACTGGCGCAAACAGGGCCCGGCGACATGATCAAGATCACGGCTTCGGACCCCGGGTTCTATCCTGACGTCGCGGCGTTCGCCCAAGCGCAGGGCCTGGAACTCCTGGATCGCCAGCGCGGGAAGCTGGTCACGGCGACACTGCGGAAGCCCCTTCAGGCAACGGCCACAGCGGGAGTCACCGTTGTCACGGGCAAAGCGGATGACCATGCGACTATTGTCGTGTTGAGCAATGACCTGGACAAGGTCCTCGCGGCGTTCATCATCGCGAACGGCGCTCAGGCTATGGGCAAGAAAGTCAGCATGTTTTTTACCTTCTGGGGCCTGAACGTCCTGCGGAAAGACGAGAACGTGCGCATCAAGAAAACATTCATCGAACGGATGTTTGGTATGATGATGCCGCGCGGCACTACACATCTTATTCTGGGCAAGATGCACATGATGGGCATGGGCACCGGAATGATCCTGGGCCTCATGAAGAAGTATGACGTGATGCCTGTCGAGGCGATGATGCGGTCTATCATTGATGGCGGCGGCAAGCTCATCGCGTGTACCATGTCGATGAATCTCATGGGGATCTACCGCGAAGAGCTCATCGACGGCATCGAAGAGGGCGGCGTAGCTACCATGCTGGGTGACGCAGACCAGGGACACATCAACTTCTTCATCTAGACACTGCCAGCCCAACGTACAAACCCGCTCTGACCATGGTCGGAGCGGGTTCTCTGTTTCAGTGGTGTTTGCTACTTTCTGTCGCTTTTCATGCAATACACCTGGACCGCATCGTGCCAGAATTGGGCCAGACCGGGCTTGATCTTGTCGTAGTTTGCGGTGAACCGGGCGTCGGATACCCACATCTCGCTCAGACCAGCCAACATCTCCACGGAACACGTATAGAAGTTGCGATTGAAGTGTTCGTGTTTACGCCGAACCACGTCCTGGACCTCCGGGTCGGTTACCTTATGGTCCATGAGGGCCGCCATGTCAGCGTCGATCTGCGCCGCCTCCTGCTGGATGCGTTTCCAGTCTTCCTTCGTATACTTCGACGTCCGTTTCTGGGACTCCGCATAGGCGTCCGTCGTGCCCCACCGCTGCTTCGCCTCGTCTGCGTACTTCGTCCGATGTTCTTCCAGAGCGCGTTCGTCGAACGCGTCAAACATGTCTTTCTTGTCCATCGTTTCTCCTTTGTCCATGGCCTCTATGGTATGGTCGACTGCTGCAAGGAGCGCTTCGACAACCTTGCGCCGCTCAAGCAGTGCTGTGCGGTGTGCCCCGAGCGCCTTGCGCCGGTCGAATGCCGGGTCCTGCACGATCGTCTTGATCTGGGCGAGCGGGAACCCGAGCGAGCGGAAGAAAAGGATCTGCTGCAGCAACTCCAGGTCGCTATCGGCATAAAGCCTGTACCCCGAAGCTGTCTCGTACGAAGGGTTGAGCAGGTCGATGGCATCATAGTAGTGGAGCGTGCGCACGCTCACATGAGACATATCCGCCACCTTCCCTATCGTGTAGGTCATCTCTACTCCTTTCCGCTGTCATGATAGCTTATGCCATGACGTAACGTCACAGTCAAGAGGGCAGGACAAACGAAAGCCCCCAGCGTGAGCTGGGGGCTGATTGGGTTCTGTGTAGGGGGAGAACTACTTGATCGTGACGTCCTTGGCCTGCGGACCCTTGTCGCCTTGCACGACTTCGAATTCGACCGCGTCGCCTTCCTTCAGCGACTTGAAACCTGAACCGAGGATGGCGCTGTAGTGGACGAAAACGTCCTTGTCGCCGTCATCACGAGTGATGAAACCATAACCCTTCTCTGCGTTGAACCACTTGACTTTGCCTGTAAGCACTGAAACCTCCATAAAACTTGGCATGTACTATCTTGCCATAAAGCAGTATATGAAGTATCTTCCCCGATACAAGTGCCACGTTGCAACATGCAAATTCATCATGTGTCCGCATGCACTCCCGCGCGTCGCTGCATTTCTGTGCGACAGGATGGAGTCGGGCCGAACAGTTTCCACTGACCTGTTGCTGCGGGCTACTTCGCCTCCGGCGGCACGATCCCGTAGATTCTGGAATACTTCTCCTTCACCTCACTCATGAAGTAGTGGTAGTCCAGCGGCTTTCCCGTCACCCGCACGATGAGGTCCTTTGGATCGTAGAGGGCGCCGTGTTGATGGATCCTGGTCCGCTGCCATTCACGCAGCACATCGAGGTGGCCTGCCGAGATCTGTCCGTCGAGGTCCGGGATCTCTTGCCTGGCTGTGGCGAAGAACTGCGCGGCATAGAGATTCCCGAGCATGTACGACGGGAAGTATCCGAACAAGCCGCCCGACCAATGAACATCCTGCAGGACGCCATGCGCGTCATCAGGGACATCGACGCCGAGGTACTCTTTCATCTTGGTGTTCCAGAGCTTCGGGAGGTCGGCCACCTCGACCATTCCGTTGATCAGAGCTTCCTCGATCTCGAAACGCAGCATGACGTGCAGGTTGTACGTGACCTCGTCCGCCTTGGTCCGTATCAGCGACGGCTCGACGACGTTGATGGCCCGATAGAAGTCCTCGACAGGGATGTCCTGAAACTGTGCAAAGAGGCTCTGAAGGTGGGGATAGTAGTACTTCCAGAACGCCTCCGAACGACCGACAAGGTTCTCCCATGTCCTGGACTGTGACTCGTGAATGCCCATGGAAGCTCCATGCTGGATCGGCATCCACCGGTAGTCCTCGGAAATGCCCTGTCCATAGAGGGCATGCCCTCCCTCGTGCATTGTCGAGAAGAATGCCGAGGCGACGTTGTCTTCGTAGTAGTGGGTTGTCACGCGGACGTCGCCGAACCCGATGCCTGTCGTGAAGGGATGCGCCGTCTCGTCGATCCGGCCGGCGTCGAAATCATAGGTCATGGCCTTCAGGATATCCAGAGACAGCTGTTCCTGGGTGGCCTTGTCGAACGTTCCTTTGAGGAATGAGGCGTCGGGCCGCTTTCCTTCTTCCTGCAACTGACGGATGAACGGCACCAGTTCAGACTTGAGACCGTCGATGATGACCCTCAGATCCTCGGTCGTGATTGATGGCTCATAGTCGTCCAGCAGTACGTCATACCTGTTCTTCTCGTAGCCGCAGTACTCGACGAATTCCCTCTGGAACCCGATGATCTCCTCAAGGGAGAGACGGAACATGGCGAAATCGGACTTGGCTTTTGCCTCCTGCCATATGTATTCGCCTTTCGAGCAAGCCACTGTGAACTTCTCGTACCTGTCAGCAGGGATGGCCGAGACCTTCCGGTACTGCTTCGTCTCAAGGTACACGTTTCTCCGGTCGACCTCACTGAGCTGACGATCGACTGCCGGCCTGTTGAAATACTCGACGAAAGCAGCCATCCGCGGAGACGTCGACATCTCGAAAGCAGTCCTCGCGAGCTTCCCTGCCACCATCGACCGGTCAGCTGCCGCCTTTGGAGGCATCTTGGTCCTCATGTCCCATTCGACGAGCGTCGCCGCACTGGTGTAGTTTGCGATCTCTTTGCAGTAGTCGTAAAACTCCCTGATGTCCATTGTGTCACTCTCCCCACTGGATGTCATCCGACGCAACACAGCATATGGTGGCGCACGCCCATGTCAATCGGTATCCGTACTATCGGAAGGCAAAATGAAAAGTCCCCGGTTGTTGCCGGGGACTCGATTGGGTTCAGGTGTCAGTGATCAGGCCTTAGCCTGGACGTCCTTCGCCTGCGGGCCCTTGTCGCCCTGCACAACCTCGAACTCTACAAGGTCGCCCTCCTTGAGAGACTTGAAGCCGGAGCCGATGATTGCACTGTAGTGGACAAAAACGTCCTTCTCGCCGTCATCACGAGTGATGAAGCCATAACCCTTCTCTGCGTTGAACCACTTTACCTTGCCTGTAAGCACCGAAGACCTCCATACACGATTCTGGCATATCCTATCTTGCCAATAACAAGTATACAATTCCGAAAAAAACGCGTCAAGACCCTTGAGGCAATGTTAAACAGTTCACTTCGTCGCATCGCTCCCATCTCGTCTCAGCTTTTGCGTATTACATTACTAGGAGAAAACGTAGTAAACTGCATAAGTAACGTTGGACATGAGCAACGGTCGTTCTATGGAGGCATTGACATGGCAGACAACTCGCTTACGTTGCATCTCGCACGAGATGAAGCATTCTGTCATGGAGAATATGAGCTGGAGGACTTCCTGACCCGTGTTCGAAAGGGTCGGATGGTCGTGCTCAGCCTGGGCAAGTCGTCTCTAGATGGGGAGGTGCTGGATGGGCTTTCTTAAGGGACTTCTGGTAGGGATCATCGTCATAGTCCTGGTTGTGGTTTTGGGTTTGGGATACTTGGGTTTTGTGCCAGGTGTTTCCAAGATACTTGGTACTGACAAGCCGAGGGATCTGGGAATACAATACACGGACGCAGACCTCAAGTCCATAACCTCCAAGAATCATGTGCAGAGAGTCGTTCTAGAATCGGCGCCCGATATCAAGAGCAGCTTCGTCCTGAAGGGCAAGCAAACCATAAGCAATGTCTTTACTGACAAAGAGATCACCGCCCGTCTCGGCCAGTCAGAAGTCTGGCCGTTGGACCCTTTTACTGATGTGCAGGTGAAAATTGGAGAAGACGGTGTCGTCGAGGCTTCAGGGGTAGTCAGGGTTGACAGGCTTAGGGGCTACGCTCTTGCAACGGGGATACCCTCAGAAGCTATCGACGCTATTTCCAAGGGGATGGACAAATACAAGATCCCGAGAATCTCCTTTCCTGCTTATGTCAAAGGCACACTGTCCATTAAAGATAACCGAGTCGATATCAATCTGTCGGAACTTGATATAGGGAAGATTCCTATACCCAAGGAAGTCTTCAGTCAAGCTAAAGGCCTGTTTGAGGATTTTGTGTTCCAGAGATTGACGAGTGGTGGCTACGGGAGCCTCTACATCAAGTCTTTGAGTTTCTCCAACGGAAAGATGAGTTTCTCTGGGACTATTCCTAAAGTAATCACTACTGCCAAAACAATTCTGAGCGGTCAGTAGAGAAGCCTCTCTGGTGAGGGCCGGCTTTGATGTTCTGCCCCCCGGAGCATAAAAAACCTCTCCGAATTGGCACGGACCGTCCAGATCTGGAGGTTCTTGCCAGCCGGCTCAGACGTTCAAGTCCCTCTTCTGATAGAAGACATATGTCAAGGCGGTGAAGGCGGCAACGAGCGCAAGCGAGAGAAGAACGATACCCAGGTTGAGACCATGTCCTGCAACTATTCTCCCCAAATCGAAGTACTTGAATGGCGAAATCAGGTTGAGGAATCTCAGCTTGTCTGACATGTCGGTTATTCTCGCCACGAAATACGCTGTGACCAATATCCCTGTGGCAACAGAACCGGAAGCTTTCGGGTGCCTCATGCAAGCAGCCAGCACTGCGCCAAGCGACAGGAAGATGAGTTGGACGATGAACATGCTCAACGTCATCATCAGTATTTCGCCAGAGACGTCACTGCCCTTGCTGTAGAGAGGGACCACGACAAGAAATGATGCAAGAGTGACGGCATTGATGACGATGACATTGAGAAGTGCTGCAAGAAGCTTGGACGTGATGATGGCAGCTCTTGAGACGGGCTTCACCATCAGGTACTCTGTCGTCTTATCGCTCTCTTCTTTGGCGATGATGCCCGCGCCCAGCAAGGTGGCATGAATTGCAGCGACCAGTTCCACGTAGATGAACAGTAGCGCCAGGTATCCCGACATCGTTGCCATGTCGAACGAGGCGAATCCAAACAGGGCTTTGATCGAGGTCGGCATTGTCTTCAGAAGATCGTTGATGGAAGGCCCCGTGGCGGTTGCTGTCGTGTAGGCTGTGAACTTGTACATGCCGCTGAGGACACAGAGAAACATGCAGACGCTCCAGATGACCAGCGCCCTTGCGTTGGCTTTCAGTTCTCTCAGGACCATATTCATAATCGGACCCCCTCAATCAGCGCATGGCGCGTTTCAGCTGATGGCATGGATATCCTTCCTGGCGTACACGAAGTAGCAGGTGACAATCGACACAACGACGATGACTGCGCCCGTAATGAGATAGGGCGTCTCATATCTTGAGCTGCCGATGATGGAGGGATAGTCGAAGTAACGGAAGGGAGATATGAACCGGGCCCAGTCGTCCTTGCCGGCAGCGATGAGCGCCCCGATGATGTAGCAGCCAAAGACGGTGCCGAGCGAGACCGGAAGCACCGATCTGAGCCTGTCAAAGAACACCGAGACGACTGCTCCGATCGCGAAGAAGATGAGCTGGACGAACAAGATGGTGACGTTGATCATGAAGAACAGGCCTCCGCTGTAGCTCGACTGTCTGACCATGAAGGCTATTGCAGAAGCAACGGCATAGTAGACCACGTCAGTGACCAGCAGCACGGTGAGCGCTGCGAGAACCTTAGCGGTGACGACGGCGGTACGTGAGACGGGCTTGACGAGCAGGAATTCTGCCGTCCGCTCCCGCGTCTCCTTGGACAGAATAGTCATGCCGAGATTCATTGCCTGAACGCCTCCACAGAGGACGACGAACGCAAGGATCATCGAGTAGAAACCGAGAAGCGAAGTGACACTGTCGACCGTCACCCCCAGCATAGCCCTAATGGAAGCCGGATAGCCCGCCAGCATGTCTTTGAAGTGCGCCCCGTCACGATATATGGCGGGATACAGTGACAGGTACATGAGGGCGATCGTGATCATGGCGCATACCCAGATGATCGTAGACTTGCGCAGGGACTTGAGTTCGTGCAGGTACATGTTCATGCGGCTCAGCCATCCTTGGAGTAGTAGTGCATGAATACCTCTTCGAGGTCCGGTTCATCGATAGAAAGGTTCGACACCTCGGTCTGAGCAAGCTTCCTGATGACGTTGTTGATGTCGCCCCTGTACAGAAAACTCGCGGTCTTGCCACCGTTTTCCAGTTTGCTGACGCCTGGCATGTCAAAGATGGTCTTGTCCAGGTCTGATAGCCCCTCGACCTTGATCCTCTTGAAGTTGTTTTCCTGCAGTGCGCTCATCCTTTCGAGCTTGATGATTCTTCCATCCTTGATGAGAGCGACGCGCTCACACATTTTCTGAACCTCTCTGAGGATATGCGAAGACAGGAAGACCGTAGCGCCCTTCTTGTTCTCCGAGGCGATGAGGTCAAAGAACGTCTGCTGCATGAGCGGGTCAAGGCCGGTGGTGGGCTCGTCGAGTATGATGAGCTTCGGCCCGTGCAGGAGGCCCTGAACAATGCCGACCTTCTTCTTGTTGCCGAAGGAGAGATCGTCGATTCTCCTCTTCAGATCGAGGTCCATGATCTCTGCCAGCTCATTGATCCGCTTCGTGCAGTCCTTCCCGTAGAAACTCGCCGAGTATCTGAGCAGGTCGATGACCCTCATGCCGTCGTAGTAGAACACTTCGCTGGGCAGGTAACCAACGTCCTCACGCACCTCGGGGTTTGTCGTACAGCTCTTGCCGAAGATCTTTGCGCTGCCCCTCGTGGGGTAAATGAGTCCGAGCAGAGTCCGGATGGTTGTAGACTTGCCGGCCCCGTTTGGTCCGATGAACCCAAAGATCTCACCCTGCTCGACATCAATGCTTACGTCGATGACGCCTCTTGCCTTGCCGTAGTACTTCGTGAGATTCTTGATTTCAATGACGTTCATCAGTGTTCCCCCTGTATCATCCATAAAACGCGGTATTCTTGGGTGAGCAACTCTCCCCGGATCTCTCAGCTACATGACGGAAAACAAGATGCATATTATACTCCAAAAACGGCATTCGGTGAGAGCACTTGGCCATCGGAGATGGTTCACTGCAAGATCCCCGAGGGACTCGGGCTCACGGAGTTGGGTGTCTGAAAGACATACTTGATTGCGCAACATAGGCCTCGGATGGGAGTAGGCAAGGACAGGGGTTGTGCCCAAGCCACACGCGGCTGCCACAGTGGTTTCTTGGAAGGTCTTGACACATGATGATATTGTCATATGATACTAGCATCATGAAACCAACGACAAAACTTGATGACCTGACATCGTTCTACAAGCTGCTGGCAAATGAATCGCGGTTATCGATCCTGCTCGCGCTGCGCGACGGTGAGGACAACGTTGCCGGCATCTGCGGCCAAACGGGCCTGAGTCAGACACTCGTCTCACACCAGCTGGCCGTCTTGCACCGCAGCGACGTCGTCCGTTCTCGCAGGGACGGGCGGCGCACGTTCTACGCCTTGGCAGACAAACACATCGATATCATCGTCGGGTTCGCGCTGGACCACCTTGCCGAAAAGGAAGTGCACCATGAGTGACCATCACGAACGCGAGCTGTCCACCGGGCGCAACTTGCTGGTTTCCATTTTGATGAACGTCGTCATCGCCGTTTCGGAAGTCGTTGGCGGTCTCGTCTCTGGATCACTGGCGCTGCTTGCCGACGCCTTCCACAATGTGACGGACACGCTGGCCGGCATCCTGGCGCTGTGGACGCTGCGCCTGGGGCGGCGCGCTCACGACGAGCAGCACACCTTTGGGTACCGCCGCGCTGAGATCCTGTCGGCGGGTATCAACGCCGGGGCCATGGTCGTTATCGCATTTGTCCTATTCCGCGAGGCATATGGGCGATTCCTGCATCCATCCCCCATCAAGGGCGGCATCATGCTGGCCGTTGCCTTGGTGGGTCTGGTGGCCAACCTCGTGTCGGTCCTCCTGCTTCACCGCTTTGCCGGTGAAAGTCTCAACATCCGGGGCGCCTACCTGCACTTGCTGTCGGACACACTCTCGTCGGTTGGTGTCGTCATAGGCGGCGTCGTCGTCATGCTGTGGCACGTAACGTGGGTGGACCCGCTGGTTACAGTGCTCGTGGCTGCCTGGGTCCTGAAGGAGGCGTTCTCGGTCGTCCGCGAGGCCGGGGGCATCCTTATGGAACGGGCTCCGAATGGACTGGAACTTGCACGGCTGGATGCCGACATCCGTGCACTGCCACACGTCAAGGACCTGCACCACGTCCATGTTTGGCAGCTGTGCGATACCGAGACGATGTTCGAGGGGCATGTCAACGTTGACGACATCTCTGTCCGCGATACCGGACCGATGCGGGAGCAGATCCAGCACCTACTGCATGACAAGTATGGCATCACGCACGCCACCCTGCAGTTTGAGTACGAGTGCTGCAAGGGGGCTGGGCTGATCGACCACGGCAGAGGCTAGGCGGGGACGTTTCGGGCGGCTGTTCTGTGCGTGCGCACGAAGTTGGCAACGAGAGGCTGTCGACTTCACAATCCATGTGCACGGAAAGGCAGCAAACGCTGTATTGATAAGGAGAGAGCAGCGAATACCCACTGTGCTGACCCATGCTTGACAAGGCAACGAGGCCCGCTATGATTGCTGCGCTTGAAAGGAGATGATTCCATGGAATATCAGGGAACTGTTGTACGTCCGGAAGACAGTGTCCGGGCATTTTTCAACCGGGTCTATGGCTGGATGGCCGGGGGACTCGCTCTGACTGCGGCTATTGCCTGGTTTGTCGGCGCCAACCAAGCAATCCAGCAGGTGATTTTTGGCAACACGTTCGTGTTTATACTCCTCATTGTTGCCGAATTCGGTCTGGTCATTGGGCTATCGCGCGCCATCGCCAGGATGTCTCCGCAGACGGCGGGACTCCTGTTCCTGACGTATGCCGCAGTGAACGGGCTCACCCTGTCGTTTATTTTCATGGCGTACACGCATGCAGATATCACCATGGCGTTTGTCGCCTCGGCAGGCATGTTCCTGGCTATGTCGCTCATTGGGTCGGCCACGCGCATGGACCTGTCCAGGATCGGCAACATTGCCTTGTTCGGGTTGTTCGGCATCATCGCCATGTCCATCATCAACATTTTCACGAAGAGCTCCGGCCTGGATTTCGTGATCAGTATCATCGGCATCATTGTTTTCCTCGGGCTGACTGCCTGGGATACCCAGAAGCTGCGCAGGATGGCGCTGAACCTGGACCCTACGGGTGAAAACCCCATCACGATGGCCGGAGGCAACCCGCAAGCCGAGAAGGTTGCAGTCATCGGCGCTCTGAGTCTGTATCTGGATCTGGTCAACCTCTTCCTGTTCGTCCTCAGGTTTCGTGGTGGTCGAAGGCGCGACTGACTCACCCACCTCGTGTTGTGAATGCGGCTGGACTGCTCATGATCAGTGGTCCAGCCGTTTGTTCTTGGGCAGAACCTTTGCAGCCGCATCAGCCGATGATATAATCTTGCCACTATGGACACAACACAACTCGTGAGGGTGTTCCACAGGAGAAAGGTCGTCTTCTTTGCTGTCCTGGGTGTCCTTCTCGGTGGGCTCTTCCTCTGGAGTGCGGGTGTTCACGCATATGTTGTCAATGATGCGGGCAACAAGACGTGGATCATCGCGTTCCACAGCATGTCGGTGAGTACTGTCCTGGCAAAAGCGGACACTCGTCCCCTGCGCCCGGAAGATGTGGTAACACCAGATGTCGCCGCGGTCATCCCCCAAGGGGAAATTGCTATCGTGCGCGCCAGACCGGTCACACTCACCATCGATAAAGTCAGCGAAACCATTTACTCAACCGCAGGGACGGTCGCAGAGCTTCTGAAGGACAACGGGGTCAAACTGAACAAGGAAGATACGGTCAGCCCGGACCCAACCCATCCCGTGCCATATAATGAGGACATCGTCGTCATACGCACGACCTACGCCTACACCACCAAGACCGAGGCTATCGCGTATCATCGTGTCTACAGGAACAACCCATATATGGAAGTCGGGCGCAGTTACATCAGTGTCATGGGCCAGAATGGCATTCTCCAGAAGACCATCAAGGTGACCAAGGTCGCTCAGCAGGCAGTTGGCTCGACTGTCGTCAAGACGCAGACGATCAAGCCCGTCGTCCAGGAGGTCTATGACGTCGGAACCGCTCACCTGGACCTCAAGCCCACGCGCGCCTACACGATGTCTGCTACCGCCTATTCAAACAGGCGCTCCACGATCCTCGATGGCAATGACCACCTGTTCGGCTACTCGGGTTTGTGGCTTCATTACGGCACCTGCGCAGTCGACCCAAGCATCATCCCTATGGGAACTGTACTGTATGTCGAAGGGTATGGCTACGCAGTCGCAGCGGATACGGGTACCAGCATCCATAACCACTGCATCGACCTTTTCTTCAACTCGTACGGCGATGCGTGCGACTGGGGCCGTCGATCGGTCAAGGTGTACGTCCTTCCCATCACTCGGAATCAGCTCTACGCCAAGCTTGGTCTCAAACAGGAAGGTACCTGCGCAACACCAAGCCTCCGGCAGTGAGACAGGGGGTTTGTTAATTCAGCCGCTCGCCTGAGAGCCCCGGGTCGCCTTCAACTGAAGACCGCGCATTGCCACGGCAACCCAATCCAGCGTGTGGTGTTGCCTTGGGTCGTCGTACCATGCCGTGAGACGTAGAGGACAAGCGCGCGGATCGTGATGTGCTCAGAGACCGCGTTCGCGGATGAGGGTCGGCTCCCCGTCTTCAATGAGAACCTCTGGCAGCAGGGGGCGACCGTTGTAGGTTGAACTCATGGACCATCCGTAGGCGCCCGCGTCGCAGATGGCAAGAAGGTCTCCCTGCTCAGGAAGCGGCATGGGGAGGTCTCGGGCGAAGCAGTCTGCGGACTCACAGACAGGGCCGACGATGTCGCACATGACCAGCTCTGAATCCCTCCGGGTCACCGGGAGAACGGCATGATGCGCCTGGTACAGCGCGGGGCGAATGAGGTCATTCATGCCGGCGTCCACGACCACAAACGTCCTGGCATAGTGTTTGCGGTACAGGACGCGTGTCACCAGCGTGCCTGCGTGTCCCACGATGTACCTTCCCGGTTCGAACGACAACCTCATGCCTTGGGGAACATCGCGGCACAGGAGAGCCTGCAGGTCCTCGACGGCGAAGTCGGCGCCTCCCTCGTAGTTGATGCCGAACCCTCCTCCCATGTCCAAAGCGCTCACAGGAATGCCGTCGCTCATCAGGGAGTCACGCAGCTCCAGCAGGCGCGCCAAAGACTTGCGATAGGGCTCGACACTCGTGATCTGGCTGCCGATATGGCAGGAAATGGTGTCGGGAACGAGTCCTTCGTTCACGGCCTCCCTGAACGCTCTGGGGGCGAAGTCGATGGGGATGCCGAACTTGCTTTCTTCCGTCCCGGTGGTGATGTACTGATGGGTGCGTGCGTCGACGCAAGGATTGATGCGGATGCCGACATGGGCACCCGCTCGCAGGCACGCGATCGCAGCCAACTCCTCCTCGCTTTCGGCGTTGATAAAGATGCTACGGTCCAGCGCAAATGCCAGTTCTTCCTGCGTCTTCCCAACGCCGGAAAAGACAATGTGGTCTGCGGGACAGCCGGCATCCAGGGCCGCCTGCATTTCTCCCCGGCTCACCGTGTCGGCCCCGATACCCATGCCGAAGACGAGTGCAAGGAGTACAGGATTCGCGTTGGCCTTGACGGCGTAGCGGAGTGATCCGACTGTACCCAGGCTCTGCATCAGACGGTCTGCCTGCCCGCGGATCGAGGAGGCTGAGTAGACGTAGACAGGTGTGCCGTATTCCTTCGCAATAGTCGCGAGAGGCAAGCGGTCAAGCATCAGATCCGAGCCCTGGTATATGAGGTCGTTGTTCATCCTGGTCCTTTCTGGCATGATACTGTGTATCTGCGGTTGGACGAGACGATTCTTCGCGTCCCCGGACCACACCCGCACCAATGGTTTATCATGCGCTCATGACCAGTCCTGTCAAGTGAGCGTTCCGACAGACGTCGCGGTTGTCCTTGAAGCCTGGCGCTCGTCCTTTATACTGGAACCAGCACCAATGACCGCTCAACGGTCGAACCCGCACCGAGAGTACGATATTGCCCTGGAGGACGAACGATGGAACCTGCGAAGTTCTGTATCGAGTGTGGCAACTCTCTGCCGCCCGAAGCGAAGCATTGCCCGAACTGCGGAGCGGAAGTCGCCGACCTTCATCTGACTGCATCGGATGGCGTCCGGCAGGCACCACTGGCCCAGGAACCTCTTCCCCAACCTGTCGGCTCGGGACCGTACAGCGCGACACTGGCGCCCCCACCAGGCATGCCCACCCCCCAGCCCGCGCAGGCGGCGCCCTACGGGGGACCCGCTACGCCACCCGGGAGCCCGTATGTCAGCGCCCCTGCTGGTCCTATTGCATATCCCCAGGCGACCACAGCTCCAGGCTTTCAGCGCATGCGCGGTGTCGGATCGGCCAAGCGACTGGGCGGGGGTCTAATTGCCATCCTCGGTGGTGTGGTCATGCTGGCGGCGCAGGGCTTGTTCATGAGCAAGGGGAGCTCGTTGAACCTGCTGAACGTCGGGCTGGGACTCCTGTGCCTGGTGAGCGGGGTCATTGCGCTCGTAGTACGGGGATGGGGTCCGGTCATTGTCGGCGCACTCCTGAGTGGAGGCGTGTTCGCCCTCTGCGGCCTCAAGCTGTATCAGACCATCCTATGGGTGCAGATGCAGGCCCCGGAGGTGGTGACTGCCTGGGCTCTGCGGAGCGGCGGCATCATCTGGATCGGCGGCATGATGCTCGGCATGGTAGCGTTTACCAAGGCGTTTCAGTCGCTGTTCCGGCGGTGAGTCGCCGCTCACTGGCGCAGAAAGCGCAGTGTGCCAGCTTCGTGCAAGGATACGCGTTCGGCAGGAGAAACGGTTAGCCTACACGCTCTCAAGGAGCTCATGTGCGCTCTTGCAGCCAGGGAGGTGTGTCATATACTGGCGTCAATAAGGGTTACTTCCGGTAGGGCCAGGCAGCGGTCAGAATTACTACAATTACTACATGTTCTTCTATGGGGGTGCAAGCATGGAAACTGCGAAGTTTTGTACTCAGTGCGGTGAGGCGTTGCCACCAGGCGCGAAGCACTGTCCACAATGTGGGGCGGAGGTCGCCACCCTGCAGGTGCCGGGGCCCGGCGAAGCTGAGCGACCCATTTCCCCTTCTCCGATTCCGCCTGTGCCTCAACAGATGCCATCGGGGGGACCATATGCGGGGCCCGTCTCAGCCCCTGCTGCTCCAGCCAGTGGAATCGGTATGGCCCCTCCGCAGGGTCCGTATGGAGGTCCACCTCCTGTTGCCGGGGTCTATCGTGCCGCACCAGCGCAGGGGGCGATATCACCACAGCGTGCGCTGTCCCGCAAGCGTCTTGGCGGTGGAATGCTCACGCTGATAGCTGGAATTATCATGCTACCCGCGCATGACTTGGTGTTTAAGGGGGGGCTGACATCGTCGAATCTATGGGTTGACCTGTTCGTCATCGCATGCGGGCTCTTCATGCTGTTTGCGCGTGGTGGACGTGTTGTCGCACTTGCTTTCCTGGCCAGCTTGACCGTGTCGGTCCTCGACCTGACTCTTCTGTGGGAAGTCTTCGCAGCGGTAGCCGCCGTCGGGCTCAGCGGACTCACGACGCTGCTTTCGTCAGGGGCGTGGGTGCCGCTGGTAGCCATGCTCATGGTTCTGGTTGGGTTCCTCGTTGCGCTGGTGAGCCTGTTCCGTCACTCCTGACATGCGAACCTGCCCGTTGGTCGTCGGGCTCATCGCTGTGCTCGCCATGGTTCCCTTCGCCGGGTGTGGCGTGGCACGGAGGGTAGTCGTGTGCTACACGTCTGTCGATCAGGAATATGCGGGCCCGGTGTTCGACGCCTTTGAGGCCCAGACTGGCATTCACGTTCTTGTCGTTTATGACACGGAAGCCGCCAAGACCACCGGTCTTGTCAACCGTCTTATTGCCGAGCAGGCACACCCGGCGTGCGACGTGTTCTGGAACAACGAGACGACGCAGATGTCACTGCTGGTGCAGCACGGCATTCTGCGGCGGCTTCCCGATGATGCCGGCCAGGGGATCCTTGCCAGGTACCGAGACCCGAATGGGTTGTGGGCCGGCCATGCAGCCCGCTTTCGCGTCCTTCTGGTCAATACGAAGGTCCTCAAGGGACCAATTCCCTCGTCGGTGCTGGATTTGGCCTCGTCGGCATATCCACGTGGCAGCGTCGGCATGGCCATGCCCCTGTTTGGCACGACAGCAGCGCACGCGGCGGCACTCTATGCAGTTCTCGGCGAAACCCGTGCCCGTTCCTTCTTCCAGCAGGTAAGCGCCGCCGGTGTACGGATCGTCGACGGCAATGCAACAGTTCGGGACCTGGTGGCCCAGGGAGTGCTGGCGTGGGGGATCACGGACTCGGATGATGCTCTTGTGGCGGTCAAAAGGGGAGACCCCGTCTCCGTGGTCGTTCCAGACCAGAACGGGATGGGGACCCTGGTCATTCCTTCGAGCGTCGCGGTGATTCGTGGAAGTCCTCACGTAGAGGAGGCAGACAGTCTGGCTCGATATCTTCTGAGCGAAGAGGTCGAAACCACGCTCATGCAGGAGGGATACTGTCAGTTGTCGACACGCCAGGAAGGAGGGATTGCTCCCCTGACGGGAACGTCCATTAAGGGGATGGACCTCGACCCGCGTTCTATCCAGGTATCGATAGCAACGGCAAAGGCCGACCTTACATCAATCTTCGGACAGTAGCGATGTCGACGAGCAACCGGTGGTGGCGTCTCTCAGGGACCATGGCCGCCCTCGCCGTGTTTGGTCTGCCTCTGGTGGCGCTTGGTATGGACGCGATACGAGCTCTCATCATCAACCCAGCGCTGGTGCACCTGGCCGTCCCCTCGGGGCGGACGCTGGCGTTGCTGATGCGCAGTTGTGCTCTTGCAGGCGCAACAGCCGTCCTGTGCTTGGTCGCAGGGACTGCAGCGTCTCTCGCTTTGCCACCAGCCTCGGGCAGGATGGGCTGGCTGAGGATGGCGTTGTTCGTTCCCATGGTCATCCCACCCTATATCCACGCGCTGGCGTGGATGCGCGCAGCCGAGTGGTTTCGCCGAGTGGTCGCCGTGGCAGGCATCAGACTGCCGGCGTTTCAGGGGTTCGGAGCAGCGCTATGGGTGCAGGCGATGGTATATCTGCCATTGGCGACCGGCGTGGCTCTGGCCGCCTGGTCGATGATCGACCCACAACTAGTGGATGCGGCGCTCATGCGGGGATCGCAGGACCGTGCCCTGTGGCGGGTTGTCCTGCCACTTGGAGGTCCGGTGCTGCTGTCGGGGAGTCTGCTCGTGTTTGTGCTGTGCATGGGCGATCTCTCCATTCCTTCTCTCTTCTCCGTCAATACCTACGCTCTTGAGTTGTACGCACGCTTCAGCGCTACGGGTCAGACCTCTGACGTTACACTGCTGGCTGTTCCACTTGTTCTGGTCTGCCTGACGGCGCTCGCACCAGCCATCCGAAGCATTTCTGCTGCCGTCTCCGCGTCTTCAACCAGAGAAGGAGTGACACGTACCGTATGGCATCCGTCGCGCTGGATGCGGGGTCTGTGCGTGTGTGCCGTGTGCCTGCTTTCACTGGACGTTGCCGGCCTCTGCATTTCCCTGATGAGTGGGCTGCGCGGTGCAACGTGGATCGCGGTGGTCGATGCCATGCCCTCCGCCTGGGTCACCGTACGCCTGGCCGTTTTCGCGTGTGCTCTCAGTATGATTCTGGCAGTGCTCATAGGCCCTCTCCTCAGCAATCGCAGCCTGCTGGGGCGATCATTGTGTGCCCTCATCCTGATACCGCTGGCACTGCCCGGTCCCGTTGCGGGCACCGGTTCCCTGCTTGCCAAGGGCATCGTGTACGGGGCATGGACGGCTCAAGTGGCGCCTGCACTGCTCATGGCGTTCAGGTTTGCGCCATTTGCCTGCCTCATGACTGGAGCACGGTTTGCACGGGCCGATACGGATTCGCTGGACGCTGGACGTGTGTTTGAGCGAAGACGCGGGGACTGGGTGCTGCGTGTATGGTTGCCGATGCTCCTGCCTGTGCTCACTGCCGCCCTCCTGCTTGTCGCGCTCCTTGTGGTCGGTGAGGTAGGAGGGACGTTGATGGTCATGCCGCCGGGGCAGCAACCCCTGTCGATCACGATCTACAACTACCTGCACTATGGCTCTTCGGGGACAGTGTCAGCGCTGTGCCTGGCGCTCTTCGCAGCGGTCCTGCTGCTCACCATACCAGGCTTCCTGTCCTGGCGCAGGGCATGGAGGTCGGCATGATCGAATGCATCGGGTTGGGATTGTCTCTCGGGAGCAGGACGATCCTGTCAAACTTGGAACTGACAGTGACTGATGGCGACCGCATCGTCGTGATGGGCCGATCCGGGGCGGGGAAGACAACGCTGCTGCGATTGCTGGCAGGGCTGTTGGCGCCATCACAAGGGACCATACGCGTGGGCGGCGAACTGGCCAGCGTCGCCAGGAGCATTCGCATAGAACCGTCACACCGCGATGTCGGGTTCGTCTTCCAGGCCGGGGCGCTGTGGCCACACATGACAGTGGCCCAAAACATTCTGTACGGCCTGGCTGACCTTCCACGTACCGAAGCCCGGCGGCGTATGACCGAAGCTCTCGATGCGTGCAAGGTAGCGGAACTCGCCCTGCGCTTGCCTCAGCAGCTTTCGGGAGGCGAACAGCGTCGCGTTGCGCTGGCGAGAGCGATTGCCCCACACCCTCGGCATCTTCTCATGGACGAACCGCTCACGAGCCTGGACAGTGATCTCAGGTCGGAGCTGCTGCAGCTGGTGTGTGAGATAGCCCAGTCTCACGCGACAGCTCTTGTCTATGTGACGCACGATGAGGCCGAGGCACGTGCGGTGGGAGGCAGGCAAATGCGTCTCGAAAACGGTCGCCTCGTGGCTGAACCGTCTGCATGAAAACGATCGTTGCCCTGCTCGTTGTGATGCTGGGCTGTCTGATGGCAGGGTGTTCTCTTTCACAGGATGCTGCCCTGCCGGCACCGTCACACCCGATTCAAGGCATCGACATTCTTCGTCCGCCGGGAGACGTGTTCGCGTTGCTCCTGCAGGGCGATACGCTGTGGTGCGGTGGAGTGGACGGGGTCTGTGCAGTGGACGTTGTGACGCGTCGCATTGTGATGAAGGTCGACGCAGGGCGTCCGATGACCTATGTGAGGGGTATCGCCGTTGACCACGAGGGAGCCTTGTGGTTCGCCTCCGAGCGGGGACTGGTGCGCTGGAAGGACGGTCAGGCGACCTGGTTCACGAAACAGGAAGGACTGCCGGACAACCGTGTCAACTGTGTTCTGGTCACGCGGGCGGGAGACCTGTGGGCAGGGACATGGAGCGGTGCGGCGATGCGTACGGCGGGCGGGTGGACGGTGCTGGGCAAACGGGACGGTCTCACTGACGATATGGTACGTGTCATGCTAGAAGACAAGGGTGGCAGTCTGTGGTTTGGTTCATATATTGCGCCCGCCGGCGGGTTGGCAATACACAATACATCCGGGTGGCAAACATTCTCTACGGCCGACGGCTTGCCACACAATGATGTCGTCTCACTGCTGGAGGCGCCTGACGGCACCGTCTGGGTCGGGACAGGCTTCCTCGACGATGGAGGCGCAGTTCAGTTTGAACGCAAGGGTGATGGCTGGCAACCACGGCGGACGCTGGGCAAGGTCGAGGGACTGGCAGGGGGCAAGGCCCGTTCGATCTATGTGACCGGGAATGGCACCCTGGTCGTCGGATCCGAATATCAGGGCATGGCCATCCAGACGCATGACGGATTCAGGCTCCTAACGACGATGGACGGACTGTCCAACGACGAAGTGAAGTCGATGGTGGAAGACAGGTATGGCAATCTTTGGTGCGCAACTCGGGACGGCCTCACCATCATCGACCGGCAGACACTGCTGACCATTGAAGGAGCAACATCATGACGCATGCACGAAAGATCGCCTCGGTAATCGTTGTTCTTCTGCTGCTTCTTGGCATCGCGGGGTGTCGCCATCCATCATCGCTTTCCGGCCCTGTCACATCAAGGGGCGATGCGGTCGCGCGCGTGACAGCCCTTCCCGATGTGGCTGCCTGGATCAAACTGGTCCATACCCAGAGCCCGGGCAATCGGGTTGTCATTGACGTTGATTCCGAAGACACGACAATATACACAGTGCATGCCTATGAGCTCGTTCAGGACGAACTGGGTGGGCACTCGGCAACGTTTGGCTGGTATGAGGTTGCCAAGGCGACCGGTGTCGTGCGCTCGGTTATGCCGTAAAGTCTTGCACGGTTCAATCAGATTGAACATACTGGAGACGACGACCGTGCCCAACCGTGCATCCGTTGACAGACGCAGGGTCAGGGACAATGGGAGGCTGTCATGGACTTCAATGAAGTGAGTCAATCGTACATGGCGCTGCGGCAACAGCTCGCGAGTCGTGCCATCACTCCGGAGTACTACCAACAGGAAGTGGCGAAGCTCCGGTTCATGACGCCTGACGGTGTCTGGTGGCAGATCGATCCCGCGACCGGCGGGTGGCTGACATGGAATGGACAGACATGGATTCCAGCTGCGGTAGCCGGTCAATCCGTGCAACAACGCCCCGCAACGGAAACCAGTGAGAGGACATCAGCCAAGAGTAGACGACGCAGTCGTCGGTCGCCGCCAAAGGAGGAACCCGCACCACAGACCCTGTGGCAACTCGCGGTCCTGATGGTCAAGAGCTGGCTGGAAAACCTCCCGACAACTGTCGTCTCGTCCATTGTAACAGCGGGCGCGACCTGGTTCCTTCACACATGGTTGCTGATCGGCCCCAACAACAGCATATCGTGGACAGGCAGATATCCTGTCCTGTTCTGGATACTTGATACTGTACAGAATCCCTTGGGTGGTGTTGCGTTCTGGGCGGTTGCTTCGTATTTTGTCTCTTCCTTCTTTGGCAGGCTGTTCTCGTCACCCGTTGCCTGGGCGAAAGGTGTTGTGCTGTTTCCATCCTGGCTGGTCCGTGGGTTCCGCAAGCTGAGAGGGCGAGCCCTTATCCCATTCTTGCTGGGCGGAGCTGTCGCCATTGTCATTGGTCTGCGAATGCGCAACTACATGGCAGCCTGGGCATACGCAGCCGGATTCTTCCTGGTGATGATGGCACTGGATATGAGCTTCGAGCACATGGTGCTGCGGCTGGCGCTCTCGGACCTGCGACGCTATCTCAAACTGCGTCTGGCTCCTTACGGCTGCGAGTCGGACGTTGTCTTTCTCCTGTTCCCTGGTCTGACGCTCGGATTTGCAGTCTCTGCCCTGCTGAAGACACCGGCGCGCTGGGCGCAATTCACCTTCTGGGGAGCTCTTATCGTCGTGCTGTTTGCCATAGGGGGATCGATGCTGCGGCGGCGTAAGGCAACGAGGGCTGTCGGGGCATTCCTGCTGATCCTGGCTGTTGTATGCACTATTGCCGTTGTGGTAACGCCGACTCTTGCCGATGATGGCGGCTGGGCGGAGAGCGGGCGCACCATTCAAGGTCTTACTAAGAACGCGGGTTGGCCCATGACCAAGAAACTGGGGATCCCGCCCGCCGAGGCGGCGATCCTGGCAGGCCTTCTGGCGACGAACCTGGGAGCAGCCTACGGATACATGAAGAAGCATGGCATCGACCCGATGAAGCTCGGATTGCCGGATATCCCCCCTCCTGCCGGCATGAAGGTGGCACCAGGGAGTGTGCCGCGGACCCCCCAACAGATAGCTGACGATATAGCCAAAGCGCAAGCGGAAGCAGCCGAAGCCAATTCCTGGGGAGGGCTGCTGACTCAGGCGTGGAAGAACTGGGAAGGCGAGGCGGTTCAGATCGGCGATGCCGTGTCAAATCTTGCCACCGGGGCCAAGGACCTGGTAGTAAAGGGGGCAACGTCTATCTACGAAGGCGCGAAGGCGGTCTACAACGACCCCAGCATTGTCACGACGCCTCTCAAGAACTTCGCAAGCGATGTTAAGACCGCCGTGCAAGATGCGCTAAACAATCCTCAGCTTATCTGGGATACGATCAGCGGCACGTGGAAGGACGTGAAGACCGGTACTTCCACAGCCGTCGATATTGGGGGCAAGATTGTTACAGGTGTTGCGGACACTGTCTGGACAACTCTGACGGATCCAGCAAAGATGTGGGAAGCCATCAAGGACTCGGGTGGCTGGGACAACTGGGTGAAATCCTGGGATCCCAATGTGCCCGTCCTCGACCGGTTTGGCAACGTCTTTATCGGGACTGCGAAAATCGGTATGACTATTCTTACCGCCGGTCAGGCAAAGGCAGCAGCTCTGGCAGGAAAGGAGATTCTGACAGTTGCGGGTGAGCAGATCCTGAAGGGAGACGTGAAAGCAGCAGGCAAATCCCTCATCAATGGCATCATCAAAGCATTTGCGTCGGAGGAAACCAAGGCCGCACAAACGATCGCGGACGATGCCGCCAAACTGAAAGGTGGCACGCTGAAGCCTGTGAGCAGCGCGGTCCCCTCGACAGGGATCAACCCCAACCACCTGGAGACGATCCAGGAAGGGGCGAAGAAGTTCGGTGTTGAAGTAGGCGTGCGCCCCCAGGGGCCCATCTCGGGCTTTGTGAAAGATGGCGTAGCCAAGGGTCCAGATATCAAGAACAAGGGACTCAATTTCGTTGATGGGCTCATCGGTGGCAAAGGGCCGGAAGGAGCGGTCGGACACTTTGCACCTGATGAGGCTGCAGCCAAAAACCTCATTGAAGGCATCAAGAATAACCCTGGGATCCCGCCCGATCGGCAGGCACAGATGATCAAGGAGATTGAGCAACGCGTCGTTGACAGGGCAAAGGAATTTGCCGGGCCGAAAGTGCAAACGCTCATCGATGAAGGGAAGCTTACTGTGAAGGGGGGTGTCCTCGTCGACGCCCAATCGGGCAAGCCGGTCATCTCAGACCTGGACCTGTTCAAGCTGACAAAGGCGGGCGGGGCACCGGTGACGGCTGCCGAAGAAAAGGAGTTCGTCCAGTGGTGCGCTGCACGAGGAGTCCCCGTCACGCATGGAGCGCATATGAATTGGATACCAAAAACGCCTGATGAATACAAGATTTACGAGAAGATCATCCAAAGCCACGGGGTCGGAGGGAAAGCCGTCATCACAGTCGGTGCAGACGGTGCAGTTGGCGCGGCCAACTACATTCCGCCGGTTCCATAGGAGGCTGCCATGCGACAATCGACAATGACGGTATCAGAGCGGGCTGAACTGCTTGCACGGCACACAGTGGCGCATGCCCGCCAAGGTGATTTGCTGGCAGTGGTGGACAGGGACCCGGAACATGCGCCCCCAGAAGTCCTGCAGGAACTGAAAGCCCTGGGAGAAGAGATCGGCGGCCTGTGGGAACAGTATCTGGCTGCTCTGCCCATTGTAGCAGTGTCCAGAAGCCCTCTGAGCGGTGACCTGTTGGAGTATGCTATCGATATTGTCGGGGTGGATGGGTTGTGGTGGAACTACAACCAGCCCCTGCGACCATTGCAGCAGCTGCCTGCGGATTTTGTCGGCCTTGCAGGTGCCCTCCACTTGGGTGCTCCTCTTGAAAAAACGCCGTTCGAAGTCCGACCCGGACCCGAAGTTCCCTATGTCGTGCCACGCCTGCTGGCGGCGCCGGGTGTCTGCGCAGTGTTCAGCCAGGTTCAGATCGGCCCGCATGTGGGATATGCCATCGCCTACTTCGCCGAACATCCTGAGCAGGTGGCAAACCGTATCAATACGTGGGGCACCGACTTCTATGAAGTTGTCGACAGCCAGGGAACACTGACCTGGTCCCGTGACGGGGACAATGCCGTGCTGGATCGCGATGCTGACCTGAAACCGTGGATGGAAGCCGGGAAGCTTCTATGGATACAACCCGGTGACACGTCGATGACCATCCGTTCCGACACGCAGGCGTGTCCGTTCCTTGCACTGAAGGGCAGTCGCATGGACAGTGTGCTTTTTGATGGAATGCGCACCGAGGATGAGCCGGACGCGTTCGCGCAGGAAGCAATGGAAGCCGCTCTGGGCCAGCCGGTGCCCACCGATCCAGTCCCCGATGAACTTTGGAAACTCGTGATGCCCACCAACAATAACGCAGGAGGCGACAACGATGAACGCTCAGTCTGACAACGGCACGACCGGCATCACCTTCACCGTCCGTCCTTCGGACCTCGGGGCAATCCTTATCGATCAGTTGCACCTGCAGGTGACCTCGTTCTCACCATTCGCCGAGGTATTGGCAGACTACGTCTCAGGTTCGAGCACCATGAGCGACACCGCGCGGCAACTCGCGAAGGATACAGTGTTTGCAACGGTTGCCGGAGTACTGGCACGGCCGGATCTGCGCCTGGAACTGCTGGTGGGCGGCGGCATGGCACCTTTGGGAAGCCTCCGCGCCTATGCATCCAAGGCTGCAGGAAACATGCTGGTTGGGGTAGCGCCCGGCGACGGCGAGTGGGATATCCGTCTCTTCGATACGCCGCGTTCGTGTGCCGACTGGTTTGTGCGCCAGACAGGCACGAACACCCAGGGAGGCGAGCCCAACCACCTGGCACCACCTTGCACGCTGTCAACCCTTGTCGCTGCCTTCCACACGATCGACATGTTCCGTCGCGCGGCGTACCAGGACATGCTGGCCTACAAGCGTACGGTCGACCCGATGATCACCCTTGAGGAGTTCAGATCCAGCGCGCAGGCCGCCATCCACAGCCAGGACATTCGCTGGTTGCTGCCGTCGTTGCTCGTGTTGAACCCTACCCTTGGTGCGAGCATTGGAACAATGGGAAACGATGGCCTGGAACAAGCTGTGAAACGGGGATTCCTGATCGGCGCCAAGCGCGCTGGTGGCGCTGACACCGTGCTCCTGTTCGGCGAGGCAGGCACGCACATGGGGTCGGAATTCCTGCGCAGCTGGGTAAGCAGTTGTGGCTTCAGCCTGGATGTGGTCGGTCCCGACGGACCACGGACACTCCAGCGGGGGTACATCGCTTCCACCGCCTTGGCAAATCACTGGTTCCGTTTCGACACAAAAGACGGTGTCCTCCAGGTCAATCATCAACCTCTGTCGTTGGAACAGTACGCCCAGAAGATGGGGGACGTGCTGCTGTCCGGCACGGTCGTCGAACGGCAGGCTGGTACCGCGGGGGCATTTGTGAAGCAAAGACAGACTATTCTTTCGGGTGCTGTATCGCAGGAGAAAACAACTTCCGCGGATGCTGCACCCGCGAAGACCCCGAAATTCTGCCCCGGCTGCGGTACCCCGGTGAAGCCGGGAGCCAGGTTCTGTGCTTCGTGCGGCCGACCGCTGTAATTCTCTGGGGTCAAGCGTTACCATTTCGCGTGTTAACTTTCGTTTCATGGGTATGGTGTTTTGCTTTGCACACGTCGTGTTCTTGTATCTGCCGACCTTGCCCCCGGGAGGCTGGCTCCCACGAAACGATGCCAGTGCTCGATATAGTTTCCTCCAATGGTACCACGTTGATAATGGTAACGCTTGACCCCACAAGCTAGACCCCACAAGCTAACCTCACAAACTTGAAAACGGGGACTAGATGAGACTCTACAAGTCACGTAGTTCATACACGACGGCTCCTCGCACGCCCAGTAGTATAGATGGCTCTCGCTATCATGGTCGATCGCGCTACAAGGTGGCGCCGCCAGCCAGGCCGGAACAACACCGCCCCAGCTGGCGCGGTTCGGAGGAACTGGTGAGGGTGAAGCGCAGTCTGCCGGTCTTCCTCGCGTTTTGTGTTGTCCTGGGGATGGTTCTGCCCATCTTCTTTGGGCAGGTCGGGCGCGTCACTGCGCCGGAAGGTGAGACTGTTGTCTACATTCAGGCGACCCGGCAGGGTACGGCATGGTCGGGACGCCTCGCGTTCCGATTAAATGGGGTGCAGCAGTGGACCGGCTCAATGGTTCCCTACGAAGTCATCGTGCGCCCGGGTGTCTACACCCTCAACGTGACCGGTGGCGGGCCTGCCGGCACCAAACTGGTCAGCGTCGTACTGGTCGGCTCACAGCTGGGTCGCGCTGGTGGGACGATTACGTTCACGGCGGAGTTCGCTGCTCCATAGATCCCGGTTTCTAGTTTCATGCCTGCATATACTGGCAGGAGCACGGGCAATTGCATCCTCATAGGGGAGGCAACCATGGTTCTTCACAGACATCATGAAACGTTTTCGGACATCAGCCGAGCTGTTTTGCTCATTGCCATGCTGGTATTCCAGATGACGGTGCTGTCAGGCAGCACAAGAGCTGCAGACGCGGGTTCTGTGTGGCACTTGCTGAGCCAGAAGGCCAGCAACATCTCGTACACCGATGCGGCGACCGACGGAAAGGTTGTGGTCAATGTCGGTACGAGGGGGGCACTTGCGCTGACCAGCGACTTGGTGCACTGGGAGCCCATCGAGCAGTTCACCAGCAAGGACCTGTACGGCATCTGTTGGGGAAATGGTACGTACGTTGTCGTCGGCGACGAGGGGGCGCTGTTTACGTCGACTGACGGGCGTACCTGGACCGAGCGGGAAGTCTCCGGGGACCCGAGCCTGGCAGCTATCACCTATGGGAATGGGGCCTATGTTGCTGTGGGTCCCGGCGGATGCGTCGTACGGTCGACAGACGGCGCAGAGTGGACAGCTGTGACCTCGCCAGTAGACAAAACCTCTACGACATCACGTTTGGCAGCGGTTGTTTTGTCGCTGTTGGACAGGATGGCTCGATCGTGACGTCGGTCGACGGCTTGACGTGGGAAGACAGAACGGTCGTCTCCGCGGCCGACCTCTATGCCGTGGCGTGGGGCAAAGACGTATATATTGCCGCGGGCGCATCTTCTCTGATTCTCACGTCTCCAGACGGCAGCTCCTGGACGCAGAGGGCCGCCAGGCACCCGGACCTGACACCCGCCGCCGTGGCGTTTGCAGGGAATGCGTTTATCCTCGCCGCCAATGATGATGCGACACTAGGCGCGGTCTACTACTTCCGCTCGGTGGATGGGATCTCGTGGCAGGAGACCTATGTCTGGAGACTCTCCAGCTGGGTGCACGGGATGGTGTGGACGGGATTGCAACTGGTTTCCTTCGGGGACAACGGGTCAATCCAGACGTCCCCAGACGGCATGCAGTGGACCGATCGAACATCCGTTGCTACTGGGGATCAGGAGACCAACGACGTGATGCTGACTGCGGTGGCTGATACACCGAATGGGCTGGTCGCGGTCGGTGAGCTCGGATGTGTCAGGACCTCCAGAGATGGCATGGTCTGGCAGCAATGTGCGACGGATGCCTCTGGATGGATATGGGATGTCGCGACGACGCCATCTGGTGTTCTGGCGGTTGGGGAATTTGGCCTTATGTTGACCTCACCTGACCTGGTCACCTGGCATGTGCTGGAACCGGTCACGTCGGAGACACTAACAGGCGTAGCTGCGGGAGGTGGGCACCTGGTCATAGTTGGTGACAATGGTACGGTAGTCACCTCTGAAGACGGCCGGAATTGGGCGGTGGGAGAAACGGGTCTGCCGATCGATATGGGTGCTCTCGCCTACGGCTCGGGTCTGTTTGTTGGCGTCGGGCAAAATGG